>JACCDG010317526.1_pt1 | contig 10668 bp, 10 predicted proteins | sample 7442471 | NCBI WGS metagenome assembly JACCDG01 (sample SAMN15323444, study PRJNA562643) | freshwater metagenome | isolation source: river surface water | place: USA:Blue River Watershed | collected 2017-08-17 | reverse complement strand
TTCCTTTTTAAGTCGTATCCTTATAGCATATGAGAGTTTGAGTTTCTTCTTCATGAAGAATCTCTTGTGTCCGTGTTCACAGAAAAGCATCTAATGTGTCTAAAAACACCTTGGGTTTTTCTGTGTGAGCATGGGGAAACGTTTAACCTTAAGGAATTAATACAGATGTCTGAAGTAAAAAAAGCCGAATTTGGCAAGTGGAGATCGTTCTTCTGGCCCGTTCACCAGTTTGAACTCAAAAAGCTTCTCCCGATGTTTTTCTTATTTTTCTTTATCAATTTCAACTACACCATCCTCCGAGACACCAAGGACGCCTTGATCGTAACGGCTCCTGGATCTGGTGCTGAAGCGATCCCGTTCTTAAAAGTATGGGGTGTTCTTCCGATGGCGATCCTATTTATGATCATTTACTCTAAGCTCAGTAACATCTTAAGCAAGACCAGATTGTTCTATACGACAATCTCGTTCTTCATTGGGTTCTTTGCTCTCTTTGCTCTTGTTTTGTATCCTAATAAAGACGTCCTTCACCCAACAGTTGCTGCTGATACCCTCCAAGGTTTACTCCCTGCTGGATTTAGTGGACTGATTGCTTTGTTTAGAAACTGGACCTATGCTTTGTTCTACATCATGTCAGAGCTCTGGGGAAGCGTTGCGATCTCCCTTCTTTTCTGGGGATTTGCAAACGATATTACAAAAGTTTCTGAGTCAAAGCGCTTCTACGCGATGTTTGGTCTTGGAGCTAACGCAGCGATGCTCCTTTCAGGACCTGCGATCATCTACTTCTCCAATATTCGTAAACATCTACCCGCAACGGTCGATGCATGGGGAATCACGCTGAACTACATGCTAACAATGGTTGTCCTCTCAGGCCTTGTCATCATGGGAATCTACTGGTGGATCAATCGCAACGTCCTAACAGATGAGCGTTTCTATGACCCAGCAGAGCTGAAAAAAGCGAAAAAAGAGAAGCCTAAAATGTCTCTCAAAGAAAGCTTCCTCTACCTGGCAAAATCAAAATACATCCTATGCCTTGCGGTTCTCGTGATCGGCTACGGTATTGCGATTAACCTCGTGGAAGTGACCTGGAAAGGACAGCTTAAATTGCAGTATCCAAATCCTAACGACTACCAAACATTCATGGGATATTTCTCTACCATGACAGGAGCGATTACCATCTTGATGATGCTCTTTGTAGGTGGTAACGTCATCCGCCGATTTGGATGGAAAACAGGGGCGCTTATTACGCCTGTTGTTCTCCTCATCACAGGAGTTGGATTCTTCTCTTTTGTGATCTTCCGTGACTCCTTAACAGCACTGATTGCTGTTCTAGGAACAACACCATTGATGCTAGCTGTTCTCTTTGGAACTGCACAAAACATCATGAGTAAATCCGCGAAGTACTCTCTGTTCGATCCGACAAAAGAGATGGCTTACATTCCTCTTGACCAAGAATCTAAAGTCAAAGGAAAAGCAGCGATTGACGTGGTGGGCGCACGACTTGGAAAATCAGGTGGATCTCTTGTTCAACAAGGGCTCATTATCGCCTGTGGATCCTTGGCAGCGATCACTCCGTACATCGCAGCAATTCTCTTCTTCATCATCTTTGCATGGATCTTCTCTGTAAACGCCCTCAACAAGCGTTTCTTAGCGCTCAATGCAGAAAAAGAAGAACAGAAAGCACCAGCGCCTGCTAAAGATACTTCTCTCCAACAACAGACTTAAAAATCTGTTTTAAAGAGATGAGTCTCAAAATCCCTTAAGAGTCGCAAGACTCTTAAGGGATTTTTTTTGTTCACGGAAAACCAAAAACGATGAAAAAATGTGTCCTTTATGGTAAAAAATCTTTAATCTTTCAGGTGGATTTATGACTAAGACATCGCGTACATCACTCCTCATTTTCCTGGCAGTCGTCCTCCTGACCCCTCTTCTCTACCTAGCTCTTCACCTTCCCAAAAACCACATCGACAAACGCAATCTACTCATTCTGGGATGCGCCCGCAGCGGAACCACCTACATTACTAAAGTTCTGAAAAAGTCAGGTCTTCGCATAGGCCATGAGAGAATGAAAAGAGATGGTGTCTGTTCCTGGGAAATGGTCGTCGATACCCCCACCGTTCCCTGGGGAGAAGCGCGAAATGGCTGTCAGTTTGCCCATATTTTCCACCAAGTGCGCGATCCTTTAAAAACCATCTCCTCTGTCTACTATTCCGAGCCTGCCCGTGTTTGGGATTTTATTGGAGAACATCTGCCTGAAATTAAACCAGAGGATCCTCTCCTCGTTAAGTGCGCAAAGTACTGGTACTACTGGAATCTGAAAGCAGAAGCCCAAGCCGAGTGGACCTACCGCATCGAAGACATTGATCACGCCTGGAACGAACTGGGCTCCCGCCTAGGAAAAGACTTGAAAAAAGTAGCTCTCAAAAAAGTCCCTAAAAACGTGAATACTCGCAAAGAACATCCCACCTTCACCTGGAAGGACCTAGAAGAAGGCTTGGATCCCGAGTTGTACGACAAAGTCCGAAAGCTTGCAGACAAGTATGGCTACCTTCCTAGATAGGCTTTGGGAGTTTTAATCGCTGCACCTATCCTAATAAAAAAAATAAACCAATTGCGCGCCTTGTATTGTTTTGGGATTTATCCTATACTGCCTCTGCTATGGATAAGTCCCCCAATCAGAACCGTTTTCAGTATGCGCTGGTCCGCATTCGCAACTTTTCGATCATTGCGCACATTGACCATGGAAAATCAACGATTGCCGATCGCTTACTCGAGCTGACTGGTGCTGTTGCAGCCAGGGACATGCAAGCCCAAGTTCTCGATGCGATGGATCTGGAAAGAGAGCGGGGGATTACGATCAAGGCTCACCCGGTCACTATGTACTACGAAGCGCTCGATGGGCAGATCTATCAAATTAACTTTATCGATACCCCAGGACATGTTGACTTTACCTACGAAGTATCCAGATCGCTCGCTGCTTGCGAGGGGGCGCTTCTTGTTGTCGACGCGATGCAAGGGGTCCAGGCTCAGAGCTTGGCCAACGTTTACCTGGCCATCGAAAGAGGTCTTGAGATTGTTCCGATTCTCAATAAAATTGATCTACCGGCTGCCGATCCAGAGAACGTCAAACAACAAATTGAAGATGTCTTAGGACTCGATACATCGGATGCCATTTTATGCTCTGCTAAGACAGGCGCAGGTATCGATGAAATTCTCGAAAGAATCATCATGAAGGTTCCTCCTCCTTCTCCTCCAGAAGATGATCTTTTACGCGCACTTGTCTTTGACTCCCACTACGATCCTTATCGCGGTGTGATGGTCTATGTTCGAATCATTTCTGGGGAAATTAGCAAAAAAACCCCGATTGTAATGATGGCATCGGAAAAAAACTTTGAAGTCTTAGAAGTCGGTGTCTTTTCTCCTGATGAGAAACCTGTTGATGCGTTACGCCCGGGAGAAGTCGGCTATCTTCTTGCCAACATCAAATCGTCTGCCGACGTGAAAATTGGCGATACGATCACCTCCCCACGTAAAATGGCAAAAGAAGCACTGCCAGGTTTTCGTACAGTTAATCCCGTTGTCTTTGCAGGAATTTATCCAGTAGACTCTTCCGATTTTGAAAAGTTGAGAGACGGTCTTGCTAAGCTCCGACTCAATGATTCTGCGCTGCAGGTCGAACAAGAAAGTAGCACCGCTTTAGGTTTTGGTTTTAGATGTGGGTTCTTAGGACTTCTTCATCTAGAAATCGTGTTTGAACGGTTGCAGCGAGAATTTGATCTCGACATCATCACAACAGCCCCTAGCGTCATTTACAAGTTCACCCTGACAGATGGAACCGAACTCAAAGTCGATAATGCCGCCCATTTTCCCGATCCTACCAGCATCGAGTACATCGAAGAACCTTGGGTTAAAAGTCACATCATGGCCCCTGCTGAATATCTCGGGGCTCTCATGAGTTTAGGAATGGATAAACGGGGCGAGCTTTTAAAAACAGAGACGATGGACGCTAAGCGTCTGCTGCTCACCTATCGCTTCCCCTTAAATGAAATCATCACCGATTTTAATGACAAACTCAAATCCATTACACGTGGATATGGTTCTTTTGATTATGTCTTTGAGAAGTATGAAATTGGAGATATCGTCAAACTAGAAATCCGCGTGAACGATGAGCCTGTGGATGCCTTTTCCTGTCTTGTCCACAGAACCAAAGCAGAAGGCAAAGGACGCGCAATCTGCAAGAAACTCATCGACGTCATCCCCATGCAGCAGTTTAAAGTCCCCGTCCAGGCGGCTATTGGCGGGAAAATCATTGCCCGTGAAACTATCCGAGCCCTGACAAAAAACGTCACGGCGAAATGCTATGGCGGAGACATCACGCGCAAACGCAAACTCTGGGAAAAGCAAAAAGAGGGAAAAAAGAAGATGAAGGAAATTGGCAAAGTCCATATCCCTCAGTCCGCCTTCATGGATGTTCTCAAAGCCAGCGAATAAATTCTTCGTAAGAAACCCATTCTATTTGATAACATAGAACCACTTTTTTCGAATTAATAGGGCTCTATGGCAATTCAATCAATAAATAATTCTTATTCTATTTTAAACCACTCTCTTCCCACTCCACATGGAAGGCCTTGGTTTCTCCTGACACCCTACGTGAAGAATCTAGAAGACGCGACTATAGACGATTTTTTTCATCAACTGAAAGACGCTGCAGAGTTGATTCAACAGCTGACCACCCCCATCATCAAGGACTCTGCTATAAAACCCTTAGGAGAAATTATTTTTTCGCTCGTCTTGTGCCATATGCGTTTGTCCGAACAGCATATTTCAGGTGATCCGATCATCGATACCTTAGGCAGCCCCACAGACAGCCTTCGAGCCATCTATGAATATAGGGGATTTGACTCTAATCTCTTTCAGGGAAACCCGAGCGAACATATCGAACAACAATTAGGTGTGCTTCAGGAAGTTCGCTTTAAACTCTTTGATCTTACTCTTAGTGAAATCGAAAAAATAACAAAAGAACCTCTTGCTCTTCCCGATAGAAAAATTCCTTATTCCTTAGAAAAAGAGGACCTTCTTCCCCTTCTTAAAAGGCTTTTCATTCATAAATTCCCGTTGCGCGTGCTCTATCGAGAAACAAATCATCCTTTTTCACCTCTTGTTCTTAGCCCCTTTGAGCACCTCTTCAAATTGTTAGAAGGATTGGAAGCCAAGAGTTTATCGATACACCGTCGTATCAGAAGCAAATCAGAACAAGGACTCCCTTCCTCTTATTCGAGATCGGAAATTAAAATCCTTACACAGAGCATCGGAGACGTTAAACTAACTAGACTCAGTCAACTGCTAAACATTGTAAGACCCTGAGGTGACGTTGCCGCCGGTGCCTGTCCAATTGGTGTGGAAAAACTGCCCCCTAGGCTTGTCGATCCTCTCATAAGTATGAGCGCCAAAGAAATCGCGGAGTGCTTGGATAAGGTTCGCCCCTAGTTGCCCTGTACGGTATCCATCAAAGAAAGACAGTGCGGTTGCAAAACACGGTGTGGGGATGCCAGCAAGTGCAGCCTGTGACACCACGCGCCTCCAACTCTCTTCAGCCTTCGAAACCTCAGCTTTAAAGTAGTCATTAAACAAAATATTTGTGAGATCAGGCGACTTATCATACGCTTTTTTGATATCGTTTAAAAAACGACTACGGATGATGCATCCGGCTCTCCACATCAGAGCAACTCCCCCGTAATTCAGTTTCCAATGCATCTCTTTTGCAGCCCCTCGCATCAGCATAAATCCTTGGGCGTAACTAATAATCTTAGAGGCATAAAGCGCTTGTCTGACATCTTCAATGAACTGTTTTTTATCCCCTTTGAAAACAGGTTTAGGATGAGGATAGAGTTTTTCTGCTTGAAGTCTTTCCTCTTTAACAGCAGACAGACAACGAGCCAAAACCGCTTCTGCAATGAGAGTGACCGGAAGACCTAAATCCAACGCGCTAATCGCCGTCCACTTTCCCGTTCCCTTTTGCCCAGCCACATCTAAAATTTTATCCAGAAGTGGCTTCCCATCGGTATCTTTAAACGCGAACACTTGGGCTGCAATATCGATCAGAAAACTATTGAGGACCCCTGCATTCCAGGTATCGAAGATCTCTTTGAGTTCATCCGCGGAGCACCCCACAAAATGATGCAGGAGAGTGTAGGCTTCTGTAATAAGCTGCATGTCTCCATACTCAATCCCGTTGTGCACCATTTTGACGTAATGGCCCGCGCCTCCACTGCCCACCCAATCACAGCAAGGAAGTCCATCTTCGACAGCCTTAGCAGAAATCGCTTGAAAGATCGGCTTGAGTAAGGGCCATGCATCCGGATTCCCTCCTGGCATCATCGAAGGTCCATGACGCGCGCCTTCTTCTCCTCCTGAAATCCCCGTTCCAGAATACAAGATCCCCTTGGCTTGCAGTTCTTGCATTCTCCGTTCTGTGTCAGGATAGTGGCTATTGCCTCCATCGATGACGACATCCCCTTTGTCTAAGAAAGGAAGACACTCTGCGATCAAATCATCCACAGGAGCGCCTGCTTTCACCATAAACATCACTTTACGCGGACGTTTCAGCGCTGCAAAAAATTCTTTGAGGGTATGGGCACCGATCACCTTGGTGCCTTTCGCTGTACTATTTAAGAAATCATCGACTTTTGACACCGTGCGATTGAAGACGACAACTGTATAGCCATGATCGTTCATGTTGAGAACCAGGTTCTGCCCCATGACAGCAAGGCCAATAAGTCCAATATCTGCTTGATTTTGCGCCATCTTCTTATCCTTTCTTTTAATCGATCTTTTACCCTATAATTCTCACATCTCACGTCCTCGTAGCTCAGGTGGATAGAGCGGTCGCCTCCTAAGCGGCAGGTCGCGCGTTCAACTCGCGCCGAGGACGATTACTTTCTTAAGTTTTAACGTATCGGTCTACGCCTTTTGCGATCCCACTTGCAAGCTTATTAAGATAAGCTCTGTCTTTCAAGCGACTTCTTTCTCCTTGGTGGGTCAAAAAGCCCCCCTCAGTGAGAACCGCCGGCATACTCGTCTCCCGAATGACATGAAAATTGCCTTTCTTGACCCCTCGGGATACCGCTTCCGTGGTATCAATCACATGGTAAAGAACGTAGCTTGCAAGTTTTCTCGAAGCATGCACTCTGCTATTACTGGTATTGGGGTAATAAAATATTTCAATCCCTTCAGCATCCTCACTCACACAAGCATTAAAATGGATACTCACAAACAGAACACCCCGCGATTGATTCGCAATATCTACTCTGCGTTGCAATGACACATAGGTATCGTGTCCCCGTGTCAGAATCACCCGATAGCCGAGTTCCTCTAAATGTTTCTTGGTCAAAAGAGTGGTAAGAAGTGTAATTTTCTTTTCTTTAAAGGCATGGACTTTAGCTCCCTCATCGGTTCCCCCATGACCTGGATCGAGGATGATGACAGGCTTTGCAGCTTTAATATTTTTAAGCTGCTCTTCTGAAGAAAAATAATCATGCGCAACAGGAGCTCTTGCAGCACCCACCTGCAGAGAAACCCCAAAGAAAAGCAAAAAAACAAAAGAAAATAGGCGGCGCATTTACAAATCAGGGCAAGGTAATATGAATATATCCCAGTAAAAAGTTTCAGTCGATTTTTCGGTTCTTTTGAGCCGATTTTAAGCTAATCCTTGAAGGACTATGTACTTTTGGTCGATATTACCCTTCAAGAATTAGCTTAAAAGCGGCCAAAATAATCCAAAAAATCGACGAAAAATTTTACTGGGATAGGTTCTCATAGGCATCACTCTAGGAAGGTTTTTGATTTGAGTCAATTGGAAACCTCAACCCCTTAGTGAATGGAAATGACAGTGCCCTCTGTCAGATCTTGTAGCCTAGCAGGATCAAGACTAAAAATGACCTGCTCCCCATAAATCGGTCCATCTAAAAGTAGAGATTTGTGATAAATTTTAACTCAAAGGAGTCACAAATCATGAAAAAGTCACGATTTACAGAAGAAAAAATCATTCAGATCATAGCCGAAGGTAATGCAGGAGGAGGCATAGACAAGCTATGTCGCAAGCATGGCATATCCAAAGGGACCTACTATCAATGGAAAACGAAATTTGAAGGGATGACAGTTTCTGAAGCAAGACGACTAAAAGCCCTTGAAGGAGAAAATTCGAAGCTGAAAAGGCTTGTGGCAGACCAAGCCTTAGACATTATAGCCTTGAAGGATGTCATCTCTAGAAAGTGGTAACCCCAGAGGCCAAAAGGGCATGCTCAGAAGTGCTCATAAAAGAGCATAAGAGGAGCGAAAGAAGAGCATGCAACCTTCTGGGGGCCCATCGATCGGTGGTTCGATATAGCTCCGTTAGGAAAAAAGCAGGGCAACTTCACGAGAAGATCAAGAAGATTGCCTATAAGAAAAGAAGATTTGGCTATCGAAGAATCCATATGATTCTGAAAAGGGAAGGGGAAAGGATTAACCACAAAAAGGTCTATAGGATTTACAGACAGTTAGGATTAAAAGTTCTTAAGAGAGGAGGAAGAAAGAGAGCTTTGGGAATAAGGCAAGCAGAGAGTGCTATCACTGGGCCGAACCAGAGATGGGCTCTAGATTTTGTGCAGGATGCTCTATGGAATGGAAGAAAATCAGATTGTTGCCTGTGATAGATGTGTTTACTAGGAAGTGCCTGGGAATAGTGGTAGACACCTCTCTCAGTGGGCATAGGGTGATTAGAGCGCTTGAAGCTCTGATCGAAGAGCACGGACAACCCAGAGAAATCTTGAGTGATAATGGCACAGAATTCACCTCTAATGCCGTATTAAAATGGTGTCACGAACATGGGCAAAAATGGCGCTATATAGAGCCGGGAAAACCCTATCAAAATGGGAACATGGAAAGTTTTAATGGAAAACTGCGAGACGAATGCCTCAATGAAAATTGGTTTATAGACCTCAATCAAGCAAAAATGCTGATTGAAAAGTGGCGTGAAGAATACAATCATTCACGGCCACATAGCGCTCTTAATGGGCGGACCCCCAATGAAGTAATGAATCATTTTATTGGATGTATTGAAGATGAAAGGAAAACAAGAATCTCTAATTTAGGTTGGGCCTAAACAAGGGGCAAGGTCAGAGGATGGGTTGATGAGTATGCTTTGTACGAAAAATAAGAGACTTCACAATCTGAGCAACCCCGCATCCAATCGATTGTGCGGTATCTTCGGCGGTGCGCGTACTCGATGGCAGCTCAATAACTTTTGCCTCTACTCCCTTTTTTGAGAGCGCATCCTGCACGCTCTGCGCACTCTTACTTAGCATCATAGCTCCTTATATTTTCGAATATGGAAAGACGGTTGTTTTGAACTTTGACTATTTGCCTTTTTCCAATCTTCTGCAAAGGCCTTCACAAGCTCCTGAATCGACTGATTAAGATCAACATTATCTTGTATCCCACCTTCAATTGGAGAATAAACAGTCTTTTTCCAAACAGGACAAGCTGTCTTGTATTTATTAGCTACCACTTCAACCTCCACAGACACTTCCATAGAAACTTCAAAATCATCCTCCTTTCTTTCGATCGAGAAAAAACAAATAGGAGATTTTAGAACCTCTTGCTGCACTAAACTGAAAGCGTCTTGCACTAAACTGACAAGCATCGATTCTCCACTTGAGCTCGTGACTTGACCTAATTGTTTGAATGCCTGCTCCTCTGAAAGATACACTTGGTCTTTTTCTATTTTATCACAGGGAGAAAACAAAGTAACAACTTCAAATTTCTGAAATCCGGCAAGAGGAAACGTGTTAACTCCCCCCTTATTTTCCGTCGCACAGAGTGGAGTGGCTAGAAGTAAAAAAACACAAAATAAAATTCTCATATTTCACTCCTTCAAATTTAGGATCGAACCGATACTAAAGCCTCTTTCGAATAAACTAACCACCTGGTCCCAAATCTCTTCTAATTTCAACCAAGCATCCGCTATAGGCCCTAAACATTCAGTCCAGTGATGCCCCATCTCACAACAAGCCAGCGCATTGGCTACTAACAGCTTAATGGCACCAAAAACACACTGCCTGGCTGCATATAGAGGGATTAGTTCTGTTAGAGAGCGCATTTTATCTGCGATGCTATTGGTTCTGTCTCGACACTCTCTTTTAGTAATTTTCTCTTGAGGCGTTGCAAATTTAGCGATTGGCAAAACAAAAAAATTTTTTTGCCTACTTAATCGTCCCATGCTATTCCGGGCTGATGTAAACGCTCTCTTATCGAGTTCTTCTTCACAGCAGGAGCATTCTGTAAAAAGCATCCGAATCATCAAAGAATCATCGTGCGTTTCTTGAATTTGGTTGTTGAAGGCATGGCAAAACAATTTCCCCCACAAAGCTGTTCCCAAAATCGTCTTTTCTAAAGTTTCATGCGTTTGTAATTTTGTGATAACGAAATTAAAATCGCTTAAAGCCTCTTCAAACTTTCCCATAAAAAAAAGGGTTATACCTCTTTCATTATACAAACTTAAAATAGATCTCTCATCGAGACCATATTTTCTTTCAATCGCTTGCGATAAATCATCTATACGCTGCAACTGTTCTTCCACGAATTCTTCAACAGCTTTGCTATGAGAAATTGAAAAATTCGCCTGATTTTCTT
>JACCDG010175958.1_pt1 | contig 10668 bp, 11 predicted proteins | sample 7442471 | NCBI WGS metagenome assembly JACCDG01 (sample SAMN15323444, study PRJNA562643) | freshwater metagenome | isolation source: river surface water | place: USA:Blue River Watershed | collected 2017-08-17 | reverse complement strand
GTGGAAACTGGCGAACCCTTGCCACGGGCGCTGTTCGACAAAATGGTGGCTGCGCGCAATTACCAAAGCGGGCTGCAAACGCTGCGCCAAATCGAGTTCTCTTTGTTCGACATGTTGCTGCACACCGACCACAACCCGGCAGAGGATTTCATGCCGCTGCTGCAGCAAGTGCGCAGCGAAGTCGCCGTGATGTTGCCGCCGGCCTGGAACCGCATGGCCCATTCCTTCAGCCATATTTTTGCGGGCGGTTATGCCGCCGGCTACTACAGCTACAAATGGGCCGAGGTCTTGAGTGCCGATGCCTATGCCGCGTTTGAAGAAACCGCCCTGCCCGATGGTTCACTCAACCCCGAAACGGGCCGACGCTACCGCGAAGCCATCCTGGAAGCGGGTGGCAGCCGCCCGGCAATGGCGTCGTTCAAAGCCTTTCGCGGCCGCGAGCCCACGCTGGACGCCTTGTTGCGCCACCAGGGCATGGCCCCCGCAGCCGTCAGCTGATCAAAACGTGAAGGTCTTGACGCCCGTGGCCGTGCCCAGCAGGCACACGCTGGCTTTTTGATGCGCGAACACACCGACCGTGATGACCCCCGGCCATTGGTTGACTTGAGACTCGAAGCCCAGCGGATCGCTGATCTTCAAGCCGCGCACGTCCAGGATGTGCTGTCCGTTGTCGGTGACCAAGGGCTGGCCGTCTTTCAGGCGCAGGATGGCCTGTCCGCCCAGGGCCGCAAACTGGCGCATGATGCGCGCGGCGGCCATGGGAATGACTTCCACCGGCAAGGGAAAGGCGCCCAGGGTGTCCACCCATTTGGACTCATCGGCAATGCAGACAAACTGCCGCGACTGCGCCGCCACGATTTTCTCGCGCGTGAGCGCAGCGCCGCCGCCTTTGATCATGTAGCCCTTGGCATCGATTTCATCGGCCCCGTCAATGTAAACCGAGAGTTGCTCAACAGCCTCGGCCTCCAAGACTGCAATGCCATGCTGGCGCAAGCGCTCGGTGGACGCCACCGAGCTGGAGACGGCGCCGGGAATTTTGTCCTTGATGGTCGCCAGTGCGTCGATGAACTTGTTCACCGTGGAGCCCGTGCCCACGCCCACCACTTCGCCGGGCACCACATAGCGCAGCGCGGCTTGCCCGACCAGGGTCTTGAGTTCATCTTGGGACAGGGGGGTCGTGCTCATCGGCGAAAATCCAGGAAATTGAAAAAAGAGATTATCCAATGCTGAACTCGCTTTCTTACGCCCTGCTTCGCCCCTGGCTGTTTGGAATGGATGCCGAGACGGCCCATGAAAAAACCCTGCACGCCCTGGCCAGCACCCAAAACACGCCCTTGCAATGGGCTTATGCGCAAAAGCAAGTCCAAGACCCGGTGGTGTTGGCGGGGCTGCGCTTTCCCAACCGTGTGGGCCTGGCCGCTGGACTGGACAAAAATGCTCAGTGCATCGACGCCTTGGCAGCCTTGGGCTTTGGCTTTGTGGAAGTGGGCACCGTCACGCCCAAGGGCCAACCCGGCAACCCCAAGCCCCGCATGTTCCGCCTGCCGCAAGCCAACGCGCTGATCAACCGCCTGGGCTTCAACAACGAGGGCTTGGCGGCCTTTGTGCAGAATGTGCAAAAAGCGCGCTGCAGGCAACAAGCCGGCAGCATGCTGCTGGGCCTGAACATTGGCAAAAACGCCAGCACCCCCATTGAGCAAGCGGCCGACGACTACCTGACCTGCCTGGATGGCGTCTACCCTTACGCCGACTACGTCACCGTCAACATCTCCAGCCCCAACACCCAAAATTTGCGCAGCCTGCAAAGCGACGAGGCGCTCGAGGCCTTGCTGTTGGCGCTGGCCGAACGCCGTCGCGCGCTGGCGCAAACCCACCAGCGCCTGGTGCCCCTGTTCATCAAAATCGCCCCTGATCTGGACACCGATCAGGTCGCTTTGCTGGCCAAGACCTTGCGCCGCCTGTGCATGACGGGTGACCAGGTGAATGACAACGCCTGGGGCCTGATCGCCACCAACACCACCCTGTCGCGCGAAGCGGTGCAAGGCCTGCCCCATGCCAGCGAAACCGGCGGCCTGTCCGGCGCACCCGTGCTGGAAAAAAGCAATGCCATCATTCGGCAATTGCGCGCAGCGCTGGGCAAGAACTTCCCCATCATGGGTGTGGGCGGCATTTTGAGCGGCGCCGATGCGGTGTCCAAAATCGAAGCCGGTGCCGATGTGGTGCAGATCTACACCGGGCTGATTTACCGAGGGCCTGCGTTGGTGGAAGAAGCTGCCTTGGCTCTGAAGGCCGCCGCGGCCTGAAGCCCCCTCAGGGCGCCTGCAAGGCCTCGACCACCGCAGCACCAATGGCCAGCGAGCTGGTCAGCCCGGGCGACTCAATGCCAAACAAATTGACCAAGCCTGGCACGCCATGGGTTTGCGGGCCTTGCAGCTCAAAGTCACGCGCCGCCTCGTGCGGGGCATTGATCTTGGGACGAATCCCGGCGTAGCCAGGAATCAGGCTGCCGTCTTGCAGCGCGGGCCAGTACTTGCGAACCTCGGCATAAAAGGCATCGCCGCGCGCGGGGTTGACCACCAAATCTTCCGGGCTGTCCACCCATTCCACATCGGGACCGAATTTGGCCTGCCCGCCCAAATCGATGGTGAGGTGCACCCCCAAACCGGCCGCTTCGGGCACCGGGTAAATCAGGCGTGAAAACGGTGAGCGCCCCGACAAGGTGAAGTAATTGCCCTTGGCAAAGTATGCCGTGGGGACATGCTCGGCCGGCAAGCCCTGAATGGCCTTGGCCAACCAAGGGGCCGTCAAGCCTGTGGCATTGACCACCACCGAAGCCATCAGCTCTGTGCCGTCGGCCATCTGCAACACCATGCCATCGGCGCGGCAATCCAGCGACTGCACGGGCGAGTTGAAGGCGACCATGCCGCCGGCATTTTCAAAATCGCCCTGGTAACTGAGCATCAAGGCATGGCTGTCCACAATGCCGGTGCTGGGCGAATGCAAGGCGGCCAGACAGGACAAGGCCGGCTCCATGGCCTGGGCTTGTTCGGCACTCAGCCAGGCCAGGTCATTCACGCCATTGGCGCGGGCTTTGTCTTGAATGCCCTGCAGTTGTGCCACCTGGGATTCCTGGGTGGCCACAATCAGCTTGCCGCAACGTTGGTGGGGCACGCCGCGCTCTTGCGCGTAGGCGTAGAGCATTTCGCGGCCTTGCACACACCAGCGGGCTTTGAGCGAACCTTTGGCGTAGTAGATGCCGGCATGGATCACCTCGCTGTTGCGCGAACTGGTGCCCGTCCCAATGGCAGGCGCCGCTTCCAGAATCAGCCACTCCTTGCCAGCGCCAGCTTTGGAGAGCGCCAAGGCCCGCGCCACGGCCAAACCCACCACGCCTGCGCCAATGACGACGCCATCCACCTTGTCCACGTCAGCGTTTCCTATTTTCTGCAAAACCCAATCATCCAATAAAAAACGGCACCCGAGGGTGCCGTTGGCGCCAGAGCGACAAGAAATCAACGCTTTTTGGCGGTCGTCTTGCTGGCGTTCATCGCGGTGCTGGCCATGGTTTTGTAATTGGCTTCGGCCACATCGGAAGCTTGTTTCACAGCTTTTTGTACCGATTCCAGGGCGTTGTTGCCAGCAGCCACGGCCGTTTTGAAGGCGGCCACAGCGGCTTCGGAGCCGGCGGGTGCGTTCTTGGCAGCGTTGTCCACCAGGTCCTGGAAAGCCTTCTGGGCTTCGGCCATTTTGCCTTCGAACACTTTGCTGAAATCCGCGCCGGTGCTGGTGGCAATGTCGTACAGGTGACGGTTGTAGGTCACAGCCTTTTCAGCCAGGGGCTGGAACATGCTGGCTTGCAGGGCCAGCAGTTGTTGCGCGTCTTTCACGCTCAGAACATCCTGTGCTTGGCTTTGGGAATCGGCCAAGGCGGCTTTGGCAGCGGCCAGGTTCAATTCGATCAACTGCTCCACACCGGCGAAGGCTTTGTTGGTCAGGCCCACGAGGGTTTCGAGGTTGGCTTTGTTGGCAGCCACAATTTGGTCAGGGGTCAGCGACATGTCAAATCTCCAAAAGTAATTTCAAACTGGATAGATCAGTGCTGCGCTGTGGCCCGTTGCCAAAATCATGTTGCAGTGCAGCATGGCATGAAGTATAGGGGTAACCCTAGGCAAAACAAGCGTTTCCTCCGTCTTTAGAGGTGACAGACTAATTCCTCAAAAAGAGAAAGGTCAGGGTGCCGCTTGCCCGTGCGACCAATGGGTTTGCCAGTTCTCGCGGTAGCTTTTGGCCAAATCCGGGCTGCGCAGGACCAAGATGTTCTCGGCATTGCGGGTGTCGGCCGAGTTGGTGAAGTTGTAGCTGCCCGTGACCACCACCGAAGCATCGATGACCATCACCTTGTTGTGGGCGATGGCATGGGCGCCGTCGAATTTCACCGGCAGGGCGGCCGCTTCGAACAAGTCAATCACATAACGGTTGGTTTGGCTGCTTTTTTTGTCCAGCAACACTTGCACTTTGACGCCACGCTGCTGGGCACGCAGCAGGGCTTGGGCAATGGCGTTGTGGGTGAAGCCATAGGCTTGCACCAAGACCTCCTCGCGGCTGTCGTCAATGGCCTTCACAATCACCTGCCCGCCCCCCGAGGGGGGTGTGAAGGCCACGGCGAGCACCTCTGCCGAGATGGCCCCTGCAGGGATTTGGCGAGGGGTCTGCGTCTGCACATTGCGCGCAGACACCACGCCCGGCGCGTCCGGCTCGCGCGAGGCATTGACCAGCCACTGGACCAGCGCCAAGCCCAAGATCACCAGGGAGATTCCCGTTTTTTGATAACGCATGGGAGTGCATCTTAGCCAGAAATGAAGTGCAACTTAATTTTGGAGTGAGCCCAAATACGTGAATCGGACGGGATAATCCACCCAGACCTGATTGCCCCATGACCCGAACCTCCTTCCACGGCGTGTCGCCTGCCGTTCAGCGCGCCATCCTGCACCTGTCGTTTGCCACTTTCTCCAGCATGACCATCCAGCGGTTGTGCGACCCCATGCTGCCGGCGCTGGCCAAAGACTTTCAAGCCAGCATGGGGCAAGTGGCGGCCGTCATTTCCTGGTTTGCCGTCATTTATGGTGCAGCGCAGATTTTTTACGGCCCCTTGGGCGATCGCTTTGGCAAGATGCGCGTGATTTCCCTGGCCACCTTGGGTTGCAGCCTGGGCTGCCTGGGGTCGGCGCTGGCCACCTCCCTGAATGAATTGGTCATGGCGCGCATGCTGGCCGCCGCGTGTGCCGCCGCCATCATTCCTATGGCCATGGCCTGGGTCGGCGATGTCGTGGCCTATGAAGTCCGCCAGGAAACCCTGGCCAGGTTGGGGCTGGGCTCCACGCTGGGCATGGTGGGCGGCCAAATCATAGGCGGCCTGTTCACCGACACGATTGGCTGGCGCTGGGCCTTTGGCGGCATGGCCTTGCTGTTCATGGCGGTTGGCACCTTGCTGCTGAGCCGCCAACAGAAGCACGATCGCATGCCCAACTCAGAAGGGACGCCGACACAACAGGCCTTTCACCGCAAAGTGATCCGCGTGTTGCAAGAAAAACGCCCTCGCCTGGTACTGACCACCGCCATGCTGGAAGGCGCATTCGCCTTCGGCGTGGTGGCCATGGCCGCCTCTCATTTGCACCACCGCCATGACCTGTCGCTGACCCTGTCGGGCGGCATCGTGGCATTGTTTGGGCTGGGCGGCGTGGGCTACATGCTGAGCGCACGCTTTTTCATCCGGCGACTGGGCGAAAGCGCCATGCTGCGCCTGGGCTCCGCCTTGTTTGCCAGCGCCTTTGCCGTGATGGCCTTTTCGCCCTGGTGGCTGTTGACCCTGCCGGCGAGCTTGCTGGCTGGCTTGGGCTTTTTCATGTTCCACAACACCTTGCAAGTGCTGGCCACGCAAATGTTTCCGCCCGAACGCGGAACCTGCATGGCCTTGTTTGCAGGCTTGCTGTTCACGGGGCAATCCGTGGGCGTGCTGCTGGCCGCGATGCTGTTGGCCTGGATCGGCTCCGCCTGGGTCCTGGCCCTGGGCGGCCTGATGCTGGCCGTGCTGGGACAATGTCTTCCTATTTTTCTTCGCCGCTGTTAAACCATGAACCCAACCCCTGAAGACATGGCGCGCGCGCTGGACGCACACCCTGACTACCGCGTGCTCCGTCGCCTGCAGCCACGCACCAGCTTCAACCCCGTCACCGAGGGCTTGCCCTGCGCGCGAGGCATCGTGCTGGACACGGAAACCACCGGCCTGAGCTCGGAAACAGACCGTGTCATTGAACTGGGCATGCTGCTGTTTGAGTTTGACCCCACGACCGGCCTGATTTACCGGGTGCTGGAGGTTTTTGACGAGCTGGAAGATCCCGGTTTTCCGATTTCCCCCGCCAACACCGCCATTCACCACATCACCGACGCCATGGTGCAAGGCAAACGCATGGACGACGCCAAAGTGGAACGCTTGCTCAAAGGAGTGTCCGTGGTGATTGCCCACAACGCAGGCTTCGATCGCCCGTTCGTGGAGCAACGCTGGCCGGCTTTTGAAAACCTGCTGTGGGCCTGCAGTATCCGTGACATTGACTGGCAAGCCGAAGGCTTTGGCTCGGCCAAGCTGGAGTACCTGTTGCAAACCCAGGGTATCTTTTACGAGGCCCACCGCGCCGAGACCGACTGCTGGGCCTTGCTGGAATTGCTGAACCATCAGTTGCCCCAAAGCCAGCAACCCGCCTTGTTGAGCCTGTTGGAAACCCTCAACCAGCCTCAGCTGAAATTGTCGGCACTGGGCTCGCCTTTTGAAACCAAGGACTTGCTCAAGCAGCGCGGTTACCGTTGGTCAGGTGAGCAACGGTGCTGGAGCCGACTGCTTAGCGGCGAGCAAGCGCTGGAGGAAGAACTTATCTGGCGCAAGCGGCGTGTCTACGGCAATCGCAGCGCCCAGGTGGAATTGGAAACCCTGGGCGGAACCATCCGCTACTCCAACCGCCAGGGTCAAAAAAAGCTGGTCCCTCTTTGAGGGCTCAGTAAGGCACGGCCTGCCAGGGCACAGGGCAGGTGGCCACGTTGGGGTAATACTGTTGGTAGCTTGCGCAGTAGTAAGCCACCTGCGGTGGCGGGGTCATGACCACCGGCGGATACACCGGTGTCGCATACACAGGGCTTTGCGAGGCATACAGCACCGAGCCCACCAGCGCGGCCGCCACCACAGGACCCACCCAGCCATTGCGGTAACCACCATGGTGATGGTGGCCGTAGCCACCCCCGCGCACCATGGGAGCGCCACCCCAGCCATGGGCCACCACACGCGGCGTAACCGTCACAGATCGCCAACCGCCATGACCGTAGCCATGCACCTCACCCGCCTGCGCGGGCAGGAGCATCATGGCGTTGAGACAACAGAATGCAGAGATCAGAATTTTTTTCATGACGGCCTCTTTGGTGATGCCCATCACATTTCAGGGCACTGTCTTAACGCCCCAGGGTCCGCCGTGGATGACACGGTGGCTCATCAAGGATGCTTAGTGAGCCAAGGCGAGCGGAAGGTCACCCCTTGCAACAGGTGGTGGCGCGCGAACCAGGCCCAATCGTGCCAGTAAGGCTCGGCGTGCAATGTCCATTGAACAAACAAGGCCAACACAGGTTTTTCCGTTTGCAAAGCGGGTTGCAAAACTTCACGGTGTCCCGCGGAGTCTACCCAATCGTTGCCAGACCACCAAGTCAGAGTGACCAGGCAAAGCGCCAACGCGCTGCCGACGAACGGCTGGCCACGCCACAACCAGCGTCGGGCGCGGGTGCCGCGAAAGGCATGCATCAGCAGCAATGACACCGCTTGCGAAATGTTCAGCAAGGCAAAGAACAAGGACACGCCCAGGGCGATCGGCAGCACCACGGTCTGGCGGTAGGCGTCGTTGAGCATTTGCTGCGCGTCTTCGACATCGAACACGGGGGCGGACAAGGCACTGGGCGTGAGCAGTTGCTTGTCCAACTCGGAAACGTCCACCCCCAAAGAGGCTGCGGGAAACAAGGCTTTGACACTGTCGCGCAAGGCCTCGGACATGCCCACTCGCCCCAAAGCCAAGCCCTTCAGGGTGAAGCCCCCTTCGGACACGATGGTACGCATCGACAAGCGTTGCACACTGGTGACCTTGTCAAGCTCGCTGGCCTGCTGCAACAAAAAATCGATGAGCCGAGTCTGGGCTTGCCACATGAAGCCGATGCCAATGACCATGCTGAGCAGGCCCGACAGCCAGCGCTGCTGCGTCCACCGATCCAGCCAGCGCCAAAGCAGCAAGCCCAAGCCACAACCCGAGAGGCAGCGCCCCCAAAACTCCAACCCGTCCAGGTCGTCGCGGTCAAAGGCCTGGCTTGCGAACTCCAGCAATCGGTGGTTGAAAGACAACTCCACCACGGTGTAGAGCGTCAGGAGCGCGAGAAACCAGGGATTTTTCTGAAGGGCAAGGCGGGGCATTGCCCAAGATTAGAACAGGCAGAGGTGGCTGGGCTGCTTCTTTGTTTGTGAAGCTAGGTAAAGTTGTTTTGGGCCCAGAAGCTTGTCAAGCCAACGCCGCCTCGATCGCCAAAGCCACACTGCCCAAGCGCGCATCGTCTCCCCGTACCGATGACACCATCAGGCCCACAGGCAACTCGCCAGCCACCTGGCACGGCAAACTGAACGAACACCCATCTAGAAAATTGATGGCAAAGGTGTTGCGCAGCATGATGCGATTGGCAGTCGCAAACGCCTCATCGTCGCGCGTCAGCAGCTCAAGTTCAGGAGCCACGAGTGGCACCGTGGGCGACAGGATGGCGTCATAGCCAGCCAGTGCCGCTTCTACCCGTTGAATCCAACGCTGACGGTTTGTCAGCATGCGCAAATAGTCGGCCGCACTCACGTTTTGCCCCAGCTTGGCGCGGGAGGCCACGCGCGGGTCGAGCTGCGCCATGACATCGGCAATGCGCTCATGGTGCGCAGCCCAGCATTCCACCGGGGAAAATCCGCCCGGCGCGTTCAGGGCAGCGATCTCTGCCAATTCGGGCAAAGCAATGTCCTCCAGCAAGGCGCCGGCTTGTGACAATCGGGACAGGCTGCGCTCGAAGGCGCGCGCCACCGTGGCGTCGAGTCCGTCCAGCATCAAGGTCTGCGGCACGGCCAGGCGTCGCCCTTTCAGGGGGCGTGGTGCCACAGCCAAAGGCTGTGCGGACAGCACGCCATCGACCACCAGACAATCCGCGACCGAGCGTGTCATGGCACACACCGTGTCCAGCGAGTGCGACAGCGGCACCGCGCCTGCAAGGGGCACCCGCGATTGCGTGCTTTTGAAGCCGACCACGCCACACAAGGCCGCAGGAATGCGAATGGAGCCGCCGGTGTCCGAGCCCAGCCCCGCCACGGCCAGCCCCAAGGCCACCGACACGGCCGCCCCCGAGGAAGAGCCGCCGGGGATGCGCTGCACCTGCGTGTCCGCAGGGTTCACAGGCGTGCCGTAATGCGGGTTGATGCCAATGCCCGAGAACGCGAGCTCGGTCATGTTGGTTTTGCCCACAATGGCCGCGCCTGCGGCGCGCAAACGCGCCACCGCAGGCGCATCCTGATGGGCAGGCGCGTCGCCCGCGAAGACCGTGGTGCCCGCTGTGGTGGTCTCACCCGCCACGTCATACAGGTCCTTGATGGTCACTGGTGCGCCGGCCAAAGGCCCCGCCGCCAAGCCTGCCGCATGCAAGTCGTCGGCATGGCGTGCCGCCAACCGCGCAGCCTCGGGGTAAAGCTTGGTGAACACATGGGCTGCGGCCGAGGACTCGGCGCGCGCCAAGCAGTCTTCCACCCAGGCTTGGGCACTGACGCTGCCCCCTTGGCGTTGTTGCATGAAATCTGAGAGCGTGACGGGGAAAAGCGACATGGTGAAAAATAAGGAAATGATGAAAGGACTGTGCACGTATTTTCTCGGCCATGCAAGCCGGTGGGCAAAATGGGTGACACTGGTGGCGCTGGCATGCCACTTGCCCCTGCAAGCCATGTCAGGGTTTCGTCCCGGCACGGCCTTGACCGAATACGCGCTGACCCCACAGGAAACAGCGCGACTGGGCCGTCAAGCAGGCTGGCCGGCAGACGACCCCAGCACTTGGATGATCTCGGTGCGCAATCCCCTGCCCGGCCCCATCACATGCCGTGAAGTGCAGTTTTTTCAAAAAACCCCTGATGCCCAGGTTCGGGTGAGGGTCTTGCAGCCACCCTTCTACATTCCAGCCGGACAAAGTCGCAACAGCTTGTTGGCTGACGTGAAAAAAAACGAGATCCGTGACTGGGCCATGCAGTGTTTTTGCCTCAAGGCATCGCGCGAGGGGTCCTGTGAAAAATTGCCATGACCGTAGAAATTTGAGGGGTTTATTTGAAAGAAAAACAAGTGACAACCCTCAGTCTTGAGGGGGTCCGCGCATGCTATGCTGAATTCAATGCTTTTCATAAATAACCATGGCTGATGACATCATTCTGGAAACACGTGGGCTCGTCAAAGAGTTCAAGGGCTTTGTGGCCGTCAATGACGTCTCCATTGGCGTTCGCAGAGGCCAGATCCACGCCCTGATCGGACCCAACGGGGCCGGCAAGACCACGTTTTTCAACCTCCTCACCAAATTCCTGATTCC
>JACCDG011754249.1_pt1 | contig 10671 bp, 14 predicted proteins | sample 7442471 | NCBI WGS metagenome assembly JACCDG01 (sample SAMN15323444, study PRJNA562643) | freshwater metagenome | isolation source: river surface water | place: USA:Blue River Watershed | collected 2017-08-17 | reverse complement strand
TTGAATTCAACTGCGGCAGAAGTTACAAATACCGACTATATTGATACTTATAGTGCTGGTTTTGAAATAAGCTCAACTGCCCCGGCTGCAATCAATGCGAATGGTGGGAGCTTCGTGTTTCTTGCGATTTCTTGATTATGAACAGCGGCATCTATCAAATAAAAAACCAGTCAACTGGCATGGCTTACTTTGGCCGTACAGTTGACTGGGATGCCCGTAAACGCAGGCATCTCTCAGACCTTCGTGCTGGTAGACACAAAAATCCACGTTTGCAACACTCTTGGTCTTCTAGAAATGAATCTGACTTTGAAATGAGTCTCGTTTGGCCTTGTGAGCCAAATCATCTTGAAGAGCTAGAGTCTTTTGTTCTTGATTTTTGTTTTGATACAGGAAAGCTATACAACGCGCATAAAAACTCTGTTGGTGGCTTTCTTGGTCAAAAACATAGTAAAGAAACAAAAAGAAAGTGGGCTGAAGCTAAACGTGGAAGCAAGATGTCAGAGCAAGCCAAGGCAAGACAAGCCGCAACAAGATTGCAGAGCAAGTCATGGGCTGCTCATCAAGAATGGATGAAGACTCCAGAGGCAATTAGTAAGCGTGTTGCAAAAGCTGCTCTTCCAGAAGTTAGAGCAAGGGCATTAGCAACAAGACAGAAGAACGGACACGAGCCAAAATGGGAAGAGGCTAGACAGCTTCAAATCGAGAAAGCGCGTACAAATCTGTTTGAAGCACTTGATTGGGCTGTTGCTAATAGCGCCACTAGAGATCAAGCTTTGACAAAATTTGGTAGCTCTTGGGGGTCTTTGAAGAAATTCCAGCCTGAGTGGGAAGCCTTAAACGGGCCTTTGAATTTACCAAAACGCGCATCTGGAAAAAGATGGCACGAAAGGAAAAAGTGATGGAAATCAGAATTCGCGCTACTGGCGCAGTTATGTTGGAGGACGAACTCCGGCGATGGGCCAAAGACAATGGTGGCCCTTCATGGGATCGCACCACAGACGAGGTGCTAGAGGCTTTGGGGGCTGATGTGGTCTTTGAAGGCCCACAAGCCACCGGAGGCACGGTATATCAGTTCTCCATGCGTCAAGGTGTGGAGCAGATTGATGACAAGTGGTTCACCAAACATGTTCTTGGGCCGATCTTTAACGACACCACAGACGAAGAAGGCAACGTTACCACTGCCGCAGAGCACGAAGCCACATACAAGGCTCAGAAGGATGCTGAGCAAGCAAAGGCAGTTCGTGATGATCGCAACAAGCGTCTTGCTGACTGTGACTGGACTCAGGTGGCGGATGCTCCTGTGGACAAAGCAGCTTGGGCGGCACATCGTCAGGCTTTGCGTGACGTAACTGCTCAAGCAGGTTTTCCTTGGAATGTTCAGTGGCCCCAATCTCCGGTATAACTTGAGCAACAGGAGCAATTAATGTCTAAAACTAAAATACTTGCCGATACCGTAAGCAATGGAAACATCCTTGCCGATGGCGCAATTAGTGCATCGGAGATTGGCACTGGCACATTAGCAGTCGCTAATGGTGGTACTGGTGCTACCACGTTGACAGGAGTTGTCAAAGCTAACGGCACGGCAGCATTTACCGCAGGAAATGTGAGTTTAACTTCTGAAGTTACTGGAACGCTTCCCGTTGCCAATGGCGGGACGGGTGCGACTTCGCTCACGGTCAACAACGTCTTATTGGGCAATGGCACCTCTGCTGTGCAGACGGTGGCTCCCGGCACTGCTGGCAACGTGCTGACTTCCAATGGCACGACTTGGACAAGCGCTGCTGCCCCGGCATCTGCCGGATCAATCACGGCAACTGCAAGTGGCTCAATCTCCAGCGGTGCAGCAGTTGCAATCAATCTGGATGGTACGGTAGGGGCCGTGACTCCGACTAATGTTCCACTTAGTGCTGGCACTCCCGCTGATGTAGCGACCTTTTTTGCACAGCAAAGTTTTACGTGCAGTTGTTTGATCAGCCCCACGACGGTTGTTGCGTTTACTAGGTCGCTTTCAACTGGGTATTTAGTCGGCTCCGTTGGAACAATATCCGGATCATCAATTACTTGGGGAACAGTCCAAACTATTTGGGCGGATAACTTCTATTACGCATCATGCGCGTATGTGCCATCTGTTGATCGTATTTGTGTATATGGATATGACAGCTCCAGTAATTGGACTTTGCTTTTGATTTCTAGGTCAGGCAACACACTGTCTTTGGTGGCTGCTAACCAGCCGTTTGGTGCTGGTAGTAGTAATGGATATCAGTCGGGCTGCGCGGTTGATGCGAGTGGAAGACTTTACACGGTCAATGGGAATAGCAGCTATGCACTTGAGGTTTCACGTTTCTCAGTTACGGCAACCACAATTCCTTTGCAGGGCCAAACTACGTGGGGGTCTAATGAAACCTATTCAGCCACGCCGTTAATATATGACCCAATTTCGACTAACTTAATTGCTGTTTATCGTAACGCAAGCGGTTTTGGAACGTCCAGAGTCATAACCAACAACACAACCACCGCATCAGCACAGGTGGTCTTTAATAGTGGTAGTTCAAACGCAATAACAGCAATTTACGTCCCAAGCATACAAAGAATAGTCATCGTATTCAGAAATGGTGCCGTCGCCGGATTCGCATTTTCCGCCCTTTCCGCCTCTATCAGTGGAACAACCGCTAGTTTTGGCGCCGTGCAAAATTTAGTTTCTTCCGTTGGCGGCATTTCTGTCATAAACCTAACTTTTGATTCCACAGTCAATGTGTTGCTATCTGCTTACACAGACAGTACGTCTGCCGCAATTAACGCAGCAACTATTTCGTTTTCAGGCACAACACCGACCTTAGCTACTAGTCCTTCTACGTTGATCTCAACAGCGGTTACGGTTTCTGAATCAGGTCAGGGTCTGTTTTATTCTTCATCTGCAGGCAAATCCGTTCTGCTTTACAACAACAATTCAAGCGCAAGCCCACCTGACAGGTTCCGTGCTGTTATGGTCACAGCACCGGGAACGACATTCAACGCCCCGTCATTTGTAGGATTCTCAAGCGCATCATATACCAACGGGCAGACAGCAACCATTAACACGGTTGGATCAGCAAGTAATGGACAATCTGGATTGACAGCGGGAACTAAGTATTACGTGCAAAATGATGGAACGCTTTCGTCAACCGCGACTACGCAGCCTTATGCGGGGTTGGCATTAAGCGCAACTCGGATTCTTGTAAAGGGGTAAGCATGAAGACTGTTGTACGCAAAGACACTAATGTGTCCCTGTACCTTGTGTCGGATGACACTCAGGTGTTCGTCAATACATTGAGCACTCAGTTTGGCGAGCCTGCAGAGTTCTTCGCCGCAGACTGCACGACGGACAACGTGACCTTGTATGAAAATGTCGCCGCACCTGACGACTGGTTCGGCTGCAAGTACCTGTTCGACGGCACTACTTGGACGCCCAACCCTGATTGGGTTGATCCTGCTATTTAATTTATCTTAGATGGAACCAATCACCGGCATCCTTGCAGCAGTGTCGGCGGCTAATGCCGCCTTCGGTGCCGTCAAAAAGCTTGTAGCTACGGGTCGCGAGATACAGGACGTTGCCGGTCAAATTGGCAAATGGTATGGAGCCTTTGGTGACTTCAATCGCCTTGCCACTGAGAAAGCCAATAAAAAGCAATCCGTTTTTAAGCGTCTGCTGCACGACGATAGCGTAGAGCAAGAAGCTCTACAAATCACAATGCATAAGCAAGCGCTTATAAAGCAAGAGTATGAGTTGAAGATTTTGATCATCGCTCACTATGGCGAGAACGTTTACAACGAAATGATTATGGAGCGTATTCGTCTCAAAAAAGAGCGTGAGAAGAAAGAGCGTGAGCATCGCCTTCGACAGCAGGCATTTATGCTCAACGTTAAATATGGCACAGCCATTGCGTTTTTGTTAACAGCAGTTGTGGCTGTTAGTTACTATATTATCGACAGCGTACAACGATGAGTTTCAAACGACCCCCTGCAAACGCTACTCGCTCTGAAAAGGAAGCGTATGTCAAAGCACTTGCTGCGATTAGCATTAGCATCTTTGCTTTATGCCTTGCTATTACAAATTACTTTGCCGGACGAAACTCATCTGCTGTACTTAATAACACCATAGCCGCTAACAACCTGTGGACGTGGTACGGCACCAAGAACGTTAGAGCCACCATCCATGAAGTTGCAGGCTCTAAAGACGAAGTAGTTCGTCTGCGTAGCGACATGGAAGAAATTGAGGCTAAGGCACGCGCAGCAGAGGCTGCTAGAGACGCTGCCAAAACTAAGTCGCCTTGGTTCTCATACTCGGCTATGGCGCTACAGCTTGCCATTGTGTTGTCGTCTGCTGCAATTTTGGCAGTGATGATGGCTTTGTTTTACGTGTCACTGGGTGTCGGTGGCATCGGCGCTTTGTTGTTCTTTATTGCTTTAGGAGCTTGATATGTTTGAATTGCTAGGTGGTGGTTTACTCGGTAGTATCTTTGGCGGCTTGTTCCGACTTGCTCCCGAAGTGTTGAAGTTTCTTGACAAGGGCAGCGAGCGCAAGCATGAGTTGGCTATGTTTAGTCTTCAGACGGATCTGGAGAAAATGCGTGGTCAATTCAAGATGGAAGAGCGCTATGTCGACTATTCCGTTACTCAGCTTGAAACCATCAAAGAAGCCTTTAAGGAGCAGTCTAAGACCGCTAAAGAAGCCGGATGGTTTGTTTCTGCGGTGTCGGCTCTTGTTCGTCCCGGCATCACGTGGGCTTTGTTCTTCATGTATGCCACAGTGAAGATTGCTGCAATTGTGTTGGCAATGCAGACAGGTGGACACTGGGCTGAGATTTTGCGTCAGTCATGGGATGTGGATGACTTTGCCATGCTGAATATGTGTTTGACATTCTGGTTCGTTGGTCGCTCCATCGAAAAATATAATAAGCAATGAAAGAGGCAATTCAGATTGCAGGCGAACTATTGGTAAAGCCCTTTGAGGGCTATGCCAAACGCCTGCCTGATGGACGCTGTACAGCCTATCCAGATCCCGGCACAGGTGGACACCCGTGGACGATTGGATGGGGCTGTACCGGCCCCGATATTGTTCCCGGTACAATCTGGACAGAACAGAAGGCACAAGAAGAGCTAGATAATCATTTAATACACTTTGCTACAGGGGTGTTGAAACTTTCGCCAATTTTGGCAAAACAATCCCCTCGTCGCCTTGCTGCAATCATCTCTTTCGCATATAACTGTGGCCTTGGCAATTATCGCATTAGTACGCTTAAAAAACGTGTTGATGCCGAGGATTGGGCGGGTGCCCAAGAAGAGATCGTTAAGTGGAATAAAGCCGCAGGTAGAGTCTTGAGGGGACTAACACTGCGAAGACAAGCAGAAGCAGAGCTACTCAAATGACTATAGAAACCGCCCAACAAGCCACCGAATCTGGAGCAATGATTGCAGCTAAGGCTGCGCCACCTGCAACAGTGTCGATTGCCACCCTTGCCGGTTATCCGGTTTCAGAGATTCTTGTTTGGGCGACACTCATCTATACCGTCATTATGATTGGTCACAAGGTTTATCAGATATATAAAGAAGTTCAAAAGGGATAAGACATGAATACACCAACAGTCTTGAAGATCATAGGTCGTGAATACGATGTTGTAAAGCTGCAAGAATATGAAGATCAAGACGGTGGTGTAGACTTCGAAACAAGTGTCATTTCTCTTAGGGCAGGGCAACAAAAGCTTCTAGAATGTGATACACTGATTCACGAAGCTGTTCACGTCATCGATGAAATCTTTCAGCTTGAGATGACAGAACGGCAAGTGTTTTGTACCGTAGCAGGCATTATTGCCCTTCTTAGAGACAATCCGTCACTGTTGCCATATATCAATGACGCACTCACTTCACCGAGAACAGTATGAGTAAAAACTTCACAGCAAAGCAAAAAGAGATCGTAGCCCGTAAGCTTGGCTACGACGGCCCCATGCAGGGCTTTGATGAGTTTTTGCAAAGCTCGCCTGCGCTCGCCATGAAGTATGGCATGGTTGCTGATAAGTACATGGCAAAGGGCGGCATGGTGAAGAAGTATCAAGCCGGTGGTTTGACATTGCCCTCTGATATTGGCTCATATACACCCGATCAAAAAGCTGATCTGTATAATCAATATCTTGGTCAAGGCTATAGCGATGCCGATATCCGAACTGCTGCGGGACAACAAACCGACGAAAACTGGCAAACCCTTCAGCGTCTCGCCGCACAACGTAAATCACCCACCGTATCTGGCGCAGAGCGTACAGTTCTCACAAATCCCGATTGGAAATCTATTAGCGGTCAAACTGGCATTGCCGGTCTTAATTCCAATATTCAAAACTTTATAAGGCAAAATCCCAATCTCTCATATGATCAAATTAATGCCGCTGCTCAGCAATATGGCGTTGATGCGGAAGATATTCGTCGCGCTGTTGCTGCGGGTGGTGGGTCATCGGGTCTGCAAAATGTCTTGACTCAAGCGGAATGGACTTCTCGTTCCGGTTTGACTGGTCTTGAAGGACTAAATAAAAATATTCAGACATGGTTTGCAGAAAATCCAAAAGCTACTGAAGCTCAAATTCGTCAAGCCATGAGCGATACGGGCATCAATGAAGCGGATGTTATTCGGGCGATGGGTAAATCGATTAAAGAATTGATTGCTACACGTCCCGGCACCACCCCTACAAATACTGCGACGCAACAATATGATGCAACTGGTCGCCCAGTTGCCGGTGATATTTCGACAGTTACTGCTGCACAAACCGCAATCACTCCGGGGATGACGCTTGATTCGTCACAATATACTGCCGGTGCTGCACCTAGCGCTGCTGTTACCACTGCTCAACCCGCTGCACCTGTTGCCGCTCCTACGCCTGTACGCACTACGCCGGTTACTGCCGTCAAAACAACTGGCGCTGTCATGGAAGCGCTTGCTCCTTTGGCACCGTTCACCGGCACAGCGCCGGTCATTGAGGCTGCACAGCTTACGCCTGAGCAAATGCAGGCAGCTATGGTGCAGGCTCAACAGCTTGATAAAGCTCAACAAGTTCAGCTTGCACAACGTCGTCTGCAAGAAGGCGAACTTGTTACCGGCCCCACCGTTGATCAACAGCGCGTTGAACAAGCCATAGCACAAACACAAGCGGCACAGGGCAGGGTTACGGAAGAGATGACGGTGCAGGGTCAGCTTGCTAAGCTCACTGCTGACTTCGATACTCGCAATCCTCCCCCGTGGGCGGCAGGTGCTGTTCGCGCTGCAACGTCTATGTTGGCTGCGCGTGGTCTTGGTGCCTCTAGCATGGCAGGACAAGCCATTATTCAGGCTACGATGGAGTCTGCGATTCCCATTGCCAGTGCTGATGCCGCTGTGTATCAGCAAATGGAGGCACAGAATCTGTCGAATCGTCAGCAGGTTGCTGTGTTGGCTGCACAACAGCGTGCTCAGTTCCTCGGACAAGAGTTTGATCAAGCTTTCCAAACCCGTGTGTTGAATGCGGCAAAGATTGCTGACATTGCCAACATGAACTTCAGTGCTGAGCAACAAGTGTATTTGGAAAATGCACGTCTTGCACAGAGCGTCGATCTTGCCAATCTGAATAATCGACAGGCAACAGTGATGGCGAACGCTGCCACCATTGCCAACATGCAGACGGCTAACTTGAGCGCACGTCAACAATCCCTCGTTGCCAATGCTCAGAACTTCTTGCAGATGTCGATGGCGAACATGAGCAATCAACAACAGGTTGCTCTGTTCAAGGCGCAGGAATTGACGCAGTCCATTATGTCTGATGCTGCTGCTGAAAATTCTGCTCGTCAGTTTAATGCGTCGAATCAACAACAGGCTGATCAGTTTAACTCTCAGATTACGACACAAGTATCGCAATTTAACGCGCTGCAAAAGAATGCGATGGAGCAATTCAACGCAGGACAGGCAAATGCTTTGGCTCAATTTAATAGCCAAATGAAAGCTCAGCGCGAAGAGTTTAACGTCAAGAACCGCACCATCATCGATCAGGCTAACGCGCAGTTGTTGGCTCAAATCAGCCTGTCAAATACGGCTGCGACAAATGCTGCCAACTTCGAAAATGCTCGCGCCATGAACAACATGACGATGTCGCAATATAACAACGAAGTGCAGCTTTATCGCGATCAGGTGAAGATGGTGTTTGATAGCTATGAGCGTGCTGAAGATCGTGCTGCGTCGATGGCTACGGCTGTGTTGCAAGCCGATCTTGCACGTGAAAAGATTGATGCTGACACTAGTGCGTCGTATGGTAAACTTCTTGGATCGCTTCTCGGTACGAAAGCCGGAGACAAAATCATTGATTTTGGAACTGACTTCTTGAAGAATCTGTTCAAACCCTAAAGGCTAAACATGCAAAACTATAAAAAGTTCATGATGCAAGTCGAAGACCGAATCAGTAAAATGAATCGTAAACCGACAAAGAGCGGCAGTGGCATCATGTCGCGTAAGAGCAAGGAAGAACAGTTGGCAGAGGGCGACTACATTGACACAATCGCTGCATACATTGCTACAATTCGCAAGACTGCACAGAAAGTGAAGGCTAAAAATGCAGGCTGATTTTCTACATCAACCGATCCCCGGCATTTCGTTGACTGGGGAACTCGGTAACGCCCCTTGGGAACAACCGCCCCAGTACACTACGCTTGACGAAGTGGTTGATTATTATTCTGATCGACTTACCGAACCAGAGATAATGAAGAATCTCATCGATTCTATCAGCCGCGATATCCCTTTGCTGACCATCGCTGATGGAATGACAAAGATAAGCGTAATGCAGGGGCTACACAGCATTGATACAGCAACACTGGTCAAGCCGGTGTTGATTGAATTGATGATTGCGATGGCTGAGATTCACGACGTAAAGTATGTCATCGATCAAGACGATATCAATAGTCAACGGGTGATGCCTACTGATCTTGTGCAAAAAGTTGTTGAAGAGTCTGTAACAAAAATGGCTGATGCCAAAGAAGAAGTTGGCGGCATCGTTTCTCGGAGGAAGAAATAATGGGCTTTAGTCTTGTTGGCTTTGGAGCCGGTCTTGCCGAGAGCGCTGTAGAGCGCATTGAGGAAGAGCGTAAGTTTTCTAATCTGGCTCTACAGGGTCGGATTGAGCGTGCGTCTGTGCTGAAGCAACAGCAAGACAAAGAAGCCGCTGCCATTGAACAGGAACTTCGTCAGCGTAAGTCTACTCTGGAAGAATTCGGTGTTACTGACCCCGAGTTGCAGAAGGCTTATCTGACAGCGCCGACAGCTTTCGAAGCGCTTCAGAAGGCTAAGCTTTCTGGCATGGATGTTGATCCGGCTAAGCTCGTCACCATCAACAAAGAGAAGCTGTTCTCTGGCACGCCCGATGAATTGATTCGAAATGCGGCACGTCCGACAGCACAGGTTGAACCGGCGAAGCTGTTGCAAACTGAAGGCGGATCTCTGCTTGCTCCGTCACAGCGTCAGCAAGAGCGTCGTTTCGAACAGCTTGCAGGCATGCGCGGTCTTACCCGCGAAGACGTTGCTCGCGCTGAAAGTGGTGCTCGTCCTCAGATGCCACAGGTTGCTGCGTCTATCAACTTCGATGTGTTGAAGAAAGAAGACAAGGCTACGTGGAAGCAAAAGCTTGAGCGTTTCGAAACTGTTTACGCCGATGCTGTGCAACAGTTTGGTGCAAATAGCAAAGAAGCCACAGACGCGAAGAATCGTGTTGATTCCTATCGTGTGACAACGTCCAACATGACAGAAGATCAGATGGATCACGCGAAAAAGCTGTCGCGTGCTCAAGCCATCATGTTCGACAAGTCGATGGCTAATGTCAGCGAGCAAGATCGCAAGTGGGCACAGGGCTATCTCAACGAATACGAAGCATACAAGCGTCGTCAAGAAGCTGCCGGTAAGCAAGACGAAAAGATCCCGACGACAAACTCGTTGGTTAGCATTGGTCGTACTGCCGGTGCTAACGCTGTTCGCAGCACATACGGCACTGGCGCTCTTAGTCAGCAATTGTCGTTTGTTACCAACGCAGACGGTAGCACATCGATGGCATATTCTGGCAACGATCCTGACATGCAAAAGCGACTGATTCGTCGCGAGCAGGAAGGCGTTGTTGCCGCGCTTCGCCCATACATGGCGCAAGACGGCACCGTTACGGATAAGAAGATTGAATCTGCTTTGCAGGTATTCGGCATCAGGCTTGATGAGAATCGTCGTCCTGTGCTGAGCGAAGCACCTGCGATGCCTGAGCCTCGTCCAAAGCCTTCGTTGCCTGAGCGCGGCGCTGCACCGGCTGCTCCTGCTGCTACAGCCGTGCCTACTCCGGGCGCAGGTCGTGCAGGACAGGGCGGTGCTAAGCCTGCCGCTGTTCCGCCTAAGCCCACGTCTGTGCCGGGTGCTCCTGCCGGTCATACGGTTGGCGACTACGTTCAGGGCAAGGGATATGCGGTGTATAACAAGGAAGGCAAGCTGATTGGCTATGCCACCGAATAAGGAAGACTAATGCGTTTCGTTCCTCTTTCTGAGGCAACTACGGAGCAAGACAAGGCGCAGACTCAACCCCTGCGCTTTGTTCCGTTAGAGGCTGAAACTCCGCAAGCTGCTGCGCCAAAGTTTGTTCCGGCTAGTCAGGCTATTAC
>JACCDG011084716.1_pt1 | contig 10671 bp, 3 predicted proteins | sample 7442471 | NCBI WGS metagenome assembly JACCDG01 (sample SAMN15323444, study PRJNA562643) | freshwater metagenome | isolation source: river surface water | place: USA:Blue River Watershed | collected 2017-08-17 | reverse complement strand
GTTGTGACCACAACCGGCAGCCAGACCTACAACGATGCGATCACGCTGGGCGCGAACACGACGCTGACCGGTGATGACATCACGCTCGCCTCGACGGTGGATGGCGCGAAGTCGCTGACCATCATTGACAGCGGTGCGACCGTGTTGGCTGGCGCAATTGGTGGCACGACCGCGCTGACCAGCGTGACGATCACGTCGACCGACGGCATCAATCTGAATGGCGGGTCCGTGACGACGACGGGCAGCCAGACCTACAACGACGCCGTCACGCTGGGCGCGAACACCACTCTGTCAGGCGATGCGATCAGCTTCAACGACACCGTCGACGGCGCAGTGGCATTGACGATTGACGATGCCGGCCAGACCCGCTTTGCACAGGCCGTTGGTGTGCAGTCCCCGCTCGCTTCTCTGCAGGTGACCGCGTCGGCGCTGGACTTCGATGCGATTCATGTCAGTGGCAATGTCACCATCGACAATGGCGGCGCGCAGCAGCTGGGTGACATCGACGTCGGTGGCGACTTGCATGTCACGACAGGTTCGGGCGGTGCCGGCGGCGTGTCGCAACGCGCCGGTACAGTGCTGACCGTTGCCGGTGCCGCCGAATTTACCGCTGACACCGCGACCACCCAGGATGCATCGCTGGCCAATGTCGGCAATGATTTCGGCGGCAGCCTGACCTTTAACGACGCCAATGGCGGCAGCTGGCGCGACGTTGCCGTGCGTGACGCCGCCGGTGCCCTAGCCCTCGCCAATGTTGCTGCCAGCGGTCAGGTAACGGTCGTTGCTCAGGGCGCGACGAGCATGGCCGGCACGCTGTCGGCCGCCCAGTTGAGCGTGACCGCTGGCGGGGCTATCAGCGCAACGGGCAGCATGGACGTTACCGGTATCCTCAGCCTCGATGCGCAGGGCGCTATCAGCCTCGGCACATCGACCTCGGCAAGCACGCTGGCAATCAACGCCCAGGGCGCCGTTGACCTCGGCGCTGCAACGACAGTCGGCACGCTGACGGTCAACGCGAATGGCGATGTCACCCAGGCAGGTGCGCTGGTCGTCAGCGGCGTTGCAGCGGTCACGTCGGTGTCCGGCGATGTAACGCTCGACAATGCAAACAACGACTTCGGTGGCGTGCTGTCGATTTCTGCCGAAAATGCAAGCGTGGTCGACAGCCTTGGCGGACTGCAGCTGGGCGCGATCACGACCACCGGCGCACTGGATGTACGCAGCGACCGCGGCGCGATCACACAGGCGGCCAATGATTCGCTGAGCGTCGGCGGCGTGGCCACCTTTGTGGCCAGCGCCAGCGGGCAGGGCAGCGGTGCGGCTGACATCATTCTCGCCAACGCCGGAAATGACTTCCATGCGGCCGTGAATGCAGATGGTGCGAATGTCAGCGTGACCGATAGTGGCGCGCTGGCGCTGGACACGATTCGCGCCACACAGGCTCTGACGGTCGTCGCTGCCGGCAATGTCACGATGAGCGACGTGCAGGCCGCCTCGCTCGATGCGAATCTCACCAGCGGCAGCCTGACCCTGGGCCAGACCCTGGTGCAGAACCAGTCGACGATCGTGACCTCCGGTGGTGATGTGCTGCAGACCGGCGTGGTCAGCCTGCTGGGTGATACCTCGATCACTACCGGTACGGGCGCCATCACGCTCGATAACCCGGCCAACAGTTTCGGCGGCAACTTGAGCCTGGATGGCGGCACGACCTCGATCGCCAACAACGGTGACCTGACGCTGGGTACCGTCATCAACCGCGGCAGCCTGACCCTCAACAGCCAGGGGGCACTGACCCTGGCCAGCGCGACCACGGTCGCCGGTAACCTGACGCTCATCAGCCACGGCACCCTCGATCTCGGCACGGCAAATATCGATGGCAGCATGAGCCTGGAAAGCAACGGTAGCAGCATCACCGTCGCCAACGCCCAGGTGAAGCAGGATGTTGTCGTGAACTCTGACGGCGGCAACGTGGTGCTGGGCACGACCGGCTCCATCGATACGCAAACCGGCAAACTCGAGGTCAATGCCGGCGCCGGCAACGTGACGCTGGGTACGGTCACCATCGCCAGCGACCTGCTGATCAACGCCACCAGCGGCAATGTCGCGCTCGGCGCAACGGATGTCGGCGGCAACCTCCAGGTAACGATTGCCAGCGGTGCCGTCACGCAGAGCGGCGCGATCACGGTGGCGGGCAGCGCGGCCTTCGATGCCGGCAGCGGCAGCTTGGTGCTCGATCACGCAGACAATGATTTCAGCGGCACCGTTTCGCTCACGGCGAACACGGCGACCATCAATGACAAGAACGATCTGGTGCTGGGAAATCTTGCCATCGCCACTGCGCTCGACGTCAGCACGTATGGCGACCTGACCCTGGGTACGGGCACCATCGGCACCCAAGCCGCTCCCGGAATGCTGACCGTCAATTCCCACAACGGCGACATCACGCAGCAAGCCGGCGGCCTGGTCGTGACCGGCACGACCGATGTGCAGGCGGGCAGTGGCCGTGTGGTGCTGGCCGACGTCGCCAACAGCTTCAGCAGCACGGTCAATGCCAGCGCCGCGTGGGTCGAACTGCAGGCAGCCAGCGCGCTGGCCATCGGCACGCTGCTGGCTGACGACGCGAAGCTCACCAGTGCCGATACGCTGACCCTGGGTACGGTCGCGATAGCGAACACGTTGGAAGCCACAGGCGTCAACGGCATCCTGCAGTCGCAAGTGGCGGCGCTGAACGTGGGCGCCAGCGCGATATTTACTTCGTCGGCAGGCGACGTCGTGCTGACCGATGCCGGCAACATGTTCGGCGGCGCCGTCGCAATCATCGCTAACACGGCCAACGTGACCAGCAGCGGCTCCCTGATGCTGGGCGATGTCACGGTGCAGAATGAACTCAACCTGACGACAACCGGTGGCGCCATCACGCAGGCCCCGAATGCGAAACTGATATCAAAGGGCTCGACCACGCTGCAGGCAGCGAACGGCAATGCGGCAGCCGCGATCATCCTCGCCAACAAGGGCAATGATTTTGTCGGCGTGGTCGAGGCACGCGGTGCGGCCATCACCCTGCGCGACAGTGCCGGCAGCCTCAAGCTCGGCAACGTGAATGCGACCGGCATGCTTGACGCGATGGCGACCGCGGGTGCGATCATGCTGCAGCCGGGCGCGTTGCAGTTCGCTGCCGGCGGCATGCTACTGACACCGGATCCACGCCCGGCCAGTGTCGATTATCCGAAGGTCGGCATGGAAAGCATGTCCATGGCGCGTGGCGTCTCGTCGCCCGTATCTTCTTCGGCGTCGGCAGGCAAGGCGCCCACGGTGCTGTTGGCTACGGACCAGAGTGCCTCAGGCAATGACGGCGGCAGTTCGATGATCAAGGTCAGCGAAGTGCCGCTGACGCAGACGTCGCGCAACATGATCCCGGTCGGCAAGGCGGTCGCCCTGGATGAATCCGTCAAGGCCAATGTGATCCAGAACGCATCGTTTGAGGTGGTGGATGGCTTCGCGGCGGGCAACACGACGATCGAAGTGGCGCCGGCGGCCCAGGTGCCGGCAAAAGTCGACAACAAGGCGGGCAAGGTCACGCTGTCCGGTGAGGCGTCGGCGGCCGACTATGACAAGCTCATCCAGAGCATCAAGCTGCGTGTCGGTGATAACGTGCCGGCCAATGCAGTGTTCCGCATCCGCATCACGCTGACGGACCAGAGCGGCAAGACCGAATCAAAGACCGTGACGCTGCAGTTGAACCAGAATGAGGCTGTATCGAAGGCGCCCTTAGCCCAGTGATCGTTGGAGATGACGATCCGAAAGCAAGGGCGATCGCCGGCAGGGGCGATCGGCGCCGGATGATGCGGGCGTCGTCGCCAGTCAGTGAAGGCGCGTGGGCTTAGTCGAAGAAGACGGAGTAACGCAGCGCGATCTCGCTGTCGAGCCTGAATCCGTTGTTGCCGGAAAGGTCTTGTGAGTAGCGCAGGTGGAACTGCTGCTTGCCCGCCTCGATCAGCATCATGCCGGCATTGACGCGCGTGTTGTTCGGCGGGCCGAATTTTTCGATGCCGTCGAATTTGATCGCGCCGCCGCTGTTGAAGGTGGTGCCGCCATACAGTTGGAAGGACGGCGTCACGCGATAGCGCAAGATGCCGGCAATCGCGTAGGACACGTCTTGGGACTTGCGCTTGTTGAGCAGATACTGCGTGTTGTCGCCGTAGTACGCAACTTCAGGCGCAAGGTCGACCACCCAGTGCTCGCCCAGTGGCCGCATCCAGCCAGCCGACAACACGTAGCGATAGCGGTTCTCGCCCATGTTGAGCACCTTGGTCTTGTCGTAGGTGCCGGTAGGGAGAATGGCCGAGGCGCTGACCATCGCATATTCACGGTTCTCGCGGTCGATATGGAACCAGACCGCGGTGCCCAGACGAAGGTCGCCGTATCCCGATGCGTCATTGAAGTTGAAATTCTTCAGCGTCCGGTCAGGGGACTGCTCGCCCCAGGTCAGGACCGCCAGAGGGCCAAACGTGTACTGGCCATTGTCGCCAAACGAGTAATGCTTGCCGATGCGTAGCGCATACAGGTCAGCGCCGATCTCGCCGGCAGGCAGTCGCTTGCCGTTGGTGTAGAGGCCGCTGCCTTCCTGATGCAATGCGTACAGGGCCACATTTTTGCGGCCGTCGGGCAGGGGAATATGGTCGGTGGGGTATATGTCGTTGATGGCAGCTGCCGACAGTGCAGGCAGGCACGCCAGGGTCAGACTCAGCGCGCGCTGCAACGTCGCCATGGTCACTCCTGATTATTGTTTTTTGTAACTTTCCTATAGTGTAACCGAGCTTGCGGGCAGGCAGTCGGATATCCTTTCGATATCGGCCCCCGCCACGGGGCCCTTGCCCATGAGATGCCAGCCAATCCAGCCATGAAACCCACGTTGCGCCCCTTCCGCGTATGGCCGCCCCGGTGGTCGACGATGGCGCTTGCCCTGTTGGCACTGCTGGTGCTCGCGCTGGGCTGGCTGCTTTTCATCGGGATTTCACTCGATGGGGGGCCATGGCGCGCTTCGCTGTCGCGGCTGGCTACGCAGCAGCTGGGCAGGGAGTTGATGCTCGATGGCGAGGTGAGGCTGGTGGTCAGCCTGAAGCCTTCGCTGCTGGTGCGCAATGCGCGGCTGTTGCAGCCCCGCGGTTTCGAAAATGGCAGCGAGGACTTTGCGCGGGTCGGCGAATTGCAGATCAAGCTCGACCTGTGGCCTTTGCTGCGGGGCCGGTTGCGCGCCGACACGCTGTATGCCAGCGATGTGACGCTGGCACTCGTGCAACGAGAGGACGGCAGCAACAACTGGACTTTTACCACGCCGGATGCGGCCAGTGCGGCGATCAATGAAGAGAAGATCGACGCAAAGAACGAAGCAAAAAGCGCGACGACGAGCGCAGGTTTCAGCGCCGGCGATGCCGCAGCCATCGACATTCGCCGTCTGGCGCTCAACAACATTCGTGTCAGCTATCGCGGCGATGAAGGCAAGCCCATGCAGGCGAGCCTCGATTCACTCGAGGCTGCGGCGCCGGTCGACGGCAAGCTGGCCTTGCGAGCCGTTGGCAAGGTCGAGCAGCGCCTGCCTTATGCGTTGCAGGTCGACGGGGGCAGTTGGGGCGACTTCGCCCGAGGACGTGCAGGCTGGCCACTGGCGCTGACGCTGGACTTTGCCGGTGGCCGGCTGTCGGTGCAGGGAACGCTGCGCGAGGCGGACAGCCAGCTGCGCTTTGGCCTCGGTGCGCCTGACCTCGCCGCATTTGGCAAGCTGTTGGGCGTACCACTGCCGAATGCAGGCACGGCCGGCGTGTCGGGCGCGATACACGTGCAGCCCGGACGCATCGAGCTGTCTGATTTGTCCGGCATCCTCGGCAAATCGGTACTCGGCGGCAGCATGGGCATCGACACGCGCGGCGACAAGCCGAAGTTGCGCGGCGACCTGCGCTTCGCCACTCTCGACCTGCGGCCCTTCCTCGGACAGGACAGCGAACAGGAGCCGCCGACCGATTGGAAGCTGCTCTACAAGAGCCTGTCGGAAGCCAGGGTCGACCTCGATGCGATGAAGGAAGCCGATGCCGACCTCAGCTTGTCGGTTGGCCAGTGGCTGAGCCTGCCGGGTCGCATTGACAAGGCATCCCTTAAGCTCGTGCTGGCCGACGGCAAGCTGAGCGTGCCGATCGAAGCGGTGGTCGAGGGCGTCCCGCTCAAAGGTCAAGTCACGGCGGATGCCGGGAGTGCCGTGCCGGCATTGCGCATCGATTTTCGGGCGCAGGATGCCGAGGTCGGCGGGCTGGCGCACATGCTGACCGGCTTGCCCGGTATCGAGGGCCGGTTGGGGCGCCTTCAGCTGGCGATCACGGCCCGCGGACGCCAGGGACGCGAGCTGATGCGCTCGCTGTCGGTCGAGACGGAGCTCGCCAACAGCCGGCTCAGTTACGGCAGCGGCGGCGTCGACAGCCATAGTGCAGCCGATGCCAGTGATGGCAAGGACGGCAGCAAGGACGGCAGCAAGGACGGCAGCAAGGACGGCAGCAAGGGCGGCAAAAGAGACCATGACGGCGCTGCCACCGGTGGCAAGCGCGTCGCCTTCACCATCGACAGCCTGAAGATGGCCGTCGCCGGCGACAAGCCTTTGGCCGGGATGCTCAAGGGCACGCTGCTCGGCAAGCCGCTGCAGGCCAGCCTGGCAGGGGAGTCGCTGATCGCGGCGATCGACAAGGGCGCGTCGCCGGTCACGTTGACGCTGCAATCGGGGAACGTCGCGGGGCGATTCTCCGGCGTGATTGACGGCGTGCAGCAGAGCGCCGATTTCAGCTTCAGCCTTGGCGCCGGCAAGGCCGGCGACGTTGCCGCGTGGCTGGGGCTGCGCCCGGATTCGACGCTGCCGATAGCACTGGCCGGCAAGCTGCGCGGCACGCCGCAGAAATGGTCGCTGTCGCAGTTGGTGCTGCAAGTGGGCGACAGCAGCGCGTATTCCGACATCGACCAGGTGCAGAAGGCGGACAAGTCGCACCTGTCGGTGCTGGTCGAGATCGCGAGCGTGAACCTGTCGCAGCTCGACGCGTTGTTCGACACGCCTGCGGATGCCGAACAAGCCGACGCCAAAGGCAAGCGCCAGCCCACGCTCGATATTCCCATCCTGCCTGGCAAGCTGGTGCTGGATGACGCCGACTTGCGGGTGCGCGCGCATGATGTGCGGGGCACGCAGCTGGCGCTGGGCGAGATGGGCTTCGACGGCCGCGTGCGCGACGGTTACATGCAGAGCTCGCCTTTCTTTGCCAATGTGTCCGGCACCCGCTATGAAGGCGCCGTGATGCTCGACCTGCGCTCGGCCGAGCCGCATGCGCAACTGTGGGTGTCGGCCGCGGACGTCGACCTTGGCTTGCTTGCGCGGCAGCTGAAGCTGGCGAAGAACTTCGATGCCAGCCTGGACCGATTCTCACTGTATCTGGATACGACATCGGGCAAGCTGTCGTCGCTGATGGCGAATGCGAAGCTGCAAGGCGAAGCCGCCGGCGGCAAGTTCGCGCTGCGTGACCCCAACACCGGCGGGCAGGTCAGGGCGGTGCTTGAAAAACTGGTGCTGTCCGCTGCGCCCGGCGAGCGCATCACGCTGCAGATGGCGGCCAGTATCGACGACCAGCCGGTGCAGGCCACGCTCAGGAGCGCAACGGCAAAGGAACTCGCTGACCCGGCACGACGCGTGCCCTTCGATCTGCGGCTGGAAGTGGCCGACACAAAGCTGCAACTGTCGGGTAGCATGGATCGCGACATCGATGCGCGCGATGTCGAGCTGGCGCTCGAGCTGCGCGGCGAAAAGTTCAACCGCCTCGACAAGCTACTGCGGGTTGCATTGCCGTCTTGGGGGCCATGGTCGGTCGCAGGGCGATTCCGCATGTCGGCGCGCGGCTATGCAGTGGACGACATGCTGCTGAAAGTCGGGACCAGTTCCCTGAAAGGTCGCGGCCGCATGGATACGTCCAGCGGTCGGGCCAAACTCGATATCGACCTTGCAGCACCGTTGGTGCAGCTGGACGATTTCAAGCTCGATGGCTGGACCGCGCTGGGCGAGGAGGCCGGCAAGGACAAGAAGGCAGCAAGGACGGCCAGGGACAAGGAAGCCGGCAAGGAAGAGGGCTCCGACGTCGATGCGCTGCGCAAGAAGGCGCTCGAGACCAGTGATCAGGTGCAGGCCCTGCTGAGTCCGGAAACGCTCAGGAAAGCCGATGCGACGCTGGCGGTGCAGGTTGACCAGGTGTTGTCGGGCAAGGACAAGCTGGGGCAAGGCAAGCTGGTTGCAAAGCTGGCCAACGGCCGCGCCGAGATCGGCCCGGTGCTGGTCGAGATGCCGGGCGGTCAGGCGAAGCTGGCCTTGTCCTACGAGCCGCGTTTCCTGAAGGGCGACGCCGGCGCGCAAGAGGTGCTGGCCGACCTGAAGATCGACATCGACAATTTCAACTACGGTGTGCTGGGCCGCCGCTTCAAGCCCGACAGCGACCTCGACGGGCGCTTCTCGCTGAAGATGGATGTGGCCTCACGCGCGCCGCGCCTGTCGCAAATGCTTGCACATGGCAAGGGCAGCATCGAGTTTGCCGTGTGGCCCAAAGATTTGCGTGCCGGCGTGTTCGATATGTGGGCGGTGAACTTGCTGGTGGCGCTGCTGCCGACAGTGAACCCGAAGAACGAGTCGACCATCAATTGCGCGGTGGGCCGCTTTGCGCTGAACGACGGCAAGCTCGCGCAGAAGCAGCTGGTGATTGATACCAGCCGCATGCGAGTGACCGGCACCACGGCGATCGACTTCGGCACGGAGAAGCTGCACATGCGACTGCAGCCGCAAGCCAAGGCGGCGCAATTCCTGAGCCTGGCCACGCCGATCGAAGTGCGCGGCAGTTTTACCGACTATTCGATCGGGCCCAATCCGGGTGACGTGGTCGAGACGGCGATACGGCTGGCGACGTCCATCGTCTGGGTGCCGATCAAGCGCTTGTTTTCGGAAAAAGTGCCGGCCGACGGGCGCGATGTCTGCGTGACGACGCTGCAGTAAGCGCGGCGCGCCACGACGCGCTTCAGCTTGCCTGGCGCAGCAGGGGCCGGGTACTCAACGCCGCGCACGGACTCCATTCTTCATCACGATGCTCGGCAGCCAGTGCTTCGAATGCTTGTGCCGACAGCGCCCGGCTGTAGAGCCAGCCCTGCATTTCATCGCAGCCAAGCGTGCACAGGATGGCCAGCTGGGTGCTGGTTTCGACGCCTTCGGCAATCACGCGCAGACCAAGGTTGTGGGCGAGCTGCACTACCGTGCGCACGATGACCTCGCTGTTTGTGGCGCCGTCTTCCCCGAGGTCGCGCACGAACTCGCGATCCACCTTCAGGCAGGACAGCGGCAATTGCTTCAGGTAGGCGAAGCTGGAATAGCCGGTGCCGAAATCATCGAGGGCCACGTGTACGCCGCGCTGGTGCAGCTCGCGCAGGATCTCGAGCGTGAGCTCGATATTCGTCATCATCAGGCTTTCGGTCAGCTCCAGCTCGAGGCAATCGGCAGGCAGTCCCGAGTTGGCAAGCGCCTCATCGACCAGCGCGACCAGTTCCAGCCCGCTCAGCTGGCGCAGCGACAGGTTGACTGCGATACGCAAGCGGCCCAAGCCCGATCGATGCCAGGACGCGCATTGTTTGCAGGCTTCATTCAATGCCCACGCGCCGATCTGGTTGATGAGCGTGCTTTCCTCTGCCAGTGGAATGAAGCGATCCGGCAGCAGCAAGCCGAGCTCGGGATGCTGCCAGCGTATCAGCGCTTCGGCGCCGACAAACTTTCCATCGAAAAGCCTGATCTGCGGCTGGTAATGCAGCACCAGTTCCCCGGCAGCCAGCGCCGGCGGCAAGGTGCTCTCGATCAGCGCGCGTTCCTGCACGCGCGCATGGATCTCCGCGTTGTAGAACTGGCAGAGGTTGCGGCCCGATTCCTTGGCCCGGTACATCGCGGCATCGGCGCGCTCGATCAACATTGAAGGTTGGTCACCGTCGGTCGGGAAGGCGGCAATGCCGATGCTGGAGGTGATGTTGAGCGTAAAACCGTCAAAGCTCAGTGGCTCGCAAATGGCCGCCATGATGCGGTCGATCGCGTGGGTGCTTAGTTCGTTGCGGGGATCGCCCTGCAATACGAGGATGAATTCATCGCCGCCGTAGCGGCCGATCAGGTCTTCGCGGCGCAGGACGTCGCGCAGGCGGGACGTCAGGGTGATCAGCAGCCGGTCGCCGACGGCGTGGCCGTAGCGGTCGTTGACATACTTGAAGCGATCGAGGTCGATGAAAGCGACCCAGACCGGGAAGCCGTGGCGGTTGGCGTTGGCGAGGATTTCTTCCAGCCGTTCCAGCAGGGCATTGCGGTTATGGACTCCGGTCAGCGCGTCATGCGCCGCCTGCCATGCGAGCTGCTTCTGGCTCTGGCTTAGTGCATCCAGCGCTTGCTGGCGCTCCTGCGCCTCGAGGAAGAGCTCAAGGCTCTTTTGCTCGAGCAATGCCTCGGCCTGCTTGCGCGCGCTTTTCTCGCGCTCAAGCCGACGCTGGTAGATCTCATCCTGCGACGACATCCGTGCTCCGGGTCAGCGTGAAGCGGGTATGCGCACCTTGTTCATCGGCTGGCAGGTCGGTCCGGCTGAC
>JACCDG010528764.1_pt1 | contig 10671 bp, 1 predicted proteins | sample 7442471 | NCBI WGS metagenome assembly JACCDG01 (sample SAMN15323444, study PRJNA562643) | freshwater metagenome | isolation source: river surface water | place: USA:Blue River Watershed | collected 2017-08-17 | reverse complement strand
TCCGCCGTTACCAAACACCATCTCGTAGATAAATCCCTTGCCTTCGTTGCCGAGACTTTCTGCAAGACTAATACTCATATTTTCGTAATGAATAGCATTACGTTTATCAATAGCGACTTCTCCTGTTTCAGGATACCAAATTTTAATATGTCCTTCTACGTGGAAACCTACGTTTTCATTGGGTGATTTTGTCATATTTTCTACCTATTTTTTATATTTATTCCGACAAATCTACGCTCTTAGCGCGGATGAATTTAGCAGGATCGCTTACAGCATCAGATAACCCAACACCGTTTTGTGTCCAAACTCGGCCTATACGCTTTTGAATTACGATTTTAACTCCAGGTGGAGGAGGATCTGTTAATCGTACATAAGCGCCAACGTTTTTATTTACAGCAAACTCTGCTTCAAGGAATTTATTGCCATCTACGCTATCTTGGCTTAGTGTTGGATCGAAGATCTCAATCGGACTCTTACGTAGTCGTTTTCCGCCAACAAATACTTCAATGTCCATACTTTCCCAGTATTCGTAAGGAATACTTGTAAAGTCGATAACTGTACCGGTTCCCGGACCTGTTGCAGTTGCCTGGAATGCAGTTCCTTTTTGATTTGCACTGCTTCCAATAGATGCAAAATTTGTAGTTCCAACAGATTCAATAATATACCAACGTCCCGGAATAACTTCCGAAACTGGAATAATTCTAGTTTCTTTGTACCATCCATTTTCAGATGCTGGATTTGGCTTAGGTGCAAACGGTAGTAAAATTTGTACATACTTAATTGCGCCCGGTACAACAACACTAGTAGCCGGTATGTTAAACGGTACTGTTTTTGCAGGGTTAACAATAATTAAATCGTATGACCCAACACTCTTGGCTGTTGTAACGAATGTTAATTGTGTGTCACTTATATACGTTGTTACGCATTCGTTTACATAATTTCCGTTGCCGTCTTGTACAGTAGGATCTCCTACAAATACCTTTACGTTATCTCTAAATCCTGTTCCTGTAACAGTACAAATTTGTCCTGGGAAATTAATTGCAGGAATAGGATTACCCCCTAGCGGGAATGCAGTATTGTTATTAGAACTGTATTTGAAACTCGTAACAGTAACACCTGGACTATTTGGATAGAACTGGCTACCGTTAGTAAATCCATTGCTAACAACTTCAACTGTTTGAACCTCATCTTTATAAGGAACAGTATTTGCAGTACTTTGATCTCTTACACGAGTACCAACAGGATACTGATTCTTGATACCAGTACCAAGAGTACCTCTACGCAATTGACTTAAAATATTTCCTGTTTTCTTTAAGTACTCGATACGTTCTTTATCAATATAAATTACACCTGGCTCGTTCTTTTGAGCATTAGGTATTGTCAATGCGCTTGCATCAACAACAGTAATCTTAGAATCAAAACTATTTAGAGGCTGTGCTAACTCTGTGCTAGTCGAATCATCGATACGTTTGTAGATTACTCTATTTGTCATATCTTTAAAGATGCGATAGCCAAAAGCAGATCTTGTAGTCTTACTACTAAACACAGTTACTTCAACAGTATTAGTTGATTGTAAAGGTCGTGTTATTCTAATATTTCTTAAATTATTTTCTAGTATATAATCAATATTAGGAACTAGTAATTCTCCATCTACTGTAATCCATGCATACTGAGTATCAATAATTTGATTGTCTAGTTGTATTCTACCAGATGTTAACTGTGTAAATTTCTTATATTCAACAGTGCCTGGTTCTAACGAACTATCAAATGTAACAACGTCGTTAAATCTGCGAATATCTAAAATGTCGTGATTATCAAACGTTGTTACATCAATTTTTGTGAATGTAGGATAGTTCTCAAAGAATCTGATATTTCCATTCTCAATTAGGTAGTTTGCATCTTTGTAAATCGACAATGTAACTTGATCGCCGACTACGGCTGCATTTCTCTTTAGTTTAAGTTCGTTGTTGCTAGATACCCATGTCCAGTCTTTTGAGCGTTGGATCGGAGAACCGTTCACAAACACCTGCACTTGGTCAGGGTCAATAGTGTTAAATGCATAATCAGCAGAACTTATACTATAAGTTCTTGATGTTCCTGCTACTGTAAAATAATAGTTGTCAATTGACTTTAAAACTTTTCCATCAATAACAACTATAACATTGCTTTCTAAAGGTTGTTTAACCTTTGGAGGGTACTTTAATTCGTAAACATTTATATTGCTGTCAGCAATAATTGTTTCCTTTTGTACTTTACTAATTGTATTAAAGAATCCTCTAATAATTGTAAAGTTAATTACTGCACCGGCAGTAGGAGGGCTTGGGAAACGTAATACAATATTTCCAGCATTTTGGAATGTTTCGTCTGCAATAAATGTTGTTACAGATTCTGCTACTCCGTCAATCGTTACAAAGGCAGTATAATCACCATCTGCTCTAGCGGCTGTTACGTAGTCTGTAGTTAGGCCATCCGAAACAAAGAAGTCTAGATCTAAAATACCTAGACCGTTTTGACTTAGGCTAGCAATATAAATCTCGTCGCCAACATTTGGTGTGTATAGCAATCTAACTTGTTGTGCTTGATAATCGATTGCATAATCATCATTGAGCACTACCAGTTTGTCGTTAATTTTAACAAACACAGATTCTGCTGTACCTGGACGTTGTCCAATATCAAACAGTATATCGCTGGTAGATTCTACACGATAGAATCTACTGAAGATAGTTGGAGAACCATCGCTAACTTTATCGTAGACTTGAATATCTACACTATCAACAACTTGTCCTGGAACAACCTCTTCTGGTGCATGACTAGACACTGTAGAAACAAATGCGTCACCGTCAACGTTTATGGCTTCTGGGTTAATACCTTTTGCAGAAGTGTATGCTAAGTTTCCGCCGTCTAAGTCAACATCGAACGTAGTATCGTCTGGTCTAAAACTACCGTCACTGGTGCTTTCTCTTATTTCAATTTTATCTCCGTTGACTAAGGACACAGACGGTGGTAGTACAAATACTTGAGTACTTGCGTCACCGTAAAGTGTATTCATTTGAGCAAACGGATTTTTAATAGGTTCTAATTGATTTAGAGAATCTAAAGCGTTGTCAACTATCGATTGTTGAGTAGATACTTCGGCCTGTTTATTGTTTACTGCGGTTACTGCGCTGTTATATTGAGATATTGCCTGTGTCAATGCGTTGTTGGCTTGAAGTACAACAGTTGCCTGAGCGCCTACTTGGATTTGAATCTGCATAGCCAACGGCATGTTTTGATCAATTAATGCTTGATTATACTGATCAGTTAGACTGTCAAGTATTGCTTGCTGTTCAACTACATTATCTGTAGCATCATCTTTGATTGCACTCTTCTCTGCTCTTACTTCGATTAGTCCTAGTAATTCAGTTTGCAAATCAGAAAGTATTTCAAGTTCTTGATCTAATACTTGTTGAGATGCATTTACAACGTCATAGTTAGGATCGTCAATTCTGACTGTGTTTTTATAAATGTTAATTTCTACACCGTCTGCAGGAACATAAGTTAAATCAAAATTTCTGTTAGTTCCGTCGCTGATAAACAATCTGTCTCTAAATTCGCTATCAAACGTGTCCCAACCTCCTACGAACCAAGGTAGAGCATCCCATCCTGAACCAATATCAAAATTTAGTCCAGTTATTTCGACGCCGCCGTAGTCGACGCCTTGCATCAACTGTCCAAGGTCTTTACCTAGTTGTCCGCTTGTCGGAGTATAGTAGAATTGAATTCTATCTGCGGCGGATAAAAGACTGATATTCTTTTTGTATGATATTGTAATCACACTTTGATTAATAGGCGGATTTATAAAGGTTACTCTTGCAAAATATCTAGTATAATCAACAGATGTATCTTTAATATTTTCGATTGTAAAATCACTATCTAAAATATCTACACCGTTAACTGAAATAGAATAAGTGTTGTAACTTAAATTAGCAGGCCATTTTAAATCAAATCTTGTCTTAGATCCTGTGCCAGAAAAACGTTGTGACACATCTAAAGTTTCAAGTTCGTACTTAGGAGAAATTCTATCAAATTTCATACCAACTTTATTAGAGCGAACAAGTCCTCTTTCAAGTTCGATACTAATTTGAGCACTAACTCCGTCGGTGTCTAGACCACCGTCAAGTGTAACTTGAGGTGTAGTTAAGTAACCTTCTCCTGGATTGTCAACTATAATTTTAATTAACTTACCTTGACTAACGTATGCTGTTGCTGTTGCTGGAATAGCACATGCTCCGTCTATGTTTACTTGAGGAGCAGATTTATATCCGCTGCCGCCATCTCTGATAGAAATAGACTTTAAAGAATGTCCAACATTAAGATACCAAGAACTGTAAGGATCTGTCAATGCTATTTCGTTGTCGACAATAATTGCTCCGTTACTGACCTTAGTTGAAATTGGCACTATAGTACCTGTTTCTGGATCGTATACTGCGGGTAAATCAAAGTCAGAAACTAAAGTTCTAGAACGTTCTAGTTTATCGTAAGCACTGACAAATTCTCTAACCTTAGTTCTATAAGGTTTTACTTCTCTGATATACTCTTCGTAACTTTCTAAATTGTCGTTCTGGTAAGTAATCTTTTGTTTCAACTCTCCTAGGTTATGTTTAGATCTAATGAAACTAGTCTTGAACGCCCAGTCGACAAACACTTGTTCTGTAAACACATAACGAAGACTTGCAAAGAACAATTTGTTGTATTCTGTTGTTAGTTGATCAATGAAAACATTATTTTTAAGAACATCAATGATGACTTTTAGTTCTTCTTTGGGTTCATCGTCGAACACATCGACGTCAAAGAAAGGCCCGTCATAACCTACGTTGCTATTTGCAAATTCATAGATATTTTTGTTAAGTTGGAACGTTCCGTTTTGACGACCGATCACTTTAAAACTGCTGTTAATATCTAACAGGTTTGTGTTCTCATTATTTTTCTCTAGCAGTAACCAGCCAGCGGATCCCACGTTTTTAACTTTAACTACATCATTTAGATTTAATTCTAAGTTTGCTAGTTGATAAGAAAAATCTATTGTGAAATCAACTTTAGTAAACGAGTTATAACCGTCAGCATACCAATCTGTCAACTGCCAGTATTTGCTGACATCATATGTTTGTACTAAATCTTTAATCCAAATTTTATTTTCAGTATCCCAGATATATAGGGCCCACTTGCCTCCCGAAGTTTCGTCGGTTTTGACTAGAGCAGTAAATGGTCTAACTGTTAGTTGTGTGTTTATAGTATCCTGTGTGTTAGGTTTATAACCGCTACCTGGATTATCAACATTAACTTTGATTATTTCTCCCTTGGTGTTGATTACTGTGCTGAGTTTTGCGCCGGTTCCTATTCCTGAAACTTGTACATAAGGACCTTTTCGAGGCTTTCCTAAACTAGCATCATATGCCAAATCGATATAATTTCTACCTGGATTAATAATGTTTACACGAATAATTCTGCCGTTTTCTATTACTGGCTCTAGTTGCGCAGTACGGCTAGGTGCAACGTTAACAAATCTTAATTCAGAATATAAGTTTTTAACTGCATCGTACTTCTTCGAATAGACACTAGGCTCTTCATCCTTTTCGTATAGTTTAGAAATATCAACATCATCAATGATATTATTCTTGATAAGGACACTGTTAACTCTTTCTACAAACTGCTTCAGTGCTTCTACACGATTTACAAACATACTCTGACGAGGCTTGTTCAAGATACCATATTTTAACTTCATAGGAAGTTTTGGATCAGGCACTGGATTTCCTAATTCGTCAAAGCCGATTAGACTGTCAAGCCATTTCTTTTCAATATATTTGTTAAGTTGTTTGGTTTCGTCGCCTTCGGACAACAACTGATAATGACTGTGAACATTTAGTTCTGTATTATCAATCGTCCAGTAACGGAAGTTAATTGCAACATTTCTATCTGCTATTAAATCTTTACAGTTGACCAAACTAAATTGTGTAGGACTATGTAAGATAGCATATTTGATACCTTTACTCTTAGGATCTTCGATGAATTTCGCAACATCGTTCGCTGAATAACTTCTTCCTGAAACATCTGGAACTGTAACTTTATTCTTTACCCAGAAATAATAGGTAGTAGAAACGGACTCTGACACAGAATCATAAGTTTGTGTGATAGAGTATGCTAAATCGCCGTACTTACTCTTGCCGCTGATACCTAGCGCCAAGCCTTCCTCTGTGTCAGCAAGACTATCCCATGCACTAGGCTTATATCTAGAACTTACCCATTCGTAGATTGCAACTTCTTGATCGTTAAATCTATTATTCCAACTGTTAGATTTAAAGACTACAGAACCTTGATATGTGTTAATAAACTTGGCGCTAGATAAGTCCCACCATAGGCGACCGACTTGTGAACCATTCCATCCAGCAAGTTGATCCACGTTAACTTGTTCTGTACCTACAACATAGGTTGCTGGGTCATAATAAGTTTTATAACTTAGTTCTTGTTCAGCGAGCCCTAATATTTTTCCTTGTAAAGGATCGATAAAGTCTAGATACTGAATAACACTGCTGGATTCTGTATCATATAAGAAAATAGATTTAATCTTTTTAGAATCAACAGAAAGATCAGGAGTTTGATACTTTGTCCAACTCTTTGAAGGACTTCTAAATTCGTAAACTCCGCCGTTGAGTGTTCCTGGATCTCCGATGTAGATTGAGTTAACAAAGGCTAAAGATCTGCCATAGTTAATGCCTAGTGCATTATCAATATCTAAGTTTTCAGCAAAAATAAACTTAGTTTCATATTTGTCAAAAACAAAAACTGCGCCTATTGAGTTTTCAGCATCTTTAAACTTTGTATTAGTTAAATCAAAAATTGTAGTGCCGCTGTCAAAAGTAGTTTCTTTGTCATGTACTACTCCAGATGCGTATACAGAAAGTTGATCTCCAACAATGTTAAATTTAACTTTAGAACCAAATCTTCCGGCAGAAGTTTTAGATGGGTTAGTAATTGTGTACTGGGGGATATAATTTCCGTTTATTAAATCATATATTACTACACAACCTTGTTCTGAATTTACACCCGAATAACTTGGAGCGCCAACAGCAAGTTGCTTTCCATCAGAAGATAAAGAAATACTTTCTGCAAAGTTAGATCCTGTAGAAATAGCAATGTCAGATTCGGATACTAAATCATTAAATCTAACAGTATCAATTTCTTCAAAACCATCGGTACTTACAGAATAAACTTTAACTGTTTCGTCGGTAAATGACACTGCTACTGTATCTGCGCTTGCAGAAAAATCTGTAATCCCAATCTGATTAGAAGTTTCGATAATAGAATCTATTAATGTTCCTTCGAGGTCATATAAGAATAGGCCTGGAGAAGTCTGCGATAAAGTTCCTTGAGATGTAACTAAAATGAATTCATTTGTAAACTCAACTTTAAAGCCGAACTTTTCACCTGCTCTTCTTACCGGTGCTGTTAAATTCTTTTCAAATTTAAAAATATTTCCAGGTTGTAGTTTGAAGATAGAAACGTGGCCTCTTTCCGAATCTGTACTAGGAGATCCTACAATTAACATATTGCCGCTGTTAGATAATGCTAAACTAGAAGCAAAGGATCCGTTAGTGTTAGACAATCCTGCAGAAACAGAATTAATTGTTTCTATTAGGCTCCAATTAAAAGTTGGCGCTGGGCGGATAAAATATAATATTTGTTTATCAGCATTTAGATCAGAACGTACTGCTAGTACTGTTTCGTTTTTACTAATTGCTATAGTTTCACCAAAGTTGTTATTTTCATCTAAAACTTTTCTAGTGTTATACTGGCTTTCATACTTCCATACCGACCAGTCATTGTCTATACCATCGATCCATACGAGATCTCCGTTAGATTTATTAGGTAAAACAATTTCATCTAATCTATCTATAGTGGCTGCAAGTGTTTGACCGTTTACTGTTTTTTCTGTAATTCTTAAAGAACTAAATTTGTAAACAATAAAAGTATTGCCAACTGTTGCTAACAATAGATCATCTTCTGTAATTGCACCGCTAGGAATTTCAATGTAGTCAACACCTACATTTGTAATTTTATAAACACCATCTATGTTTGTAGTAGAATTAATTCCAACATACTCGCCAACAATTAATTCAGAATCTCTGTTTGAAGTAAATCTTAATCTAATTGTTTCGTCATCTATTAGAGTTGCTTCTAATAGTTTTTCATTAATTGCAGTAAATCTGTAGATTCCCCAAGAATTTTTGTCATTTCCTATCCAAATTCTTGAACCTTCTGATAACTGAGAAAATGCTATAGAAGGAATATCGTCTTTAGAATTAAAGACAAAATCAACATCATCGTGTCTTACGTATCCAGAAGTTTCTACAAAATAATCTCCGTTAGGGTTTCTTGGGAAAGGTGCGTGATTATAATTTTCACTAGGCACATAAACTTCGTATGGGAGTATTCTATAAACAAAATCATTTAAATTAGGATCAATACTGGTCACTAATTCAAAAGGCTGGGGATTAATCAGCATTTTTGTTTCGTCAATCTTGTACTCAACTTCCTCAAATGCTGAAGTTGCTCCATAATTGCCTAGACGTATAGCCCACTCTTCGTAGAATTCTAAACTGTCTTTATCAGCAGAACTTAAAGAATCAAAAAGTTTTGTTAAAACATTTTGAGTTCCTTTATCACGGATCATTCCTTGATAGAATTTGTATTGAGAAATATCGTCATTAATGATATTTTCCAAGTAGGCTCGGCGTTGGTACCCGATTAAATGTTTTGCAATATTTTGCTGTTCAACATCAAAACTATCAGTATCTAAATCGTAGAAGTCAAAAAATTGGTTTGCTCTGTAGTCCCAGTTTGGTATTAACTGACTTTCTGGCTTCCCTGGTAATCTGTTCCACTGTTCTGGATCAAACTCTTGTGTACCTGGTACATTAGTTCTTGCAGTATAATAGAATTCTTTATACTTAACTGTATCACTTAATGAATAGTCTTTCCATGGCTTCCATTCTGTCACTTCAGCACGGTCGTAGACAAATCCTGGAATATTAAAATCGCCTTGCCAGTTGCTGGTTCTATAACCAACTGCTTTAATTCTCTCTTGGCGGTAACCTTGTATTTGATTATAGATAACATCATTAAAGACTGTAGTGTTATCTAAAATAATAACATGTTCTTTTTGTACTAAATTTAAAGTAACATGGTATACGCCGTCTGCACTGTCTCTTGGACGAAGAATAAATTCATTGCCTTTACGTACAGTGTTTACAAATGTTGGGTCGAATACATTACCGTCTTGTTTATAAACACTGTATTCATAAAAATTATCATAAATGTTGTCTACAACAGAGAAAGGTTTTGTAAATTTAATTTCGTCTGCGCCTGGACTTAAACTGATAACAGATCCTGCACTCCAGTTTTGTGTGGTCCAGAATGCAAATTCTTTAATTGCAGTATTCCAGTCAGTTACTGTAGATAATACAGTGTTAAAGTATTCAAAGTTAAACCCTTGAGCAATTAACCATTTGCCATATCCTGCTAAGAAATCTGCAACTTGCTGAATGGTTTTTAATTCAGAACCATAGTGTAAAACAGATTCAGTTGTTTCAAAATTACTTCTAGAAATAATTTCTCGTCCACCAGTTAATGGCAACTTGGCCAACTTGGCAAAATATTTTATTTCAAAAGTTTGTGTACTAGTATGACTAGTTGTAACTCTATAATAATTGTTATCGTATCTAACAATTTGTGTTTTGTTATAAAATTTTTCTCTGTCCCAGTCAACAAATGTTTCGCTGATACCGCCAACATTAACCACAGGATCGCTAGATGTTTCAAGTGGTTTATAATATTTGAACTCTGGTGTTACAAGATTATAGCCGCGAACAACGAACCCGCTTGGCTGTTTTTCAATAATAACACCGCTGTAATCTATACTTAGAATAGGAGCACTGGTGTTTAAAATAATCTTATAGTTTTCAAATGGAACAAAAACGTTCTTTTGATTTAAAGGACTGCGACTATCAAGTATTAGTTTAAATTTTTCTTTTGTGATAAAGCCGCCTACCTTTGTAGACAAATTAATCTGTAAATTTGATAGATTTTGTTTGTAACTATCAAAAGTTTCTTGACTTCTAGAGATAGAGTAATTTTGTATATAATTTACTAATCCGCTAGTAAAGACTCTAGAGTTGTCATTTATTGAATTAGGGAATTCAATATTCTTATGGGTAAATCTGATTAGACCGTTATCTGTTTTGTAAACAATTTGTCCGGTGAAATCTCGAATCTGTCTAGATCTGTCAAAAATAGTAGCAAATGCACGAGCAGGTCTTAATAATACAATTCCTGTAATTAAACTAAATGGATAGTCACTACTACGTCTCCAAGCATTTTCTATAGGTGCTTGGTCGCCAAAGTCAAATTCTCCTTCAGCAAGATATGACACATAATCTTTTATCGCGCCCGATGCTAATGGTGACAATAAGTTTCCGCCATCATCGACAGGTAAATGCTGAAGAATAGTAGGTCTTGCAAATTTAGGTTTAATCTCTACAAGTTTGCCTGTCTCTCTTACTATACCTTCAGAGATATCACTCCAAAGAATCAAATTGTCTTTAGTATATGGTGCTGGACCGTAGACACTTTACCACC
>JACCDG011923350.1_pt1 | contig 10672 bp, 7 predicted proteins | sample 7442471 | NCBI WGS metagenome assembly JACCDG01 (sample SAMN15323444, study PRJNA562643) | freshwater metagenome | isolation source: river surface water | place: USA:Blue River Watershed | collected 2017-08-17 | reverse complement strand
GTAGAGGCGGAACGAGCCGTGCTGGACGGCGGAGGCCTGCGGCGCGGAGGACATCGGCCCGAGCAGAGCGGGCGGACGGCGACTAGGCAATCACGCCTTTGACCACGTGGCCGGCGACGTCCGTCAGGCGGTAGTAGCGCCCTTGGAACTTGAAGGTCTGCCGTTCGTGGTCGACCCCGAGCAGGTGCTGCATCGTGGCGTGGAGGTCGTGCACGTGCACCGGGTCCTTGACGATGTTGTAGCCGAACTCGTCGGTCTGGCCGTGGACATGGCCGCCCTTGATGCCGCCGCCCGCCATCCAGGCGCTGAAGCAACGGGGGTGGTGGTCGCGACCGTAGTTGTTCGCCGTGATCTTGCCTTGGCTGTAGGCCGTGCGGCCGAACTCGCCGCCCCAGATGACGAGCGTGTCGTCGAGCAAGCCGCGCTGCTTGAGGTCCTTGATGAGCGCCGCGGACGCTTGGTCGGTCTGCTTGCACTGACGGGTGATCCCGCCGGGCAGACCGCCATGCTGGTCCCAGCCCTGGTGGAAGAGCTGCACGAAGCGCACGCCCTTCTCGATGAGACGGCGGGCCTGCAGGCAATTGGCGGCGAACGAGCCGGGCGTCTTCACGCTGTCGCCGTACATCGCGAGCGTCGCGGGCGATTCCTTGGAGAGGTCGGCCACTTCGGGCACGCTGGTCTGCATGCGGTACGCCATCTCCGCCTGGGCGAGGCGGGCGTCGACCTCCGGGTCGAGCTCGGCGGCCCGCTGGTCGGCGTTGAGTTTGCCGAGCGCGTCGAGCATCCCGCGGCGGGCGTGCGGGGAAACCCCTTCGGGATTCGTCAGGTAAAGCACCGGCTCCTTGCCCGCGCGGAACTGCACGCCTTGGTGCTCGGATGGCAGGAAGCCGGCGCCCCACAGGCGCGAGTAGAGCGGCTGGTCCTTGCTCGCGTCCTGCGATACCAGCACGATGAAGGCGGGCAGGTTTTCGTTCATGCTGCCCAGGCCGTACGAAGCCCACGCGCCCATCGACGGGCGACCGGCGACCTGGTTGCCGGTGCAGAAGAAGGTGATCGCCGGGTCGTGGTTGATGGCCTCGGTGTGGAGCGAGCGGATCACGCAGAGGTCGTCGGCCAGCGCGCCGGTGTGGCTGAGCAGGTCGCTGTATTCGACCCCGGACTGGCCGTACTTCTTGAAGTTCGTGAAGGAACCCGCGAGCGGCAGGGTGGCCTGGTAGCCGCTCATGCCCGTCAGACGCTGGCCTTGGCGGACCGAATCCGGCAGCGGCTGCTGGTGCTTCTCGCGGAGCAGCGGCTTGGGGTCGAGCGTCTCGAACTGCGACGGACCGCCGGCCTGGAAGAGGTAGATGACGCGCTTCGCCTTGGCGGGGAAGTGCGTGCCTTTCGGCAGGGCCGCCGCCTGGGCTTCACCCAGGATTCCGCGCATCGCGAGGGCGCCTAAGCCGAGCGCGGAAGCACCCAGGAAATGCCGACGGGTGTGCTGCATGAGTCCGTCGTAACTAGGAAGGGAGGGATGCATGGGATCAGCGGGAAGTCACGGCGGCGTCGCTCGCGAAGACGGTGGCGCACACGCGGGTCAGGGCGACCATCGCCGGGTCGGCCGGTTTGGCCGCGGCCTTCTTGGGCTTCGCATCGGGAGCCGGGGGCGGAGGAGCCGGGACCTCGGCGGCGACGAGGGCCTTCTGGTCGGCGTAGAGACGCTCAAGCGCGGTCAGCTCCGTGGGACGGGCCTCGCGGGTGCAGACGGTGCGGAAGGCGAGGGCGATCTGGTCGCGCGGGTTCGGCGTCGCGGCGGCGACCTTGGCGGCGAGCTTCTGGGCTGACTCGGCGAAGACCGGGTTGTTCAGCAGCACCAACGCCTGCAGCGGCGTGTTGGTATTGAGTCGGCGCGGCTGGCAGACCTCGCGCGACCCCGCGTCGAAGATCAGCATGCTGTCCGGCGGGGCGGTCCGCTTGCGGTACGTGTAGAGGCTGCGACGGCGGGCGTTCTCCTGGGCGCTATCGCCGCCGACCTTCTCCACCAAGGTGCCCGACGCCAGCAGGGCCTGGTCACGGACCATCTCGGAAGTCAGCCGCAGGATCGGACCGCGGGCGAGCCAGCGATTGGCCGGGTCCTTCTCGCGGGCCGCGGCCGTCGGCGTGGATGCCTGCCGGAAGGTCGCGCTGAGGACCAGGCGACGCAGCATCGCCTTCGTGTTCCAGCCGCCTTGCACGAAATCCACCGCGAGGGTGTCGAGCAGCTCGGGGTGCGTCGGGTCCTCGCCTTGCAGGCCGAAGTTCTCGGTCGAAGCGACGAGCCCGTTGCCGAAGACCTGCGCCCACAGTCGGTTGACGATCACGCGCGAGGTCAGCGGATGGCGCGGGTCGGTCAACCAGCGGGACAGCCCCAAGCGGTCGCGGCTCAGCTTCGGATCCCAAGGGAAGACGCTCGCCGGCGCGCCGGGCGGGCAAAGCTTATCCTTCTCCGGCTTATCGTAGTCGCCGCGGGTCAGGACGTAGGTCGGCGGGGCGAGCGGGGAATGCTCCATCGCGAAGAAAGCCGGCGCGGTCTCCTGATGCGCGGCCAGTTCCCGGCGGGCTTTCTGCAGGGCGGCCCAGGCGGTGGCGTAGGCCGCGTCCGCGCGCAGGCGGGCGTGCTCACGGGCGAGGCCGGCCGGCCACGTCGCGGGCGCGAGCCCGTGCAGGGTCGCGACCTCCGCGCCGGTCAGGGCCTGGCGCCAGACTTGGATCTCGTCCAACGAACCGTTGCGGAAACCCGCGTCGCGCGAACGCGTGGCGATCTCGAGGGCGTTGTCCCGCGGCTTGGCGTGCAGCGTATCGCGGACGACCTTGGTGGGGACTTCGCGACCATCGAGGTACAGACGCAGGCCCGCGGCCCGCGAAGAGCCGTCGTAGGTGCCCGTGACCCGGCGCCAGGCGCCGACCGGCAATTCGTCGACCGTCTCGATGGAGGCCGCGCTGTTGGGCCACAGATGGATCATGCTCCAGCGGAGCTTGCCATGGTCGACGAGCAGCTCGATGCCGGTGGCGTCGCCGTCGCCGGTGTAGAAACCGGTGGAGTGCAGGACCGTCGCGCGGGCGTTCTTCTCGCCCAGGCGGAGGAAGGCCGAGAACGTGAGCGGTTCGAAGCGCCCGATCTGCCGGAAGTCCGGCAGGATGAAGCCGGCATCACCGTCGAACTTGACCGCCTGGCCCTGCACGCCCGGCACCAGCTGGAGATCCTCGGGCGCACCGCGGCGCTCGAACTTGGCGGGCTTGCCGCCGGCGATGGCGTTATCGACCCCGCTCTTCGTGAACGCCTCGAGCGGCAGGTGCACCACCGGCGTCGGCACCGTCACGGTAGCGGCCGTGGCTTCGGTGGGCGGTACGGCCGACAGGGCGCGCTCGGCGGCCGTCACCGCGTCGCGCAGGCGACGCTCCTTGGCGCGCTCCTCGTCGGACTTGAACAGACGCACGAACGGCGGCGGGACCTCGCCATGGAACGAAAGCAGGCCGTTCTCGTTCTGGTCGCCGAACATCGCGGCCAGGGAGAAGAAGTCGCGCTGGGAGATGGGGTCGTACTTATGATCGTGGCAGCGGGCGCACTCGATCGTCAGTCCCATGAAGGCGTAGCCGGCGGTCATCACGCGGTCGTTGATGCCGTCCTGGCGGAACTCCTCGGCGATCGAGCCGCCCTCGAACGTCATGCGATGCAGTCGGTTGAAGGCGGTGGCGACCCGTTGATCCTGGGTCGCGTCGGGCAGGAGGTCCCCCGCGAGCTGCTCCGTCAGGAAACGGTCGTAGGGGAGGTTCTCGTTGAAGGCGCGCAGGACCCAGTCGCGCCAGGGCCAGGCGAACATCCCTTTGTCGCCCGTGTAGCCCCAGGTATCGGCGTAGCGCGCGAGGTCCATCCAGGCCACGGCCAGGTGTTCGCCGTAACGCGGGGAGGCCAGCAACGCATCGACCTTCTTCTCGAAGGCGTCCGCGGACCGATCGGCCAGGAAAGCGTCGACCTCCGCGGGGGTAGGCGGCAGACCGGTCAGCACCAAGGAGACGCGGCGCAGCCAAGTCGCGCGATCGGCCGGGCCGTTCGGGCGCAGACCCGCGGCTTCGGCCTTGGCGAGGATGAAGCGGTCCAGGGGGTCCTTGGGCCAGTCGGTGGCCTTCACCGCCGGGGCCGGGTGCTGCTTGGGGCTGACGAACGCCCAGTGCGGATCGTACTTCGCGCCCTGCGCGATCCAGCGCGTGAGGATGTCCTTCTCGGCGGCGGAAAGCGGGCGGTGCAGCTCCGGCGGCGGCATGACTTCGTCAGGGTCCGTGGCGTTGAGGCGCGCGATGACGGCGCTGCGCTTAAGGTCGCCCGGCACGATGGCCGTCTCGCCGCTCTTCAGCCGCTTGGTCGCGCCCGCGAATTCATCCAGGCGCAAGCCGGCCTTGCGACCCTTGTTGGCGTCGGGTCCGTGGCAACCAAAGCAGCGGTCGGAGAGGATCGGGCGGACGTCGCGGTTGAAGTCGACGAGGTCGGCCGCGACGGCGACAGCGCAAAGGAGGGGCAGGGCGAGAACGGACCGTCGGCGGCTCATGGGGATGAGACCATACAACCCCGCCCGAGGTTCCTGTCCACGACAACCCTCCGCCGGTCGGCTTACGATGGCTTTTGGGGATTACTTCGCGACCGCCCGGGCCGGGTGCGCAAAGCCCTGCCAGCAATCCTCCAACCGGGCGACATCCGGCTCACCGTCGAAGACCACGAAGCGGAATCGCTGCGTCAGGACCTGATCCGGCTTGATGGTGACGGGGCCGTCGTGGACGGGCGTGAAGGCGACGAACGGGTCCTTCGGGTTGAAGCGCGTCCACTGCGGGAAGTTCACGTTGGACGGGTGGGCGAGGATGGCGATACCGCCGCGCCCCTGGGCGGTCGGACCCGCGAAGGCGAACCACCGGGCGCGCTGACCGTCGCCGGCCTTGCGACCGAGCTGGCCCTCCGAGGTCACGAACGTCAGCGGGGCGTCGACGGTCCAGGTGGGCAGGCCGCGAAAACCCAGGCCGCCGTAGATGTGCTTGGTCAGAGTGAGCGGATCCGCGGTCACGTTGCGTTGCGTCGTCTCGAGCTCGAAGACCGTCTCCGGCGTCCCCGGGCCCGGCACGTAGGTCGTCACGCGCCAGCCCTCGGTCAGGACCACGGTCGGCGGCTTCGTCCCGGTGTCGACGCTGCGCAGGGTCGCCGTGAAGCCGGAGTCCACCGGACCGATCCAGCGCGGCCCCAGACCTTCATAATCCACGCGCCCGGTTTCCTGATGCACATTCCAGAAGTCGGGATGACGGCCTTGGAAATCGGTGTGCGACCATGCGGTCCAGATGCCGTGGTGGTGGGCATGGTCGGGGGCGAAACTGCCGGAGATCACCTGGCCCGAAGGCGTCAGCACCGGATGGATGAAACCGGCGCGGCGGTAGACCGGTTTGATGCCCGGCGGCAGGATCTCGTCGTGCTGGAAGGCGAAGAGCCGTCGCTGCGCACCGTCGGCGAGCGTCGTCATCCACAGCTGATCCTGCATGTAAGCATGCTCCACGTTTACCTCGGCTTGGTAACTCTCGGCCTTGATCAGCGTGACCTCGATCGACTCGCCGGCGGCCTGGGTGGGCAGGAGGAAGTAGGGCTCTTTGGTCCGCTCGTCCCACTGCAGCGGACGGGGCCGGGCGGCACCGCGTACCTTCACGAGGGTAAGTTCCTTGGGGCTTAACCCTAAGCGGCGCGCTTCCTCCACGCTCGCCAAAACGATGCGTTGGTAGCTCCGTTTGGCCGGTAAAGACGGCACCGTTAAGAGGATGGCCTCGTCGATCTTTTCGGAAGTGGCCGGCACCACCGCGGTCTGCTCACCGCCTGCGGCCAAGAACGAGAGGAGGCACGCGCCGACGAGGTTCATAAGCGTTATTTGACCGCTTCCGTCCCGAACGGCACTCCCAAAGACCGCAGGACCTGGTTTCTGCCTCTTTCTTGCATTTAATGACTGTTTTAATCATAACTGTCATAAAGGAGTGATTTCATTCATTTAAACTTGCGAAAGGTGTGGGTTTTTGTCGAATTAGCCCATGACCACCCAACTCTTCGGCACGGACGGTATTCGCGGGAAAGCAAACGAATACCCGATCACCCCTGAAATTGCGCTGCGTACCGGCCAGGCAATCTCGCGGGTCCTGAAATCCAATGGAGCCAACCACAACCGCGTCATCATCGGCAAGGACACGCGCATCTCCGGCTACATGCTCGAGACCGCGCTGACCAGCGGACTCGTCGCCAGTGGCATGGACGTCTTCCTTGTCGGCCCGATGCCGACGCCGGGCGTGGCGCACCTGACGAAGTCGATGGGTTGCGGCGCGGGCATCATGCTGACGGCGTCGCACAACCCTTATGAGGATAATGGGCTCAAGATCTTCGGGCCCGACGGCTACAAGCTGTCCGACGAACTGGAGCTGGCGATCGAGCGGGAGATCCTAAGCGAGGGTAAGATCCCCGGGGTGAGCCCGGACAAGATCGGCAAGGCCACCCGCATCGACGACGCCCGGGGACGCTACATCGAATACGCCAAACAAAGCGTCGGCGCCGGCGATCTGGCGGGGATGAAGATCGTCGTGGATTGCGGTCATGGCGCGGCCTACCTGCTCGCTCCGCTGATTTTCAAGGAACTCGGCGCCAAGGTCGTGAAGCTCGGGGTCGAACCGGATGGCCTGAACATCAACGAGGGTTGCGGGGCCTTGCATCCCGAGCATGCCGGTCGGGTCGTGCGCGAGCAGGGCGCCGACCTCGGAATCTCCTTCGACGGGGACGCCGACCGCGTGATCTTCACCGACGAGACCGGGGCGAGCGTCTCCGGCGACCGGATCCTGACCTTGTGCGCGCTGGCCTTGATGGAGGAAGGCAAACTGCGCGGCGCGACGATGGCCTGCACGGTGATGAGCAACCTCGGTCTGCACGAGGCCTTGCGCGCGTCCGGGATCGCCGTGCTCACGACCGCGGTGGGCGACCGCCATGTCATCGAGGCGTTGCGCGCCGGCGGCTACTCCTTCGGCGGGGAGAACTCCGGTCACCTGATCTTCGCCGACCACGCCACCACGGGCGACGGCATCCTCAGCGCGCTGCAGGTCCTGCGCATCATGAAGCGACGCGGCCAGCCGCTCTCGGTCCTGGCGCAGGTCATGCGCGAGTACCCTCAGAGCCTCGTGAACCTCAAGGTCCGGGCCAAGCCACCGCTGGAGACCTTGTCCCGCCTGCAGGCGACGTTGCGCGAGGCCGACGCCGCCTTCGGCGACCTGGGACGTCACCTCATCCGCTACTCCGGGACCGAGAACAAGGTCCGGATCCTCGTCGAGCATCGTGAGGCCGACGTCGTCGACGCTTGGTCGGCCCGCCTGCGCGGGGTCATCGAACAGGAACTCGCCTAAGATGACCACCTTCCTGCTGCTCCCGCCGACCCTGCATCCGGGTCTCGCCCCGCTCACGCTCGCCCACCTCGTGATCGGCAATCGTCCGCTCGCCGATCATCAGCGAGCCACCTTGGCGGCGGCCGACCTCTCCGAGGCGGCCCCCGGCCCGGCGTCCTTCGTCGTCGACGGGTTGGCCTGGCTCGACGAAGCGGAGCTGCGCGCGTTCATCCGTTCCGACGACGCGACCCTGACGACCGCGGAGGGCGCGGTGCTGGTCCGAAGGGTCGGCGGCGGCGGTCCGCCCCGGGTGGCCGCCACGTCCTTCCAACTCGCCCGCTCGTGGGATCTGCTCCAGGCCAATGAACAAAGCCTCAAAGCCAAGACGGATTACATGCGTGCCGCGGAGGTCCACCCGTCTCTTTACGTCGACGGACGTCTGCAGGTCGGCCGGGGCACCCGGATCCTGCCCGGCGTGGTCATCGAAGGGGACGTCATCATCGGCGCGGACTGCAAGATCGGCCCCAACTGCTACCTGCGCGGAGCCACCACCATCGGCGACCGCTGTCACGTCGGCCAGGCGGTCGAGATCAAGAACTCGATCCTCCTGGACGGCACGAACGTCGGCCACCTCTCTTACGTCGGCGACTCCATCCTGGGCCGCAAGGTGAACTTCGGGGCCGGCACCCTCACGTCCAACCTGCGGCACGACGGCCGTAACCACCGGACTCTCGTGGCCGGCGAGCTGGTCGACACCGGCCGCCGGAAGTTCGGCGCGGTCATCGGCGACGGCGTGCACACCGGCATCCACACCTCGATCTATCCGGGCAGGAAGCTGGCCGCCGGCACGACCACCCGCCCCGGTGACATCGTCCGGACGGACCTCACCGCCTAAGACCATGTGCGGCATCATCGGTTACGTCGGCGGCGCGCCCGCCATCCCCGTCCTCCTCGCCGGCCTCAAGCGCCTGGAATATCGAGGTTATGACTCCGCCGGAATGGCCCTGCAGGCGGGCGACCGGCTCGTCGCGCTGAAGTCGGTCGGCAAGGTAGCCGGCCTCGCCGAGAAGGCCCGGCACACCTGGACGCCGGAGGAGCAGCAAGGCCCCCGCATCGGCATCGCCCATACCCGCTGGGCGACCCATGGCGCGCCGACGGAGCCCAACGCCCACCCGCACTTCGCCGCGGGCGGAAGCATCGCGCTCGTGCACAACGGCATCATCGAGAACTACCGGGCCCTCCGCACGCGTCTCGAGGCCAAGGGTCAAGTCTTCGTCTCCGAGACCGACACCGAGGCGCTGGCCCGGTTGATCGGCGAAGCCTATCAAGGCGACCTCCGCGCCGCCGTGCTCGCGGCGTTGCGGCAGGTCGAGGGGGCTTACGGCATCGCCGTGCTGTCCCGCGACGAGCCCGGCGTCATCGTCGCCGCGCGCAAGGGCAGCCCGCTCGTCATCGGCGTCGGGGAAGGGGAGTGCCTCGTCGCCTCCGACCCCGCCGCGATCATCGCCCACACCCGCCGGGTCATCTACCTCGACGACGGGGACGTCGCCCGCGTCACGGCCGACCACGTCGACATCGTCGACCTCGACGCGGCCCGCATCGACCGGTCGGTCGGCGAGCTCGGCTTCGCCGCCGACGCCGTCGAGAAGGGCGGGTACGAGCATTTCATGCTCAAGGAGATCCACGAGCAGCCGGAAGCCCTGCGCAACGCCTTGCGCGGTCGGCTGGATCCACGCCAAGGCACCGCCATCCTCGCCGGCATGGGCACGTCCCCGCGCGACCTGGCGGAGATCCGCCGGATCGTGCTGCTCGGTTGCGGCACGTCGCTCCACGCCGGGCAGGTCGGTGAGCAGGCGTTCGGCGAGCTCGCGGGCATCTCCGCCTCGGCGCAGCAGGCGGCCGAGTTCCGTTACCGCAACCCCCTCGTCGACCCCGACGACCTGGTGGTCGCGATTTCCCAGTCCGGCGAGACCGCCGACACCCTCGCCGCCGTCCGCGAAGCCCGTGAGAAAGGCGCCCTCGTCCTCGGTCTGGTCAACGTCGTCGGTTCGACCATCGCCCGTGAAACCGGCCGGGGCGTCTACCTGCATGCGGGGCCGGAGATATCGGTGGCCTCGACCAAGGCCTTCACCTGCCAGGTCGCCGTCCTGCTGCTCATGGCCCTGCGCCTCGGGCGGGGGCGGCGGCTCTCCCGCGAACGCGGCGCAGTCTTGGCCGCCGACCTGGCCCGGCTGCCCGAACTCGTGGGCGCGGTGCTCGCGCGGGAGGCGGAGATCGCCGCGGTCGCGGAACGGTTCGCGGAGCAGGAGCATGCCTTCTACCTCGGTCGCGGCCCGATGCAGGCCGTCGCCCTCGAAGGCGCCCTCAAACTCAAGGAAATATCCTACGTCCACGCCGAAGGTTACCACGCCGCCGAGCTGAAGCACGGGCCGATCGCCTTGCTGACGCCGGGGACGCCCGTCGTCGTGCTCGCGAATCGCTCGCCGATCCGCGACAAGGTGCTGGGCAACGCCGAGGAGTGCCGCGCCCGCGGCGCCTGCGTCATCGCCGTGATGACCGAGGGCGACGACGCGGCGGGGGCCGACGCGGTGCTGCGGATCCCGGACTGCGACCCGCTGGTCGCGACGATCCCGGCGACGGTGGCGCTGCAACTGCTGGCCTACCATGTCGCGCGGCGACGCGGTTGTCCTATCGACCAACCGCGCAACCTGGCGAAGTCGGTGACGGTCGAGTAAGGGGTTGTATTCAGGTAATCAACCTCAGGGGCTGACCCTTGCGGCGGTGTCGTTGTCGGCATCTCCTATTCTCGCTATGACGACCCCAGCGAAACGCACCTGTCCCTGCTGCCGTAAACCGAAGTCTCTCGCGAGTTTCCCGTCCCTGCAGCCGGGCGGTCTCTTGCACCCGTACTGCCGGCCCTGCCTCACGACCCGGGTGCGCCGGAGCGGCCGCGCCCGCGAACAGGCGGCGACCGCGGCGACCAAGGTCTGCGCGCTCTGCGCCCAACGCCTCCCGCTCGACACCTTCCACTGGATCAAGTCCAGCCGGACCTACCACAGCTACTGCCGGGGATGCCATTCGGTCTACATGGCCGAACGCTACCGCCGCCGGCGTCGGGCGGTGCTGGCCCAAAAGTGACCAACCGGCGTCCCGGTGATCAGAAAGTGTCTCGCTGGTGGCTGGACGGGGACTTGAACCCCGAACCAATTGATTAAGAGTCAACTGCTCTACCATTGAGCTATCCAGCCGACAGCGAGACAGGGATAAGTGCAAG
>JACCDG011060212.1_pt1 | contig 10672 bp, 7 predicted proteins | sample 7442471 | NCBI WGS metagenome assembly JACCDG01 (sample SAMN15323444, study PRJNA562643) | freshwater metagenome | isolation source: river surface water | place: USA:Blue River Watershed | collected 2017-08-17 | reverse complement strand
AGGCAGGCTGTCCATATTCTGCAAACAAGGGCGCAAAAATGAACAAGCCAAACATGCCGTAAATGATGGACGGCACAGCGGCCAGCAATTCGATCGCCGTGCCCAAAGGACGGCGCAGATAGGTGGGGCAGGTCTCGGTCAGGAACAAAGCGATGCCAAACGACAGCGGTACCGCAATCACCAGGGCAATGACCGCACTGACCAAGGTTCCAAAAATGGCGATCGCTGCGCCAAACTCGTCATTGACGATGTCCCACTCCACGCGCCAGACAAACTGAAAACCAAACTTGGCCAAGGCCGGCCAAGCATTGATCAACAATGAAATGATGATGCCCAGCAGGGCAAACAAGACCAGCAAGGAAAACCCCAGGGTGATCTTGTGGAAGAAGAAATCCTGGATGCGTTGACGCTTCACGACGGACAGCATGTTGTGATCGGGCGCTTGACTGGCCTGTTCGATCGAGCCCATAGTTATTCCTTGTGACAACTGCATAGCGAGTACAACTACTTTTGAACAAAGACCTCTCACCCTGCTGGGAGAGAGGTCTGCAAGCCTGCCCATGCAGGCCTTGAACACGTTTTACTTGATCTCAGACCAGACTTTGCTGCGGATCTGTTGGGTCAAGGCATCTGGCAATGGCACATAGTCCAAGTCCGAGGCCAGTTTCTTGCCATTCTTGAAAGCCCAGTCAAAGAATTTCAAGACTTCGTCCGAAGCGGCTTTGTCGGCGGGCTTCTTGTACATCAGGATGAAAGACGCGGTGCTGATCGGCCAGCTGTCGTTGCCTTTGGCATTCACCATCGACACACCCATGCCTGGCACGCTGAACCAGTCGGCACCAGCGGCTGCAGCCGCGAAAGTCAGGTCATCGGGGCTGACGTATTTGCCAGCGGCGTTTTGCAGCTGGAGGAATGTCATGTTGTTTTTCTTGACGTAGGCGTATTCCACATAACCCACGGCACCCTTGACACGGTTGACGTTGGCAGCAACGCCTTCATTGCCCTTGCCACCCACCGAGGAGTCAGCAGGCCACTTGACGGCAGCGCCCTTGCCCACTTTGTCGGCCCAATCTTTGCTGACCGCGCTCAGGTAATCGGTGAAATTGAAGGTTGTGCCCGAGCCGTCAGCGCGGTGCACCACAGTGATCGACTGGTCTGGCAGCTTTTTGCCAGGGTTAAGCGCCGCCAACTTGGCGTCGTTCCATTTGGTGATGCTGCCCATGTAGACCTCAGCCAGCACAGGGCCGGTGATGCGCAACTCACCAGGCTTGAAGCCGTCCAAATTCACCACAGGCACCGTGCCACCCACGATGGCAGGAAACTGAACCATGCCGTCTTTCTCCAGGTCTTCACCTTTGACGGGGGCATCCGAAGCACCAAAACTCACGGTCTTGGCGCGGATTTGCTTGAGGCCGCCTGAAGAGCCGATGGATTGGTAGTTCAGACCTGTGCCTGTGGCAGCTTTATAAGCCTCGGCCCACTTGGCATAAATCGGGTACGGGAACGTGGCACCAGCACCGGTGATATCGGCGGCCCACGTGGTAGCGGCCAGGACACTCAGGCCCACAGCGGTAATCACAGATTTCATTTTCAACATTTCAACTCCTGGTTCAGGGTCATGACAATTCGGCGAACCCGCCGCAGATCACACTGCTTTCGGGAACAAAATGGAATTTACACACCGATTGTGACAACGGTGTGTCAAACAGAACACCATCAGGTTTCAATTCCTGCGCCCACTGTGAATCTGCGCCTTTTTCTTGCTCTGAGTCAAGACAGCCGGGAGCCAAAGCCCTGATGATGTGCACCAAGGTATTGCATTTCCAACACCGCCCCTTCATGCTTTCTTATTCAGCGTCTTCTGTGCTCTTCAATTTTTGTGTCGCACTGGGCATCGGCCTTTTGGTCGGTGCGGAACGTGAGCGCCGCAAGGGTGAAGGCCCCTTGCGGCGATCCGCGGGCATTCGCACCTTCACCGTCTGCACATTGACCGGCTTTGTGGCCCAAAGTGTCGGCGGCTCACCTTTGCTGATCACGGCCTTGTTGTTGGTGGGGGTACTCACGGGCTTGTCTTATCAGCGCTCCAAAGCGCATGACCCGGGCCTGACCTCGGAAGTGACGATCTTGCTGAGCTGTTTACTGGGCGGTCTGTCGGTACAAAACCCAGGACTGGCCGCCCTGATCGGCATCGTGCTCACGGCCTTGCTGGCCGCACGCGAACGCATGCACCAGTTCGTTCGACACGCCATCACCGAGCAAGAACTGGAAGATGTGATTGTCTTTCTGGCGGCCGCCCTGATTTTGTTGCCACTGGCACCCAACCAATACATGGGGCCCTACCAATCGATCAATCCGCACGATCTGGCTCGCTTTGTGGTGGCGGTCATGAGCATCAGTGCGGTCGGCTATATGGCCAAGCGCATCATGGGACCGAATGCGGGCATGGCGGTGACCGGCTTTGCCGGGGGGTTCATTTCCAGCACCGCCACGATATTGGTCATGGGCCGTGCCGCCAAAAACGCCCCCCAACACGTTCCACTCGCCGCCATGGGTGCCATGCTGTCCACGATCTCCACCCTGGTGCAACTGGGCTTGTTGATCTCGGTCATGCTGCCTCAGATGCTGCTGCACATGCTCTTGCCCATGGGCTTGGGTGGACTCGTGGCCTGCCTCTACACCTTGTGGCTTTACCAACACCACACGCAAACCGACCCCTTGCCCGCCTTGGATTTGAAGGGCCATGCTTTTGACCACAAAACCACGCTGGTACTGTGCCTTGCCATTTTGGGCGTGACGGTGCTGACCGCGGCGCTGCACCAATGGCTGGGTGAGACCGGGGTCATGATCGCGGCCATGCTCACTGGCCTGGTGGATGCACACGCCAGCGTGGCCTCTGCCAGCAGCCTGGTCACACAACAACAAATGCCTCTTACGCAAGCCGAGCAAGTCATCTTGCTGGCCGTGAGCACCAACACCTTGAGCAAAACCGCCGTGGCCATCAGCGCCGGCGGGCGATCATTTGCCCGATTGTTGGTGCCCGGCTTGGCACTCGTGATCGCAGCGGTTTGGCTGGGAGCCTTTCTCACCGCCTGACCGTCACATCAGGTCCGGCGAAAACGAGTCCATCACAAGGATGGTCACAGACCAATCAAGCCCCCATCTTGTCGGGTGATGACAATCGTGGCCGAGCGCGGCCGCCCCATTGGGCCAACACCTTGGTTGCCAGGCCACAAACTCTGAGGGGCTTGACCTGAAGACAGGGGCTTGGACAACTCACCGGGGTGCTGGATATTGACAAACAGCGTTCGGCCATCAGCCGTTTCAGTGACCCCCGTCACTTCGGCCCCTCTCGGCGCAACCAGGAATCGGCGCAACTTGGCATCGCCCAAAGCCGCGCCAATGAAGGTATCTTGAAGACCTGTTTGTTCGACGCCATTGACCTTCATTTTGTTTTTCACAGTCACTTTGCTGCCATCGCCCACATGGCCTGGAATGGCTGCCAGCATCATGCAGTTGGTCTCGTCAGTGAAGGCACCATCGTCTGTCTGTATCCAGCAAATGCCTGTGGCTTTGCTGAACCACAAACCATCCGGTGAAGAGAAGGCATTGCTGGCCATCAATCCCGACAAGTTGGCATCACCGGCATCCTCCTCGGCACCGAAGACAAAAATATCCCAGTCGAAAGACTTGGCCGAGGACTGACCGCCTTCTTCCTTGAAACGAATGATGTGGCCATTGGGGTTGCCCGCCATTTTCCGACCATCCACATCCATGTAGGCCCGAGGGTTGGCCGCATCCACTTTGGCAGGCGTCCGGTTGGCTGCACTGTTGTTGGTCAATGCGAAGTAAATTTCACCATTCAGTGGATTCACAGCCCCCCACTCTGGGCGATCCATCTTGGTGGCTCCCACCGCATCTGCGGCATGACGCGTGTGGACATACACATCCGATTGGCTGGTGAACTTGAACGCCGGGTCATGCGCAATGCGTGGATCTGACACCACCAGCTCCAGCCATTCGCCCCGGCCATCGGCATTGAATCGGGCCACATAAAGCTTGCCTTCGCTGAGGTACTTGTCACCAACAGGGATACCGCCACCCACATCACGCGGATCCCACACCGCCGAACTCACGAATTTGTAGATGTACTCGTTGCGCGAATCACAGCCCATGTAAAACGCCAGCGGTTTGCCTGCTTTAGGAATGCCGCACACGGCAGCCTCATGCGCAAAACGCCCCATGCCCGTGCGTTTGACTGGCGTGGCATTGGGATCAAGCGGATCGATCTCCACGTTAAAACCAAAGGTATTGGCCTCGTTGCGAAAATCTTGGTCAGCCCGAGCCCCCACTGCCGCCAGATTCCAGCGTGCAAAACGGTCATCGGTCGCCGAAACGGTATGCCAGCCCTGACTGTTGGCTTTGCCCGCCGCCTGCGACACCGGCACGCTGACCAGACCATAACGTTTGCGCGAGGCAATCTCCTTGGCGGACAAGGCTGCGCCTGGCGTGGCCTGAAAGTAATAGGCCCAATTTTCCTCACAAGTCAAATACGTGCCCCAAGGGGTCTTGCCGTGACCGCAATTGTTCAAAGTCCCACGACTCATGGAGCCTGAGTTGTCCCAGCGAGTCACCATCTGTTCACGAATACCCCCAATCCATGCACGCGGACCGCTGATGCGCACAGGCGTTTGCGCCGTGATACGGCGGTTCAACGGTGCATCTTTCTGGACGCGCCAACCCTGGCTGGTGTGGACCATTTCAACCACGGATACGCCGTGCAGGTTGATTTCCTTGAGCACTTCCAGCTCAGGACGGGCACCCAGATCCCAATCACCAAACTGAGTGAATTTTTTGCCAGGTACATGGTTGGATGTCTGTCCATGAGGATGCAAAAAATGTGCATCGGCAGAACTCTCATGATTGACACACAGGACGGCACGGTTTGTCGCCTTTTCAGAATATTTGCCCTGCGCATCGATGTAGAAAATGTCCATCCCATCGTGGTGATCGCCAATGCGTCGCGACCAGTCATCTGTTTCCATGCCCTGGTTGGAATAGGCCGACAACACCGAATCCATGGCATCGCCCGTCGAATGCAACACGGTGTATTGGTAGCCGGCAGGCAACATCACATCGTCCAGAAGACTTTTTTCAACGGAACCAAAACCCAAGGCCTTGGGATAAGGCGACACATGTGACACCACGCTGGCACACCCTGGCAGCATGGCCAGACCCGCCAAACCCAGTCCGCCACGCAGCATTGTCCGGCGCGCAGGATCTGCAAGAGACTGCGCCAAAACATCTTGAAAATGCAGAGGGTTGGAGGCGTTGCATACGGCATCTTGGTCGCGTCTGGACATTGGAAACTCCTTGAAAACCGCCATTTCACAAGGCATTCATGACAATTTAAAGTCAATTCAAAAACAAATCATGCCCGCCACTCCAGCATAGGCAGCTGCCTGTCCACGACCAAGTTGCTGGCTGCGTCATCAAAGCTTCAAACAACCGTCACATAATCCAGGCATCTGCAGTATCCACGCCTTGCCAAACCATGCAACCCAAGTCCCTTTTTGCAGCCATCGACCTTGGCTCCAACAGCTTTCGATTGGAAATCGGTCAACTCGAAGCTGGGCATTTGCGACGCGTGGAGTACATCAAGGAAACCGTGCGCCAAGGCAACGGCCTGGATGCAGAACGCAATTTGAGCGAAGCCGCCATGCAGCGCGGCTGGGACTGCCTCGCCCGTTTCGCCGAACGCATTGCCGGCTTCAAGCCCAACCAGGTGCGCGCCGTGGCCACACAAACACTGCGCGAGGCCCGCAACCGTGAACTCTTTTTAACCAAAGCCAAAGACATCCTGGGTTTTCCCATCGAAGTGATCACCGGTCGCGAAGAGGCGCGGCTGATTTATCTGGGCGTCTCGCACTTGCTGCCCCATTCGCCTGAGCGCCGTTTGGTGGTGGACATCGGGGGCCGCTCGACCGAGTTGATCCTGGGCCAACACGAGCAAGCCCAAACACTGGAGTCTTACCGCGTCGGTAGCGTGGCCTGGTCGATGAAATATTTCCAAGACGGGCAATGGACCAACTCGGCCTTCAAAGCCGCAGAAATTGCCGCCAAAGCCGTGCTTGATGAAGCACAGATCATTTACCCCAGAAGCGAATGGGACACCTGCTACGGCTCCTCCGGGACTGTAGGTGCCGTGGCCGATGTCCTCTCACTGGCAGGCTGGCCCGAAGGTTTGATCACGCGCGACGGTCTGGATTGGCTCAAAGAAAAACTGCTCAAAGCCCAAAAGCCCGAGCACCTTCGCCTTGAGGGGGTCAAAGACGACCGACGCCCCGTCATCGGCGGCGGCTTGGCGGTTTTACGCGCCGTTTTCGACCTGCTCCAGATCAACGAAATGGTGGCCGCCCAAGGTGCACTGCGCCACGGTGCACTGTATGACCTGCTGGACCGAGAGAGCCCTCAAGCCGATGTGCGCACACGCATGGTGGACTGGCTCACGCAACGCTTTGGTGCCGATTTGCAGCAAGCCGAACGGGTCTCGCGCATCTCACAGCGGCTGTTGCAGGCCATGCTCGAACAAGTTTCTCCTGAAGAGTTGGCGCGTCATTTGCGCAAGGTGCATTGGGCTGCACAGCTGCATGAGGTGGGCATGCGTATTTCGCACAGCGACTACCACAAGCATGGGGCCTACATTCTGGACAACACCGATTTGCCGGGCTTCACGGTCGACGAGTTGCACCGGCTGAGCCAGTTGGTGCTGGGTCACCGCGGCAAACTGCGCAAACTGGAGACACAACTGCTGGACCCCTTGTTTGTGCAACAACTCATGGCTTTGCGCTTGTCGGTCATCCTTTGCCATGCACGGCGAGAGCCAGACATCGCTGCGTTCGAGATGCGCAGTGACGGAGTGCGGCAGTCTGCAAGCCTGAAGCTCAGCGCCGAATGGGCTGATCAGTGGCCGCAATCGGCCCATTTGCTGCGCGAAGAATGCGTGGCCTGGTTCAAGACCGGGTGGGAGCTCAAAGTGGAATTTTCCTGACATCCCGATCAGGCGCAGGTGCCATTTCGCGCAAGTGAAGCCATGCATTGCATTCATTGAAATAACGGTATAAACTGTATACACCGTTTTAGGAATACATACCATGACCACCTCACAAGCCCCCTCCACCCACGAAACCGTTGCAAGCACTGCCACGCCAGCCAACAAGCCTGTGCGTCAAGCCACCAAACCACGCAAGACACCGGTCAAAAAATCCAGCCCCGTGACGGCCAAATCCGCAACGCCGACGCCACAAAAAGCGGCATCCCAAAAGGCGACTCCAGCCAAGCCTGCCACCCCACTCACGGCTAAAAAGTCGCAGCCAAGCAAGTCCAAACCGGTCAAAGAAAAGAAAGTCAAAGTGCTGCGTGACAGCTTCACCATTCCCAAAACCGAGTTCACGCAAATTGCCGAGATGAAAAAGCGGGCCATGACCTTGGGTGTGGAAGTCAAGAAAAGCGAACTGATCCGCGCTGGCTTGCAGCTGATCTCAGGTCTGCAAGACGCCGCGTTCAAAAAAGCGCTGGCCAGCGTGCCCACACTCAAAACCGGCCGCCCTGCCAAGGACTGAGTTCAGAGACGATCTGGCACCATGACGGACATGATCACGGTTTGATCTTGCTCATCGCGACGGCGATGACGCAGCCACCAAATCGCGCCCTTGCGCACCGGGCAAGGGTCTGTCCCCATGTTGACCAAGCGCGAAATCAGCGCGCCCAGTGACGGCTGGTGCCCCACCAAGACGACAGGGTATTTCGCCTCGGGCCATCCGGCCGCCTCGAGCAAGTCTTCGACCGAAGCCCCGGGCGACAAGGCATCGCGCACTTTGTACTTGCGCCCCAGAGCACGAACCGTTTGTTCGGCCCGCACAGCAGGACTGCACAGGATCCGTGCCCCCTGGGGCAATTGGCTCTCCAGCCATGCCGCCATCCTGGCAGCATTTTTCTCGCCACGCGGTGTCAAACGGCGCTGCATGTCGTCCTGCCCTGGCTCAGCGTCGTGCGCTTCCGCGTGCCGCCACAAAATCAAATCCATCACCTTCACTCCTGCGGTGTGGCTGCGCTGTAGCGCGCCATCAAGGCATTCTGGGCACCGTGCCCTGGCGCATGCAAACCGACGCGGTGGTAGCGACCATCGGGCGCCAAATCCCAAGCATCCAGGCTGTCATGCAAATAGGCCAGCAAACACTCATCGATGATGCGTTGGCGCAGCACCGGATCGTCCACCGGCCAGGCCAATTCAATGCGCCGTGTCATGTTGCGACTCATCCAGTCGGCACTGGACAAATACAAGGACTCCGCATCCGCTGCACGGAAATAAAACACCCGTGAATGCTCCAAAAAGCGGCCAATCACCGAACGCACCCGGATGTTTTCACTCACCCCGGGCATCTGCGCAGGCAGCATGCAAGCCCCCCGCACAATCAAATCGATCCGGGCCCCTTGACGGCCCGCGTCCAGGAGGGCCTCAATCAAAGGCACATCGGTCAAGGCATTCATCTTGAGCACGATGCGCGCATCGTTCCCTGCGGCCGCGGCCTCTCCCACCGATTGAATCAGGGCCAGCATGTTTGCATGCAACTGAAAGGGCGCGACCAGCAAACGCTTCATCTTGGGCAAGCGACTCTGGCTGGCCAAGTGTCCAAACAACTGGTCCATATCGGCTGTGATGCTGGCGTCTGCCGTCAGGTAACTGATATCGGTGTACAGCCTGGCCGTGCGCGGGTTGTAATTGCCCGTGGACAGGTGTCCGTAGCGACGCAATGCACGGCCTTCGCGCCGCGTGACCAGCAGCATCTTGGCGTGGGTTTTGAGTCCGACCACACCATAGACCACCTGCACACCAATCGATTCGAGTTGCTCGGCCCAATTGATGTTGGCCTCTTCGTCAAAACGTGCTTTGAGCTCGACCACCGCCGTCACTTCCTTGCCACGGCGAACAGCTTCGCGCAACAAATCCCTCATGCCCGGGTCGCTGCCCGTGCGGTAAATGGTTTGCTTGATCGCCAGCACATTCGGGTCGTTCACGGCTTCGCGCAAAAAGGCCAACACGCCATCAAAGCTTTCAAAAGGCTGATGAATCAGCACATCGCCTTCGCGCAAACGCGCCATGATCGAGCCATGGTGTGGCAGCTGGACCGGGTAACTCGCTTTGTAGGGGGGAAACAGCAGATGGGGCGCATCGGCCAAATCGATCAACTGCATCAGGCGCACCAGGTTAACCGGCCCATTGACCCGGAAGACCGACAGCTCAGGCAGTTCAAATTCTTTGCGCAAGAACTCGGCCAAGCGCGGTGAACAGTCGGACGACACTTCCAGTCGAACCGCCTGCCCATAGTGGCGATGCTGCAAGCCTTGGCGCAAAGCCGTGCGCAGATTGCCGATGTCGTCTTCGTCCTCCGCCAACTCCGAATGGCGTGTGACCCGAAATTGCGAAAATTGTCCGACTTCGCGACCCGGAAGAAGCTCGTTTAAATGGGCTCGCACCACACTGGACAACAACACGAACGAGGTCGAGCCTGAACACAACCTGGCGGGCAAGGGAATCAGACGCGGCAAGACCCGAGGCACTTTGACAATGGCGATTTCATTGGAACGGCCAAACGCATCCTTGCCCGACAGTTGCACGATGAAATTCAACGACTTGTTGGCCACCTGCGGAAATGGATGCGCAGGATCCAGCCCGACCGGCACCAGTAAAGGCTGAACTTCACGCTGGAAATAACTGCGCACCCAGCGGCGCTGCTCCGCATTGCGTTCGCCATGCGAGAGGATGCGAAACCCCTGCCGCTCCAAGGTGGGCAAAAGATCGTCGTTGTACAAGGCATATTGCCTGGACACCATCGCATTGGCCTGCTCGGTGATGGCCGACAAACTGTCTCGGGTATAGGGCCCTGAGCGCAACCGTTGCAAGGCCCCCATCACATGGGGCTCGGCACGCACTTCAAAAAACTCATCCAGGTTGGACGACACGATGCACAGGTAGCGCAGCCGCTCCAGCACGGGCACTTCCGGCCTGTGGGCCCAATCAAGCACACGTTCATTGAACGCCAGGATGCTGAGGTCACGGTCCAACAAATGAGTGGGGGCTGACTCGATTGCGCTGACCAAGGATTTGTGACTCATGCTGTTCATTTCTCTACTCAATGCATGCCATCCTAAGAAATCCTCAAGTCAATTTGATGACAAACCCATGAAACGTCCTGGACATGTTTGCGCTGCAGCACGTGCATTGACCAAATGGGCTGCGAAACTGCTGGCTGTTTGTGGCCAATCAAAATGCATGGCGCGTCTGCGCGCCTCGGCGCGTGGCACCTGCATCGCTTGGTCTACAGCGCTGCGCAAGTCTTCGTGGAGTGCGCCACCAGCAACCGCCCCCAAGTCGGCCCCCAATACTTGCAAAGGGCCATCGACCGGGTAAGCCGCCACCGGCGTCCCACACGCCATGGCTTCCAGCATGACCAAACCAAAAGTTTCGCTTTTGGATGGAAAAACAAATACGTCGGCAGCCGCATAAATGCGGGCCAGTTCAGGACGCGGCAAAACCCCCAGCCAAACCACATCCGGGTAACGCTGGCGCAGACTGTCCTCCAAGGGCCCAACGCCGCAAACAATGCGTGTGCCT
>JACCDG010814883.1_pt1 | contig 10673 bp, 9 predicted proteins | sample 7442471 | NCBI WGS metagenome assembly JACCDG01 (sample SAMN15323444, study PRJNA562643) | freshwater metagenome | isolation source: river surface water | place: USA:Blue River Watershed | collected 2017-08-17 | reverse complement strand
TTGGCGCAAGATCCGAAGGCGCGGGTTGCTGCTGAGACACTTTGTAATACTGGCTTAGTGGTTCTTGCTGGTGAAATTACTACCAATGCCAATGTCGATTACATCCAAGTCGCACGTAATACCCTGCGCGAGATTGGCTATGACAACACCGAATATGGCATCGATTACAAAGGCTGCGCTGTTTTAGTGGCCTATGACAAACAAAGCCCAGATATTGCGCAAGGCGTTGATAAAGCGCATGATGACGGATTAGATCAAGGCGCAGGCGATCAGGGATTAATGTTTGGCTATGCCTGCGATGAGACTCCCGAGCTAATGCCTTTGCCTATTTATTTGTCGCATCGTCTAGTTGAGCGTCAATCTCAATTGCGTCGCGACGGGCGTCTGAATTGGCTGCGCCCCGATGCAAAATCCCAAGTGACCTTGCGCTATGTGGATGGAAAACCAGACTCGATCGATACCGTGGTACTTTCGACCCAGCATGCCGCGGATATTTCTTTGGAGAAATTACGTGAAGCGGTGATTGAAGAAGTAATCAAACCTGTTTTGCATAAGCATTTAATTAAGGGCGATATTAAATATTTGGTGAATCCAACCGGGCGTTTCGTGATTGGCGGCCCCCAAGGCGATTGCGGCCTTACCGGTCGCAAAATTATTGTGGATACCTACGGTGGCGCCGCTCCTCACGGTGGCGGTGCATTCTCTGGGAAAGACCCATCGAAGGTTGATCGATCGGCGGCCTATGCTGGCCGGTATGTTGCCAAGAATGTGGTGGCTGCCGGTTTGGCCAGTAAATGCCTCATTCAGATCTCGTATGCGATTGGTGTGGCACGTCCGACATCGGTCATGGTTAGCACCTTCGGTACTGGCAAGATTGCTGACGAGCAGATTGCAAAACTGGTCTCAGAGCATTTTGATCTTCGCCCAAAGGGTATTGTGAAAATGCTGGATCTGTTGCGGCCTATTTATAAAAAGACCGCTGCATATGGCCATTTTGGCCGCGAGGAGCCTGAATTCACTTGGGAGCGCAAGGACAAGGCGGCCGCTTTGAAGGCTGCGGCAGGCCTCTAGCCCAAAATTGATTACAATTTAGGCAAATCCTTCAAGGAGCGTTGCAAGGGGCGAATCGTCGCCCCCCAGGCTTGAAGGGGAGTTACCCAGTAACTTCATTGCAACTGCGCTCGCTAACCCGAATGCTAGTGGTTAGCGAGTCAATACTGGCTCCACTCGCATTCTTTAGCTGGAGCTATTTATGAATACCGTTGCTGATTTAAAGTTAAATGGCGATTTTGCAATTGCCGATATCGGTTTGGCTGACTTTGGCCGTAAAGAAATCAAAATTGCTGAAACCGAGATGCCTGGTTTGATGGCGATTCGCGAGGAGTTTGCCGCTAAGCAGCCATTGCGTGGTGCACGCATCACCGGATCACTGCATATGACCATTCAGACTGCAGTGCTGATTGAAACGCTTGAGGCCTTGGGCGCCGAAGTGCGTTGGGCTTCATGCAATATTTATTCAACACAAGACCATGCAGCTGCTGCAATCGCTGCGAATGGCACCCCGGTATTTGCGATTAAAGGCGAGACCCTTGAGCAGTATTGGGATTTCATTCAAAAGATTTTTGAGTGGGCAGACGGCGGCTACAGCAATATGATCTTAGATGATGGTGGTGATGCAACTTTATTGCTGCATTTGGGTAGTAAGGCTGAAAAAGATTTAGCCGTTCTTAATCATCCAACGAGCGAAGAGGAACGCATTCTTTTCGCAGCGATTAAGAGTAAATTGGCGATTGACCCAACGTGGTATTCAACCCGCTTAGCTAAAGTTAATGGAGTCACCGAGGAAACAACTACCGGTGTGCATCGGCTCTATCAAATGCATGCCAAGGGCGAATTGCACTTCCCTGCCATTAACGTTAACGACTCGGTTACCAAGAGCAAATTTGATAACTTGTACGGTTGCCGTGAATCTTTAGTTGATGCGATCAAGCGTGCGACCGACGTGATGATTGCCGGCAAAGTTGCGGTTGTCGCTGGCTATGGTGATGTGGGTAAAGGCTCAGCTCAGGCATTACGCGCACTCTCTGCCCAAGTATGGGTGACCGAAGTCGATCCGATCTGCGCATTGCAGGCCGCGATGGAAGGATATCGTGTAGTCACGATGGAGTATGCCGCTGATAAAGCTGATATCTTTGTGACCGCGACCGGTAACTATCATGTCATCACGCACGATCATATGAAGAAGATGAAAGACCAGGCGATTGTGTGCAACATCGGTCACTTTGATAACGAAATTGATATTGCTAGTATTGAAAAATACCAATGGGAGGAAATTAAGCCACAGGTTGACCACGTGATCTTCCCAGCAGCCAATGGCCTTCCAGAAAAGCGCCTCATTATTTTGGCCAAGGGCCGCCTAGTGAACTTGGGCTGCGGTACTGGACACCCTTCGTATGTCATGAGCTCTTCGTTTGCCAATCAAGTGATTGCGCAGATTGAACTCTGGGGTGCATCAGGAACGAACAAATACCCTGTCGGGGTTTATACCTTGCCTAAGCATTTAGATGAAAAAGTTGCACGTCTGCAACTAAAGAAATTGAATGCACAGTTGACAGAGCTGTCGGATCAGCAGGCCGCCTATATTGGTGTTAAGAAAGAGGGCCCATTTAAGCCTGAAACCTATCGTTACTAAAGCCTTAAAGGTCCAAATATGGAATTAAGCATCGAATTTTTCCCTCCAAAAACATCAGATGGTCTTGAAAAACTTTTGAAAACTAGGGAGCTATTGAATAGCCAAATCCGACCATCGTTTTATTCAGTTACTTATGGAGCAGGGGGATCAACTCAAGCGGGTACCCTGCAGACTGTTAAAGAAATCCATAAATCAGGTCAGACGGTCGCTCCGCATTTATCTTGTGTTGGGAACTCTAGAGACCAGGTGAGGGAGCTTCTCAGATATTTTAGGGATCTGGGGATTAGACGAATGGTAGCCCTTCGAGGAGACTTGCCATCTGGTATGGGTCAATACGGCGAATTTCATCACGCAAATGAACTTGTGGAGTTTATTCGTTTAGAAACCGCTGATTGGTTCCATATTGAAGTGGCGGCATATCCTGAGGTTCATCCACAAGCAAAGTCGCCCGAAAAAGATGTTGAGTTCTTTGTAAAAAAAGTTCAAGCAGGTGCAAATTCAGCAATTACCCAATATTTTTTTAATAGCGATTCGTACTTTAGATTTGTGGATGAGGTTAAGAAAAAGGGCGTTGATGTACCAATTGTTCCAGGGATTATGCCAATAACCAGTAGCGCTCAGTTACTTCGATTCTCAGATGCTTGCGGTTCGGAGGTCCCCCGTTGGGTGCGATTGAGGCTTCAATCGTATGGAGATGATACGGCTTCAATCAAATCATTTGGGGAGGAAGTGGTCACAAGTCTTTGTGAAAAACTAATGAATTCAGGGGTGCCAGGACTACATTTTTATTGCCTAAATCAGGCAGAACCAGTTTTGCGCGTCACCAAGAATCTAAATTTAGTTTATTAGGTTTTAATTATGCAAGCCAACGTTTGTTAGGACATAATCGAGTGGTTGATCATGACTCAATGGCGACCACTCGCTTTCCGTAACTTCTTGCCACTCATAAGCGACTCCAACGGTCTTAAATACTGCTCCATGCTCTTTTAGATTTTGAATTGTTCGATCAAAATATCCGCCACCATAACCTAAGCGCCAATAATGATTCAGATATTTGCGCCACCCCACGCATGGAATAAATATACAATCTGGCGTCAAAAGTAAGACTGAAGAAGAACTTGGGTCTGGCTCAGGAATGCCAAACTGATTTTTAATCATAGGCGTAGTCTCGCACCAAGAATAAAAATCTAAATGGTTGTCAGCCCTTACAGAGGATAATAAAAGTAATCTATCTTCTCTTAATTTTTGCCATTTAACTAGAGTTTGTCTAAGATCGGGCTCATTTTTATAAGGCCAGTAAAAACCAATCGACTTAAAAGCGTGATTGGGATTCGATAAAAAAATCTCAATATTGAGCAAAAGATCCATATAAGCCTTCGAAAAAAAAGGATTTTTCGAAAATTCATTTCGCTTATGCAGCAAATTTTGGCGTAGTTGATTAATGGGGCTGTGCATGATTGCAATTATCGAGTGAAAATAAACCTTAATTTATAAAGAGTAAATTATCCAAATAATGATTAAGCGAACGAACATTGTAATTTTGTTATCTTTTCTGGGAAGCTTTTTCTATGGGTATGTTGTTGCCAAAAATGTAAGCTCCGTAAAGATTGGCGAAAATCAGCCCATTGAGGTCCCGATATCTGAGGCTGACAAAACATTCATTGAGCTTCGTGATGCGGCACGAAAAAATGATGTTCAACGAACCCAGCAATTATCCGGATCATTAAGTAATTACCCTTATTTGGATTATGTTCGCTACTTTCAGCTTAAGCCGCAAATGTTTGACAAAGGCAATGAACCTCGTGCCGACAGTAGCGTAGATGACGAGGTTCGAGCCTTTATTAATGCTTATGATGGCAGTGCCATCGCAGATCGAATGCGCAACGATTGGCTGCTGGTTTTAGGTAAACGAAAGGATTGGAATCAATTTGATCGCGAATACCCAAAGTTTGTTTTAGATGACGACACGAATGTCAAGTGCTACTCACTTCAATCAAGACTCTCAAAATATGAAGATCCAAGACTTATTGGACAAGAAGCATTAAAAATTATGATTGATCCTCGTCAATTTGGGTCTGCTTGCCAAGAGTTAGTTCCTGCATTGGTCCAAGCAAATGGCCTGTCAACTTCTCAAGCAAGGGTACTTGGCCGATCAGCCGCTGAAATGAACTTTGAAACTGCTGGGCGACGTATGGGTGGTGATGATCCAATTGGTGGAATTGTGCGAGCCGCAAGAGTTGATCCAAGTAAAACTTATCGTGACTTTGTGCAATCTAGCTCTCGTTACAACAAAGAGGATCAAGCAGTAGCCTGGGGTGTAATTGGACAGTTTTTAGCAAAACGCTTGGATCGAAATGCGATCGATGCCTATCGCCGTCAACAGCAATTAGGTTTTAATCAGTTACTCTCTGCAGAAACTCAGGAGTGGAAGGTGCGCACGGCATTGCGGGCCCACGATTGGCAGCTGGTACGCGAGTCCATTGAGTCCATGAATCCTGTAGTCCGTCAGCGTGATCCTGCCTGGACCTATTGGTATGGAAGATCTCTTAAGGAATTGGGGGATTCTGAAAAAGCCAATGCACAGTTTCAGTTATTGGAAGATCAGTTTAATTTTTATGGACAGTTGGCGCGCGAGGAGCTCGGTAAGCCAATTGTTATTCCACCTAAAGCCAAAGTTAGTAATGCTGAAATTAAGGAGATCGGTAAACGCGGCGGATTTTCTCGTGCCGAGCGTTTTTATGCCATGAACCTTCGCTTTGAGGGTAATCGTGAGTGGAACTGGGAGTTGCGTGGCATGAGCGATCGCCAATTACTGGCTGCCGCAGAATATGCCAAACGAATTCATTTATATGACCGAACGGTCAATACAGCTGATCGCACGAAAGGTGAGCATGATTTTGGCTTGCGTTATCCAACCCCCTTTAAAGAGCAACTCAGTCCTATTGCTAAAAATATCGATTTGAACCTAGCCTGGGCCTATGGCTTGATTCGTCAAGAGTCTCGGTTCATTACCAATGCATCATCGTCAGTGGGTGCTTCGGGTTTAATGCAGGTGATGCCTAATACCGCTAAGTATGTTGCTAAGCAAATTGGTATGAATTCGTACTCCAATGAACGCCTTAAAGAAACGCAAACGAATTTGACCCTGGGAAGCCATTACTTAAATATGGTTTTAAAAGACCTCGATGACTCTTGGGTATTGGCATCCGCAGCCTACAATGCCGGCCCATCTCGACCCAAATCATGGCGAGAAAAGCTAAATCAAACCACTGAGGGAGCAATTTTTGTGGAATCCATCCCCTTTAACGAGACTCGTACCTACGTGAAGAATGTGCTTGCAAATGCGAGCTACTATTCGCTTTTAATGGATGGACAAACTATTCCCATGAAACAACGACTTGGAGTAATTGCGCCTAAAACTGCCGTATTGAGTGAACTACCATGAAGCATGACATTTTATTAATTGGTGGGAGCGGCTTTGTTGGCAAAGCCATTAGCCAGAAGCTACAGAGTAAAGGCTACTCCGTCTTGATTCCATCGCGGCGTTATAGCTCCATGCGCGACCTTCGACTATTACCCAGTGTGACCCTAGTTGAGGCAGATGTGAATCAGCCTGGGCTAATTGCTCGACTGTGTGAAGATGTAAAGCCACACGGGGCGGTTATCAACCTAGTTGGTATCTTGCAAGATCAAGTAGCAAAACCATACGGACCTGGTTTTAAAAGAGCCCATGTAGATTTGCCTCGGGCGATCATTGAGGCCATGAAAGCCAGGCAACTCAGACGCTATCTGCATATGAGTGCTTTGGGTGCCGACTCGAATGGCCCCTCAATGTACCAACGCAGTAAGGGCGACGGTGAGAATCAGGTGCGAGCTAGTGGTTTAGATTGGACCATTTTTAGACCATCGGTCATTTTTGGAGAGCACGATCAGTTCATTAATACCTTTGCTAATCTAGCCAAGCTATTCCCGTTGATTCCATTGGCGTATTCACATGCTCAATTTCAGCCGGTGAGCGTAAACGATGTTGCTAGTGCGTTTGTAATGGCACTAACTCATCCCAATACTATTCATCAGACCTATGATTTGGTCGGTCCTGAGGTGTTCACGATGAAACAGCTGGTTGAATTTGCAGCACGCAAAGCAGGTAAGGATCGCCTTATTATTTCATTACCAAATTGGGTTGGATACCTACAGGCATTGGCATTTGAATTTGGCCCAGGTCCCACCCTAATGTCGCGTGACAATATCGCCTCTATGAGCATCCCCAATGTATTGCCTGCGGGCGGAAAAGACGCTTTGGTTGATGATTTTGAGATTACCAAACAGCGTATTGAGAGTTTGCTGACTTGAAGATTTATCAAGTTGGCGGTGCAGTACGGGACCGTTTGCTCGGCAAAACGGTTCATGATGTTGATTACGTAGTGGTTGGCACCCTAGCCGATGAAATGATGCAAAAAGGATTTCGGCCAGTGGGTAGTCATTTCCCAGTGTTTTTGCATCCCGTCACGAATGCGGAATATGCCTTAGCTAGGACGGAGCGTAAAACAGCGCCAGGTCACCAAGGCTTCACTTTTCATGCAGACCCAAGCGTGACCTTAGAGCAGGATCTGCAAAGGCGCGACTTGACAATCAATGCCATGGCCCAAGCGGTCAATGAGACCGGTGAGCCAGTCGGGGTGATTGTTGATCCTTATGGTGGCCAGGCCGATCTGAAGGCAGGTGTATTGCGACACGTCTCGAACGCCTTTTTAGAAGACCCTTTGAGGGTATTACGTGTTGCCCGATTTGCAGCGCGTTTTCCAGATTTTCAGATCGCCCCCGAGACTCTCATTCTTATGAGGCGAATGGTTGAAGCGCGTGAATTAGAAACCCTATCAAAGGAGCGCATCTGGCAAGAGCTAGCGCGCGCCATGGAAGAAACGGAGCCACTGCGCTTCATTGAAACACTTAATCACTGCAATGCCCTAGCGGATGTTTTGCCAGCCGGTTTTGAGAAACAGTGGCATCAAGAAGACGTTCAAAAGAGTATTCAGCATGCAATGCATTTAGTTGTATCGGTGCCCCCTATGCTAAATCAGCGTATCGCCTGTTTATTAAGAACCATCTCACCAGCCGAAATTCAGCGGTGGGCTCGGGGATCGAAGTGGCCCAATGAGATTGCTGAATATTGCCAGATCGCTGCAGATTTTGAGTCAGCCCATTCCAAATTAATTCCCACTGATATCCTGGCATTTTTTAATCGGGCTGATTTATGGAGAAAGCCTCACCGAATCACTGAACTAATCACTCTTTTTGAAGCGATCGGTATTGATATAACGGTTTGGCAAAAGCTAGTTAGCAAATTGATGGGTATTGATGCTGGGCAGATTGCTGAGTCTGTAAGTCAACGCTCAAATGCCAATGAATTGGGTAAAGCAATTCATGCAGAGCTTGAGAGGGTGCGCCTCTTCACCATTCAAGAGGCGCTGTCTCAATAAACCCGGTTACGACCTCCAAAGCCGGGGAGCGCATAGAGATCTAAACCAAGACCCTCAATGTGTTTGCCAAAAGCTAATACTTTGAAGAGTTCCCCCATTTCTGCCTCAGAGATTAATTTCTGTATTCCATTCGATCTGGCGATCATCTGCTGAGGGTCGCGTGGATCGGATTGCTGCAATACTAGATCGGTAATGCCAGCATTCAATAAGTATGATGCTTGGCTAGAAAAAAATGACTGAGCATTTTCTTCATTTTCAATTGAATGCAAAAGGTTTGAGAAATTAATGTGGCATGTTATGTCTGATATTCCTGGTAGGGCCAGAACATTAGTTAGCGCTTGATGACGGTAGTGCGCCATTAGTGTTCCGGTATTTCGTTGGGGATGGTAATACTCGTGTTGATGAAAGCCATAGTCAATCATTAATAGGAGGCCTTGCTCGAGTCGATTAATTAGCTGTCTAAACGAGGCTTCTGCCTGAGGGTGGATTTCGGTTGTGTACCCATCGCTAGCACAGTCGATCAATGGTTGAACCTCTAATCTTTTACCGGGCACAGATATAAGAAATTGATCGGGCCCTGTTCCAAGTCCCACCCCGGCATAGTGCCAGGCATGGTTTTGATACACAATGCGTTCACAGGGAATCGCATCGAGTACTTCATTCCCAAGAATGACGCCATGAAAAGATGGCAATACTTCTGAATGCCACAGGCAACGCGTTTGAATCCCATGATTTTGGCAGGCGTCCAGGAGTAATGCTTGTTGACGCTCAATCAAATTTGGTGACACATCAATGATGTGATATTCATCGAGGTCAAAGCCACGACAGTGCAGATCTAATAAGATCGTCTTGGCAAGCTGTCCGGTCCCTGCGCCGATTTCGATGATGCGGGTTTGTTGCCCCTGCTTTCTTAATCCATCTAGTACTGGCAGAATCGTATTAACGATGGTTTGGCCAAAAAATGGGCTGATTTCTGGGGCTGTGATGAAATCACCAGAACGACCAAATTTCTCTAAGGCGCTGGTGTAATAACCAAGACTTGGCTGATACAGGGCGAGCTCCATATAGCGTGAAAAGGGAATCCAGCCGCCTTTTTCCTGAATTTCATGGGAAATTTTGGTCAGGATAGCCTTTAAATGCTCCGCTTGCGCCCGTGTCAGGTTAATATCCATAGCTCGCTAGTCTAAGTGAGTTTTTCTATAGCACATGAAAACAATGGCAGATCGGACAGTATTGGTCACGGGCGCAGCTAAGCGCCTTGGTCGAGAAATCGCCTTGTATTTTGCTCGTGAGGGCTGGAATGTCATTATTCATTATGGCCAATCTGCCCAAGAGGCAAAAGCCGTTGTTGATGAGATGCATGGATTGGGAGTCAAAGCAATCGCGTTGCAGGCAAATTTATCACGCCAAGCAGAGGCACAATCTCTGATCGAAAAAAGTATCAACCAATTCTCAAGGATTGATTGCTTGGTTAACAGTGCTGCAATTTTTGAATACGATCGGCCCAGCCAAGATGATCATCAAGTGAGTGCAGACCTGATTGAGCGGCATACTCAAATTAATCTAGCAGCACCAGTGCTGATGGCTCAAGCAATGTTTCGTCACCTCAAGGCTCAGCCAATTAGCAAAGACTTTATTCCTACAACGATTCAAATACTAGATCAAAAGTTAATCAATTTAAATCCAGATTATTTTTCGTATACGCTTTCCAAAAGTGCATTATTGACTGCTACCGAAATGATGGCTCGCGATTTTGCACCATACATGCGCTCTGTTGGTTTGGCCCCTGGAATTACTCTGCCATCGGGTAATCAAAGTCAAGCCGAGTTTGAGAAAGCCCATCAGGTCACTCCGTTGGGGTATTCATCTAGTACGCAGGATATTGCGAGCGCTGCATTTTTCTTGGCGAATGCTAAGTCGATTACGGGGACCACGCTATATGTCGATGGCGGACAACATTTACTAGTATCCGATCGCGATGTGATGTTCAAAATTAAATAATAGGTTCTATGCACTCCTTACTATCTCATCCAAGACTGATTCATTGTCGCCGCCTCTTTTTGAAAGATTACGAGGTTTATATCAATATTGGCGTACATGATTTTGAGAAGCGCGCTGAGCAAAGGGTCATCTTCAATGTCGAGATTTATGTTCCCTTGGAACTAAATACTCCTAAGCAAGATTGTTTAGAAGAGGTGCTTGATTACGATTTCATTCGCAAGACCATTGTCGAGCGCGTTAAACGCGGCCATATTCATTTACAAGAAACCCTCTGTGACGAAATCGTGGCAGCAATTCTTGAGCATCCAAATGTGATGGCAGTCCGAGTTAGTACTGCAAAGCCCGATGTCTATCCGGATTGTGAGGCAGTTGGCGTTGAAGTCTTTAAGATGAAACAATCGCAAGGCTAATGGGAGCCATAGATGGTAGACCCGCGCAAGCAAGCATTTGAAGAGAATAAGTTAGATAAAAAACTATGCCGCCTGGTTGGCCAGGCCATC
>JACCDG011757427.1_pt1 | contig 10674 bp, 10 predicted proteins | sample 7442471 | NCBI WGS metagenome assembly JACCDG01 (sample SAMN15323444, study PRJNA562643) | freshwater metagenome | isolation source: river surface water | place: USA:Blue River Watershed | collected 2017-08-17 | reverse complement strand
GGCAGTTCATCGGTTTGAGCGCGTAGTCACGCTTTTCCGACTCCGTGGTGAACATGTTGTCGCGGTACTTATCCCAGTGGCCCGTCTTTTCCCACAAGGTCTTGTCGATGATCTGTGGCCCCTTGACCTCTTGGTAGCCGTTGTCACGGTAGATCTGACGCATGTATTGCTCAACCGCTTGCCACACGGTCCAGCCCTTGGGGTGCCAGAACACGACACCCGGCGCATGGTCATCAATGTGGAACAGATCCAGTTCGCGGCCCAGCTTACGGTGGTCGCGTTTTTCCGCTTCTTCCAGGCGAGTCAGGTACAACTGAAGGTCATCCTTGGTCGTCCAGGCCGTACCATAGACACGCTGCAACTGCTCATTGCGATGATCACCGCGCCAGTAAGCGCCCGCCACCTTCATCAATTTGAAGTGCTTGATCTTGCCAGTGCTGGGCACGTGAGGGCCGCGGCACAAGTCGGTGAAGGCACCCTCGCTGTACAACGACACATCCTGGTCAGCAGGAATGCTTTCGATGATTTCAGCCTTGTAGTGCTCACCCAACCCCTTGAAGTAAGACACGGCCTCGTCACGTGGCAACACCTTGCGCTCAACCTTCTCATCCTTCTTGGCCAATTCGCCCATCTTCTTTTCGATGGCAGCCAGGTCATCAGGCGTGAACGGACGCTTGTAGGCAAAGTCGTAATAGAAGCCATCCTCAATCGTTGGCCCAATGGTCACCTGCGCATCAGGGAACAACTCCTTCACCGCGTAGGCCAGCAAGTGCGCTGTCGAGTGACGAATGATGTCCAGGCCATCGGCATCCTTTTCCGTGATGATGGCCAATTGCGTATCAGCCTCAATGCGGTAACTGGTGTCCACCAAGCGAGCGGCTTCGCCCTGCTCCACTCGGCCAGCCAAGGCAGCCTTGGCCAAGCCAGCACCAATGGACGCAGCCACTTCAGCAATGGTCACTGGACCAGGAAATTCACGCTTGGAGCCGTCCGGCAATTGAATCGAAATCATGAAAGAACCCATTGAGTCTGTTTGGTGCACCCGCCGATACAGGAGAGACGGGCAACAAAAAAGCGCGGTGGTCGCCGCGCTTTCTGATGTGTAGGTAAGAAATGCGAAAGCAGCGGCCAGCCGACTAAACCTCGGTCGAGGTGAAAGTGGAGGTCGAAGTTCGCGGTGTCATAACCGAATTTGCCTTTCTACGTTCCTTACCAGTTGCACAGAACGCGCAGATCTTTACGCCACGCGAATCTCAACATTGTAGACGCACAATGAAAAAACCCGACGCCTTTCAGCATCGGGTTTTTGAATTCCATCACTGGCGTGAAGCCCGCTTGCGCGAGCCTCAAGCGTCAGATCAGTGGAATTGTTCTTCTTCGGTCGAGCCTGTCAGGGCCTTCACGGAAGACGAACCACCTTGGATCACGGTGGTCACGTCGTCGAAGTAGCCTGCGCCCACTTCTTGTTGGTGCGACACGAAGGTGTAACCCTTTTCGCGAGCTGCGAATTCAGGCTCTTGCACCATGTTGGTGTAGTGCTTCATGCCTTCGCCGCGAGCGTAAGCGTGGGCGAACTGGAATGTGTTGAACCAGTTGATGTGGATACCAGCCAAGGTGATGAACTGATACTTGTAGCCCAGACCGGACAGCTCTTCTTGGAACGAAGCGATTTGCGAGTCGTTCAGGTTCTTCTTCCAGTTGAAGGAAGGAGAGCAGTTGTACGACAACAGCTTGCCTGGGCAAGCAGCGTGCACAGCTTGAGCGAATTCACGAGCGAAGCCGATGTCAGGCACGCCAGTTTCACACCAGACCAAGTCAGCGTAAGGAGCGTAAGCAACGCCACGGCTGATGGATTGCTCCAGACCGTTCTTGACGCGGTAGAAACCTTCTTGAGTGCGTTCGCCAGTCAGGAAAGGCTTGTCGTTTTCGTCGTAGTCGGAAGTCAGCAGGTTAGCAGCTTCAGCATCGGTACGAGCCAAAACGATGGTAGGCACGCCCATCACGTCAGCAGCGAAACGAGCAGCGATCAGCTTCTCGATGGCTTCACGTGTAGGAACCAGAACCTTACCGCCCATGTGACCGCACTTCTTAACAGCAGCCAATTGGTCTTCGAAGTGAACGCCAGCTGCACCAGCGGCGATCATGTTCTTCATCAGTTCGAAAGCGTTCAGAACGCCACCGAAACCGGCTTCAGCGTCAGCAACGATAGGCAGGAAGTAGTCAACGAAGCCTTCGTCGCCTGGGTTCACGCCACGCGACCATTGGATCTCGTCAGCACGCTTGAACGTGTTGTTGATACGACGAACCATGGTAGGCACGGAGTCGTAGGCGTACAGAGATTGGTCAGGGTACATGGTTTCGGATGTGTTGCCGTCAGCAGCAACTTGCCAGCCCGACAGGTACACAGCTTCCAAACCAGCCTTGGCTTGTTGCATGGCTTGACCAGCAGTGATCGCGCCGAAAGCGTTGACGTAGCCCTTCTTGGCACCGCCGTTGACCTTTTCCCACAGCTTTTCAGCGCCGTTCTTGGCCAGGGTGTACTCAGGCTGCAGGCTACCGCGCAGACGCACGACGTCGGCTGCAGAGTAGCCGCGCTTCACGAGCTTCCAACGGGGGTTTTCGGCCCAGTCTTTTTCCAGGGCAGCGATTTGCTGTTCGCGGGTGAGTTGAGTCATGAAGATCTCCGGGGGTTGAAGGGAGTACTAGAAAACCCGTAATTCTACTGTGTTTCTACCAAAATGCCAAAGACTTGTGTCTTATATAAGACCACCCCCTCCAAACACGGGGCTTTCCGGCAAGAGATCACGAGGGCAACAACCGCATGACACACCACACAACACGGACGTCCGCAAGTGTGGTTGAGCCCGAAAAACAAAAAAGCCGCCGGATGACTCCAGGCGGCTTTTGCTTTCGCAAAAAGCAAGGACTTAAGCGTGGTCTTTGGCGTAAGCGGCCAAGCCAGTCACGACTTCAGCCTTGGCGGCATCAATGCCTTCCCAGCCGACAACCTTCACCCACTTGCCTGGCTCAAGGTCTTTGTAGTGCTCAAAGAAGTGCTTGATTTGCTGAACCAGCAACTCAGGCAAGTCTTCCAGCTTCTGGATGTGCTTGTACATCGCGCAGATCTTTTCAGTTGGCACAGCCACCAACTTGGAGTCGCCACCGGCCTCGTCTTCCATTTTCAGGATACCCAATGGACGGCAAGGAATCACCACACCAGGAATCAATGGAAAGGGCGTCACGACCAGCACATCAACGGGGTCACCGTCAGCAGCAATGGTTTGAGGCACATAACCATAGTTGCATGGGTAGTGCATGGCAGTGCCCATGAAACGATCGACGAACACGGCGCCGGTTTCATGATCCACTTCGTACTTGATCGGATCAGCGTTAGCTGGGATTTCGATGATGACGTTGAAGGCGTCTGGCGCTTTGGCGCCGGGCTTGACTTGCAGCAGGCTCATGATGATGTGATCACAAGGAGTGAGAATTCTTAGAACGCGCAAGTGTAGGCGATGCGGGTTGCCACTGACTAGCCCATCAATCAAGCGCCCCTGAACGTCTGGAATTTGACAGTCCCGCAACGCTTTTGCTGCACTGCACAAAAAGCGCTTGCATAAATTTTCAGTCCACCTATACTACGCATCATGTTGCAGTGCAACACAACCCAATTATCATCCAACGGAGATCTGACATGCTGACTGCTGAACAACTGCTGGCCACTCACAAAGCCAACGTCGCCACCCTGTTCGACCTGGGCCAAAAGGCATTTGAAGGCGTCGAAAAGGTTCTGGAACTGAACCTGCAAGTCGCAAAGACAACTCTGGACGAAGTTGCTGAGCACACCAAGGCTGTGCTGGCTGTCAAGGATGCGCAAGAGCTGTTGGCTCTGCAAACCAGCCTGATGCAACCTTCCGCTGAGAAGGCTGCCGCTTACGGCCGTCACCTGTATGACATCGCTTCGAGCACCGGCTCTGAAGTGAGCAAGATGGCTGAATCGCAAATCGCTGACGCACAAAAGAAGTTCGCTTCTGTTGTCGACAACGCTGTGAAGAACGCTCCAGCTGGCACTGAAAACGCTGTTGTGTTGGTCAAGTCGGCTGTTGCCGCTGCCAACAACGCTTTCGACTCCGTTCAAAAGGCTGCCAAGCAAGCCGCTGACGTTGCTGAAGCCAACTTCCAAGCTATCACCAACACCGCAGTTAAGGCAACTCAAGCCGCCACTACCAAGTCGCCACGCAAGGCTGCCTGATAGAGGCTGAGGTTAGAGGGTTCAGCCCACTTACAAAACTTTGCAAGGTTTTGTCTGCCAAAAACTGAACTTTCACCTCACTAACCGTATCTGAGAGATACCGCCCTGAACAAGCGGTACTCCCTGAAAGGTTGTCTCCTCGGTACCCTTGAGCCTTTTCTAAGGTACCTTTAAGCCCGGTGGTCCGCCATCGGGCTTTTTTTATTTGCAATCATGATCCCTTGGCTGGAAGCTGGCGACGCGTTCCCCTCGACCTCTCAAGCATTGGGCCCCGATACGGACGCGCCCGGATTGCTCGCCGCCAGTCAAGATATGGACCTGACCCGGCTTCAAGCAGCCTATCAAAACGGCATCTTTCCTTGGTTCAGCCCTGGTCAGCCGGTACTGTGGTGGTCAACAAATCCCCGGATGGTGCTCCCCACTGCGGAGTTCAAGCTTTCTCGATCGCTGAAAAAGACGCTTCGCAAGTTTCGTGATGATCCGTTATGCGAGATCCGCATCGACCACAGTTTTGAGGCCGTGATTCAGGCTTGCGCCCAAACCTCACGACCCGGCCAAAACGGGACCTGGATCGTGCGCGATATTCAACGCACCTATCAGCAGTGGCACCAGCTAGGAGGCGTCCACTCTGTGGAGACCTGGATCAACGGCAAGTTGGCAGGTGGTCTTTATGGTGTCAATGTCGGTCGCTTGTTCTTCGGTGAGTCGATGTTTGCGTGGCAAACCGATGCATCCAAAATCGCCCTGGCCGCATTGATTTGCTTTTGCCAAGACCAAGGCATAGCGCTGATCGATTGCCAGCAGGAGACACAACATTTGGCGTCGATGGGAGCCCGCCCGTGGCCTCGTGAGGATTTCGAAGCCCATTTGAGGGGGGTCAGGGACCTCGCCCCCCCGGCTGTTTGGTCCTATGATCGTTGCCTTTGGCGCTACTTGCTAGCAGAGTGACTCACCTCAAAGATCTACCACTGGCTTCGTTGCAGTTTTATGCAACAGCCCCCTATCCTTGCAGTTATCTGGATGACAGATCTGCACGGTCGCAGGTGGCCACGCCCAGTCAATTGATCAATGCAGATGTGTACTCAGGCCTGGTGGCCAACGGGTTTCGTCGCAGCGGCATGTTCACTTACCGTCCTTATTGCGACGGATGTCAGGCATGCGTCCCACTGCGAGTGTGCGCCGAGCGCTTTGCACCCAGCCGCAGCCAAAAACGCGCACAGAAAGCACACCAGAACCTGGAAGCCCGCGTCTTGCGACTGTGCTTCAGCAAGGAACATTACGACCTGTACCTGCGATACCAGAATGGCAGGCACCAAGGCGGCGGCATGGACCATGACTCGGTGGACCAGTACACCCAGTTTTTGCTGCACAGCCGCGTCAACTCACGACTGGTCGAGTTCCGGGAACCTGCGCAGCCAGGTCAGACGCAAGGCGTGTTGAAGATGGTCTCGATTCTGGACATCCTCAACGATGGTCTATCTGCGGTCTATACGTTCTACGAACCCGAAGCCCACACCAGTTATGGCACTTACGGTGTGCTGTGGCAAATAGAACAAGCCAAGAGCCTGAAACTACCTTATTTGTACTTGGGCTACTGGATCGCGCAGAGCCCCAAAATGGCCTACAAAACCGAATTTGCCCCCCATCAGGTCTTGATGGGCGGCAAGTGGCGAGACCGATTGGAAAATGGGGCGGGATTTGCATCCACAGCCCCAAGCCCACTGGGGCTTTAAACCCGAGCGACCCTTGACATCAAGGGCGCAGTACAACTTGCCCGGACACCGTCACTGACAAGACTCCCTTACCCGGCTCGACAGGCAAAGGCGCATCCGCCACATCCATGGCTTTGGCACGCATGGCATACATGACCGGACGGCCTTCAAACCCTGGATCAGTGGACGACACAGAAACATCACCCAAGGTGTAGGACTTGAACCCGAAGTCGTGCGCCATTTGCTGGGCACGTGAGCGGAAACGTGCAATCGCTTGAGTCGTCAACGCCGATTCACGCGCCTCACGCAGGTTGCGCGACAGGCCATAACCCACGCCAACCACATTGAGTTGCGTGAGCTTGCCGGCCAACTGGCTGATTCGAGCCGTGTCGGTGCCCTCAATCACCAATTGGGCACTGCCCTGCCAGCCGTTGATCCTGCCGTTGTTGCCATACCGGGGGGAGACAGAAAAGCTGCCTGTCTTGACATCCAGGCCACCATTGGCCTGAACGGCTTTGCGAGCCTCAACCAAGGCAGAGTCCAGTGCAGCCTTGAGTGCAGACTGGACGTCTGAAGCAACAGCCCCTTCTTTGATGGCCTGCAGGGTCACGGTCATCTGGTCTTGCACCAACTCTTCAGTCGCGGAAGCGCTGAAGCTGACAGCGTTGTCACGAGCGGCATCGCCATTGGCCGCATACCCATAACCTGCACCACCCAGCGCAGCAGCCAACAAGAGGCCACGCCCAAGGGTCAGACCATTGCGGGAAACGGACGAACGAGACACGTGTGCGTGAGATGAGTGAAACTTCATCAAGGATCTCCATGAAAGCGCCAATGCGCTTGAGTTGATACAACGCGGCCTTACCCCATTTGGCTGACAGGGTGCGACTCAAGTCAGGTCAATTGTTCGAGCCCCAAACGGCTTGACGGTTGCGTCTGCAGAGCGCAATATTTGTAACAACTGGTCAACAGCACGGTTTTGGCGCATGCAAACTGCGCACAATCTGGCTCTGTTACAAATAAACGAGGACCGAATCATGACTTCGACGCCCGCACCGCAGCGTCCCGACCGCGTTTTGGTGGTCGACGACGATGCGCGCATCCGAGACCTGCTGCGTCGCTACCTGAGCCAGGAAGGCTTTGAAGTGCTGTTGGCCGAAGATGCCAAAGCATTGAACCGATTGCTGACCCGCGAAACCGTTGACTTGATCGTGCTCGACTTGATGCTGCCTGGTGAAGATGGCCTGTCCATCTGCCGTCGCCTGCGTGCAGCCAATGATTCCACACCGATCATCATGCTGACGGCCAAGGTTGAGGATGTGGACCGCATTGTCGGCCTGGAAGTGGGTGCCGATGACTACCTGCCCAAGCCCTTCAACCCACGCGAACTGCTGGCTCGCATCCATGCTGTGCTGCGTCGCCGCCCTGCCCAAGAGGCCCCAGGCGCACCCGCCAAGGAAGCGCAAACGGTTCAGTTTGGTCCGTTTGAATTTGACTTGGCACTGCGCCGCTTGAGCAAAGAGGGTGAACCCATCGCTTTGACGACAGGCGAGTTTTCGATGCTAAAGGCACTGGTTCGTCACCCCCGTCAGCCCTTGTCGCGCGACAAGTTGGCGCAACTGGCCCGTGGCCGCGAATTCGAACCGTTCGACCGCAGTTTGGACGTTCAGATCTCTCGATTGCGCAAAATGATCGAGCCAGACCCCGCTCAACCACGTTATATCCAGACCGTGTGGGGCGTAGGCTATGTGTTCGTGCCGGATGGCGGCGCTTGATTTGGTGACAAATGGCTAGAAAACGTTTCGCCCTCAGTCTGTTTTGGCGGACGTTCATCTTGTTGGCTGTTTTGTTGACGGCCGGGATCTTTGCCTGGGTTCAAACCTTCAGAGCTCTGGAGTTTGAACCCCGCGCGGTTCAGGCTGCTCAACAAATTGCCAGCCTGGTGAACCTGTCCCGCGCAGCGCTGCGCTATGCCGACAGCATCAACCGGGTCACTCTGGTCAAAACTTTGTTTGACCAGGAGTCCATCTCGCTCAAACCCCACGAGCCAACAGACCGATTCGAGCCATTCGAAGTCAGTCGGTTTACTCGGGCGATTGGGCGAGAGTTACGCTCGCGCCTGGGCCCCACAACGGTGGTGGCCAGCAGCGTGAACAGCAAGCAAGGCCTTTGGGTCGGCTTTCAGATCGAGAAGGACCAGTACTGGCTTCAAGCAGACAGCAGCCGCGTTGAACCGATGACCGGACGAACGTGGTTCATCTGGGTCGGCATCGCCTTTGTGGCCACGATTTTGGGATCTGCCGCCATTGCGAGGCTGATCAACCAACCGCTGAAAGAGTTGTCGTTTGCTGCCAGTCGCATTCGCGAGGGCGAATATGACTCGGTGCTGGACGAGACCATGATCACCCGCGAGATTCGCGAGGTGAACCAAGGCTTCAACCGCATGGCACGCGAATTGGCCAAGGTGGAAGAGGACCGTGCCGTGATGCTGGCAGGCATCTCACATGACTTGCGCACACCACTGGCTCGCGTACGCCTTGAGGCGGAAATGAGCGTGGACGATGAGGAAGCCAAGCGCAACATTGCGGCTGACATCGACCAGCTGGATGCCATCATCGACAAGTTCATGGACTACGCCCGCCCGGGTGATGTCCAACTGGTGCCGGTTCATGTTTCTACGGTTGTCGACAAGGCCATCAGTCAGTTCAGAGACACCAAGCGCATCCGTATTTCGGCCAAGTTGCCCATTGACACCAAGGTCATGGCCGACGAGACCGAGTTGGGCCGCGTGTTGACCAACCTGTTTGAAAATGCACGCCGATACGGCCGCAACACCTACACAGGCGTCACCAACGTGGAAGTGAGCTACACACGATCAGGATCGTGGGTGATTTTGTCGGTGCGAGACCATGGCCCCGGTGTAGCACCAGAAAAGTTGCATCAACTGACGACGCCGTTCTTCCGTGGCGACGCCGCTCGTACTGCGGCTACGGGCGCAGGCCTGGGTTTGGCCATTGTGGACAAGGCCCTGCAACGCATGGGTGGCGGCCTGGAATTGGCCAACGCGCGTGACGGCGGCTTGGTTGCACACATCAAGTTGAAACGCGCGCCTTGATTGCCCAGACATGCCCTCAGGCTGGCAAAGCCTGAGGCATCTCACTTGCCAGATTTCAACCCTGCTTTTGAAGCAGGCACACGGCACGGGCCTCGATGGCCTTGCCCTCACCCACTGGCCCCATTTTTTCAGCGGTTTTGGCCTTGACGTTCACGGCGTCTGGCGTCAGGCCAACAGCCTGTGCAATCTTTTCTCGCATCAGTGGAATGTGAGGCGCCATCTTGGGCGCCTGGGCCACGATCGTGCAGTCGATGTTGCCCAACTGCCAACCCGCTGCCCGGGCTCGTGCAACCGCTTCAACCAGCAGCACGACTGAATCTGCACCTTTGAATTGAGGGTCGGTATCCGGAAAGTGACGCCCAATGTCACCCAAACCAGCTGCGCCCAAAACAGCATCGGTGATGGCGTGCAATAGCGCATCGGCATCGGAATGCCCCAGCAAACCATGGGTGTGCTCGATGCGAATGCCGCCCAGGATCAGGGCTCGCCCCTCGACCAGAGCGTGAGTATCCCAACCTTCGCCAACTCGGATTTGCATGTTTTGCTCGGCAATGTATGTGACCGGATGCCATTATCGCCCAGGCAAAATGCACCAAAAAGGTTCTCCGTTTGCATAGCAATGCAGCATGGCACCAGAATGACGCACGCAATGATTTTGCAAAGTGGAAAGCAGCGACATCTCGCCTAGTAAAGCGCTTAATCACCAATTTGGCACACAAATTGCTTCAGATTGGTGCCAAAACGCACCAATCAATGATCACACCACTCATTGATTCAATATGGTGCATTCGTTCTTCATCAATCCGACGATAGCCTCAATCAAATGGATCAACTCAAACAAGGCGCCGACACGCTATTCATCCTGCTGGGCGCAGTCATGGTTCTGGCCATGCATGCAGGTTTTGCTTTCCTCGAACTGGGTACGGTTCGAGGCAAAAACCAGGTTAACGCCTTGGTCAAAATCCTGGTCGATTTCTGTGTTTCGACCATCGTCTATTTCTTTGTTGGCTACACCGTCGCGTACGGCGTGGACTTTTTTGCGGGCGCCGCCACCTTGGCGCAAAACACCGGCTACGCCTTGGTCAAGTGCTTCTTTTTGCTGACCTTCGCTGCGGCCATTCCCGCCATCATCTCTGGCGGCATAGCCGAACGCGCCAAGTTCGGGCCGCAACTGATTGCCACAGCCGTGATCGTGGGTTTGTTTTATCCACTGTGTGAAGGCGCTGTCTGGAACAACAAATTCGGCTTCCAGGATTGGCTGCAAAACCTGACCGGCGGTCAATTGCATGACTTTGCGGGCTCAGTCGTGGTGCATGCCTTTGGTGGCTGGATTGCGCTGCCTGCCGTACTGATTTTGGGGGCCCGCCGCAACCGCTACCGCAAGGATGGCGCCATGTCGGCCCACCCGCCATCGAGCATCCCCTTCCTGGCTTTGGGATCGTGGATCTTGGCTGTGGGCTGGTTCGGCTTCAACGTGATGAGCGCGCAAACCATTGACAAAATTTCTGGCCTGGTTGCCGTGATCTCGCTGATGGCCTGGGGGGGCGGCACCTTGGTGGACGTGCTGATGGGAAAGAATGACCCTGGCTTTGCCT
>JACCDG011374258.1_pt1 | contig 10675 bp, 13 predicted proteins | sample 7442471 | NCBI WGS metagenome assembly JACCDG01 (sample SAMN15323444, study PRJNA562643) | freshwater metagenome | isolation source: river surface water | place: USA:Blue River Watershed | collected 2017-08-17 | reverse complement strand
TAGCAGCCAGTTCAATTTCTGAAACCGATGTGGGCACGATCACCAAGTCGTACTCAAACATCAATTCGCCAGCGATTGAATTACTCCACGTCAGGTCGCTGATGACGACGTCGCTGCTAGCCGCTGCGCGTCGCAAATGTAGGCGAGCATCGAGCAATGAACGATTACCACCTTGGTCTATCGGCAAGGGCTTATGTTGAATCACAACACCCACGTTAGGCGCACGTGTGAGCCAGCTGCTGGAGGACCCATGGTTGTCAAAGTCGAGCAAGGTCACAGAGCGACCCTGAGACTTTAAGAAAGCGGCTAAATTTGCCGAGATCGTGCTTTTGCCGACGCCGCCTTTTTGGCTGGTCACCAACACCTTAAAACTTGCTTTTTCTCTCATGCTTTGATTATGAGATAAAAAGGTTACTTTTTATTTAGTTGCTAATCCAAGTTAATGATTCTTAAACTTTACATAATATACATCGTATGAAGTAGAGGCAGGGTAAGAAGCGGCAGCTCAGAACTCCACTCAGGTCAATAAAGGTCATGGTCTGGTCAAGGAGAAAAATGATGCCGAACAAAACAATCGTAATTTCTGTGGTGTCCACCAAAGGTGGCGTCGGTAAAACCACATTCGTCGCAAACCTCTCAGGTTTGCTTGCCGCCTTAAAGCTGCGCGTACTTGTTGTTGATGCTGATCCTCAAGCATCAATGACCATGTACTACCCACTTGAAGGCGAACCTCGCGCAACAGGTTTGGCCGACGTGCTTTACCGTGGTGGCCATATTTTGGCCGAAGATGTTGCTGCAACGTCCATTCCAGGCTTGAGCATCCTTGCTGCAAACCTAAAAGCCCCAGATAACAAGTCGGTGCCCGTCGAAAACTGGTTGCAAACCAGACTCGACGGCATTTTCATGCTGAAAAACGCCATGAAGGGCGGTTATGTGCAAGACAACTTTGATGTTGTCGTGATCGACTCACAAGGTTCAACGGGGACACTCACAGGCTTGGCTGCGATGGCTGGCGACTTCATGGTTGCCAGCTTCAGGCCAGATTTCCTGACCCATACGGCCTTCTACAGCGATCTTATGCCGCTGCTGGAGTCCCTGAATGTCTTGCGTAAGCAATCGCCAGAACTGGGCACCGGCCCAGTTCGCGTGCTTCTGAATGACGTGCCGCGTACAAAAAATGCACGAATGATCGCCGAGGCACTGCGCGGCGAGTTTCGTCCACACGCAAACATTCACGCACACCCCGACATAAGCGTTTTAGACACATTTGTGCCGCGTGGTGCCGCATACGCAGAAGCGACTACCAATCAGTGCCCTGTCCATCAATTTGACCGGCCAAGTAATGGCAAGTCGAATTCAGGCTACGAAGTCATGCACCAAGTGGTCTATGAGCTGCTGCCACACCTTAAAGGCGTGTGGGCAGACGGAAACATTGAATCAAATGAGGTGGTTCAATGAGCACCCCTAAAAAGCTGACTGCTGATGAAATCATGGCCAAGGCACGCGCCCGTGGTCAATCGCAGCAGCCGGTGCCACAAACTCCAGCCATTTCAGATGGCACAAAAATCATTCGTCTGCGCGTAGCTGATGTTGATGCTTACGAGGGAAACCCCCGTACAGAGGAGCATGCTGACTTTGAAGGGCTTTTGGGCTCAATTAGAGCCGACGGCATTAGTCAGTTGGTGACGGTCAAGCAACGCCCTTCTAACACTCGTCACGTATTGCACTCCGGCGGAGGTACACGCCTCAAAGCTTTAAAGATTCTCAGCCTGGAAGAGCCTGAGAAATTTGAGTTTTACGACTTTGTCTATAAGCCGTACACCACAGAGAGCGACATTTTGGCTGCTCACCTTGCTGAAAACATTCAGCGAGCGAACATGACGTTTTGGGATACGGCCAAAGGCATCACAAAGATGCGTTTTGAGCGTGAGCATGAAACAGGTCAAACCCTAAGCTCTCGCGAGTTTGAACAGTATTTGAAGCAAAAAGGGCTTGCGACTAGCAACCAAACACTGCAACTTTACGAGTTCAGTGTTGAAAAGCTGTCTGGTCTTGGATCGCAAGTTCAAAAAGTAGCGCGTGAGCACGTTCTTCGGTTATTACGGCCTGTGTACGCCAACTTGCAAGCTTTGTGGCTCAAGCATGCAGGCAGAACTGAAGACGATTTTTCTGTTGCTTACAAACACTGGGTCACACTGTATCCCTCACTTCACACTGAGTACAAAGCAGATGATCTGAATGATCATTTGCAAGCGAATGCAGCGCAAGAATTAGGTTACACCGTTGATGAGCTGGAGGTAATGATCTCAGCTCTTGAAACAAATCCTAAAGCTGAATTGGCTGATTTGATGTCCCCACGTCAAACTGCTCAAACTGCGCATCCAGCATCTACGGCCACAGATCAAGGCCTTGCAAATCTAGCGGCAACGTTAGGCGGAGGTGTTCCGGCAAACAGTGCTGCGGCTTCTTCTGAACCAGATAGCGATGACAGTGAGGATGATTACACGCCCCCTCCTCCGCCTCTGCGCACTCAATCTCCAAACACGTTACGTGTCGCTCACGGCCTCAAGCCTGATGGCTTGGCTGGCAGTAGAGAAAACGACGCGGGAGACGATGTGCCACCGCAAGAGGAATTGCCAGGTGTCTCATTTCTTGACTCTGCATTTCAGCAGGTACGTGGGTATTTGTTAGAAATTGCCGATATAGCTGCCGTGACGAGCTACGTCACAGACGCACCAAGCATGCCCTATGGCTACTTCATGGAAATACCTTTGGCAGGTGTTCTTGGCGATGGTCGTGAGGAATTACCAGTCCAAGCGTGGTGGTTCTTGGCCAACCTCTCGGGTCAGTTGAACGTGAGCATGTTGGATACAACAGATGCTTACGGTCAGCCAGTCTTGCCAGAAACCGGTGAAGCTGGTTTTAGGCATGTCATGGGCAATGAAGATCTCTGGACCTTGGCTGTGGCTGAGAGTCTTGGTGGTGAGTCGTTACTCGAAGTTGATTTCGCATTTGGCATCTTGACAGATCCAACTCACCCACTTGGAGAGGCCGCGATCGCTCTGGTAGGTGCATGTCGCTCGTACAACCTGGCCAAAATTAACGGGGGGCGCCAATGAAGACCAATCCTCAAAGTAAAAGTTTTAGGTTGGCGAACTCACCTGCCGTGGTGAAGCTCGCCCTCATGGAATTGATCCAAACAGACCAAGAAATTGATGATGATGTGCGTGCATCAATCAAACATGCACTCACCAGCGACCCAAGCGGTAGAACGTTGTCTCGGGTGAAAGTTTTCGTCGATTTGACTGAGTTTCAACACATTCAACGAAACGCTGGTGAGCAGAAATGGGACTACGCCGCACTCCAATATTGCATTGCGCGACAAGCGCATTTCCCAATGCTGCAAGCGTTGTTCAAGACGGTCACGCGTCGCCACGTTCAAGTCATTCGCAATGAATTGAAAGCACCCTTGCCAGCAACAAACATCACGGTCATTCCATCGACCGAGTTGATTCAAATTTTTGATGCCTGGAAGCATATCCAAGCAAGCTACCAGCACGAAACCGAACGATGGGTAGCACTCGGTGAGGAATTCCCTCAGTGGCCACTATCAAGCCTCTACACAGCCATTGTGGTTGAAGGGGCTCAATCTTTCGGCAATCAAAACAACGGAGGTTGCGATGGGAACATCTGACTTTGATTTAGCGGCAGAGCTGCAAAAAAATGGTTCACTCGCAATGATGGTGGCGCAACCGCCAATCGCATTTCATCGAGTGTTTGTCGATCTAACCGGTTCTGCTACAGCTGCATTGTTGCTATCCGCTTGCCTTGAACAGCAAGAGGTGCCAGGTGCAATGAATGAGCATGGCTGGATGGAAGTCTCAGCGCAAGGTTGGGAAGACCGGACAGGCCTCTCACGTAAAGAACAAGCTACTGCACGCAAAACATTACGTGAGTTGGGCTTGTTCGAAGAACACCGCACGGGTTACCCAGCTCGATTTGAGATTCGTGTCAATTTTGAGCGAATTTCAAAACGTCTAATTGAGATTGCTCAACGACGTATGAGCCAATCAGCTCAAAAAGCTGTGCACTGACTGGACATATTTCATGATGCCCTCATCAAGCACTAGCCCCATTGATTCATCAAGGCAAAGTTCTTTAGTTGATGGCTATGCCGCTGTAAGCGCCGCATTTACAAGTGCTTTGGCTGGTGAAAGACCCATTGCCTACAGCGTAAATTTAGCCAAGCTAACAGGGGATGCCAAAGCTGCTTTGTTCTTGTCTCAGCTTGTGTACTGGACGCGTGTTGGTGTGAACATTGAACACCATGGCGGATGGATTTTTAAGACCCGAGAACAATGGCAAGGCGAGACAGCCCTGTCACGTTACGAACAAGAGTCTGCTAGGTCACATTTACTCGATGCAGGACTGATGCAGGAAGCCCGTATAGGCTCACCAGCACGCAATTGTTATCGACTTGTACCTGAGGCGCTTGGCATGGGCCTATCGAGTCTTCTAGACACGCCAGTTCAGCTTTCGCTACTCGATTTGAGATCACGCTCAGAACACGCACGTCAACAACTGCGAACACTGCTCGGCCACAACCTAGCGTTTTATCGTGTTTTCACTGAAATAACGCCATCGCTGACCTCGGCAATCTTTCTCACGAAAGCATTGGCCGTGCAACGCAACATACAAACGGCCCAAGCGAACAAGATCAAGATCAATCCCTCCCCTACCCTCAACCCATCAATCCCATGGGAAGCAGAGTGGTTTCACTTGTCACCAACAACTTGGTTTGAAGAGACTGGATTGACTATTGCGCAGCAGCGAGACTGCAAGCAAAAGTTATGCCTAGAAGGCCTCATTGAAACAGCAATTCAAACACATCCTAAGAAGCGTCAGTTCTTGCGTGTGGACATGAATAAGTTGGTTCAGACACTCGAAAAGAACTTGCTTGCCAAGGCTCAGAAAACTGGTACAGCAAAGGGATTGCTTGGGGTCATTCTTAGTGGTGCAAATCTGAGTGCGCAAAAAATGCGTACTGAGTGTGGCGCACCCAGTACGCAAAAAATGCGCGCTGTTTTATGTAATGAAATAGATGAGGGGGTTTTCCAATCAAACGATGGTGTGTGTGAAAACCATCCATCCAGTTTTACCGAAACGGCAAATCCAGTTGGTGATTTTTCGCAGATCAGAAAGCTGGATTTAGCAGACCAGTTGGCTGTAAATCGCACAGACCTAAGGATGGATTTAGCAGATCCACATGCGCGCGCGGATTTGACTACACATAACAAGACTACCACCACCACTACAACGCCTCCTGCTGTGGTTGTGGTGAATCAAGATTTGTTTTGGCCAAAAGATCTGAATGCAGAAACGTTGTCTCAATGTCAACGTTTGATTCAGCAAGTCAACGGTGAGGTGCGCAAACAAGAGTTGATTGATGAGATGGCAGGAAACATCAGATTGACTGGCAAAGTCAAATCACCTGTGGCGTATCTGCGATTCCTCATTAAACAAGATTTAACACTCCCAGGGGGATTGATTCTTGAAGTTGCACACGATGAGCGTGTGCGTCGTGAGGCGCATCTTGCATATGAGCAAAGGTTGCTAAAGGCACAAGTCGCTAACAACATCAATGCTGACGTGCAAAACCCTGCACCTTTAACACCGCCTTCTTCGGCTGTTATTGCTGAACGCCAAAAACTTTTGGCTTTGCGACAAGCAATCAAAGGCCAGTCTTTTTCACCAGTCTCGGACTCTTCAACTACTCAACCATCAACAGCCGCATGGGTGTCGGACAAGCGATCTTTGAGTGTGAAGAAGTCATCTTCAAACTTGGCTCAGCCAATCATCAAAAGGTAACACCCATGGCAACGACTCAAAAACCAAAAACATCGCGCAAGAAAAAAACTGATTCAGTTGATGCAACAAGTTCTGAAGCAACAGGCATTCAATTCGCAACGATTGAAAGCTCACCATTTCCTGATGGCTATGACATTGAAGCTGAATCAATGGCAGTAGCTCACTTGGTTGAAAGTGACAACCCAAGCGAGACTGATCCACTCTATGCGCGTTACACGTTGTACCTTGATAGGCTGGCCCAATTGGATTCCATGCGTCGCACTCATCATGCGCGGCAAGAAGCGAATCTAGAAGTTCCCACCAATCAAGCAACGAAGGCCACACAAATTGGTGCCCTGTCAGTTGATGAGGAAGACACCATGACACTGCATACGGTTGAGGCAATGCGACTGTATTTGGGTGTAGCACCTGAGCCTGGTTCAACAACTCGATTTGGCGTGCCAGGTGCGCGACGTGCTGCAACAGCCTTGCGTCAACTCTTTTTATTGACCGCGAATGACAACCCCTATGCAGATCTGAAACTGGTCGAAACAGATCAACGTGTGGCAAAAATCAAAGCACTCATCGAAAAAATTGAGCGCACTCATAAAACCAAGTTGGACGAAATGCGAGCAAAAGGCTTGAGCTACAGCATCTTGGCTTCAAGCAATCCTCAAACAGTAAGCCTCGGATATCGCAGTCCCTACGGTTACACGATGTCCACACTGATCGTCTTGTTCGATCACTGCGTGCGCGTTATCAAGTCTGCTGCGCGACGTGACTTGGTTAGCAAAGCTGAAACGCACATTGCACTGCTGCAAATGAAGCGAGAAATTCGCTCCATGTTTGAAAACGCAAACGGTGCCGTTAGAACGCTGATGCAAAAACAAATGCTTGGCTTAAGCCGAGCTGACTGGTTAGAGCAAGCCGATGAAGACGCCAAAAAACGTGTCGAAGCTGCGCGTCAACTACTCGGTGCGCTGCCGCAACCAATCTTTGTGGGCGAACTAAGCCCAAGGCATTCGCTACGAAACGAACGTTTGAGTGGTGCCGAAGTCGAATTGTTGCGTCAACTCTCCAACCCAACTTCAACTCCAGCTGCCTCAACAACTGAAATCAATCCATCTGTGACTGGGCCAACTTCGGTCACAGATGGTCTTGTTTAACAACTCAACCGAAAGAAACGTGATGAACACAAACACTGAAACAACGAACGACGATCAACCGCTTACTGCGGCAATTCCATGGGACGAATTCGCTAAAGCTGATCTCAGCAGCGAAACCTTCGTCAAGCTGATCTTCGTTTGCGATGGCCAATTGGCTGAGGCAACCATCCTTTGGGACTTGCTCTCATTTCATAAAACGCGTGGTTTGGATGTGTTTCGCAAGATGTCGGCTGCTGATTACCACGCCGAATACGGAAAAGAGATTGGTATGGATCGCTCAATACAGCAATCAATCAAAAACCTAACTGGGGATGACTTGATCGAACAAGCGCAGGTAGTGCGCAACATGCCGCGCAAGTTTCGTTTGAACTGGGTGGCTTTGTCTCACAAGCTGGTTGCTGTGAACAACAAATTGCCAGGCTTGAGCCGAGGTCAATGATGAGTTTTGGTGGAGGTCAAGGTACGTTAGGACTGCTGCCTGTCTTTGATCAAGGACAGGATGGGAGCTTCTTGCGAAGCGAACCGTGCTGGGGTATTGCGGTTTTTGGTAGCTCACCCAGCATCGGTACTTGCGCGCCCGTTTTGATCACCGGTCGGCTGCTCACCGGTATGCGGCTCTGTCTTGCCACAGTCCTGCCGCGATACCAACGGCATGTCCGAACTTTGACCTCCACCGCCTATTTTGCAACAAGTGCCACTGTCAACTCTGCGGGAACAGCGTGTTGTCAGTCTGTGAGTGCACTTAAAGGCCTTTAAGGGTAAGGGGTGTTTGGATGACTGCGTCAATGAATTTCGATCCCACCTTGCAGGGCATGGCTGCCCTGCAAGGTCGTGGGGCATTTCTAGCCGTGCTGCGTCAGGCAGAGGCTCAACAAAAGCTGGTGCATGCCGAAATGGAGCGCCTCAAGGAACTATCCAAGGTCAAAGGGTCGTCCATCTTCTTGGAGCTGCATCGCTACTCACGGGGCAACTGGGTGCTTCGCTGGCGACTGAAGCAAGGTCGAGTTTTTAAGCATGTCCTGTGGTGTGACATCCAAATCGAACTCAACGCCCTGCCCTTGGCGATCAAAAAACACTACGAGGCTCAGAACTTACGCAGCCTTGAACTCAACACGCTGGACATTGTTCTCCAGCAAACGATTAAGTGGCTGAGCAACCACTTGACCAAATCTCGCACCAACAAATCCGGTGCAAGTAGCAGACCAATTGCAACAGCCGAATCTCGGTTGGGTTGATCTGCGTTTTTTAGGAGAAAACCAAATGGCAATTGAAGCAGTAATCGACGGTAACTTACTCGAAGCACCAAGCCAACGCATGGTGGCAGTAGGTGGCAAACAAGTGCGAATCACTGAAATGCGTGTGATGAGTGATTCATGGAAGCGCGGTCCCGACGATGAGTTGGTTCAAGACGCAGAAAAAACAAAGCCTGTCGGCATCACGATTTGGAATGAACGTCTTGGCGAGCATGTCATGAAAACTTTGCGAAGCGGCATGCGATTGCAAATCGAAGGCAGTCTCTATCTGCACACATGGACTGTGTCTGATGAAGATCGCGCTTCTGGTAAGAAAGATGGTGCCGAGATGCGTTGCAACGCCGAAGACGTGACAGTGAAGCTCAACCGTATTGAGTCAATCAATATGCGTGCGAAGCAAGACCAATCGGCAGCCCCCGCAGCCTAAACCTAACAGTTGAGTCATATGAAAACGACTCCACAAGAACCTACCGTGCCTTCATCTGGCACGGTGGGGCAAACTGAACTCACCATCATTGATCGACGTGAAATTCCAATCTGTGGCGGCATCGTTGTCGTTGAAACGCGCAGTGATGGAGCAATGCTTGTTGATGGTGATGTTGTTGAACCTGTGGAAATCACAGCCGAGAAGATGTTCAATGAATCTAAGTGAAACAAGTCATGAATACAACCAAGAATTTTGACCCAATTGTTTGGCGAGCCGAATGCAATGTTCTGGCTAATGAAGCGGGTAAGAGTTGCAGTCAATCGCACACACTGTATGTGAGTAATTTCAGCAATGCAATTGAAGCAAGACTTGAAGCATTCACGACTGAAGATAAAGAAAAAGCGATTGAAATCGCTCGCAAGTTCGATTACGCAACACCTCAAGAAATTGAAGTAGATGCTCAATGGAATTCAGAAAATGGATTTTGCTCCCACGGTATTGAGTTGGGTTGCTGCCCAGCTGGCTGTGGCTCTGGTCCAGATGATTAATGAAATTGGAGCAATGTTTATGAAGCATCTTCCAGAAAAATTTAAATTGCGTACATCAGAGTTGGATGTCCACATTTCACTATCACCCATGCCAATAGCCGATGAGCATGGACGTTACAGACCTCAAAAGAAACAACCAGTCATTTCATTAACTTTTTCAAAAAATCAACGCTTCGTTGATCAAAAGCTTTGGGGTGACATTATTTGTGAAGCCACAGAAGTCGAACTTGCAACTGGTGTCGTGCTCGGCATCGAAGACTTGGAGCAAATTGATGAGGAAGGCTGGGATATTTTTTTCAAGTATGGACTTTATCCAACAGAGTTGTTTTTGAAAGGTCCATCGCTATGAACATGCTACCAAAACCCGATTGGCAAAGTGACTCAAAGTCCGTTATTGATCCTTGTTGCGGAAGCCGAATGATGTGGTTTGATCGGTCAAATCCTAATGTGGTGTTTGGCGATCGACGAAACGAAATCATCACTGTTACAGATCGTTCACACGGTAATAAGTCGGGCACTAGAACGATCCACATCTCACCTGACACCCTCATGGACTTTAGGGCCATGCCATTTTCAGATGAAACTTTCAGGCTAGTTGCGTTTGACCCTCCACATCTTGTTCGTGCAGGTCCTAAGTCATGGTTGGCTGCCAAATACGGCAAGCTCAGTGACAACTGGAAAGAAGACCTACGTGCAGGATTTTCAGAGTGTTTTCGAGTGCTCGCCAGTGAAGGAGTTTTAGTGTTCAAGTGGAACGAAACACAGATCAAGTTACGAGAAGTTCTCGCTCTTACACCGCACCAACCACTCTTTGGAAACACTTCAGGGAAAAAGGCTGGGACACATTGGCTTGTATTTATGAAAGCGAAAAATCATGCGTCTCTTCATTTGTGAAAAACCTTCTCAAGCCAAAGACATTGCCCGATTTGTTGGAGCAACTCAGCGTGGCAACGGGTGCACCAGTGGCCCTGGTGTAGCTGTGACCTGGTGTATTGGTCATTTGCTGGAGCAATCACCTCCCGAACACTACAACCCTGACCTCAAGAGCTGGAACATTGATCTGTTGCCTATCGTGCCGCAGCAGTGGCACATGGCCATCAAATCCTCAACGAGGGAGCAGTACCAGTGCGTGGCCAAGGCATTGAAGCAAGCCACTGAAGTCATCATCGCCACCGATGCTGACCGTGAGGGCGAAGTCATTGCCCGAGAAATTTTGACCCTGAACGGCTACCGTGGTCCCGTCAAGCGCCTGTGGTTAAGCGCCTTTGATGATGCGTCTGTACGCAAGGCACTAGGCAAACTCATGCCTGGTGAAAAAACACTGCCAATGTATTTTTCAGGAATGGGACGCTCCCGTGCTGATTGGCTTGCTGGAATGAACCTCACGATGGCCCTTACCAAAGCATTTGGTACTGGCGGTCGCGATGGTGTGTT
>JACCDG010756475.1_pt1 | contig 10676 bp, 28 predicted proteins | sample 7442471 | NCBI WGS metagenome assembly JACCDG01 (sample SAMN15323444, study PRJNA562643) | freshwater metagenome | isolation source: river surface water | place: USA:Blue River Watershed | collected 2017-08-17 | reverse complement strand
TATCTGTAAACGTTAATTATTTTTTCTTATCGTCTAAGCTGGCGGCTTGATCGAATCTTTCAGCTGCTTCTTTTTCGACTTTGACAGCTTCCATAACACGATCGCTTTCAATGATCTTACCACGAAGATGTAGCACGGTATTGACCTTTTGTGTAAGTCTGATTAGATCATTATCTAACATACGGATGCGATCAATTAGAGCGATCAACACGGTGTTGGCATCATTAAGGATCGGTTTGATTTCTTTGGTGGCCCAATTCCATACATAAAAAATCATGTAGCCCATGCCACCTGCGGCTACGATCGGAAATCCATATTTGTTAATTAGTGCTACTACATCCATAATCCGCTCCTTAAATTGTTAGTCCTAATATTAGACCTATAACGAAACCTACAACTGCTGCTTTGAATATATCTCTGTCATGCCATACAGGCTGCTTGTCGAGATATTGCTGAGTGGCAGGGTCTAAGTTATCGTACCAGTCTTGAAATTTACCCATGATTAATCTCTTCTCGCATCATTTTTGCCATCTGCACGAGCAATACGATCTGCATCTGGACGTAGGCCCAAAGCATTTGAAACTATGGTATCAATACGGATAACATCGTGATTCATGGTTTTTACACGATTGTCTAACATTGTGATGATGTTGCTCATGCCCTTGACAGAACTGGCCACAGAACCCAAAATCAGTTTTAGTGTAAGGAATACAAAATAACCACCAGCCAGTGCTGCTGCGATTGGGAAACCCAATTCTGCTACAAGTTTAAAAAATTCACCCATTTTGCGCTCCAATTTATATGTGTATTTAACTCGTTGACAGGATTTTAATATGATGCTATAATATATGTATATTATTCCAGAAAGTCTTTATGAAAATCCAGCTCTGTTCCGACTTACACTTAGAGTTCGCAGATGTTATGATCAAAAATAACACTGGTGCAGATGTGCTGATCTTATCAGGTGACATCATGGTAGCAGATGATCTGCGTAATCAGCCTGCAGATTTAGCATGGGGTGATCTGCCCACAGATGGTCACGGTCGTGCCAAACGCACCATGCGTTATCGTGATTTCCTACAGCGTGTGAGCAGTCAATTTCCTCATGTGATCTATGTCATGGGTAATCACGAACACTATCACGGACATTTTGATCAGAGTGTAAATTATATCCGTGATACTATCAACTATCTAAACATCTACAACATCCATGTTTTAGATCGTGATGCTAAAAAGATCGACGATGTGACATTCGTCGGTGGAACTCTATGGACTGACTGCAACAAAGGTGATCCTCTAACACAATATCATCTTGAGCACGGTATGACTGACTTCCGTGTGATCCGTATCAAGAACGAAGGATTCCGCAAGTTCTTGCCCAAGCGTACCATAGAAGAACATATCAAGACCAAGGAATATATTAGAACGGTGGTTGATGAACTCAAAGACCAAAAGGTAGTTGTGTGTACACATCATGCACCAACACCTTTGAGCATACATGACAAGTATAAACATGATCATCTGATGAACGGTGGATACAGCAGTGATCTATCAGAGTTTATCATGGATCGTCCTCAGATCAAATTGTGGACACATGGTCATATGCATGACTGCTTTGACTACATGGTCGGCGAAACTCGGGTAGCGTGTAATCCTCATGGATATCCCAATGAGAATCCTTATTTCAATTTTGACCTAACCTTTGAGATATAAATGGACCTTGAACCAAACAGCCTTACCATGCATGCAGGCGGCACTGAAATGATACGCATCGCTCCAGACGGATTTTATATCCGTGGAGAAAAAGTTCCTGTAGACGATCAAGAAGCACTGACCGTGTATAATGCTTTCAAACAATTCCTAACCTGGGCAGAACTGAATAGGCGATAATATGGGATCTATACTTTCAAACTTTTTTGACAATGAATACGGTGAAATCGCTGCCAAGATCAATTCTCAGAAAGAATTAGAAATAACTGAATTTGCCACTATCCATAAAGCAGATTCAGAACCTGCCACTATCATTTGGCCCGATGATCGAAACGGCCCTTGGATCGCTGGTGGTGCTTGCCTGCGTTGGTATCAGGGACAGCCTGTGGGTGAATCAGATATTGATGTGTTCTGTAGAGATCAAGCACAGGCTCAGCAGGTCATCGATGATATCAAAAGCTATGGTAGATTCTCTGTGAAGTTTGAGAGTGAAAATGCTGTGACCTTAGAACATCATGCCAAAGGCGATTGGACTCGATCCTGGACCATACAGATCATTACCCGTAGATATTTCAAAAGCCTACAGGAAGTCATTGACAACTTTGACATCACGGTCTGCCAAGTTGGCACAGGCGGTAATAGTTGGCTGTTAAATGATCAGACTGCTCGAGACATCCGCGAACGCAATTTGAGATTTAGGATGCCTCTGCAACCAGATGCGCCAAAACGACTTACCAAATATTGGGTCTATGGATATCGCCCTGTGGAAGGCACGCTCGAAGCGATCTGTAATAACCCCAACACCCGTTGGTCTTTTAGAGAAGATGAGGACTATCAAAATGCGTTCTGAACATTCGTGGAGTCTGTTGGATCCAAAACCTGTGATGCTGTATTTGGATAATTTGGACGAATACATAGTCTATTGGAACGGAGTGGCTATGACACACTCAATGGCCCTGTGCATCGCCATGGAGTACGTGGGAGTATATCCTACTCCAGAAATGAAATCTGCGATGGAACGCAACTACAAAAACATCTACTACGCAGGCGGTTTCCAAACTCGTGCCTGGGATCTAAAGGTCTCTTCATCGCCTGTTTATCCCTATCTGAAACGTATAATGAAAGATCATTTGGACAAATATCTGGACGGAAAACAACCAAAAGATGTGTTAGCATGGTTCGATTATTCCAGAGCAAGACGAGAGCACCTTGACAAATCTGCAGTTTGATGCTATAATAGTATATCATTGAAAGGACTCGCATGATACTTTTTTATCTTATTTTTGGAGTATTAGCAATATTTTTTGCTGGTATGAATTTGGGCATGAGTATTAGACAAGGCGATCTTAAAGATTGGTTCATCAGCCTTATGGGAGCCTTTTTTGGAATTTACATGATTATTTCTGCGATTGGAAGGATCGTACTATGATTACTCTAAAACAATTTATTAATCTAATCGACTATCGTATCACAGAAGGCTGCGACTATACCTGGGACTGCTATGGCCCCAATGCCTATAATCTAAGTTCTTGGAACGGCGATCACGATGGCCATAGTCTGAACGTGGTGTTTGACACAGAGTTCCAAACGGTCTATGAAGTACAGGTACACGACTACAAACAAAATCGTGCTTATCGTTTGATACATCCGGATTGTGTGGAAGACTATCAAAGAGAAGCACGTGAACGTGATGTCAATCCCAACGAAGCTTGGGACGATGTTGACTATGTTGACTTAGACGTAGACGAAGACTTCATTGAAAAGGCACAGGCCATTATCGCAGGAGAAGACTATGATACTCGTGTCAGCGTACCAGTCAACTTCACAGACGAAGAGCTGTTGACATATATGAAGATGGCACATGATCGTGATATGACCTTTAACGAATTTGTCGAACAGGCTCTTAGAGCAGCCATCGACGATTTTAAACAACAGGGAATCTTAATACAATCACCGCCATTTCCTGCAGACAGCTTCACACAGGAACAGGCTCGAGAAGCTGTAAAGAAAGCCAAGAAGAAAAAACGTGGATAAGCAAGACTTTATCAATAAACTCAAAGGTGTGCAATACATAGTCATCAACGACTGCTATGGCGGCTTTGGTTTGAGCGATCGTGCCTCTATAGAATATAAACGTCTTGCTGGCATCACTGATCCCAGTTTCTCCGATCGCGATATTCCCAGAGACGATCCTTATTTGGTCCAGATCGTTCGTGAATTAGGCATGGCAGCGAATGGTAATCACGCCAATCTCAAGATAGTAGAGATTCCCGGCGATGTTGATTGGTTAGTTCAAGAATATGACGGTGCAGAATGGATAGCGGAAAAACACAGGACCTGGAGTTAACTCGTATCAGTTTTAGCAGGGATCACTACCATCTGCAGAAAGAGATGGTAAGTTGGTGTGAGGATCACTTCGGCCCCGGACATTGGAATCGAGGCTTAGGCGGAAACAAATGGAGTATAGAAAGTATGTTTGGTTATACCCATTTTTATTTCCTTAACACAGAAGATGCATTGATGTTTACTTTAAAATGGCGATAGGCGTGGGCGACAAATTGAAAACAGCAAACTTAGCAGAAGTTATGATGACTCGTGCTCGTTCAATCTATAGTCATCGTATAAATTTTGATTATGTCAGTTTGGAAAACAAACACGCTATGAACAATTGGTGTGAACAAAATTGTAAAGGCATTTGGCGTTCTGAAAACTACTTTGCTCTTTATTGGCAGTTTACAGATGAATCCGATGCTACGATGTTTATGCTTCGCTGGGGCGGTGCAGAAGGTAATAAATTACGATGACTAAAAGAACACTGCGCCGCAGGGTTATAATTCGCGAATACGACTACAATAAAGTCAGAGAGCAAGCTCTTGGTAGTTTATTTGATTTGCCCAGTACTCTCTATGACAGAGCAGAGTTTATGCCTTTGAATCAGGAAAACTTAGAAAAACTAAAGTTGGTAGAACTGCTCAAAGGCAAACAAACACCTTTAGCCAAAGCCGATCCTGAATTGAAAAATCCAGCATTATTATTGTTTCATCTCAAAGATTATCTTTACAATGAAAAATACATTGATTGGAATGTAGATATTGACGATGACGGATATCTCTGTGTACAATCAAGAAAGAATACTCCTAAAACTCGTTTAGGTTGGGCCGTGTTTGAAAAAGACTACGATTGTAAGATATGAACCTACAAGAACAAATATTGGAAGAATTATCTGAGCAGATGCACAGCGCCGTTGACTTTGAAATTCTCACAGACGTGCTGTGTAGATTTGGTTGGCAGAAAGTAGACTTAGAAAGATTTGCAAATAATCGCCATGCTGTAGACATCACTACTTGGTGTCAGGACAATGTCAAAGGCAACTGGAAACGCAACGGCTGTAAATTCGTGTTTGAAGATGTAGGCGATGCTGTTAATTTTACTCTGAGGTGGAAATGTTAATGCCCATAGAAGGCGAATATGAACGAGCCTATAACAATGTCAATCGTAAAAACATTGAGAAACATGGTTACAGCCCTATGACTCCAAGGATGATGGGTGCATGGTGGATGGAAGAAACAGGACTGAAATTAGTCTATGACGACGTACATCAAGTTTTGTGTATAGACTTTGATGACTATCAGGATGCCACATTGTTTTTATTAAAATACTCATAATGTTTAAGTTCAGCAAACAATATCCTGTTTTTGGAAAACTAACCAGCGAACAATGGTCGTGGTTATGCGATCGTATAGGAAAGCCTCAGAAAGACTTCGTTGTGAGTCGAGGTGCTGTTTGGTTCAAAGATGAAAAACATAAAATACTTTATCTGCTAAGATGGACCTAATCGGTAAGTTTATATTCAATGATCTCACAGCTATTATCGCAGATTACAGATACTATGCAGATAAAGAATCTGAGATCGACAAATGGTTAGAACTACACAACAGCAAAAGAACAGGAATGGTTATAACGTTTAACAGCGAAGGCACTAAATTGATGTTTATGATGAGGTGGGTATGAGAGGCATCGAAATAACAGGCATCATCATTGATGATATTAGTTGGGGACAATGGAAGGGTCCCCAAGGACCATGGGAATCTTATTTTGCTTGGAAACCTGTAAAAGATATACACGGCAAACATCATTGGTTGAAAAAAGTTTATCGAAGAGAATGTAATAGAATAGTGTGGCCCCCACAGGGATATGAATATGGTACTTTATTTGATGTACTGAAAGATGCGAATTAAAATATGGGACGTGTTAAAGAAAGTATCGCTTGGCCTTATGCGCCAGATAGAACACCGCAGGCTAATCAATATCTTGCGGACAGGTTCTACTCTCACCAACCTGACAGAAAATACGGGCCCCCGATAATGAAATATAATTTAGTAGGTGACAGAGTGGAAGAAGCCAAAACCGTGATAGTACATCGATTTACCATGGGAGATGTAGAAGATCCAGATTTATATGCTGCCGATCCTTTACACAAATGGGAACACTCAGAAGAAGGTCAATGGGTAATGAAGAACGCCTGTGAAACTCCTACATGGTATAGAATGGCTGATCCTGTGAGCTACGGATACAAGTATGAGATACGAGCTAAACTGATGGGACCAGCATTGACAGAATGGTTATTGAAACATGGTCTATGATACCGATCCTACGCTGACTATCCTTCGAGCTCAAAAGGCCGAAGAGCATCTTAAAGTGGATCAACGGCTGATGGAACTGCTGTCCACCTATCATGTGATCGTGCTCAAGGACGATGATTTCGCGGACAAGCTCACTTGGTGCCTCGAACACTGCCAAAATAAATTTCGCGATCTGAGTGATCCAAATGGTCGTGCTTGGTATTTCCAAAACGAGCAGGACGCTTCTATGTTTGCCATACGTTGGTCATGAGAAAGAAATTAATCAGTGAAAAAATCAATATGGATAGGATAACCAACTATCTTACCCAATACATGAAAGACATTATGAAACTCAAAATCGTTTGGCGTGAAAAAGGTAGATTAAGTTTGGTAGCAACTATGCCTGCTCCTGGCCCACGAGGTTTTGAGTTAGGATTGGCAGAACGTGACATAGACCCCATACAGAAATGGTGTGAAGAACATCAATGCGGAGTCCGGACCAGTTTTGATACATTCCGTTTTCGCAATCAGAAAGAAAAAATGATGTTTCTACTACGCTGGGGCAGTTGACAGACCCAGCAATTGATGTTATAATATTACATCACTATTGAAAGGTTCATACATGAAAATCGGATTTAGTTTGGGTCGCTGTGTTCGTGATATCGTCCGTGGAGATGTTAACATCGATGATGTGGCATTTCTTATTACAGCAACTTCTATTAATAGTACAGATCAATTAAAACAGGTAATAACCCATTATACCTATGAACCCGATTATCTCCTAAATTTAGATGAATCGGAGTGTCAACAGGTAGCCCTAAAACTCTGGGACTCTAACAGACTCTTACAGCCTCGCAAACAGGGACTGCATCGTCATCAACAACCAGAAGATTCAATTTGGGTAGATATTTTCCCAACCAAGCTCAGCGGCAATGAAAGCGTCAAGAAAGCCTGGGATAGTTATAGATTTATGCTACATATGGTAGAGAATGTAGATTCTGAGTCAACAGAAATTTTTAGAGCGTAAGGAGAGCGTATGATTAAAGAAGGTACAAGATGGGGAAGTCCAGATGGTAAAGAGTTTTTGATTATGCATGTGATTGAGCAGGACGGGCATACTTGGGTTCACTATCGAGAAGATCGCAGAGACGAGCCCAGAGAATTCAGCTGTTATGAAGAAAGTTTTCTTCTAAGATTTACACCGTTACCAGAATGACAGACACAATTTTACTCTTGTTTTTTGGTTTTGCGATCAAGCATTTTCTCTGTGATTTTGTTTTACAATTTGATAACATGATACAGCAAAAGGGCACATACGGTGCTCGAGGTGGGCTGTATCATGCAGGGTTACATGGGTGGTTTACTACCGTAGTTTTACTGCCCTTTTTTCCCAAAATCGCCATACTCGCAGGAATTGTGGATTTTGTAGTACATTATCATATAGATTGGGCTAAGATGCAGTTAACCAAAAATCTCAGCCCTGCAGATCGGGCTTTTTGGCTATGGTTTGGAGCAGATCAACTTGCTCATTATCTAACGTATATCGCCATTATAGCTTGGGCTGTGGGTGCTTTTTTATAAACAGATGCTATAATTAATCATAGAGATAAGTAAGAGTACACCCTATGGAGCAACGTGTGAAAAAACTCGAAGAATTCAGCGCAGAGGATCGGATTGATATCAAGCTGTTAGATAATTCAATCTTCTATCTTAACGGCGAAATTGAAGAATCAAACATTGAAAAATGCATCAAATGGATCACCTACGAAAATCTTGAGAAAAAAGAAAAAATCCTGACTCTGTACATCAATTCCACGGGCGGCGATTTATATCAGGCATTTGCCCTAATCGATATAATGAAGCACAGCGAACATCCAGTTCGAACCATAGGTATTGGTGCTGTGATGTCAGCGGCTTTTCTAATTTTTGCTTCTGGTACACAGGGTGAAAGATACGCTTCAAAGAATACCAGCTTTATGTGTCATCAATTTACATCTGGAGTTGAAGCCAAGTACCACGATATCAAAGCAGAAATGAAAGAAAACGAAACACTAAATGCCAAGATGGTGGACATTCTTAGAGATGCCACAGGATTAGCTCCCAGTGTGATCAGGAAAAAACTGCTGCCAGCTTCAGATGTTTATCTAACACCGGAAGAATGCGTAGAACTTAAAATCGCGGACCAATTACTATGAATGTTATAACTCTTGACCCACAGGCCAAAGAAGCTGAACTGCGCAAGAAAGAGATCTTAGAAGTCTTAGAAGAAATACAGAAGCAGGTTGAAGCAGGTGAGATCAGAGAGTTTGTGGCCTGTTCCATGGATCGAGACGGACTGGCCCAACTGCATGTTTCTGTGTTAGACTTGCCAGGCGGTGTCGGTCTGTTTGAAATGGGCAAGGTCATGTTGATCAACAGCCAAGACGCAGAATTCTAAATCGTTGCGAAAAAGCCACATTATCAGGCCATATTTAGATTGACAGCTAAATAAAAAGACAATATAATAATTTCTGTTGTTGATCCATCTTTGTCTTAGAATAGGGGTTGACAGCAGAACAAAAAGAAGTTATAATAGTAAGACAATAAGGAATTAGAGAAGCAAATGAAACATCAATCGTTATATAGACAACTTAATTGCATAGCTAAAGGGTTAGGCGTGATGCCCACCTACTGGTCAGCGATTAGTCTATCTAATGATCGTACACCAGAGCTATGTTTGGGGTCCTCGGGAACGATGAGTTAAAAATACTCAACAGAACCAAAAGGACCCCGGAACTAAAAACTCCGGGGTTTTTGTTTATATAAAGGTTAAAATGACAAAGATAGATTATACAAAATTAAATGAACAGATCGTGAAGCAGGCTTACAAAAATATTCAACCGTTTGTTTTATCGGATGAAGATACTCGTAAGTTAATTAACGATAAGTTCGAAAGAGCAAGACAATTCGCAGAAGCTTTGAAAAAGAGTCCTGTGATTTAACTTGCTGTCAGTGACATAGGCAACGCGAGCCTGCAGACACTGGATAATAAAACTGCTATAAGGAGGGCGGCCTAGGGGATGAGAAGCACCTTTTGTGGTGTGTGAAAAAACCTAGCGTAGTAAAGCACACTATCAAGTTGCGGTTCGATTCCCCACCTAGGGAACGAGGTTGGCTGGTAGCCTAGTGTGCTTTACTACACACTTTCCTACTCTACCTGACATTGAGGACAGATTGACATAGTCAATGGAGAGTGTTTAGGGCAAGCGGCTAAGTTGGAGAGTGGCGGCAGACTGTAAATCTGTTACTTCGGTTGAGTTGGTTCGAATCCATCCTTGCCCACCAAATACGGAGTGTAGGATAGCCTGGTTCATTCCGCCTGCTTTGGGAGCAGGATGTCGCAAGTTCGAATCTTGCCACTCCGACCAGAAAAAGGTTGACAGCAGAGTCATTTGCTGTTATAATAGTATTATGGAATGGTAGCTCAGTTGGTTAGAGTATCGGCCTGTCACGCCGAGGGTCGCGGGTTCGAGCCCCGTCCGTTCCGCCAGTTTTATGCACCGTTCGTCTATCGGTTAGGACACATCCCTTTCACGGATGGAAGAGGAGTTCGATTCTCCTACGGTGTACCATTTATTGGTTAGGATAGATAAATACATTGGAGGTAAACTAACTATGCCTATAGCACAATGTATAGTCTGTAATACAGAGTTTAAGTATAATCCTAGCCAACAAACAGGAGAGTGTTGTTCTGCTAAATGCAGAGGACACCTAAAGAATTTAAGAATTATGGAAAGCGGCACAGCAAGTAAAGAAGCCGCAGTAACATATCTTAAAAATAATGTAGAGTATAAATGTTCCTGTTGCGGAATAAGTGAGTGGAACAACAAACCAATCGTTTTACAGATTGAACATATTGATGGTAATCCTAAAAATAACGTAATAGAAAACGTGTGTTGGTTATGTCCAAACTGCCATACACAAACAGCAACTTGGGGATTTAAGAATGCATCACCAGAAGCAAAAGAACGTTCTCGACAAGGTGCTAGATTAGGCGGTAGAATTAAAAACGGTTTATTGTAATTCAAAGTTAATGCAGGCGTAGCTCAGTTGGTAGAGCACTTCCTTGCCAAGGAAGATGTCGAGAGTTCGAGCCTCTTCGCCCGCTCCATATCTCGGTGATGTTAACGGTAGCATGTCGGTCTCCAAAACCGATCGTGGGAGTTCGAATCTCTCCCGGGATGCCAAACAATATGGTAAGGTGGCAGAGAGGCCCAATGCAAGAGTCTGCAAAACTCTAAAGCCGTCGGTTCGAATCCGACCCTGTGCTCCAGTTAAAATAGCCTGGCGAGGGTAATCTTACAT
>JACCDG010711441.1_pt1 | contig 10678 bp, 7 predicted proteins | sample 7442471 | NCBI WGS metagenome assembly JACCDG01 (sample SAMN15323444, study PRJNA562643) | freshwater metagenome | isolation source: river surface water | place: USA:Blue River Watershed | collected 2017-08-17 | reverse complement strand
GGGTTTAATAGTTCTGTTCCGTCATCTAATGGATGTGTCATGTTATATTATTTTATTCTAGTTAATGTGGAAGATGAATGTGATACTGTATGTTCTATTAAAACATTAAAATAGAATGTACCACTATCTCCTGAGTTATTTGTGAATCGTAAAGAATTTATATCAACATTACTATCTTGAAAATTAGAGCAAGTATAACTACCCCAATCAGATTGTAATAAATTATTAAATGATGTACCATATCTAGATGTTGTAAAACTAAACATACCAAAAGTCCATGATGAAGCACTTCTAACTGCCATAAAATGCACAATGCCTATCATTCTTACATATCCACTATTATTTGTTATTAAGTTTACCGAGGAATTATTTGAAATAAATGCGGAACCCCCATATTCAATCATCGCATAGTTACCATTGTTTTGTGTGATTGGTGAACTAATTGATGATGCTGTTAACTGTGGAGATGTTGTTCCTATTAAATTTGCCATATTATCTTACTCTTTCTGTTAAATATGATGATAAAAATGTTGCACCTCCCAAGCCCATCCATCTTACATTAAAATAATAAACTCCGTCACCCCAAACAGTATTAACGGTGTTTGTAAATCTTATATAATTGGTTCCGTAGCTTGGGTTATGTCTTGATAATGACCAATAACCTGAAGTGTCCAATAAAATTTGTGTACTTAAACCATATTCCGATAATTGAAACCTGAATGAACCCGCATGAAATTGACTTTGGTTTACCCAAAAATGAACAATACCATACATTCTTTCATGTACACCGGTATTAGCAAATAAATCTACATAATTTACATTATATGGATTACTAGCGGCGCTCGGTATTGAAACTGTGCCGGTTAATTCTTTAAACACTTGACTAGAATTTGTATGTAACAACTTAGGCGATTGTATACTCGTCGTCGCCGTTAATGTTCCGTTAACTGTTGTATTTTGTAAATTTGCCATCTAATTAATTCTTGTTAAAACGGAGGATATAACACAGTTATTACAATTTGGTGAAAAGACGGTAACATTAACATGATAATTACCATAAGCCCAACTAGCATTATAGTTATTGGTTATTCTTAAATAATTTATATTTACATTATTTGGATCTTGGAAATGTGACACACCCAATAAACCGTCATTTGTTGTTCCAAAACTCACCTTAACACCATATCTTGATAGTGCAAAATAAAAATCGTGTGCGGTATTATATGACTGATTTGCAGGTATTGATACATGGCCTAAAATCCAAGAATAACCATTATTGTTACCAATTAAATTAACGAAATTATTTGATGGTTCGAAATGTGGGGTTGGAACACCAACATATCCCGCCCATTGTTGTATTGAATTGTTTGTTGTATTCAATATTGTACTAGCCGAAGCTTGTGATGTTGCGTTATATGTTGTAACAGTTGTAGTTTGTAATGTAGCCATTATTTATTTTCCTTTAAAATTTCTATTTCAGATTTTAATTCTTTTATTGCTTCAATTAAAACACTTACCACTCTACCATACGCCACGGATTCCACCTCACCCTCATCATTTTTCAATACTAATTCAGGTAATATTTCATTAACTTCTTCCGCAATTAAACCGAGTTCTTTATTACCCGTTTCTTTTTTAATATAAGTCACCCCTCGCATTTTAATTACTTTATCTAATGAATTTTGAAGTGACTCAATGTTGGTTTTATATTTTATTGCAGAGTTTTCTGTAAGTGTCCCACCAACTGTTAAGTTTTCTTTAATCCAAGTTCTACCATCATTTCTCACTTCGAAAGAAGCCGCACCTGTACCTGTACCTGTAACAGCAAATCCCTCATTTGTTCCACCACCACACCAAATTATGTTTTTAAGTTGTCCACCTAAATTTGCAGTAGATGTGTTTGTTCTAAATCTTGCACCCCATGTATCGGGTTCACTATTAACGGAAACTAACGCATTATTAGGTAAATTTAAAGTACCACTAACAGTTAAAGCACCTCCTACAGATGCTGCACCACTTACAGATAATGACGTGAATTGGAAATTATATCTCTCTATTTCTAATTGTGAAACATAATATGTTGCGGAACCACCATTATAGTTAGTATGTGAAATACCAAAAGCAACATATGCTGCGTTTGATGGGAATGACGATGCATCATAAAAATATTCATTTGTGGTCCATGATGTTGGTGCTCCTGCACCTGACCATGGGTATGCCCAATATGTACCCGCACCGTTTATGTTATTACCATTAGTATCAAGAAGAATTACTGCAATGTATGTTGAATTAGAAGCAGATGCTTTCCATCTAATCTTCATTCTATATTTACCGTTTTTATCTATTGGTAGGTATCTTGACCATATTGATCCTGATGTTCCAGCATAATGATAACGTCCAAATAAATCAGTATCTGTTGTTGCACTGGATAATGAGAAATTATTTTGTGCTAAATCTTGTCCTCCGTATTGGAAGTCTCCTGATGCATTTAATGTTGTTCTAGCAACAATATCATTAGTAAATGAACTTAATGAAGTAGGTCTACTAGTTACATTAGTCCAAGCAACTGAACCCGCACTTCCTGTAACATTAATACCCCAAGTTCCGCTAGCACCACTACCCGTCAAACTTGGTGAATATGATGTATAATTTGCCGCATGGAGTACTTGATTACCGTTTTGAGTTAACGCACCACTAGAGTTCATGGTTCCTGCCACGTGAAATTTATAACCTTGGTCGGTGGTTGATCCCACCTGAACATTTGAACTTCCAAAGATATTAAACACATCATCAACTGAGTGTAGACCCATGGATATTCTATTACTATTTGAACCAGATCCCGCATAGTAAAAATAAAACTGTCCCATATTTTTACTATTATCAGCCTGACCAACTGCATACATTATACTATCGCCGGCAGCCATACCACTATTTAACATTCTAACACCTCTTTGCCATGCACCACTACCAGTGGCCGTGAGTGTAACTAAAGGTGATGAACTACTATTTGCACCCGATACAGATAAACTTGAAAAGGTTGGTGATGCACTTGTGTAAGAAGTATCTATAATAGTATTTCCTGCATATGTTGGTCTTGCTCTTGGGAAATTAACAACACCCGTATTTGTTGCGGTCATAAATAATTGTGGTCCAGTTGCATATGAATCTGTTGTTGCAAATCCCATTGCAGTACCCGTACTACTATTATTTGATACATATATACCTGCTTGTGCTTCTGATGATGAACCTCCTTGGAATGTTATTGCCGCTTGTCTGTTGTCAGCATTAACACCCGCACCATTTTGAATATGGATATTACCGATAATTGTTTTTGCATTATTAAATGCGTTATTTGCAATACCCGTTGCGGTATTATATGTTGAGTAAACAATACCACTAACAGTGTCACCGGCTTTTTGTACAAAAGTAGATGTCAATTGTGCTGAACCAGAAATAATACCACTCGGTATATTACTTAATCCAGTATATGACACTTGACTTGATCCTGAAACAATACCACTTGGTATGTTTGATAAACTTGGATAAGATACTTGAGATGACCCTGATACTAAACCAGAAGGAATACTACTAATACCACTAAAAGTTATTTGACTTGATCCCGATACAATACCACTTGGTATACTTGATATACTGCTGTATGTAATTTGTGATGAACCTGAAACCAGTGTAGGTTTATCAGTTATTCCATTGAAAGAAACTTGACTCGAACCAGAAACTAATGCAGGTTTATCAGTTATTCCATTAAATGAAACTTGTGCAGAACCAGAAACAACTGTGATACCATTAAAGAAAGATCCTGAATGTATTGTTGTTCCCGCAAGTACTTGTGATGATCCAGATACTAAACCAGAAGGAACTCCAGTTATATTTCCGAATGTGATTTGTGATGAACCCGATACTAATGTAGGTTTATCAGTTATTCCATTGAAAGAAACTTGACTCGAACCAGAAACAACACCTTCAGCATTTAATCTATTTTTAATAGTTGTATTAATAGAAGATGTAAATGTGTTTAAACTACTAGTTGATGTCTCTATACTACCTAATCTTGTATTTGTGGATGATGTATATGAATTTAAACTTCCTGTAGATGTTTCGATTGATGTTAATCTACCACCCGCACTTGAACTAAAACTATTTAAACTACTTGTTGCGGTGTGAATTGCATTTATGTTAGTAGTATTACTACTTGTATAAGAATTTAAACTACTAGTTGTGGTATGAATAGCACTTATGTTTGTATTATTCGAACTAGTGTAAGAGTTTAAACTACTTGTTGTTGATTGTATAGTTCCAATTACAGTGTTATTACTACTTGTGTAACTATTCAAACTACTTGTTGCAGTATGGATTGCCGTAATATTTGTGTTATTCGAACTAGTATATGAATTCAATGAACCCGTTGTAGTTTCAATAGCAGTTAATCTACTATTTTGTGTATTGTTTGTTGTATTGTTACTACTTGTATAGGAGTTTAAACTAGCTGTTGTACTTTCAAGTGCACTTACATTTGAAGTTACATTTAAATTTGTTGTAACACCATTTGCCAATGTTGATATATCGAAATATCCACCTCTAGCATTACCTCCTTGTTCAAAAAATCTTAATCTATTTTGCCAAACATCAATAGTTACACCTTGTCCTGAAAGTGTTGTGTTGGTTACCGCCTTACCTAGTAAAATTTCACCACCTTCATCTCCACCAATAGCGTTTACTGTTATCTTATCACCAGTTACAATTAATGAACCCGTAATTTCAGTATTAGAGTTAATTGATACTGTTGTACCGTTATCACTAATATTACTATCACCTACGTGTTCCGCATTTATCGATTTTAATATTCTGTTTGTTGTAGGGAACGTCTCACCACCTAAATTATTAAAGGTTTGTGGTCCCATTAATAATACCGACGATGTTACCGCTGTTTGATTTTGATGAACGAATATCCATTGATCGTTTGAAGAGTCGAACAACATCGAACCCGATACTTGTGGTGAAGAACCACTATCAATAACAGCTAAACCACCAAATCTGATACTCGGATTCTGAGCATTAACCGTGATAATATTATCGGCAATATTAACAACGGATGAACTGATATGTTGGATTGACGAAGACCCTGCGATAATCAAATCTTGACTCACAAATAAAGAACCCGTTATTGTTTGATTACCAATAAAGGTATTACTACCGGTAGTCGCATAACTTCCTGTCTTTCCTTCAATGGAAGATAATCTATTATCTTGTCCTAAATCAGTTGTTGCTAATGATGAACTAAATGTACCATAACCTGTTGTTTGTGTTAATGACACTTGTACGGAACCCGATATCACACCATCAGAATTAAGTTTGTTCTTAATTGTTGTGTTGATAGATGATGTAAACGAATTTATAGAACTTGTACTTGTTTCAATAGCCGTTAATCTACCGTTTGTACTTGATGTGAACGTATTTAAAGAACCTGTTGTACCTTCTATAACACCTAATCTAGTATTATTACTTGATGTATATGTGTTTAAACTACCTGTTGATGTTTCGATTATTCCTAATCTAGTGTTAGTAGACGAAGTATAAGAGTTTAATGAACTGGTAGATGATTCTATTGCAGTTAATTTACTATTAGTACTAGACGTAAAAGTATTTAAACTACTTGTAGTTCCTTCTATAACACCTAATCTACTATTATTACTTGATGTGTATGTGTTTAAACTACCTGTAGATGTTTCTAAATTATTTAATCTATTGTTAGTACTTGAACTAAATGTGTTTAATGAACTTGTACTAGTTTCTAACGAACCCAATCTACTGTTAGTACTTGAAGTAAAAGTATTCAGAGATGATGTTGCAGTTTCAATTGCCGTTAATCTACTATTTTGACCACTAACAGTTGAATTATTAGAACTAGTATAAGAATTCAAACTACTTGTTGCGGTGTGAATTGCATTTATGTTAGTAGTATTACTACTTGTATAAGAATTTAAACTACTAGTTGCTGTTTGTAGTGTACCAACAACTGTATTATTTGAACTCGTATATGAATTCAATGAAGATGTTGTACTTTCAAGAGAACTTAGTCTATTATTTTGAGTTGTATTTGTAGAATCATTAGAACTTGTATATGAATTAAAATCTGTTCTAATACTACCAGATGCCGTTTCTAAAGAACTTAATCTATTGTTTGCACTAGCAGAAAAAGTATTTAACGACCCTGTAGATGTTTCAATCACACCCAATCTTGTGTTCGTACTAGATGTATATGTATTTAAACTACTTGTTGAGGTTTCAATAGTGGTAAATCTTGTTAATGCACTTGATGTAAATGTATTTAAACTACCACTTGTTATTTCTAAAGAACTTAATCTATTATCTTGACCTAAATCTGTGGTCGCCAATGATGAACTGAATGCGGTGTAACCACTTGTTCCTACTAATGAAATTTGACCAGAAGAAGAAACAACATTTTCAGCATTTAATTTATCTTTAATTGTCGAACCAAACGAATAACTGAAATTGTTTAAACTATTTGTTGTTATTTCAATTGAATCTAATCTATTGTTTTGTGATAGGTTAAGAGTTGCTAAAGATGAACTAAATGTTGAGTAATTTGTTGTACCTATAATATCAACTTGAACAGATCCTGAAATTACATTATCTGAATTTAGTTTATTTTTAATAGTGGTATTAATGGAATTTGTAAAACTATTTAAACTACTTGTTGTAGATTCCAAAGACCCTAATCTATTGTTTTGTGTGGTATTTGTGGTATTGTTTGAGCTTGTATAGGTATTGAAAACGGTCTCATCCAATTTACCAGTACCAATTGCTTGACCATTTAATGAAATTGAACCTGTAATGTTTACAGAACCTGTAATCGTATGATTATCATCTACACTATCACCAAATTTGGTAGAACCTGATTGATATAATACCGAAGATGAATAAATTGTTACATCTAATTGTTCAGCGATGATTGTTCCGGATACCTTTAAAGTACCTGTAATTGAGGTGTCTGAGTTGACATTGAATCCGTTTGGAGAAACAGATGCGGTGATGGACCCTGTTGATATTTGAGATAAATTTAATCCAGTTACACCGGTTGCGGATATACCATATAATCCACTACCATCCCCCACAAATGAACCCGTGAAAACTGAGGCCGTCATTGACCCCGAAATACTTTGTATCGATCCGTATAATTCCATTAATTTATAGTTTATCTATAAATATTAACAGAACTGATTAGGGTTGGGATTATTTTTAACAAGCAGTACAACCAGGATCATAGTTATATAACTGACACCCATAACCACAATCAAAATATCTCTCATATCTAGGTCTGAAGACCTGATAATTTTGTAAAATCTCTTGAGCTGTTAAAACTCTATTGTAAACCATTAAAAAACCTATCTCACCATTTGCAAATTCTGTTCCCCCTGGTCCATAATATCCTATCGCAAAGTTATTTGGGCCGGCGGAACCTCCATTATTTGAAACAGATAATGACCCATTAACATAAAGAGAATAAACATCTGAACTAATATTACCTGTTGATGCATAGACTCTCCAATTTGTGTCCGTAGCACCGGCACCAACAGATGAAACCCAACCTTCAGAAAAAAAGTTTTCAGTTGTTCCATACCATTGACCCATCAACCAGTTATTACTCATGGCCGATATAATTCTACCACCTTGACCATTTGTATGTGTACTAGCAACAGCGGTAACATATCTAGACGCCCCAATTACTGTATAATTACTACTCGACATGTTAATATTTACACCAATATAAGATCCCGAAGAACCTGGTAATCTAAAAACACCCCCGTTTGAATTTCTAAATGAAACCGAACCATAAATTGTTCCATTATACCCATTACCCGTTAAATCAACCCACGTTGATCCACTACCACCATAAGATTCACCATTTGCAGCATCCAAATAACAAATTAACCCATCACGAATAACACTCGTTGAGTTATGTAATTTAGCATCGAAGCTGTTAAAAATATTTCCGTTTATATCAAATGGCATAAGTAATTTTATCTTCCAAATCTTGGTCTATCTGCTTGATAATTTTGTAAAATTTCAGCAGCAGATAGTACTCTATTATAATGTTTAAATGTGGCCATTTGTCCTAACCATTGTGAATTGGTAGTATTATGTCCTAAACCCCACCTACCTGTTGAAGATGGGTTAGAATTTGGTATTGTGGTGATTGATACAGTCGAATTCAAAACACCATTAAAATATATTTTTGATTCGACACCCGAGTTCCATGTTGCAGCATAATGACCCCATGTATTTAGTGGGTGAACACCTGTCCAAACAGGTGAGTTATCGTTTCCACAACATCCAGCACTGTTACCTAATCTAAAATATAAACGATTACCACTATCCCAAGTACCCAACCACCACCAATCACTTGCGTTGGCGGTATCATCGGCACGATTCACAAACATACCATTTCCATTAAGAAATGTCGTTGGTCTTACCCAAAATTCACAAGTACCCACCAATTTTGAAAAATTAGTTAAGGGAACTTGAATACCTGGAGATCCGTTCCGACTTGTAGTATTTTGAAAAGAACCACCATATGTTGTTACATATGAAAAATCACTTAATGTGGAATTGTTTCCATTACCAGTAAGATCTACAACAGATGTTCCACTACCTGCGTATGAATCAGCAATTCCTGAATCATAATACCAAACCAAACCACTTGAAACGATTTGAGTTGAATTAAATATTTTGGTACCTAAAGAATTTATCGAATTACCATTAACATCAATCGGCATAATTTAATATAATTAAAAATTCCATTCTTGTGTATGAAGAATGTCGTTTATTTCATCTGAAGAATATATTTCAGATTTTGTTTCTAAGTTTTGAACACATAATGGTATATCACCTCTAAATTTTACAAATGTTTTTGTACCATCAAAAGAATATCTTAAATCCTCGTCTTGATTATTAAAAACCTCATCAAAATTAATTTTATTTAATTCTGAAACATTAAAAATAACATAAAACATTGGATTATCTTCTGTTATTATTCTATTTGGGTCCATTTCTGGAAAATCAAATTCTTCCATATATTATGATTTTTTTGGTGTTGCTGTAGTTGGGTCTTCTTCTTGTAAAACAAAAGAATAGACCTTATTATTTTTATTATTATATAAGTATAATTTTTCTTCTCCTTCAACGATTGTGTAATCACCAATACCATTTGATAATGATAAGTCAGAGGTGAATATCGTCGCCCATCTGTTAGATGAACCTCCTAAATTTTGTGAACCACTACCAACCGGATAAAAATGTCCTGAAGTGTCCATTGATACCCCTTTAGTTGTACTTCCGTCAACATATAAATTGACCCCTAAACCACCTTCTGCACATATTGATGGTGAGTAATCTGAACCAGTTCCAAACCATGTTGTTTTTGCGTATAATCCACCCCTATTAGTTCCATTAAATAAAAATTGATAACCTTCGTTTGCTATGAATCTTCCTCCATTTGAAATACTTGCTACGTTGGTTCCTGTAAAGTCTGTACCACCATTGGTTGCTCTTCTGAATATCCAACCTCTATTTGCGGTATCCATAACAAAATATGTCGCATATCCTGTTATTGGTCCATGACCACCCCATCCACTAGCTGAAGTACTTTTAAATCCTATCCATGATGTTGTTGTTCCACCACCATCCCATAGTGTAATTGCACCCGTTGCCGATGAATCATTATTACTTGTGTTTACTGCTAATGATGTGGTACTTGATATTGAAGTATTAAATAATGATTGTGTATTAGTCATTCTTAATGTTGCAGTATCCGCCATGTACGAATCACCATGTACAACAAAATGTAATTCACCTTTTGCCCAATTCGAATCAAGACTAGCACCTGATCCTGTTTTTCTACCTGAAATAGAGGCGTATACTGTGTTATATCCACCACTATCACTTTTAGAACTAAATGATAACATCGGTGAAAATGCACTATTGGTCGAATCATCATTATGTAATGTTAAACCAATCATTCTACCTCTTGTAGTTGCACTAGTACTACCAACAATTGCCATTACAGGATCTCTTCCATCCGACGCCCAGTTTGTACCGTTTGATGTTAATAATCTATTTCCTCTATTTGTCCAATGTGTGTTTCCTGCGTCGGTATTTGTAAATGAATGTGGATAATCAGAACCAGAATCTCCTTTAATTTGACCAAACGTAACGTTACTTGTTGTATTTAAATTTTGATTTGCAGAATATCCCGCTCCAGACATTGCAAATGAATTAAAATTACTACTATTTAAAAATCTAACCCAACCAGACCACGTACCATCGTACCTTCCTCTCATTCTTAAATCATTACCTGGTGTACCATATGAAATTGCTAACTGTGTTACGTTTCCTCCTCCATTTTTACTAGAATATTCAAGGTTAAACGCATGGTAGTAATCCCCAACACTAAAACCGTTAGTATGGGAACCTAATAAAAGTGTATAACCACTTCCAGGTCTTGTGTTTGTAACATGATTCCAATCTTGTGTTCCGCTAGTTGTTTCAGCACCAAACCAATTCGCAGCACTTGTTATGTATCCACTATTATTTGTAAATTGTGAAATATTCATACTGGTTAAACTACCAGCAGTAGTTG
>JACCDG010915573.1_pt1 | contig 10679 bp, 12 predicted proteins | sample 7442471 | NCBI WGS metagenome assembly JACCDG01 (sample SAMN15323444, study PRJNA562643) | freshwater metagenome | isolation source: river surface water | place: USA:Blue River Watershed | collected 2017-08-17 | reverse complement strand
TGGAGCAGCTCTGGAACCTGACCAAGGACGACGACTGCTACATCACGTCCGATGTCGGTCAACACCAGATGTTCGCCGCGCAGTTCTACAAGTTTGACCAGCCCCGGCGCTGGATCAACTCGGGTGGCCTGGGCACCATGGGCGTGGGCATTCCCTACGCCATGGGGATCAAGCTGGCCAAGCCCGAGGCCGAGGGGTTTTGTGTGACGGGTGAAGGCTCGGTGCAGATGTGCATCCAGGAGTTGTCGACCTGCTTGCAATACAACACCCCGATCAAGGTGCTGTCGCTCAACAACCGTTACTTGGGCATGGTGCGCCAGTGGCAAGAACTTGATTACGAGGGTCGCTACAGCCACAGCTACATGGACGCGTTGCCCGATTTTGTGAAATTGGCCGAAGCCTATGGTCACGTTGGCATGCGGATCGAACGTCCACAAGACGTCGAAGGCGCGCTGCGCGAGGCACGCGCGCTGAAAGACCGCACGGTGTTCATCGACTTCCAAACCGATCCCACGGAAAACGTGTTCCCAATGGTTCAGGCGGGCAAAGGCATCACCGAGATGTTGCTGGGCGCTGAAGACCTTTAATTCTTTCCCACTGTTGAATCTATTGTCCGCCGAGCCTGTGCATTACCGTGCACAGGGGAGGGCGGCGAAAAGAGGATGCTGACATGAAACACATCATTGCTGTACTGATTGAGAACGAAGCCGGGGCCTTGTCCCGTGTCGTGGGCCTGTTTTCGGCCCGTGGTTACAACATCGAGTCCCTAACGGTAGCGCCCACCGAAGATCCGAGCCTATCGCGCATGACCATCCAGACCACCGGTTCGGATGACGTGATTGAGCAGATCACCAAACACCTCAATCGCTTGATCGAGGTGGTCAAGGTGGTGGACCTGACTGAGGGCGCCTACACCGAGCGCGAGCTGATGCTCGTGAAAGTGCGAGCTGTGGGCAAGGAGCGCGAAGAAATGAAGCGCATGGCCGATATTTTTCGTGGTCGAGTGATCGACGTGACCGAGAAGAGCTACACCATCGAACTCACCGGTGACCAGAGCAAGAACGACGCGTTTTTGGAAGCGATCGACCGGACTGCCATTCTCGAAACCGTTCGCACCGGCGCTTGTGGCATTGGTCGAGGCGAGCGCATTTTGAGGGTCTGATGACCACTCCTGCGCCGTTGCGCGGCTTTCCCCTCAAGGGGACGGTGCCAGCGGACCGGCTGAGCCGGATCCGAGGCACCCTTACTCGAAATACCAACCTTTCACCGCCGTTGGTTACCATAGGCGGTTTTTCAAATTTCAACCGGAGCAACCTCATGAAAGTTTTCTACGACAAAGACTGTGACCTAAGCCTGATCAAAGGCAAGACCGTCGCCATCATCGGCTACGGCTCGCAAGGTCACGCTCACGCCCAGAACCTGAACGACAGCGGCGTGAAAGTGGTGGTCGGCCTGCGCAAGGGCGGCGCCTCTTGGGACAAAGTTGGCAAGGCCGGCTTGACCGTCATGGAAGTCAATGACGCTGTGAAGGCCGCCGATGTGGTCATGATTTTGTTGCCCGACGAGCAGATTGCCGAGGTGTACAACAACAACGTCGCTCCTAACATCAAGCAAGGCGCTTCGCTGGCTTTTGCCCACGGCTTTAACGTGCACTACAACCAGGTGGTGCCGCGCGCCGACTTGGACGTGTGGATGGTGGCCCCCAAGGCCCCTGGTCATACCGTGCGCAACACCTACACCCAGGGTGGCGGCGTGCCCCACTTGGTGGCGGTGCACCAGGACAAGGGCGGCAAGGCCCGTGACCTCGCGCTGAGCTACGCCATGGCCAACGGTGGCGGTAAGGCCGGCATTATCGAGACCAACTTCAAAGAAGAAACCGAGACCGACTTGTTCGGCGAGCAAGCTGTGTTGTGCGGTGGTGCGGTCGAGCTGATCAAGATGGGCTACGAAACCCTGACCGAAGCAGGCTATGCGCCCGAAATGGCCTACTTCGAGTGCTTGCACGAGCTGAAGTTGATCGTTGACCTGATTTACGAAGGCGGTATCGCCAACATGAACTATTCGATCTCCAACAACGCGGAGTTCGGCGAGTACGTGACTGGCCCCGAGGTGATCAACGAGCAGTCGCGCGCCGCCATGCGCAACGCCCTCAAGCGCATCCAAAACGGTGATTACGCCAAGATGTTCATCCAGGAAGGCCGCCTCAACTACCCGAGCATGACAGCACGTCGCCGCAACACTGCCGATCATTCGATCGAAGTGGTTGGTGCACAGCTGCGTGCCATGATGCCCTGGATCGCCAAGAACAAGCTGGTTGATCAGACTCGCAACTGATCTGGTCATTCGCTTCAGACAAGCCACCTTCCAGGGTGGCTTTTTTTGTGTGGCAAAGAGGCCGGGCCACGCCGATTCTGGTGTCTGGCTTACACTTGTTACTCCGACCTACACGCTCTCTTTCATGCACGACGGATCAGATCAGTTTTCTTCCGCTCCCGCCGAGCCCCGACGCTCGAAGGGCATTTACATGTTGCCCAATATGGTGACGCTGGCCGCGTTGTTCGGTGGCTTTTATGCGGTGGTCATGGCCATGAACGGCCGCTACGATTTGGCGACGGTCGCCATTTTCGCCTCGATGGTGCTCGACAGCTTAGACGGTCGCATCGCGCGGATGACCAACACCCAAAGCGCTTTTGGTGAGCAAATGGACTCGCTCTCCGACATGGTGTCGTTTGGCGCTGCGCCGGCGCTGATCGCGTACGAATGGACCTTGCGTGGGCTTGGGCGTTGGGGTTGGATCGCCGCCTTTGTGTATTGCGCTTGCGCGGCACTGCGTCTGGCCCGCTTCAATGTGAACACCGGGGTGGTGGATAAGCGGTATTTTCAGGGTCTGCCGTCGCCCGCTGCAGCGGCCTTGGTGGCGGGCTTCATTTGGTTGATGACCGAGACCGGCGTCAAGCCCGAGGACGTCTCCTGGGTCATGTTTTCGCTCACGCTCTACGCAGGCTTGACCATGGTCACCAATGTGCCGTTCTACAGTTTCAAAGACCTGAGTCTCAAGCGCAGCGTGCCGTTTGCGGCGCTGGTCCTGGTGGCCTTAGGTATTGCGGTCATCAACATCGACCCGCCGACGGTGCTGTTTTTGCTGTTTGTGGTGTATGGCTTGTCGGGCTATGGCGTCTACGCTTGGCGCCGGGTCAAGGGAAAACCCACCAGTGTGATCAGCACCTCGACCGATGAGCCCGACGAACGTGGCTTACACCAGTGATCGCGCGATGGGCGTGGACGCTATCAAGCCCATGGGTGTTCCCTATGCCAAGCCGTTGGTGGTTTGTGATACATTGCAACGCATGAGCAGGTGCAACTACGTCCTACTAGCTCGGCCCCTCGGGTCGGTGGACTAGCGCGCGCTTTTTCCTCACAACGGCCCGTTTGCACCCGCAGCGGGCCGTTTGTTTTGGAACTGTGGGTTTTTGTTTTTGGCCATGAGCCAGCACCCTTTGGAGATTTGCCATGAGCGATCAATTGATCATTTTTGACACCACCTTGCGCGATGGCGAGCAGTCGCCAGGCGCCTCCATGACCAAAGATGAGAAGCTGCGCATTGCACGCCAGCTTGAACGCCTGCGTGTTGACGTGATCGAGGCGGGTTTTGCAGCCAGCTCCAACGGTGATTTCGAGTGCGTTCAGGCGATCGCCAACACCATCAAAGACTCAACGGTGTGCTCTTTGGCCCGAGCCAACGACAGAGATATTTCTCGCGCGGCAGAGGCTCTCAAAGGCGCCAGTCGCGCGCGCATTCACACCTTCATTGCCACCAGCCCGCTGCACATGGAGAAAAAGCTCCGCATGACGCCTGAACAGGTGTTGGAGCAAGCCAAACAGTCGGTGCGGTTCGCGCGCAATTTGTGCGCAGATATCGAATTCAGCCCCGAAGACGGCTATCGGAGCGAAGTTGATTTCCTGTGTCGCGTGCTTGAAGCGGTCATCGCTGAGGGTGCCACCACCATCAACATCCCTGATACGGTGGGCTATGCCGTGCCAGAGTTGTACGGTAACTTCATCAAGACTTTGCGTGAGCGCGTGCCCAACGCCGACAAAGCGGTGTGGTCGGTGCATTGCCACAACGATTTGGGTATGGCCGTGGCGAATTCGTTGGCAGGTGTCAAGATTGGCGGCGCGCGTCAGGTGGAATGCACCATCAATGGCTTGGGGGAGCGAGCCGGCAATTGCTCTCTTGAGGAAATTGTCATGGCGGTGCGCACCCGCAAAGACTACTTTGATCTGGCTCTGAACATCGACACGACACAAATTGTGCCGGCCTCTCGCATGGTGAGTCAGACCACTGGTTTTGTGGTGCAGCCTAACAAGGCGGTGGTCGGCGCTAATGCTTTCGCACATGCCTCCGGTATTCACCAGGACGGCGTGCTCAAAGCGCGCGACACCTACGAAATCATGCGCGCTGAAGATGTGGGCTGGAGCGCCAACAAAATTGTTCTGGGCAAACTGTCTGGCCGCAACGCGTTTAAGCAGCGCATCCAAGAGCTCGGCATCGAGATGGAGTCCGAGTCGGAAATCAACACCGCGTTTGCCAAGTTCAAGGAGCTGGCAGATCGCAAAAGCGAGATTTTTGACGAAGACATTTTGGCCTTGTGCAGCGACGAGAGCGTTACCGCTGAAAAAGAGCAATATGGTTTGGTTTCACTGTCGCAGCGCAGTGAAACCGGCGAACGGCCGCAAGCTGAGGTGGTGTTTACCGTGGCCGGAAGAGAATTCAAAGGCACATCAGACGGCAATGGTCCAGTCGACGCCTCGCTCAAAGCGATTGAAAGTCATGTGAAGAGTGGCGCTGAATTGGTGCTCTATTCGGTCAATGCCATCACCAGCGGTTCAACTGAAAGCCAAGGTGAGGTGACGGTGCGTTTGCAACACGGTGGTCGGGTGGTCAACGGTGTAGGCGCGGATCCAGACATCGTGGTGGCTTCGGCCAAGGCCTATCTCAGCGCTTTGAACAAGCTGCACAGCAAGGCCGATAGGGTTGCGGCTCAAGGCTGATGTCGCTTTTGGGGATTGAATGAGTACCAACAGGCTCATTCAATCCCTATTGGCTTCAAGTTTAGCGTACAAGTTTTTGATATTGCTTGTCTTTTTCCCAACGTCTATACTCTCCACCAACACACACAGCCGTTGGAGCTAAGGGTATGCAAGGTTTTTGTTTTGACGTTGGTCGCGTTCGCTTGATCTTTGCTTCGGTGTGTATTGCTGCAGGCTTGATGACGTCACACACCGCGGACGCTTCACAGCCGAAGAAAAAGCAGTCGTCTGTTCACGTGCAGAAAAAAGGCGCTGCGCCAAAAAAACTGGCCGCACAGAAGAGGTCCAGTGAAACCAAACAAGCCCGAGCGGAGAAACCTCGCAAAGGCAAAGCCACTCAAGTAACCGCGGCGAGGTCGTCCAAGTACGACAAAAAAGCGTTTGTTGCTCGGGCAAGTGTGCGCCCCCAAGCGAGCATTGGTGCGTCTACCGAAAGATATGCATCACGTGGCTCTATGGGGGAGCAGTTGGGCCTTAGGCAACGTGTGGATCCCTTGGAGCTCAGCGCGAGCGTGGCCTTGGTGTTGGATCAAGACACCAACGAGGTGTTGTTCAGCAAAAACGAAGCGGCCGTGTTGCCCATTGCGTCCATCACCAAGTTGATGACTGGCTTGGTCATCGCCGATGCCCAGTTGCCCATGTCGGAATCCATCACCATCACCCAAGATGACGTGGATACGTTCAAAGGCAGCTCTTCTCGCTTGGCGGTGGGGACAACGCTCAGCCGAGAAGAATTGATGCATTTGGCGCTCATGTCCAGTGAGAATCGTGCAGCTCACGCTTTGGGTCGCACTTTCCCTGGTGGGCTTGCCCATTTTGTGCAGCTGATGAACCAGAAGGCCAAGGCATTGGGCATGGGCGATACACGCTTTGTTGAGCCCACAGGTTTGTCGAGTGCCAACCAGTCAAGTGCCCGTGATTTGGCGACTTTGGCTACTGCCGCTTATGAGCGGCCCATACTGCGACAACTGTCCACCAGTCCGAGTCATTACTTGGACGTTGGCCGACGTGTACTGCGTTTTAACAATTCGAACAAGTTGATCCACAACCCCGACTGGCAAATTGGCCTGCAGAAAACGGGCTACATATCGGAAGCTGGCCGCTGCTTGGTGATGCAGGCGCAAGTTGCTGGACGCAAACTGATCATGGTGTTGCTCGATTCTGCGGGCAAAGCATCGCGTGTCGACGACGCCGAGCGGATGCGCAAATGGGTAGAAGCAACCACCTTGATGCAGTGGCCAGAGCGGCCGCGCAGTTGAGCGAGCGCACTCCTTCAGGCTGTTTGGGCCGCTAATCTCTGCTTAGGAAGCGTTGGGTCCATAGGGTTCAGGGCAACCCAAGGCCGCCGAGATGTGGGCGGCTGTGGCCTTGAGTTTGACCATCCAACCCTCGTCGATGCGGTCGGCTGGTGCTGAAATCGAGAGACCGGCCACCAATTTGCGTTGGTCATCGTAGATCCCTGCTGCCATGCAGCGCACACCCAGTTCAAGTTCTTCGTTATCGCGAGCCGTTCCGCTTTGACGGCACAGCGTCAATTCGCGCTCCAGTGCGGGTAGCTGTGTCAGGCTATTGCGGGTGTTGCCAGCGAGGCCGGTTCGGGTGGCGTAGGCGCGCACGCGCGACACATCGTCAACCGACAGAAACAGTTTGCCCACCGATGTCAGGTGCAGCGGCGCTCTGCCACCAATGGCCCTCACCACTTGCATGCCTGAGCGTTCGCTGTAGGCCCGTTCCACATACACAATCTCGTCGCCTTGCCTAACGCTTAGGTTGACCGGTTGTTGGATCAGTTTGTGCAGCTCGCGCATCGGCAACAAAGCCGCATCGCGCACATTGAGGCGTGCCTTCACCAAATTCCCCAGTTCCAGCAAGCGCATGCCAAGGCGGTAGCTGCCGGCCTCGGGTCGGTCTACAAAGCGACCTATGGTCAGGTCGTTGAGGATGCGGTGGGCGGTTGACGGGTGCAGACCCGTGCGCTCACTGATGTCCTTCAGCGATACAGCATCTTCGCGCGAGGCCAGCACCTCCAGCAAGGTGAACATGCGTTCAATGACTTGGACGGTGGGTGTGGCGGATAAGGTGTCGTTTTTTTTGGTCATGGCATCCGAAGGTGAATGCCGATTTTATAGGGTGAAATTAAGGAATGTCCAGAAACAGATTTGTTTCGCTTTAAGCGGTTTGCCACACCCCATCGATCAGGCGTTCGTGCGGCATGAACTGGGATTTGTAGTTCATTTTGGGACTCTGTTCGATCCAATAACCGAGGTAGACGTAGTCGAGCCCCAAGGCCATGGTTTGCTCGATTTGCCACAACACACTGAAGGTCCCATAGCTGTTTTTGCTGTCGCTGGGATCGTAAAACGTGTAGACCGCTGACAGACCGTCGTTGAGCACATCGACAATCGACACCATCACCAGACATTGGGTCTTGGGGTCGCGAAACTCGACCAAGCGCGAATTCACCCGGCTTTGCAGCAAAAACTGGCTGTACTGGTCGATGCTGTCTTTGTCCATGCCGCCGCCGCTGTGCCGGCTGGTCTGATAGCGCAAATACAGCTCGTAGTGTTCGTTGTGCAGCGCCAGGCGTTTGATGGTGACCTGCAAATCGGCATGTCGTTGCCTGCTGCGGCGCTGGCTGCGGTTGGGGGTGAAGGCCGCGGCGTTGACCCGCAAGGGAATACAGGCTTGGCAACCATCGCAATAGGGGCGGTAGGTGAACACGCCGCTGCGCCGAAAGCCCTGTGCTACCAAGCCAGAGTACACGTCGTTGTGGATCAAATGGCTTGGCGTGGCCACCTGTGAACGTGCCAAACGGTCCGGCAGGTAGCTGCAGGGGTAAGGCGCTGTGGCATAGAACTGCAGCGCCGCCAGGGGCAACTCGTCGTGTTGTTTCACGGCACCGGTGTGAATGGGTCGATTTCGTTCCAGTATAGGGGGCTGAATCGCCACACCGGAGCGGGACGACCCAAGACCTCGGGCAAGTGGTGGACAAAATCGCGCCGGGCAATAGGCGCGGCGCCCATGGTGGCGAGGTGTGTGGTTTCTTGTTGGCAGTCGATCAAGCCCAAGCCGTGAGCGCGACAAAATGCCACCAGAGCGGCCAGCGCCACTTTGGAGGCGTCGGTATGCCAAGCAAACATCGATTCTCCATACACCATGCCACCCAAATTGACGAGATAAAGCCCGCCAACCAACTCGCCATCGAGCCAGGTTTCGACCGAATGCGCCATTTGGGCATGGTGCAATTTGGTGTACGCCTCGACCATGGGCGCTGTGATCCAAGTGCCTTTTTGTCCGTCGCGCGGTGTGCTGGCGCAGGCCTGGATCACGCGCACAAAGGCGCTGTCCATGCGGATCTCTAGGCGTTCACTTTGGCGCCAGTGGCGGATGGTTTTTTTGAGCGAGCGGTGCAGCCGAAAATCCTTTACTTGCAACACCATGCGCGGGTCTGTGCTCCACCACAACACGGGCTGTCCCTCGCTGAACCAAGGGAAGATGCCACGGCAGTAAGCTTTGATCAAAGACGTCACGTCCAACGAGCCACCTGCTGCCAGCAGGCCAGGAGCCGGGCTGTCGGGCCCCCAGGCGGTGTCGACCGGTGGAAACTCGTCGGTGTCTGACAGCCACACCAAAGGCGGTGTGTGGGGGCGGTGAGCGCTCATGACCGTATTGTCGATCCAACGGTCCACAGTCGGCTCAGCGCCAAGCCAAACGCTATCCCAATCGCGTCGGCCACCCAGTCCCAGACGTCGCCTTGGCGCCAAGTGGTCAGCGATTGCAGCACTTCAATGAGTGCTCCCCACACCAGTAGACCCAGCGCGATGTTGCGCCAGCGCAGGCCGCTTGCGGCGGCGAGCCATGCGAGCACGGCGAATCCCAGGGCATGCTGAGCTTTGTCCCAAAAGCTCAACACCGGTGGAATGCCGGATGGCGGCAGCAAGGACAGGACCAATGTGGCAGCCAACGCCAATCCCAGCAGCCAGCGAAATATGCACGTTGACCGAAATGTCATGTTCACGGCTCGCTCGAAGACAAAGAAAAAGCCCTTGCATTGCTGCAAGGGCTTATCTTATTTGGCTCCCCGACCTGGGCTCGAACCAGGGACCTACGGATTAACAGTCCGGCGCTCTACCGACTGAGCTATCGGGGAACAGACTCAAATTATAGCGTCATTTTTCTGTGTTTTTCGGCTGCTCTGTATTTTCCGAAATTTTTTCTTGCAACACACCCAAACGGCGTTGCAGCAGTGCGCTGGTGGTGGTGTATTGCAGGGGGCCCGCTGCGGCGGGGTTGAGCGATTCGAGCAGGGTGTAAGCGCACATCACCGCTTCGTGAAAGCCGCAGGCGATCAAGCGTTTTTTGCCGCGGTAGCTCACCACATCGCCAACCGCACAGATTCCCTCTTGCTCGGTGGCGAAGGTGGCCATGTCGACCGGCAGCAGCTTTTTTTCCAGCGCCAGGCCCCAATCTGCCAAGGTGCCGAGCTTGGGCGACAGGCCTTGGCGGACCAGCACCGCGTCGCACGTCAAATCGCGTGGGGCGCCGCTGGGCTCTGTGATCTGCAGGCCGGTGAGCGCACCGGCCTTGAGCAGCGCCTGGGTGGGCAGGCCCGCCACCAGTTGCACTTTGCCGCGCGCCAGGGCGGCTTGCCACGCTTGCAACATGGTTTCGGGCGCCGATACCGCATCACGGCGATGCAGCACGGTCACACTGGCCGCGATCTGTTCAAGGGCCAAGGCCGATGCGATGGCCGGCTCTTCGCCACCGCTGACCAGCACGTGTTTGTCTTTTAAGAGCGGCAGCGCGTCGTCAAAGAAAAACACCTGTAGACCTTCAAGCGTGCGCAACTCCGGCAGGTTGATGCGGCGCGGCTCAAAAGCGCCTACGCCCGCGGCGATGATCACCGCACGCGCGCGAAACGCCTGCCCGACGGCGCTGCGGAGTTCAAAGGTCGACGTGGTCTCGTCGCGCCGCAGCTGGGTGATGCAGTGTCCCAAAAACAAGGGCACGTTCAAGGGCCGCAATTGCGCCATCAACGCATCGACCAAGCTGCGACCGGTGCAAAAAGGCACACCGGGAATGTCGTAAATCGGCTTGTCGGGGTAGAGCTCGGCGGCTTGGCCACCGACGTGGGGCAGGGCGTCGACCACCGCGCACTGCAGGCCCAACAACCCCAGTTGAAACGCTTGGTACAGGCCCACCGGGCCGGCACCGATCACCAGCACATCGGTGCTGTACTCGTGCGTGTCCGGGTGGGAGGGCTCGGCGGTCACGGCCAAGCGCGTTCAGCGGATGAGTTCGCCAAGCTTGCCGGTTTTGTCTTTCCAGTCGTCGGCATCCGGCAGGGCTTGCTTGCGCTTGGTGATGCTTTTCCAGTTGGGCAGTTTGGCCAGCTCGGCGTTGATGGCCGTCATATGCACCTGGTCTTTGGGCAAGTCTTCTTCGGCGTAAATGGCGCTGACCGGGCACTCGGGGATGCACACCGCGCAGTCGATGCATTCGTCTGGGTCGATGGTCAGGAAGTTCGGGCCTTCGCGGAAGCAGTCCACGGGTCAGACATCGACGCAGTCGGTGTACTTGCAACGGAT
>JACCDG010264872.1_pt1 | contig 10679 bp, 11 predicted proteins | sample 7442471 | NCBI WGS metagenome assembly JACCDG01 (sample SAMN15323444, study PRJNA562643) | freshwater metagenome | isolation source: river surface water | place: USA:Blue River Watershed | collected 2017-08-17 | reverse complement strand
TTCTATGTCTCACTCTACATCTCTAACTGGTCTTGCAAACGGAACATCATATACACGATACGTAGCTTGTGCTGACACTGCAGGCAATGCTTCTGCGACACAAAGTAGAACATTTAGTGTGGCTGCAGTTGTTGTAGATACGACGGCTCCAGCAGTACCTACAGTAACAGTCGGTACTCCAACAGAAAGTACATTAGGAGTATCTTGGAATGCTGTCACAGATCCTTCAACTCCAGTAACATACAAATTATATCGAAGTACATCTTCAACAGGAACATTCACCCAGGTAGGTGGAACTTTAACAACAACATCGACAACTGATACAGGGCTTTCAGCCTTGACTACATACTGGTACAAGGTATCAAGTTGTGACAGTGCCTCACCATCTAATTGTTCAGCACAAAGTATTGCAGTGAGCGGAACAACAACAGCGGTTGGAACAGAACCACCGGTTACAACAACATGTCCGACAATACCTACACTTACAGGTGATATCCAAACAACAAAGGGTGTTACTTTGTGTGCCGAAGTATCAAATAATCCTGCTCGTATAACTCTCAAGTGGGGTAATGTTACAACACGAACTCAAACAAGTGCTACTATTTCAAGAAAATTAGCATCAGCAACATCATTTACTCAAATAGGAACAGTATCAGGTACAGCAACAAGCTACGTGGATAATACGGCTGTTTCTGGAGTGTATTATGAATACAAAGTTCAAGTAAACTCAAATGCCTACGGTTACATCGCGGCTGGAATTAATGTTCCTCTTGAATCATATAAAGGAAAAATGATTCTTGTGATTGATAACACATTCCAAACATCACTTGCTTCACAAATCAGCACTCTCATTGATGATCTTACTGCTGATAGATGGGTTGTAATACCAAAATATGTCAATCGAAGTGATACTCCGACAACGGTTCGAAATGTTATTAAGGCGGAGTATGATGCTGATCCTACAAATGTAAAGGCAGTATATCTTTTAGGACATGTTCCTGTTCCTCGAGCTGGAAACTTTAATGGAGATGGGCATGGCTCACGAGCTCTTTCAACAGATACATATTATGGAGAAATGACACAAGAATTCAATAAATTGTCAAATGGATGTACTCCTTATACTGAAGTTACGAATATACCTGCTGGTCCATCAGATTGGAGCCTTTGGCCAGTTAATTATTCTCAATGGCAAAGTCCTTATCAAGTAAGTTCTTTCATGCCAATACCTCCAGCTACACATAAATTCTGTCTCACAAGTGGTCAAACACCTTCATCGGTTGAATTACAAGTTGGACGAGTCGATATGTTTGGACTTACTGTATATAGTCAATCAGAACAAACACTTCTTTCAAATTATCTGACAAAAGCTCGAGAATTTAAAAGAAAAGTTTGGACACCAGTAAAACGTGCATTTATTCGAGATGCTCTTATCCATCAAGGATACGACGGAGGTAAGTTTATTTACGGAATGTTACCATCTCTTGTTGGGCCAAATAATATAACTATAGAAAATGGTGCAAGTAGTATGGGCGCAATGAATCTTGCGACGTCTAGTTCAAATACATACTTATTTACATCCCTAAGATATGGAGGTACAACAACAGCAGTTGATTACGCAGGAGGAGGAGCTTTGGGTAATAGTTATACTCATGCGACATCTGGATTTGAGATGGGCGGGGTATTCAATCAATATGTAGCAAGTTATATTCCAGAATGGGGAGATTATAATGCTCTTATTAGAGCGGCTCTAGCCGATGGTAAAGCGCTTGTGTCAATGCATGGTGATGATAGAAACTGGTATACACACTCAATGGGTCTTGGACAAAATATTGGTTACGCAGGACGAATGTCTGTAAACAACACAACATCGCTCTATGTTCCAGTCGGAGGTATTTGGGATAGTAGTTACGGTGGAAATGGATTTATGTCACTTCTTGGAGATCCATCACTTAGAATGGAATATGTAGCTCCGGTTGCTTCATTAACGTTAACAAATAGCTCAGGAAAAACAGCAATGTCCTGGCCTGCAACATCTAGTGCCACACATGGATACAATATATATAAAATAACCTCAAGTAGTATTACAAAACTAAACGGGGCTGCCATAACAGGAACAAGTTATACCTCAACAGATAACTATACAGCAGGTAACAAGTACATGGTTACAGCAGTTAAACTTGAAATTGGAAATGGTGGAACATATTACAACGAGTCTCTCGGAGCAATAGCAACTATCCCAGGAGGGGTAGGTGACGTCACAGCTCCGTCTGTTCCATCTGGTCTTGTAGCAGGACCTTCAACTTCATCTTCTGTTAATTTTTCTTGGACACCGTCAACTGACGCTGTCGGAGTAATGGGGTATAAGGTTTATCGAAGCACATCTTCAACTGGAACATACTCTGAAATAGCGAGTGCATGAACTCTTACAAACTATACCGACTCATCGCTTAGCGCGAACACGACGTACTACTATAAAGTAGCGGCATATGACGCCGCGGGAAATGTTTCCGCTCAATCATCGGCGCTTGCTCTAACTACTACTTCAATAGTCGGACAAGTTTTGGGTATTAGTGGACCTGTAGGGCCAAGTCTTTCAGAAAATCCTACTTCATGCACTAATCCATCAGGTGGTGCTGTGTACTATATTGATGGGGCCTCAGGAAATGATTCAAACAATGGTACTTCAACAGCCTCCGCATGGAAGACACTAACAAAATTGAGTAATTCAATGTCTTCTATAACCCCAGGAACAATGATTTGTATTAAAAGAGGAAGTATATACAGAGGTAGTTTGACGATTAGTGTTTCTGGCTCATCGTCCCTACCTATTCTTGTAGATGCATATGGTCCTGGTTCAGCACCAGTTATCTCAGGTCTTGATGCTGTTACAGGCTCTTGGACAGTACACTCTGGAAACATTTACAAAACAACAATAGCAACAGGCTTATCACCAAAACAACTTCAAGTTGGTGGGGCACAACAAAAACTAGCTCGTCATCCAAACTCTGGATGGTTAACAACCGATGATAAAACAGCCACAACTGTAGTTGATAGTTGGATTGGAACACAAACAGCCGGTTCTCTTGTTGGTGCAAATCTTGTTGTGCGAGGGAATCCTTGGGCTTGGGGGGCAGCACCTGTCACAGGTCACTCTGGGAGTACTGTAACGATTGCCTCACCTGGACTTGCAACATTTATTGGAACTCAAGCTGGTTGGGCGTATGGACTTGAAAATAAACTTTCTTTTCTTGATTCAGCGGGTGAATGGTACTATAACTCAACAACTGGTGAACTTTACCTTTGGGCGCCTGGTAATGCAAATCCAAACAGTCTATCTGTAGAAGTTGCAGTAAGAGCAAATGGAATTCTTTTAGGATACGGTAGAAGTAATATCCATTTTAAGAATCTTGTATTTGAAGGTTATAGTGGAGCTATTACTCAAGAAGGAAACCAAAAGAGGATGCTCTATGAAAATCTAGAAATGAGAAACTCAGTCAGGGCTTTCCTTCTTTGGACTGAAGAAAACTCAGTTGCTGATGGTAATATTATTAGAAACAACTATGTTCACGATATTTTCCAAGACGCAGTAGCTCTATTCGGTGGAAATGGCCACACATTTGAAGGTAACGTTGTTAGAAATGTTGGACTCGATCCTTGGACAGGAGCTAACATCGATACATGGGGTCTTATCGGACTTAACACAGGAACATCAAACCAAACCGTTCGAAGAAACATTGTTGAAAATATCGGATACACAGGTATGTTCGTTAATGGTAGTGGTCTTATCGAAGAAAATGTCTTTGAAGACATGTTGATGGCAGTAACTGACGGAGCCGGCATTATGTTTAACGTAGCTGATGGTCTAACAATTAGAAAAAATATTGTTAAAAATGTTCTTTCTAATACAGCCAATATGCCTCAGCCATACCCAACATACGATGCCATTGGAAATGCTTTCTATTATGGAGATGATAGTGTTAAAAATACTACAGTTGAAGGTAACATTGCTATAAACATTGGAAATGATGCATATGTTATGGACCATGGTGCAGAATATACAAACAACAAAACCATAAACAACATCGCATTTAATTTCAAACGTGGTGGGATATTCCTTACAGACGCTTCACTATATCGAGATGAAGGAGCAAGTTATGGAGCATCTTATATGCAACTCTGTGAACCATATACAAATAGTCCATGTTTCAAATCTCAATTCAATGATATTGTAACAGGAAACAAGTTGTATGGTTTCGAGCCAGATGGAACTAATCCAAATACAGGAATCCCATCAGGAAGTCGTGGAATCTATATGTTTTATACTTACAGTAACGGTTCAGGTGGGCACACAGATTATGGAACGATAAACAATAACTACTACTACAACAAATTAAGTCCGGCTAGAGTTACGACAAGGTGGCCGGTCATTCCACCATTCACTACAACAGATCATACGCTAGCACAGTGGAGAACATTATCAGGGGAAGATATAAACTCAACTGACTCAGCGTATCCTGCTTCAAGTACAAGGCCAGATCCACAGATCTTTTACAATCAGACACTTTCTGCTATAACTCAATCAGTGAATGGATGTAATGCAAATGGTACACCGCTGACAGGTAACCAAACAATACAGCCGTTTACCGCATTAGTAGTAGAATATGGTAATTGTTAATATATGAAAAAAATAATTATTTTTGTTGCAGTTGTGGTGGTGTTACTCGTTGCGTATCTTCTAATAAGTAATAATACGAAGTTTAATCAAGAAGGGAATCAAGCTAATGTTATCTCAAATCTTTTTTCTAAAGATAATAAGTCTGTGACCACACAAGCTGATTCAGGTAAAATAACTCCGACATCTACAGGAAAACGAGCCCCAACCCCAACAGTAGAAAGATTCAAGAGTAATGATATGAGTAAAATGAAAGAAATATATATCGATGGATTGAAGAAGAAAAATCCAAGAACTGAAGTTCCACGGTAAATCATAAAAAAGACCCCATTTTATGGGGTCTTTTTTATGATATAATTACCCGTATGAAACTTGGATTAAAACCAGAAATAAAGAAAAAATTTATAGTTATAAAAGCAAGAAAAGGAGCAGGTTTTGGTCTTAAGACAAAAGTTCCATTTAAAAAAGGTGATTTCGTGATCGAATATGTTGGTATTAAAAGAAAAAATAAAGATATTGAATACCATACAGGCAAATACTTATTTGAAGTCGATGATAATTTCACTATAGATGGAAGTCCTCGTTGGAATTTAGCTAGATATATAAACCACTCTTGTCGACCAAATGCTGAAGTGGAGATTGATAAAAACGGAAAGATTTTAATTGAAGCGATTAAAAACATAAAAGAAGGAGAAGAGATAACGTATGACTATGGAAAAGAATATTTTAATGAATTTATAAAACCAATTGGTTGTAAATGTGAGAAGTGTATTAAAAAATCTAAGTAGTAAATAATATGGAAGAAAATAAAGAAGAAATAAAAACAAAAGAGCCGGAAGTACTGTCAAAAAAAACGGGACTATCTTTGCCATCTGCTATTGTTGTTGCTGGAATCCTTTTATCTTTTTCAGTTATTTTCTCATCAACACAAAAAGGGCAGGTTGATGGTTCTGTTCAAGGAACAAAAGACGTTGCTATACCGGACGTTACAGAGGCAGATTTTATCCAAGGTGATAAAAATGCGGAAATAAATATTGTTGAATACTCTGATTTTTCTTGTGGTTTTTGCGCCAGGTATCACCCAACAATGAAAAAAATAGTTTCTGAATATAAAGGAAAAGTTAGATGGGTTTACAGACATTTGCCAATCTTTAATAAGCCAGCCGCGGTCGCCTCATCTTGTGTCGGAAATATTTTAGGAGACGAAGCCTTCTTTTTGTATGCTGATAAGATTTTTGAAAACCAAAAAGATATAAATCAAGATTTCTTAAAAAAAGAAGCTTTGCTACTCGGACTTACCGATTCGCAGTATGAAAATTGCATAAACGATAAAGTGTTAAACGATAAAATATCAGAAGATTTTACCTCCGTACGTGTTTTAGCTGGATTTAACGCTACGCCTCACACTGTTATGATTGATAAAAATGGAAATATGTATCCTTTTTCTGGCGCTCTTCCTTACGAAGAAGTTTCGACGTTGGTTAATTCGCTTTTAAAATAATTATAAATAAATTATTGAAATAAAATATGGAAATAATAAAATCAGATGGAGCAGTCCAACCTTTTGACCCTAAAAAACTTTGTGATTCTATAAAAAAAGCTGGTGCGCCAAACCAAGTCGCAAACAGTATTTGTGAAATGGTATCACAAAAGGTAAAGCCAGGTATAACCAGCTCAAATATTTTTAGAGATTCACTTCGTCATTTGGTAAAAGAAGATTTAGATATTGCAGTCCGGTATTCTCTTAAAAGAGGTATCAATACATTAGGCCCAGCTGGATTTTTATTTGAACAATATGTCGAGGCCGTACTTCGCGCATACGGATATAAAACAAGAAGAAATATCATGATGAAAGGGAAGGGCGTGATTCACGAAGTTGATGTCGTGGCTGAAAAAAACGGTCAAACATTTTTAATTGAAGCAAAGTATCGAAACGAAGAAGGGATCAGAACTCACATAGACGAAGTTATGTATGCTGAATCAAGAGTACGAGACATAAACAACCTTGATCAAAATAAAAAGAAAAACAAACAGTATATCCCATGGCTTATTACGAACACAAAATTCACAGACACTTCTATAAAATATGCTAAAGCTTACAATCTAGATTTAACAGGTTGGACCTATCCAAAAGGAAAGTCTCTCGAAGACCTTATCACTGAAAAAAAGATTTATCCTGTCACCGTAATCCCTTCAATGACTAAAAATGCATTAGAGGAAATAGCAAAAAGAGGACTTATACTAGCTCAAGATTTGTTACCATATTCTGCTGAAGACTTAGCTCTAGAATTTAATGTAAATCCTTATAAAGCAAAGGCTATTTTTCACGAAGTTCAGGAATTAATGAAATAGGTTATAATAATACAAGTTTAATAGTTTAATTTACAGTAAAACATATGAATAAAAATTTGGTAATCTCAATTCTTATTATCGCTGGGTTTATTGTCGCGGTTTATTTTGTCATTAAAAATGCACCCGAGCGAGAAGTTATTAATTCTAATCAAGAAGTAACAGAAAATATGAATACAGAAACAACACCAGATGCAGCCGGTACACCTTCAATGGTTATCTTAAAAGAGGGAACAGGTGACGTAGTAACAAAAGCAGGTGACATGATAAGTGTCGTCTATACTGGATCTTTTGAAAATGGAGAAGTTTTTGATTCAAATACAGAATCTGGTGAAGCTTTCGAGTTTACTCTTGGTTCTGGACAAGTTATCTCAGGTTGGGATATCGGTCTTGTTGGTATGAAGGTTGGTGAAGTTAGAAAACTAACGCTTCCTCCAGCTTTTGCATATGGATCAAATGCAGTTGGACCTATTCCTGCAAATTCAACTCTCGTATTCGTTGTTGAGTTAAAAGCAATAAAATAAAAATATGAAAATAAGCACGAAAGAAGTTTTTAAGGAAAGTTGGAAACAAGTAAAAAGTAATTACAAGTTCATAATACCCCTATTTTTACTTGTTCTTGTGGTTTCACTCCTTCTAAATCTAGAAGGAGATGATATTTTCTCTATTTCAGGAATTATTTCACTTCTTGTTTCCCCTGTCCTGTATTATGTAGTTACAAGAACATCTTTTAAAATATCAAGAAATGAAAAAGTTGGATGGGGCGATATTTTCAAAGGTTTGACTCAAAAAATCTATCTATCTTTCCTCGCCGTAAATGTTTTGATGAGTTTGGCTATGATGGTTTTGGTCGCTTTAGGGACTTTTGTAGTCACCACAAACCCTTTTATTGGCCTTATCTTTTCTCTAACCTTATTTGCTTTCGTGTTTATTTACTTTATAGGAGTAATATTTTTTGCACAATATCGTCTTATAGACGTAGGAAGCGATTTCTGGACTGCAATAAAAGACTCTTTTGGCCTAGGCCAAGGTAACAGAGCACTTTTGGTAAAGTTCGCTATTATTGCTTTCTTGTTAAATTTTGTCGGAGCGTTGCTAATTGGTGTTGGTCTTTTGATCACTTTGCCACTATCGTCTATCGCTCTTGCTCATATTTACGACAAGCTTAAAATTAAAAGTTAATATATTTTATGGAAAAAACATTACAAGACAGTATTAAAAATGCATTAGGAGTTGTAACAATCGTGTTACTTCTTCTTTCAGTCTATATAATCGTTCAGATTTTTACAGGAGTTAAAAAACAAGGAGATTTTGATACGATTACAGTTGACGCTTCAGCTGAAACATTCGCGACTCCAGACATTGCCGAAATCTCTTTTTCGGTAATCAAAGAAGACAAAGAGTTATCAGTTGCTCAAACAAATGTTGACACTATTGTGAAGGGGGCGTTAGCTTCTCTCAAAGCTCTTGGTATTGAAGACAAAGATATTAAGACAACATACTATAATGCTAATCCAAGATACGAATACGGAAAAGCTATTTGCATGCAATATCGATGTGATGACGGAGAAAGAGCGCTCGTAGGATATGAAGCGAACCAATCAATCACAGTAACTATCAGAAACTTGGATAACGTTGGTAAAGTTATCTCTAGTCTTGGATCTGCAGAAGTTTCAAATATGTATGGACCAAATTTCCGAGTTGAAAATGAAGATGACTTAAAAGCAAAAGTTCGAGAAGAAGCTATTACAAAAGCAAAAGAAAAAGCAAAAGTTCTAGCGAAAAACTTAGATGTTAGAATCGTTGGTATCGAAAACTTCTCAGAAGGATACGGCGGTGGAATCTATTATGCTAAAGCAGAGATGTCTATGGCAGAAGATGCATCAAACCAAGCCGGAGCGCCAGCATTCAACCCAACTCTTCCAACAGGGGAGAATAAGGTAGAAACGACTGTAACGATTACTTATAGAGTTAGATAATAAACAAAACAAAAAAATCCCGCAAGGGATTTTTTGTTTTTTCTACTTACTAACTACTAATTTACTTTGAAGCGAAATATCCGAGAGCTATACCCATTATAGAAAGGGAGCCGATTATCGGTCCTAGAACCCAAGCGCTGTCTGGAGAGAATACGACAATGATAGCCACTATAGCTACACAAAGTTGAGTAATAACTTTTGTTATTTTCGCAAATACATTTTCTTCTTTTAAATGTGACAGAACTTTGTTTGCCTCAGGAGATTTTTCCGCAACTTTTTTTGTTGTTTTTTTAACTGTTGCCATAAATAAATTTAAAAAGATTTCTACCAACAAATTATACACCATAAAAAAATAAAACAAGAAAAGTTTTACACATTTTAATTATTTTTTTGTTTTGTTTAGCTTAGAAAAAATAAAAAACCACGGTTGACAAAATGCCGAAAGGGGAGTATTCTCTAAATAGCCCCACGGGGGTTTTTTAGTAAGGGGAAACCTTATATAATACCCTTAGGACTTAGCAACTAACAAATAATATTATGAAATTTTTCACATATATAAAAGAATCTTTTGGTGAAGTAAAACACATCAAATGGCCAACAAAAAGAGAAACAGCGATGTATACACTAGCTGTTGTTGTTATTGCTCTTCTTGTCGCTTACTATCTTGGAGTTTGGGATCTTGCTTTCGCTACTTTACTTAAACAAATAATTTAATTCGTATGGCAAAACAATCATTAGGAGAAAGAAATTGGTATGCGATCCACACATATGCTGGATATGAAAATGCAGTGCTTCGAAATCTAAAACAAAGAATAGAGTCTCTCGGAATGCAAGACAAGATTTTTGAAGTTATCGTGCCAACAGAAAAGAAGATAAAAATCAAAGGTGGTAAGAGAGTTGAAACAGAAGAAAAGATTTATCCTGGGTACATTTTGGTGGACATGATCGTGACTGACGACTCTTGGTACGTTGTTCGAAACACTCCGCGAGTAACAGGATTCGTAGGAGCTGGGGTTAATCCAGTTCCAGTTTCTCAAGAAGAAATCGACGTTCTTTTCGGCAGAATGAAAGGTGATGAAAAGAATAAATTCAATATTGATGCAGAAATTGGCGAAACGATCAAAATCGTTGATGGACCATTTAAAGATCTTGAAGGAAAAATCAATAGTATTGATAAGGAACGAGGAAAAATCAACGTTTTAGTTTCAATGTTCGGCCGAGAAACTCCAGTAGAACTAGACTTTTTACAGGTTAAGAAAATCTAATCAATCTATTGGCAAACAGGGGACTATAGTGTATAGTCATTCTGTCGTAACAGAGTTAAGTAAACCTCGACACCTTTTGTACAGCCTCAATTTGTACAAAAAAATATATTTCAATTAAATTATTATGGCAAAAAAAATAACAAAAACAGTAAAAATGCAGGTTCCAGCAGGAAAGGCTACACCTGCGCCGCCTCTTGGTCCTGCGCTTGGACAAGCTGGTGTAAACATCAGTGCGTTCGTGAACGAATTTAACGATCGAACAAAACAAGATATTGGACACAAAGTTTCTGTCGTTCTCCGAGTTTTTGAAGACAGATCATTTGAGTTCGATGTTAAGTCACCGATTACAAAGAGTTTGATTCTAAAAGCTGCAGGTCTTGAAAAAGGCTCAGGCAAGAACCGAACTTCAAAAGT
>JACCDG011394722.1_pt1 | contig 10680 bp, 8 predicted proteins | sample 7442471 | NCBI WGS metagenome assembly JACCDG01 (sample SAMN15323444, study PRJNA562643) | freshwater metagenome | isolation source: river surface water | place: USA:Blue River Watershed | collected 2017-08-17 | reverse complement strand
GTCTACAAAAAATATTCTTTTAATTCCAGGCGACGGCATTGGGCCGGAAGTTGTTTCACAAGCTAAAAAAATAATCGATTTTTTTTCAGCTAATTCTGATAAAAAATTCACAACTAACGAAGCTTTGCTTGGTGGAATTGCTTATGATGAAACTGGCACTCCCTTCCCTGAAGAAACTTTAACTAAGGCAAAAGCAAGCGACGCAATTTTACTTGGCGCAGTTGGCGGTTTGAAATGGGAAAGTTTAGAATATAAACACCGCCCAGAACGCGGTCTTTTAGGCATTCGCAAAGAATTGGGATTATTCGCTAATCTACGCCCAGCAATTGTTTTTGAAGCTTTGGCTGATAGCTCAACTTTGAAAGCAGAAGTTGTTTCTGGTTTGGATATTATGATTGTTCGCGAATTAACTGGAGATGTTTATTTTGGCGAACCACGCGGGGTTGAAACTTTAGCGAATGGTAACAGAAAAGGCTTCAACACAATGGTTTATACTTCACCTGAAGTTCACAGAATTGCTAAAGTTGCTTTTGAATTAGCACAAAAAAGAAATAAAAAATTATGCTCAATCGATAAAGCTAATGTTTTAGAATCAACTGAAATGTGGCGCGAGGAAGTTGCTGTTATTGGCAAAAATTATCCAGATGTTGCACTTTCAAATATGTATGTTGATAACGCAGCAATGCAGTTGGTACGCAATCCAAAACAATTTGATGTGATTGTTACTGGAAACATTTTTGGCGATATTTTATCAGATTTAGCTTCTATGTGCACTGGTTCTTTAGGAATGTTGCCTTCAGCATCACTTGGCGAAAAACAAGTTAACGCCAATGGGGAAGAATTTCAATTCGCTTTATATGAACCAATACACGGTTCAGCGCCAGATATTGCTGGCAAAAATATCGCGAACCCAATCGCAACAATTTCTAGCCTTTCAATGATGTTTAGATATTCTTTTGGCTATGAAAAAGAAGCCAATATTATTGATAGCGCTATTAAAAATGTTTTAAATAAAGGCATTAGAACTGCCGACATCGCTAAGCGCGGTGAACCAACAATTTCAACCACGCAAATGGGTGATAAAATTATTGCAGAAATTGCTAATTTACTGAAATAAATGAAAAAAATTTTTCTAATTGCATTGTTATCAATTTTAAGCTCGAGTGCTTTTGCTCGCACTGCTTGGGTTGATAACAAAGCGATTTGTGAAAAAACTCAGGGCAATTGGCGGCTTTTTAATAATGATTGCGGCAATAGTTGCGAAAGCAGATTTTCTTTACCAATTTGTTCAGCAATTCCAAGCTATGCCTGCGATTGTGGCAAAAACAGGTGCTGGGATAATGACAAATGTGTGTCCAACAAAATTGCCAAAAAATATTGGGATCAAATTGCTGCAGACAACAAAGCTAAACGCGATGAAGAGTTGGCAATTCTAAAAGAACAAGAAGATTTATATTACAAAGATAATAAAGTGGCAAATGCTGCCGCTCCAGACACAACCCAGCCATCAGGCGGTCTCGCTGGTGAAACTCCCGTTGAACCAACTGCAAATTCAGAAACTCCACCTATTGGCACCACTCCAGAAATAGAACAAAAAAAGCAAGTTTGTGACATGCAAAAAGGTGTGTGGAAACAGTTTAAAAATGGCTGTGTTGATAATTGTAACAACAAAATGTCAACCATATCAATGTGTACCAGCGCTTTAACTTTTGGTTGTGAATGTGGCGAAACCAAATGTTGGGATGACACAAAAAGCGTTTGTGTTGAAATTGAGGATTATAAAAAATTAAGCGCAACCCAAATGCAAACGCCTCCGCCAAGCGCATCATCACCAATAGTCATAAACAATCCCATAACCTCATCACCAGCAAATAACTCGGCTCCTAATTCTGCTATTAGCCCAGATTCTATGCCAAAAACCGATAGCCCAAAAAGTGATAACTCTTTTCAACCTAATTCCTTAGGTCAACCTAATTTAATCAATAAATAATGACAATGTCAGTTCAAAGCCAAGGCGGAGTTTCGATTTTAGGATTGTTGCAACAGGCCGATGTGATTGTGCAAATGGTGATGGTGATATTAGCCATCGCCTCAATCTGGTCATGGACAATAGTCTTTGATAAGGTTTTTAAATTTTATATTCTAAAAGTTAAAACCAGCAAATTTGAGGCATTGTTTCATTCAGAAAAAATGTTGGATGATATTTTTATTGTCGCTAAAAAAGCTGACGACCACCCTTTTGCTAAAATTTTTATTTCTGCAGTTAAAGAATGGAAAGGAAGTAATGTTAAATCGATTTTACAATCACAAACCGCTGATAAAAAGGATTCTCTCAAAGAAAGAATCCAAAATTCAATGCAAGTTGCTTGCAATAAATCTTTAGAAAAATTGGAAGATGGAATGCAAATCCTAGCAATTATTGGATCAGTTGCGCCATTTGTTGGTTTGTTTGGAACGGTTTGGGGAATTATGAACAGCTTCCAAGGAATTGCCGCCAGCAAGAATACCAGTCTTGCCGTTGTTGCTCCAGGAATTGCTGAAGCACTACTCGCCACAGCAATTGGCCTTTTTGCCGCTATTCCAGCAGTTTTTTTCTACAACATCTACAGCAACAAAATTAACAAATTTGCCGATGATATGCAAAATTTTGCTGTACTAGTTGGCAATATTTTATCTAGAGAATTGGATAGATAAGTTATATTAAACAGGTTATTTTTGGTTTTCCTGACGAGGAGATAATTGGACAATCGCAGCTCCCGAAACATCTGTTGTTATAACTTTTCTAGTAATTAAATCTGGCGATGATTCTGAAGGACTTGAACTTAGATTGGATATTGACGAATTAGCTCTACTATAGTTAATGCAAAGATTTTGTAAAAAATAGAATAGTGGTGCCATATTGGGATGACTGCCAATTTTACCATCATCTTTTTCAATTATCCTGATTATCTGAACGCATTGCTGGCCAAATTTTGCTTCTCTAGCTTTATAAATATCAATTTCCTGTCCTTGATCACCGGTAAGTTTGATTCTTTTTGCATTAGCATCAACATTGACAATAAAAGATCTACCATCTTTTAACTCTATTTTATGCTTATCTTCAAAAACTTGATCAACATCATTACTAGATGTTATTGTGACACCAAGTGTTTTATCTAGCATTGCTTGTTGTAGGCTTGGATCTTGAATAATTAGTCTTAGTATATTAGACCCCGCATGCCCTGATAAATCTTTATCTGTGGTACCCATTTCCATATCCAATAAAATATGCATTTGATGTTGTTCACCAACAAAATCAATAAGCTCTTTTATAACCTCTTTTACGCTATGGAAACGACACAAGTTACCTGAAAGAAATGCATTTGATATTTGAGACTCACCTTCGATATGGTCTGTATTCAACCAAAATGCTTTAATGCTATCTGATTTAACACCAGTTTTTAAAAGATAATTTGCTTGATTAACGATAAGTTTTGGCATGTCATCAATTATAATAAAATACATTGGTACCAACTCCCTATCAAGAAGAGGAGGATGAGCTTCTCGATCTGTGAGTGACGAATTATTAGCAGTATCACTGAATAGAAGTCCCTTCATGAATTTTATTTTAAAGAATTTAAGTTGTTTATATTTTTTAATAAAAAAACCGTTGAACTAATTGTTGTTTTTTAACAAATTCAACCAATCAAAAAATTAATTTTATAAGATCAATGAAATATAATTGCAATTTGATTAAGCAACACTCTATAATCGCCCACCTTGTTATCTCGCTTGTACTAAAGATTCAATATCAAAAATTATAACTCAAATATGCCAAAGGAAGATTTATTATCAATGAATGGTACCGTCGTAGAAGTGCTTCCTAACACAATTTTTCGTGTTGAACTGGAAAACGGCCACATCATAACCGCCCACGCTGCAGGAAAAATTCGCAAGAATAAAATCAGGGTTTTAAAAGGAGATAAAGTTGAAGTTCAAATGACAACTTACGATTTAAGCAAAGGCCGAATCGTAAGAAGAAACTAATTTATTTCAATAATTCTAATCCAATTTAAATCACTCACCTGTTGGTTGTTATTGATTTCGTCAATATAGACCAACATCTCTTTTTCAGCTATTGTTTTGGTAACCAATCCATAAATCACCCACTCTTCGCTAATTTCTTCAACTGTTGCTTGTTTTATTATTTCTTTTTCACCAAAAATATTTTTTATAAAACTATTATTTTGAGCAGAGTTTTTGTCGATCGTAAAACGCAAATAATAGCTTCCGTTTCCTTGTTCAACATTAGCAATATTAATTTCCTGTAAATCTTGAGTATCAACTCCAAACGCAGCTGAGAAACGATTATTAGCAACATCAATAACATCCGCAACAATTGCTGAGGCAGTTGTTCTTGAGCCAGCGCCACGGCCGATTTGCAAGTTCCAATCACAATTATTTCCTAAAGATAGAATCGCATTGAACGAATCATTAACATTAGCAATATTTTGTTTTACAGAAATCAAAGCTGGATAAACCGCCTGTTTGATATTGTTACCACCCAAATCTTCAAACACACCAAGCAATTTAATTTTGTAACCAAATTCCTTAGCAAATTTAATGTCAAAAAGCGAAATTTTGGTAATGCCTTCAATATGCATTTTATCTAGCTTTACAGCCGAATTTTTAGCAAGAGCTGCAAGAATGGCAATTTTGTGAGCAGTATCAACGCCTTCAATATCAAAAGTTGGATCAGCTTCCGCATAACCCAAATCTTGTGCTTGCTTCAAAGCTGCAGCAAAGCTGGCTTCGTCTTCTTCCATCTTGGTTAAAATATAATTACAAGTGCCGTTTAATATTGCATAAATTTTGCTGATTTGATTGGCTGCCAAACCTTCGTGAATAGTTTTAAGAACTGGGATTGCACCAGCAACTGAAGCCTCAAAACTTAAAGCAACATTATTTTCTTCAGCTAATTTGGCTAATTTCAAACCGTGAGTTGCAATCATTGCTTTGTTAGCAGTGATAAAATGTTTTTTGTTTTTAAGAGATTTTTGGCAAAGTTCTAAGGCTATTCCATCTGCACCACCAATGGTTTCAATGATAATATCAATATTTTTGTCGTCAGCCAAATCCAAAGAATTGCTGTAAAATTTAACTTTAGTTTCATCAACAAAATCTTTTTTAGTACGCGATGAAACTGCAACCAAATTGATTTTGGTTTTTGATCTTTGATTAAGTAAGTCAGCTTGTTTAGTTAAGATTTCATAAACTCCACCGCCAACAATTCCAAGCCCAGCGATAGCAATATTTATTTGTTTCATTTGTAGTTCGCAAAAATTAAAAGAGCGGTGATTTTAAGCCAAAAGCCAGCTTAAATTCAAGTTGTTTGTTGTTTTTTATTAAGATGTTAAGATAATTGGCGGCTTGCTGAATTACCTCATAACCACATCAACCGTCATTTTATCCGTCATCCCGACGAAAGTCGGGATGACGATGTGAGATGATGTTTTTATAAAAATAAATACTTTGAAATGACCAAGACAAAACACTATCCCGAACCGAATCAAGATTTTAACTTTGCCAAATCTGAAGAAGAAATTTTAAAATTCTGGCAAGATAATAAAATTTTTGAGAAATCAATTCAAAATCGTGATTATTCAAATCTTGAAGAAGCAGACAGCACCTCGCCTGCTGGCTGTTGTGTTAAAGGAGATTGCGAGAGTCATTCCAATGGGCATTTAGAAAAAAATAATGAATTTGTTTTTTATGATGGACCTCCTTTCGCCAATGGTCTTCCACATTACGGCCATTTATTAACTGGCTACATCAAAGACATCTTCGCCCGCTATCAAACCCAAAAAGGCAAAAAAGTTGAACGCAAATTCGGCTGGGACACACACGGCTTGCCAGTGGAAATGGAAGTTGAAAAAGAATTGGGCGTCTCTGGCCAAATTGCTATCAAAGAATTTGGTATCGAAGAATTTAACGCCGCTTGTCGCACTTCAGTAATGAAATATGCTGGTGAATGGAAAAACTATGTCAGCCGCCAAGGCCGCTGGGTGGATTTCGACAACGGTTATAAAACTATGGATGTCAATTATATGGAATCGGTTTTATGGGCTTTTTCTGAGCTTTATAAAAAAGGCTTAATGTATGAAGACCTTCGTGTCGTGCCATATTCTTGGGCTTGTCAAACTCCGCTTTCGAATTTTGAAACTAGGATGGATAATGCTTATAGAAGAAAGGAAAGCAAGGCTGTGACAGTGAAGTTTGAATTAGAAAATACTCCAGAATCTCTAGCGCAGGTCGGCATTTGTAATGCCGACCTTATGTTTGCATCAAAGAGTAAAGAAGAGATGAACATTAAGGTCGGGGTTACAAACCCCGACCTGCTTCAACCTCGTGTGTTTTTACTAGCTTGGACAACAACTCCTTGGACACTTCCGTCAAATTTGGCTTTGGCAGTTGGAAAAGATATTGATTATGTAGCAATCAAAAACACCAATGAAACCTATATTTTAGCTGAAAGTTGTGTTGAAAAATACAAAAAGGAATTTGGTGAATTTGAAATCATCAAAAAAATTAAAGGACAAGAATTGTTAGGATTAAACTACAAACCTTTATTCTCTTACTTCACAACCCACGAAAAAGTTCAAAACAATAAACAAGTTTTTTCAATCCTCCACGGCGATTTCGTTTCCACTGAAGACGGAACTGGCATCGTTCACATGGCTCCTGGATTTGGTGAAGATGATCAATTACTTTGTAAAGCCAATGGCATTCCAACTCTTTGCCCAGTTGATGAAGGTGGAAAATTCACTTCCGAAATGTTTGATTTAGAAAATTTATCAATCAAAGGAAGACAAGTTTTTGAAACTAACGACGACATTATTAAATATCTCAAAGCCCAAGGAAGCTGGTTAAAAACTGAACAATATTTCCACAATTATCCTCATTGCTGGAGAACCGACACACCGTTGATTTATAAGGCTGTTCCATCTTGGTATGTTGAAGTGACAAAAATTCGTGATCAGATGGTGGCGAATAATCAGCAGATCAATTGGATTCCTGATAACATTAAAGACGGCCAATTCGGCAAGTGGTTGGAAGGTGCGCGGGATTGGTCGATTTCGCGCAATCGGTTTTGGGGTTGTCCAGTGCCGGTTTGGAAATCTAATGATCCGACTTATCCGCGTATTGATGTTTATGGAAGTTTGGCGGAAATGGAAAAGGATTTTGGTAGATTGCCGCTTGATGCGGAAGGAAAAGTTAATTTACATCGTCCATTTATTGATGATTTAACTCGCGCAAATCCAAATGATCCGACTGGAAAATCAAAAATGGTACGGGTTACTGATGTGCTTGATTGCTGGTTTGAATCGGGTTCAATGCCTTATGCGCAATGTCATTATCCATTTGAAAATAAAGAGTGGTTTGAAAATAATTTTCCCGCTGATTTTATCACCGAATATTTAGCCCAAACCCGCGGATGGTTTTATACTTTGATGGTTTTATCCACAGCTTTGTTTGGCAAACCACCTTTTAAAAATGTGATTTGTCACGGCACAATTCTTGATGAAAATTCACAAAAACTTTCTAAACGCTTAAAAAATTACGCTGATCCGTTAGAAATTTTTGCCGAATATGGATCGGATGCAATGAGGTTTTATATGATCTCGCAACCAGTTATGAAAGGCCAAGAATTAAGAATTGATAAAGATGGAAAAGCGATTCGCGATACTTTGCGTTTGGCAATTAAGCCGTTGATTAACGCTTATAATTTTTTCTGTTTATATGCTAATTCTGATGGAATCAAAGCTGAGAAGCTTATCAACTCTGCTTCAATTACCAATATTATGGATCGCTACATTTTAGCAAAATTAAAATCCGCAGTTTTAAAAATTGATGCAGCGATGGAAAATTATGATACTCCAACTGCCTGCAATGAATTCACTGGGTTTTTTGAAGTTTTAAATAATTGGTACATTCGCCGCAGCCGAAATCGTTTTTGGAAATCCGAAATTGATGAGGATAAAATTCAGGCTTATAACACTTTATACACAGTGCTTTTAACAATGTGCGAAGCCAGTGCTGCATTGCTTCCATTTACAGCTGAGAAAGTTTGGAAAGATTTAGTTGCAGTTTAATATTACAAATAATAAAAAACCTAACGAGCAATTTTTTAACCAATTTAAATATAACATATGAGTCTGAAAAATTTTATCTCAAAACAATTTGTTGATGTTATTCAATGGACAGAAACAGATACTGGAACGCTGGCTTATCGCTATCCAATGTATGATATGGAAATTCAGAACGGTTCACAGTTGATTGTTAGACCAACTCAACGGGCAGTGTTTTTTAATGAGGGAGTTTTTGCTGATAAATTTGAACCGGGCACTTATACCATCACTACTAAAACTATACCAATTTTAACTTCGTTAAAAAATTGGGATAAGTTTTTTGAATCACCTTTTAAATCTGATGTTTATTTTTTCAGCTCTCGCGAACAGCTTGATCAAAAATGGGGCACGGCTCAACCAATAACAATTCGCGATAAGGAATTTGGTCCACTTAGAATTCGTGCTTTTGGTAATTATTCATTTGTGGTGTCTGATCCAGAACCTTTCTGGACAAAGCTTTGTGGCACTGCTGAAAAATATTCAGTGTCTGATGTTGAAGGGCAATTAAGAGCAATAATTTTGACTGCTATTGCCGAATTTTTAAGCAAAAGTGATGTTGCTTTTATTGATATGGCGGCAAATCAAGGAGCTTTTTCAAATAAATTAAAAGAAGTTATTGCTCCTGCTTTTACTAATTATGGTTTGGAATTAAAAAGTTTTTATGTGCAAAGTTTATCACTACCAGAAGAGCTTGAGAAACATTTAGATAAGCTTGGCTCAATGAAAATGATGGGTGATTTGCAAAAATATACTCAATTTCAAGCAGCAGATTCTATCTCGGTTGCAGCAGCAAATCAAAGTGGCGCAGCTGGGGCTGGAGTTGCAATGGGCGCTGGTGTGGCGATGGGGCAAGTGATGATGCAAAATATTTCTCCTAATGTTCAAGTTTCTGCAGAAGATCCATTTAAAGCCTTAGAAAAATTGGGTGAACTTTTAGCAAAAGGGATTTTAACTGAGCAAGAATTCAATTCCAAAAAAGCTGAACTACTACTCAAAATCAAATAATAATGAAGAGATGCGCCTGCCCTTCTTGTGGGGCGAATATTGACTTTCAATCATCTTTGTCAATTTATGCGGTTTGCAAATATTGCCAATCCACGGTCGTGCGTCACGATGTGAATGTTGAGTTAATTGGCAAAATGGCAACTCTTCCCGATGATATGAGCCCACTACAAATTGGCACTACAGGAATTTATGATGGTGTGCGTTTTGAAATTATTGGTCGAGTGAAATTATCTTGGACTGATGGATTTTGGAATGAATGGTTTATAATTTCTGATGATGGTAAAAAAGGCTGGTTAGCTGAAGCGCAAGGGTTTTTTGCGGTTAGTTTTGAAATTGATCAATCCGAATTTCCTGATCTTAAAAAACTCAATAGTGGAATTAAAGATATTTTGGGAGATCGACTAAAGATAAGGAATGAGCTTTTTAAAATTGTTGATATCAAAGAAGCGATTTGCGTTGGCAGCGAAGGTGAATTGCCATTTCTTGCACCACAAGGACGCAAAACTAAATCAATTGATTTAATTGGCCCCAATGGTGAATTTGCTTCAATCGAAATTGAGGATAATAAATATCGCATTTATGTTGGAAATTACGCCGAATGGGAAGATCTCCATTGCAGTAATTTTAGAATATTGGAGGGCTGGTGATCGACAATATTCCAAAATCTAACCCGAAAGAAAAATTAGAATTCATTGCTGGAAAACCTAAAGTTTTTAATTGCCCTTCTTGCGGTGGTTTAATTGCAATTAAGGCTGTCGGACAAACTATTATGGCGGTTTGTTCTCATTGCTCTTCAACCATTGATGTGTGCAATGAAAATTATCGCATCATCAAGGAATCTAAAGAAAAAATCGGAAATACTTATATTGAAATCGGCGCAAGAGGCACTTTGTTTGGAGTGCTTTGGGAAGTTATTGGTTATGTTTTAAAAAATGATAATGGCGGATATCGATGGGAAGAATATCTGCTTTACAATCCTTACCACGGTTTTAGATTTTTAATACAATCACAAGGACATTGGAACTTTGCCAAAGTTTTAAAAATAGATGGCGCAAATATTGGCGCTAAAGAAGCTGAGTTTGAAGGCCAAAATTATTCATTATTTTTAAAAGGCAAAGCTGTAGTTGAATATGTAAAGGGTGAATTTTATTGGCGAGTTAAGGAAGGCGACACAGCTAAAGTGGCTGATTATATTGCTCCGCCTTATATGTTATCGACAGAAATTACTGACGACGAAATCAATGTATCAAAGTGTCAATATGTTAAAGCAGATGAAATTATTGAGGCTTTTAAACTTTCTATAATTCCTGAAAAGATAGGAATTGCCTGCAATCAACCCGCACCTTTTCAAAACATCATCAAGCCAATTAGTGTTATTGCTTTGGTTGCCATAATAGCAATTACTATAATTCAGCTTAGCACAAATTTGTTACTTGAAAATGCTGAAGTTCAAAAAATGCACCTTACACTTGATAGCAGCAAAAAAAATCAAGATATTAAAATTGCC
>JACCDG011262448.1_pt1 | contig 10681 bp, 5 predicted proteins | sample 7442471 | NCBI WGS metagenome assembly JACCDG01 (sample SAMN15323444, study PRJNA562643) | freshwater metagenome | isolation source: river surface water | place: USA:Blue River Watershed | collected 2017-08-17 | reverse complement strand
TTCAGTAGGGGGAAGTACTTCTTGAAGTCATCGAGTTCGAGGAGTTCGAAGAACTTATGGAGAACATAGGAGTAATTGAGTAGATTCTTCCGATCATTCGGGCAGACCTCCATAAAGGGTCCCTGGATCTCCTTGAACATCAAACGCAGTTTCTCTTCAAGATCCTTAGAGAGTTGAGGAGGGGGGACGCCATTAATCTTATAGAGGATATAGGCGATATGATCGGTATACTTGGTAAGGCCATTCTTTTTAAGATACTTCTTGATCTTATCCGTGGTGAGGGTTGCCAAGTTGGTAATCCTCTCTTTCTTGATCTCTTGGAGGATAGTGTTGTAGACATCCTCGGGGATTTCTGTAGACTCCTTCGCCTGGAATTGCGCCAAGATCTCGTTGAAGTGATTGATCGGCTTGTAGGAGAAGAAGACGGCTTCGATGGGAGGATCTTTGAAGGAGGGCTTTTCGGATTCGATGATGACATTCTGTTCGAGACCGCACTTTTGACAGATCTGAACGCCATCGGAGGAGTAGAGGATCATCTCAACATCGCAACAGGGGCATTTATAGAAGCTGGTATCGATCTTCATCTTAGGGGCATAGTTCTTGTCGACACTCCGGAGGTACTCATCCAGAAGCTCCTTCTTGTTAATCTTGCACTCCTTCTCCACAAAATCAGTGATCTTCTTCGATGAATAGACAATCGGCTTATTGATCGAGGCAAATGTGGAAGAGGGGGTCTTAAAGAGATTTTCATTGAGGGCGGTGGTTGCGGAGCTAACGGAGGATGGGAGGGTCGATCCATCTTCGGAAGAGGATGGGGTGAGAAGGTTGGATCGGAATGGATCTAAAGAGAAGATTGCGGGTCCAGATCCAGAAGTAGATGATGATAAAGGATTTGGTAAAGATTCTGAGGAAATCCCATCGATCGGGACATCTTCTGTGGAAACCTTTGAGGATCGCTTGATGATAAACTTTGCGAGGCCGTTCACTTCAATCCCTCCACTGCTGCCTCCGCTTCCATCACCGCCAGCGCCGCTGCTCTCTCCAAAGAAATCATCATCTTCGACTTTGGAGTTCTCCATATTGTCGAAATAGACATTGAGTACATTATCGGCTTTCATAAAGTACTCGTGTTCCTCTTCCTTGTTCTCGATCGACTGGATCACTCGCTGGAGCTCTTCGATCTCATCGCGCATTTGGCTCTTCTTGACCATCAGTTCCATATTGAACTTGTCCTCATTGGCAACGGCTTTGATCTCTTTGTATTGCTTGATCATATTCTTGAGGCTCTTGCGCTTCTCAGGGAGAGAGTTTTGAAGGGCTTTGAAATAAGCGATCTTCTCTTTGTGATACGCTTCGATGCTGATATTGGAACCATCCCCTTGATCGTGCTTATGATTTCCCTTGGTCGATGACTTGAATCGTAGGACCATCTTTTCTCCTTGAATCTCTATATTATAATTCGACTCTCTCTTCGACCCCCAATCCTGTTTGATCCATAAAATGATCTCTATCTGCTTCAAATGGAGGAAAAACCTTTATATAGGCAATTAGGCAATGTTCGTCCAAGTTGGGTAAAATTATTCACGACTGAAAGTAGAATAATTTTAGTAGACACGTTTCACCATATACTGTAGGTAGATATAGGTAAATATAGATATAGAATGGAAGATTACAAGATTTCGATAAGGGAGATTCAACGAATGATCTTTGTGAGTAATGCATTGAATGATGGGTGGACGGTCCGAAGAGTAGGGTATGAGAAGTATGAGTTTATCAAGGATAATGAGACATATCAAAGGGATATCTCCAACCACGCAACGCTGGATGACTTCTTGAAGAGCAACTCGTCGATTAGCAAGTTCTTGAAGAGTAAGCAACGATCAGAAGGAGCATCAGATGCATCATCTATATCCATTGCATCAATAGCTACTACTGGATCCAGTAGTACGAAGATAGAGAAGGGTGAAAAAGGAAGTTCTGCTGGTAAGGAGAGGGAGAAAGAGAAGGAAAAGGAGAAGGAGAGAGATCGAAAGAGTAAGGAGTGAAAAGTATAGGAAAGTGATTTTTGGAACTGGAACAAGAAAAAAATCTTGAGTTATAAGGAAAAGTAAGAGTTGATAGAAATTTGGCATTTCTATCACCGGTCGAACAGAGTTTATCTTACTTTTGATTTGAGTCGATATAAAGGAATTTTCCATATAGGAATGGGCTCTTTTGAATTCCTTGATGATGGAGAATGGGCTCTTTTGAATCGTTTGATTATGTAAAATGATTGAATGATTGGTATATATTACCATTGATAATGATCATAAAAATGTGTTGTAAAAAGGTGGTGTGAAGGTATGGTCAAGACGTATCGGCAGATGGAACCTTGCAAACCGGAAGGGTGAGATGGTTCCTACCTGCGTTTTCTCAAAATTTTTTTCTTTAGATATAGTATATAAAACAAACACTCCAAAATGACCGGTGGTCTTATGCAGCTCGTCGCTTACGGCGCTCAGGATGTTTACCTGACTGGCAACCCCCAGATTACCTACTTCAAGGCAGTCTACCGTCGCCACACCAACTTCTCGATGGAGGCCATCGAGCAGGTGTTCAACGGTCAGGCTGACTTCGGTAAGAAGGTCACCTGCACCATCTCGCGTAACGGTGATCTGATCCACCGTATGTACCTGCAGGTTACCCTGCCCCGCGTGGAGGCCACTACCTCGTCGGCTTTCTTCCGCTGGGTGAACTATGTTGGTCACATGATCATCAAGTCGGTGGAGGTTCAGATCGGTGGTCAGCGTATTGACAAGCAGTACGGTGACTGGCTGAACATCTGGACTGAGCTGACCATCCCCGCTGGCCAGCGCGCTGGTTACGACAACATGGTGGGTAACACTGTGGCTCTGACTGGCACTGGTCTGTCGGCTACTGAGGCTACCACCCTGTACGTGCCTCTGCAGTTCTGGTTCTGCCGCAATGCTGGTCTGGCTCTGCCCCTGATTGCTCTGCAGTACCACGAGGTGAAGATTGAGATGGACATCCGCCCCAAGTCGGAGCTGTACGTCTCGACCTCGGGCTCGCTGTCGGCTTGCGGTGTTGCTCAGAACGGCGACCTGTCGGCTTTCTGCGTCCCCTCGCTGGAGTATGCTTCGCTCTACATTGACTACATCTACCTGGACACTGATGAGCGTCGTCGCTTTGCTCAGACCTCTCACGAGTACCTGATTGAGCAGCTCCAGTTCACGGGTGATGAGTCGACTGTCAACACCAACGTGAAGGTGAAGCTGAACTTCAACCACCCCGTGAAGGAGCTGATCTGGGTTGTCCAGCGTGACGACGTCGTGAAGCTGGGCTACAACCAGTGGAACAACTACACGGATGACTTCGATGCTGATGCTGGTGTTGGCACCCTGTCGGGTGGTCTGCCCAGCGCTGCTAACCTGGTCTTCTCCAACGTGGAGGGCGGCTCGAACGTCTTCCCCTTCGTCGGTGTGGGTGCTCTGGACCCCACCTACATTGCTGCTCTGGAGGCTGCTGGTGTGACCAACGTTGCTGGTCTGCTGTCGGGCTCGTCGACCACTGCTGCTGTTCGCCCCGTGAACCTGCCCGCTGGTCCCGGCCCCAACGCCAACAACCTGGCTCCCACTGACTTCGGTGCTTTCACCACCGCTGCTGACTACTCGGACCACGCTGGTTTCGGCCCCATCAACGCTGGTCGTAACCCCACCGTCCGTGCTAAGCTCCAGCTGAACGGCCACGACCGCTTCCAGGAGCGTCTGGGCTCGTACTTCAACCTGGTGCAGCCCTACCAGCACCACACCAACATCCCTCCCACTGGTATTAACGTGTACTCGTTCGCTCTCTTCCCCGAGCAGCACCAGCCCAGCGGCACCTGCAACTTCTCGCGTATCGACAATGCTACGCTCCAGCTGCAGCTGACCCCCAAGGCTGCTCTCGGCTCGAAGATCCGCGTGTACGCTGTGAACTACAACGTGCTGAGGATCATTTCGGGCATGGGGGGCTTGGCATACTCCAACTAAGCGTAATAACGCAAAAAATACTACCATTGATGGTAGTAAGATTGTTCGCAATCATCAACTAATAAAATCATACAAAACCTACCTGAAAAGCCGTTGGCGGATTTTCAAGATAGTCAATTCATATAAATCATTGTTTTATATGAATCAAAACCAAAAAGTGCTTCTAAAAAAGAGCTAATAACACATATCTATATGGACAAATATACATCTTAGTGGGAATTAATACTAACTAAGATTGTTACGCGATTTAACGGTCATCATATACAAGATGAGCGCAGGTGCCGGTGGAGGATTTGAGAGATCGATATCGAGTCGTGATCTGGAGATTTTTCCAGTGAAACCATCTAAGATCCCCTACACAAAGCCCAAGAGAAGGTATACGGATATTGCTCTATGTGCGATTGAAACAAAGATTCAATACAATCATCATATCATCTCTTCTCATGAGGGTATCTACAATTCACGGGGTGTTAATGCGGGTGATGAGAAGAATCATTACTGGATTACCCGTAATAAACATACAGGTGATGAGTATGGAGTGATTCATTGTGAGAATGATATATTTACGAAGGTAAATATGGATATGTTAGATGAGATACATTCACTGCAGTCATCTATATATCATAGTCCGTGTGGATATATGGCGTTTCGTATAGAGATGAATGGGTTGACAAAGTTAACATACCTTCATTCTTACATTGTAGATCATATGGGTAATGGCCAGGGACAGTCGTCGGTCGATCATATCAATCGACAGAAGCTTGATAATCGGTCAATTAACCTTCGAGTCTGTACTCAGAGTGATCAGAATCGCAATATGAAGTGTATCGTTCAGAAGGCAAAAGATTGTGTTATGCCAAATGGTATGACTTATAATAGTCTTCCGAAGTTTGTTCGTTATGTTACCAACACATTACCAAGTGGAACTGTACAACAATACTTTGTGATTGAAGGGCATCCTCGTCAGAAGCTCACCAAAGCTGGTAAACGGTTTAAGTATACAACCAAGTCAGTCAAGGTTTCTTGTGATCTGAAGTATAATGAGGCGATGAAGATACTCCGCGATCTTGACAATGGTTTTGAGAGTCGAGAGTATGACTTCTTTGATGCGAACAAGTTCTATCAGGAAGAGTTTGAGCGTCCTTTCACCTATGATGAGTATATGAAGAATCTTCATCTGATGACATTCGATCCTCATTATGATGATCCTACTCCGGAGGCGATTGAGCTTTATAATAAGTATGTGACTCGAGAGTTCCCTGAGAAGAACATCCATATGTATGGTTCTGGTGCTGATCCCAGTATCAATCTTGGTAGTTACAAGGTAGGAACCAAAGCGAGTGTCGGTGCTGATGGAAGTATGGATGATAATGAATCTGATGGCGATGATGATGGCTCATCATCGTCATTTACAGAATCAGATGAGTCACCAACTGTGTCGTACTCATTCGAAGATGTGGTAAAGATGATTGAGTATAATCATACAATCCACAAGACCCTTATCGAAATAAGCGGGAGTTTTATCGAGCAAACTACAGAATCATCTGATATTGAGCCAAGCAACTATGTATGGATCGTTACCCATAATCAATCAGAAGACACCTATGCATTGCGATACTATGGAGGATATATGGTCAAGATCGATATTGAAAATATCAAATATCTATCATCCCTTAACTGTGATTGGACCTACAACAAGAAGAGCCAGTATATGGAGGTAACAGGTAAAGCATCTCAGAAGAGTATGCAAAGTTGGATTTTGAATAAGGAAGGTAAGAAGAGTACAGTCTGCGTTTATCATCTGAATCAACAGACACTGGATAATCGAGAGGAGAACTTGAAGACGGTGGGACTTAATGATAGTGATAAGATGAGATACATTAAGGCGCCGCGTCCAGAGCCACGTGAGATCCGTCCTGGTTGGACTACGGATGATCTTCCGAAGTATATTCTTTATGTACGAGAGACTTCGGCATCTGGTGGACTACAAGAGTGTTTTCGAATCTCCAGACATCCTCGTCAGGTCTCTGGAAAGTTTGGTGTGAAGCCTTGGACAAGCAGCAAGGGTGCTGGTATATCCATCGAAGATAAGTATAAGGCTGCTCTTGAGAAGTTGAAGGAGTTTGACAATGGATTTGAGAGCAGAGAGTATGACTTCTTTGATGCCAATAAGTTCTATATGGAAGAGTTCCAGCGTACGTTTACACCAGAAGAGTATGCCAGAGGATATCATCTGATGATCTTCAACCCTCATTACGATGAGCCTACGGAGGAGGATATCTTGGCTTACAAGGCATTTGTAGAGAAGAAGTAAGATGCATATAACCATACAAGGATACCGTATAACCATACTATATAACTATACAACGATACCGTATAATCATACTATATAACTATACAATGCGAATACCATAAATATCAATTTATATTGATAATTATATTATAATTACCGTATCCTTACTGATTATTTCGCCATAATCTCCATATACTGTTCATAAGTAATCTTCTTATCAACAAACTCAAACGCATATACTTTAATCAGATTTGCCCAGTAGTTACGTAGGTTACCACTTGATAGAGTCTTACCAAATAATGAAGATAGATAAAGGGCGGCTGTTGTAGATGTGATCTTATCTCCATTAGGAAGTTTATCTTTTTTCTCCTTCTTCTCTTTCATAAGAGCGATCTCGATAATCTCATCGATAGTAAATGTTCGCTTTTTGATCGATTGATTGAGCTCGTGTTGGTTCTCTATAACCACCTTTGTCTTCTCATAGTACTCTTTGTTATAAGCCTTCTTCTTTTCACGATACTCCTCGTTATCCAGGCCATAATAGCACTCATAAAGATACTGTCTCACCTTCTGATTCTTCCGATCCTTACTATTGTAATACTTCATCTCATACATAATCTTTAGCTTCCCCTCTGAATAAAGTCGTTCATATCGATTTCGAGCCCATCGATCTTTCCACCACGTAACTCGTTCACTTAGTGGTCTCACATTCTCCAGACCAAACTCAGTGCACTTCTCCGTGAGAAAATCAACACTTTTGGGTGATATGTAGCCTATGTAGATACCACGTTGTTGGCCGTGATTGAGTGCTTCTCGACCAAGTCCAATGGCCATAAAGACACACCGATACATATACATTTTCTTGTACTTCTTATCAGGTTCTTTTAGATAAGTATGGTAAAAATTCATTATTTTTTCATTCATAGAAAGAGGAAACTGTTTAACACCATACCCTTTCGTGTATCCGATCAGCTTGATGAATGGTAGTCTATCATACTGTATACTCTTACCATATAATGATGTGGTAATCACACACGTATAATAATGCCCTCTTAGTTTCTTAAAGTATTCAAGAACTTCACTACTGAACACAATAGCAACCAAAAGCTTGCCAATATTCATATTATAAGCCATCGGCTGTAGACCGATACAAGTAGAGATATTCACCAAATACTTTATCATTGTATGATCATTTACAGTAGCCTTTTTATTCTCATCTGTCCATCCAATATACTGGTCACGATCAGACATTGAGTATACATCATACGTGAGTTGTAACAGCCCAATGTAAGTTCCCGTTGTATTCTCTTTGACAAGAATCTTGATGGATCCCCATCCATCTTCACTTGTCATTGCAGATGTAGTCATAATCTTCAGATAATTCCACAAGTCAGTCTCTTCTTTCGTCTCACAGAATTGAACTGAGATATCCATCTTCTCGACAGCATCAAAGTCCTTGCTGAAGTAGATCTTCTTCATATAGTACTCCTTATCGTGGAGGAATGCATCCGACTTCATCTCCAACTCATCTTTCACCAGTAACTTCTCCCGAGTCTCATCATCGAGTGCAAGCCATCCTTCAATCTCTTCACAAAGCTCCTCCTTCTCTCTCTCAAAATCACTACCAGCGCCCGCGCTCATTCATAAATCTCTTTATACTCTCTTCACAAAATCACTTTATCCATATCCTATTATATGAATAAAATACATTGATTTATAATTTTTTGTTTATGCGCATTGCGCAGTAGATATATACAATATGATCATATAGCATCCACGAAGGAATAGCTATGATGGGTTGATTTGTCGCACCCGATCCATTGAGAATCCGATTGTTCCCTCAAACGTGTGCACCCGAAGCCGGATCCGCCTCTGCAATTCCTGCAAAGACCGTGAGCTTCCACCGATGGGTGCTCGGGAGATGTGCCGTGGACCATCCGCGGGCGACGTACTTGTCGAACCGGGTGATTCTCTTTTCGGCCATCTTCTGGACACCGGGTTTACCCTTCTTGGGTAATCTTGTAGCAGGGTGCATATTCTCAATCAGAAGCCGATCACGGACCGCCCACGGGTCAGAGACCACGCAGTAAGGCCGGATCCCGTCATCAAATCGAATATAAGAGATGCAGTGAGCAAAGTCCGTCTTGATGACGATCTGCTCAAAGGGGGTCTCCGAGAAGACCAGATTGATCTTGCGACCCTCCGGATTCTGCATCATCAGTACCTCGTCGATGTTGTTGTCGAAGTCATACCTTGTTTTGTCCGACTCCTCCCCCGAGGGACCATAAGAGGTCCCCTCCGAAATGACGTGATATCGCGCCCTCTTGAAGAAAGCTACATAGGTCCAGATCGCCATTCGGCGCTGCTCCTTCGTTGTCTGGATAAAGAGATCGAGATCGCTCTCGTTGGCGGCGAGTTCCTCGATCGTCGAGGTGATTGCGGAGCCAGCGATAACGACCTTTTGGCCGTGATTATGGTACTGCTCTCGGATCAATGTCCATATTGCAGCCGGGTTCACGCCTGGGAAAAAGTGCGCGAAAAGAGGCATTAGAACCTCTTGCGTCACTCCAGGCACTTCCATCGGGCGAGCATAGCGCCAAAACGAATTAAATTTTGATACCTTGCGATCGCCATATGCGGCCTGCAACTTGAGTCGTAGAGGCTTTCCTCCAAACCGCTCCCGTGCATCCGCCTCCGCCTCCTGGTAGTCCCGGTTCATCGCCGTATAAGGGCACCGGGTCTTCTCGAAAGAAATAGAATTGGCAAAACGTGCAATGAGAGACTGCATTTTGATAAAAATAGGTGTGATTATTACAGAATTGTAGCAATCAGCCTACTCCTTATTACTATCTGTCAGCCTATTCTCTTTACCTTCGTAAATTTTTTAGATCTATCATAGAACCTGTTTACGTTCTATGATTTTATTATTCCCAGATCGTGATTATCCCATCATCCAATCATCAGAGAGGCACCTTACCATTCTCAATAAAGCACTTACGATAGTGTTTCCACTTGGTCGATCGGCAATAGACGCAGCTATCGTGGCGGCTGAGCCATACCTCGATACAATCTTTGTGGATGTGTTTCTTGCATTCGGGGCAATTAAGCCGGCCATCTCCATCGACAATGTCATCGAAGCAGATGGGGCACGCCTCTTCGGCCATATCCCGGGTACTATTCTTGAACGACTCCCGAGTCATCCACTTCGAGGGATCATACGCAACTGAAGAAGCGTCCCCAGATCCGCTCTTGGTATCGAGCATCGCTGCAGCATCCTTTGCGCGATTTGCCTCAATATGCATCATCAGGACTTCCCGGCGGACACTCACCTTCTCCACTACCATATCCGTCTCCGCCTTGGTAAGGCGATGGGTCTTAAAGAACTCTTCGGTCATATATCCGACAACGCGGCACATCACAAAGGCAATATGTTTGCAGACGGTATTATCGCGTGCTCCCTGGAACTTGTGTGCGGGGCAATTGCAATAGAAGCTCTTTTTCTCGGAATCGATGAGAGTAGGATTGAACATATCGATATGATATTGGGAGCGCTCTCCACTCTTGTTGACGGTACCGAGGACCAAGAAGGTACCCATTAGACTCCGCTTCTTGGGATCGGAACTCGTATTCTTCTCAAAACTGATGAAATACATCTGGTCATCGGGATGGCGCAGGCGAACTCGATGGAGAATATCGATCTGTTTCTGGTTGGTTAGACGAGCGACAACCTGATCGATCTTCTGGTAGGTCGTATAGGTGGGAAGCGCCTCTACTACAGGGACTACAGGAGCCGCAACAGGAGCAACTACCTCAACAGAGGGTGCTGTAGGAGTAGAGGAAGGAGCAGATACCGCAGGAGCCGCAACAGGTACCGCAGGAGCCGCAGCAACAGGTGCCGCAGCAGCAGCCGCAGCTGCATTCGCGGCTCGGGTAGCGGCTCTCTTGCGGGCCGTTTCCTCCCGCTTATTCTTTGCGGCCTTTTGTTCGGCCAATATCCTCGCATCATCAGCCTCCCGCTCACGGGCTAAAAGCTCCATTGCTCGGTTAATCTCCTCCCTTTCGCGAGTTAGCTTTTCCATCTCTTCTGCGAGTCGCTTCTTCTCCCGCTCTTTCGCCTCTTGCATCTCCTTCTGTCGCCTCTCAATCTCCTTCTCACTCTGCTCCTTAATAAAGGTAAAATCGCGAATCGACTCCTCGGCAATATCCGCGAATTGTCCCAGAATCGAATTGGAAATGTGTCTCACCGCATCCCCATTATGGAGAACCTCCAACATCCGGCCATAATCGACTCCCGATGAATCAATAAAGGAGGTATTATCACTGGGATCATAGCCCAGAGCACTCTTTAGTTCCTCCAGAC
>JACCDG010900996.1_pt1 | contig 10682 bp, 7 predicted proteins | sample 7442471 | NCBI WGS metagenome assembly JACCDG01 (sample SAMN15323444, study PRJNA562643) | freshwater metagenome | isolation source: river surface water | place: USA:Blue River Watershed | collected 2017-08-17 | reverse complement strand
TTGATTTATTTTGCCATTCAATTCTTCCAATTGTTTTTCAATATCAGATGGATCACCCAATTGTTTCTGTACAGATTTTATTTGATTAAATATTTTATTGGCAAATTCGTATTTAATATCGAAAATTTCCAATCCAAAAAACTTTCTTATTAAATCATTTTTTGGTTGTTGTTGTAAACTCAAATAATCGTCTTTACCACCTTGTGTTTGCAAAGATATCTTGGTGAAATCATCAAATGTTCCTATGCTATCTATAATTAATTTTTTAAATTCTTTCTTCTCCTTTGCAGCACGATCTGAATCTTCACTTACCCAAACTTCTTCACCATCTTCAAAAGTCAAATATTCATATTTTATAGAATAAGATGCCTTTGTAGTTCCATCTCGCTTAACAGAAACAGTAATACCTCTTTCAATTCTATATTTAACACCAGATATAGTTAAATAAATTCTAACCCAAGCTTTATTAGAACCCGTATATAAATTTACAACCTTATGATTATCTCCTCCTCCCAAAATCTTTTCATATAAACCCCAAACCAAAGCTTTTATAATATTTGATTTGCCGGAATAATTTTTACCAAAAATACCAGTTATTCCATTGATTTTATCAAAGTCAAATTCATTTATTTTATCTGGATGAGAAAAAATATTAAATGTTTCCATTTTATTTAAATCCCATTCAGTACCCTTTTTTTCAAAATTATTTAATTCAATTTTCGAATCTATTTCTCTACTTAACTCTATAACATCTTCAACATTCTCATAAGAATTTTGATTTAAGAAATCCTTAAGAAGTTTTTCAAAACTTTCAGTGTCATCATATGATATATCTTCTTCTAATTCGAATTTAGTATCTCTTGAAATGGGTTTAAATTCAACAGTAACATTTTCACAACCATGATTATCTTTTATCCATTTTCTAATCTGTGATTTCTTCTCTACATTTTCATTTTCAGCATCATCTTCAATTTCAATATAGATTCTAGTTTTTTTCTTATCCAATGAAAATTTTAGATCCTGTAATCTTTCCTCAACTAATTCTCCTTTAGTAATATTTAATTTACAATATCCATAATCATTTGGAATATACCTTCTTTCAAATTCATTTGTTTCTAAATCCCAAATCAAATATCCCTTTTCAATAGACTCTCCAAAATTCTGTTGCAATAGAGAACCAGAATATGCAGCAGTTTCTTGTCCGTTTCTATCAAAGCTCTGATGTTCATGAATATCACCAAGAATAACAAAATCAAAATTATTGAACACAGTTATTTTTAATAATTCATCTCCACGAACTTGATAACCATTATCACCAACACAACCATATACAGGACCATGATAAAGAGCTATATATTTTTTTTCCTTATCTTTTTCTTTTAATGTTAATATTTCATTATCCAACAAAGAATAGACTCCATACACTATGTCTTCCTCTATTTGATAAAATCCAGAATCTTTATAAAAATAAACTCCATATCCACTATTTGGAATTGGTAACTCTGCGGTTTCTCCATTTATAACATATCCATTTTCCAATAGATCAATCAATGGAGATATAGCATCACCTTGAGTTAAATCCTGTTGATTAAAATCGTGATTACCAATTATAATATCAACTGGAGCTATTTTAGATAAAGCCCTAAGTAAATTACCAGCAATATCAATTGATATAGGAGATAAATTTATTTTTAAATGAAAAATATCCCCGGCCACTACAATTCTTCTTGGTTTCTGTAATTTTAGATCTTTAACAAGTCTGTTAAAAACAGTTTTATACTCTTGGTGTCTTGAACCAAATCTTATGTGCAAATCTGCTATATGTGCTATTGTATTATTCATTAATTTTATTCTTTAATTTTTCATATTCTCTTTTAATAAAATCAGAACTCATGTTCTTTAAATACCCTTTTTTCCTACCCTTCAATTTATCATTAAGAATATGATTAAAGTCTATTTTTTTATGTTTACTAATTAGCTTTATTAATTCGTCTCGTCCGTGCAATTCATAGTATTTAGCAATATCACCTTTTATTTCAACGTAATAAATATCAATACCAATACTATTTAATTTAAAATAAAGATCATAAGCATCCTTTTTTGCATCTTCATCTAAACAAATTATAACCTTAGAATTATATTCTACTATTTTAGATAGTAATAAATCAGATATATTTTTTCCTAAAAGTGGAATTGCATTTACAATAGGAAACATATCAAAAACACCCTCTACAAGATAAACCGGAATATTGAAATTAATATTTTTTAAATTAAAAATAATATCCTGTTTATCTGGATAATCTGGTTTTAAATATGTAGGTTTCACATTAGGTAAATAACTTCTAGCTTCGTAGTAGTTTATTTTACCATCAACGTTATAAGAAGGAATTATTATTCTAAACTTTCTTGGACCATCTTCAGTGTAACCAATATTGTATTTTTTTATAGTTTCTAAATCAACTTTTCTATTTTGTAGATATTTTATTGCCTTTCTATAATTTACACTACTGTATGATTTGGTTAGAGTCTTAAAACCCTCTGGTAATTCACAAATAATTTCCTCATCTATATTTTTTTTGACGACTGAATTAGTTGGAATTGATGCAGAGTATATTTTAGATGATTTTGGAAAAATTAATTTTATCTTTTCTTTTTCATCATCATTTCCATAATCATCAATAACCCTTTTTATAAAACCCTTATATTTACACTTCCAACAATGAAAAATATTTAATTCAGAATTATATCCTAAATTAAATTTGTCAATATCATTCTTACAGTAAGAACTTGGGCAATTAAATTCAAACTGAACTATATTTTCATACTCATCCTTAGGATCTCCTAAGATTCTTTTTAAAATAGAATTTAATACTAAATTATTTTCGCCAATAATCATTTTAGCAAAAATAATAAAAAATTATAAATTAAGCGATAGTTTTTTCACTTATTTTAGAACAAATGTGTGCCATCCCAACAACCCATGCATCAGCCATATCAAAATTTTCATCAATTAATTTATGGGTTGTTTTACTATATTTCCATATTATTTTTGGCTCAGCTCTATTTACGGCTTCCCAAATTAAATATTTTTTATTAGGATGGGATTTTGGTATCTTTAAATCAGGAAAAACCATACTTCTTGCAGAAGAAACATTATAATAAGTTGGCTGAATACCAGTTTTCTGATATAAAAAAACACTTATCATAGCATTCATTTGTGTTAACTTTTGTATAGTATCAGCATTAGAAAATTTACCTTTAAATCTTTTCAAAGGCTCCTCAATACTTATTTCAGTTATCTTTAAATTTTCATAATCTTTGAAAAAATCAACAAATTCATCAAATTTTTCAAATAAATTATTTTTTGGTTTAAATTTTTTGTAAGATAATTCATGTAATTTATAATTATCTTCTTGCAAACCAAATAAAGCAAGACCTATTACTGATGTGGAAATATCTAGTGCTAAAATCATAAAATTAAATTAAATAAAATACTTAAAAATTAAAGATTTATGTCTATTTCAAAAGTTAAAATAGTTGAAAAATCTTTAAAAATAGGCTCTGAAAATCTTGCTACTGCGATTAATTCATTTAATTCATTATATAAACCTAATTCAGTAATTGCTACCTTTTGATTTGCAGAATAAGGATTTGCTGCAACTGCATTATCCCAAGTTGCATTATTAGAAATATAGAATTGTCCGAATAAACTATTACAAGTTGCCCTCCACTTAAAAACAGTATCTAAAGAAGTAAAATCCAAAGAACAAACCGGTTCAACATCACCATAAATAGATGTATCTGTATTTGTAAAATAAATGTTGGTTGTACCTGAACCTATAGTGCCATCACTTGGAGAACCATCTGGAAGATAACCCGAAGTCCAATCAATTGAATTTACTATATCAGTATGTGTAATAGCAATTAATCCTTTATCTAAAACTACAAAACCAACAGGTATATCATAGTTATAATAAGTTCCTCCACTAATGTATAATGTACCTGATATTTGATTTGCACCTAATGCTGGCAAAGGCCTATTAACCCTAATAACGTCCCATGGACTTAAAGATTGATCTGGTGCATTTACCATAGGTACACTTGACGTTTGATTTTTAAAAACTGTTGAGACGTTTGCATTCCCAGAAAAACTAGGATATAAAGAATGATCAAACATATCTATGGTTACAAAATCACCATTACTGAAATAATTTTGGTTTGGTGATACAAAAAAAGCTAAATTTCCACCAATACTTTTTATTTGATAAAAACCAATAGCCTGTCCTCTAAAATCGTTGTACAAACCATCTAAGAAAACAGATTTATTTATCCTGTATCTTCTATCAGTATTAATAGTATCATTACTTAATTTTACTTCTGCATATGATACTGCAGAAGGCCTGTCTACATATCTTTTAGATACAGGATTCCATGAAGTATTAGCAGAATGTGAAACTTTTTGTCCAAGCTGATTTATACTAAAACCAGTATATGGAAGATTTACACTATCACTAAATAAATAGGCTATATTATCACCAAGCAACGGACTAGTTTCTCCTTGTTTAGATGGGAAATCCTGTGTATAAGTTGATGAAAATAAAGTATAGAAATTAGCCTGACTATTTCCTGTTCCGGGCAAATTTAATTTTATTGATCTTGCGTCTATAAATTCAGTGTAGGCAGTACTTGGAATTTTAATTAATAAAATTTTATCAACATTTAATTGTTGTAGTTCTGGATAAAAAAATGATAGAGATGAATTTTTTGGAAACTCACTATCAATAGTTGGTAAATTTAAAGAAACAAAGTAATTACCTAGATTATCAGTTGTTCCAGTTCTATCACAAAGAGTCAAAGAAATATCAGCACCAGATAAAGAAACTGGAATTTCATTTTCTTCGCTCATGTAAATAAATCCACTTACGGGACTTGTAAATCTAGGGTCTATCATAATATAATTCTATATGATTATCAACATCAAATAGAATTACATATCTATGTCGATATTGAAAGTAATTAAGTTTATATAATTTTTTTCAACGTAATCAGAGAGTTTTGCTACAGCAACTAATTCATTCATCTGATTGTATAGACCTACCTCTGTAACAAAAACAGGATCTAATGTTAATATTCCAGTTTGTGAATTTATATTATTTAATGCACTAGCTCTATTCCAAGTGGAATTATTTGATATCCAAAATTCTCTAGGCATAGCTAAGCAAACTGCTGTGGTCTTAAATGAAGTATTTATATCAGTGAATCTTAAAAATGCAGCTGCATTACCATCTGCATTCGTTCCCGGAAAATAAATATTAGTTCTACCAGAAGTGGCAGATAAATCACCTCCACTTATTGAATTATCACCAAGATTTACCCAATCAATTGCTTGTGTAACAGCAGTATGTGTTATTACACATATTCCCATATCCAAATAACAAAAACCAACTGGAACATCATAATTATAACCAGCAATTCCATCAGGAAAATTAGTAGGTGGCGGTATAGAATAATTTCCAGTTCTAGTATCTGTATTTAATCCGTTAGGTCTATTGAATGTATTTAATAAAGATGATACACCACCCCCTAAAACTTCTCTATATGTAATAGCTGACGGTCTTTTTGTATAGTCTGTTGGATCTGGGTCCCATGTCGTATTACCAGATAAATTAGTTCTTATACCAATTTCGTTAGCAGTAAAACCTGTATATGGTGTATTTATAGCATCACAAAATAAAAAGCAAACATTATCCCCTAAAAGCTCATTACTTTCTCCATATTTAAGTGGCTTATCAGATGAGTAAGTAGAAGACACAAGTGTTAATCCAGTAATATTAGGGGAAGTATCACCAGTTGGAACAAAAAGCGTTATAGATCTACCATCAATATATTCCGAATATGCACTGTACGGAATTGAACAAAAAACAATTTTTTCGTTATTTAATTGATAAAGTTCAGGAAAATATTTTGCAATAGTTGATGCGGTGTTCAAATCATCATATGTAGTCGGCAAATTAAAAGAGACAAAATAATTTCCCTTATTATCAGTCAAAGAGTTTCTATCACATTCTGTAAATAAAAGATCAGTTCCAGAAATTATGGTATCATCTAATCTCTCTGCTTGAACAGTAAGTGAAGAACTAACTGCTTTAGTAAATCTTGGATCAATTGTACTACTCATTTTATATTATTTTATATTATATTTTTTAATTAATCAATAGCTGAACTACCAGTATCAGTAAGTGATATTGGTGGATAAGTAAAATTCACTTCAAATTGTCCTATTTCACCGGGCTTTACAGATTTTCCCATAGTTCCATAAAAATTAAAGAATAATTTTTTTGTTCTTCCAGTAACATTATTTGGAGTTACTGCAACACCTTCTTTAGTTGTATTGATAAAATCATATATTGCATCTAATAATCCCTGATCTGCTTGAGTCATAGCAACCCATTGATTTACAGTTGCAACATTATTAGGTGGCTGAACAATAGATTCACCATTTACAGATGGTTTACTAAGGTCTGGACCAAGAGAAACTTCAGATTTTAATTCCGAAAAATTTGGTTGAGTCAATCTTGGTGAGAGTGTAGTATTTACAATATCTTTTGCCATTTTATTTAATTTTTATTTTTAATTTTTATTCTTGATTTGTTGCTCCAACATCAACAGTAGCAGCTACACCAGCATTAGGGTTAGCAACCGTAGGATTTACAGAAGTTGTAACTGTAGTTGTAGGTGTTCCTTGTATTTGATTTGCTTTTTCGTATTGAAAAGTCATTTTATTATAGTTGGAACCTGTTGTTGGGAAAAATATTCTTAATCTATATCCGGGTGTTGTTGTAGTTGGTTGTTTTAATGTTATAATTAATTCATTATTATTTAAAACATTTGGTCCATAACTAGTAGGAGAAACTCTGTATACACCATCATTTATTATTGATCCATCAACAAATGTTTGTAATTGTTGTGTCATTACAACAGGAAATGTAGAAGGTGCAACTTTAGCATTATAATTTATACTTGGATATGTTGTTTTGTATTCTACGCTATCTATTGAATCTGCAGGAATATTTGACATTCCCGGACTAATCAAATTATCTAAAGTTCTTCCTTTTGCACCTGTTACAGCATTTTCATTTTCACCAGATAAATCTGGAATTTCTCCAGACGTTAGAGGTAATGGTAAATTATAATTAACATCAGGATCACCTAATGAAAAACGAGTTATTTTTAATCTATCAACTGTTGCTCCATTAGGCAATTGAACGTATCTAGGTTTGTTAAGACTATTAAATAAATATTGTCTTCCTAATTCTGTTAAATATGCTCTTGCATATACTGTTGTTGCACTTGGTATTAATCCCATTTTTTTTTGTTTTTAAAAATCAATAATAAGTTGAAAAGCCAAATATCTAGAATCGGCTTTTTTAAGTGGATAAGTTGGTTTTCCAACAGCCACAGTATTGTTTTGATTATCTAGAATTGCCACTTCTGTTATATATGTAGCATTATCAGTTAAAGAATTAAATGTTTCATTATTAGACTGATTATACTCATAGTTTGCTGCAATTACTGTCATAATAGTTTTATAAGTTGTTGTTAAAACTTGAGCATCTATAGAACCATAGAAGAAAGATTCATCTCCAAAATTAAAACCAAAACTATTTGAATCGGCATACTGGGTATGACCAGACCACATAACATAATTACCATTAGTTGCACCAGATTCATAATCTTCTCTAGAAACAATAAATTGGTATGAATTTAAAGCAACTGGATCTATGGTAGTAGTTGGTGTAGATGGAGTTATAGTACAATCATAAATTCCTTGTCCAGATAAAACAACCCAATCAGTCGCTGGAACATTTCCCGCTTTATAATCAAATGACTTTTCTTGCTCGTTTACTAAAATTTTAACCCTATTTGCATTCCAACCAGAACCAGATGCTGTAATATTAGCAAGGTTTCTCATATATGGAAAACTATTGGTTGGAAATTGTACAGATAAGTATTGTGGATTACCATTGATATCTACTTCTCCATCTATCTGTTTTATATGACCACAATGTATAGGATATGTATATCCAAAACTATCATTATTTATATCATAAGGATCTACTTCCACTAAGTAAGTAACAAAATAAGTTTTACCAGACTCACACAATCCGGTTACATCGCTAGTAGTTAATGGTGCCTTGGGATTTGTTACTAAATCAACAATTGGTTCTGGTAAAGTATATGATCTATTTCCTTTAAAGGATAAAGCCATCAATAAATCTTGATCTGTTATTACAAATAATTGTAATTTATGATATACTCTTCCAACTATTTTATTTGTAGATTGTGTACCGTCTCTTAATTCTCTATATGTAGTTTTTGCTGCAGAATCATATTGTGTATTTCCATAAGTATCATAAAGTGTTAAACCAAAAGATGATCCTTCTCCATTATTAGCAGCATAACCATTCCACATTATTGTAGGCATATTAACAATAATAGATTTCTCTATTAATTGTTCTCCATAAGTTAAGCCACTAAATTTATTTGTGTAATGTATAAAACCAATTGCAGGATAACTTTCATCAAAACCAAGATATGTTTTTGTTCCAGCATATTCAATAGAACCATATGAAGAATAACCAGAAACACCATCTATTGTCGTATCAGTACCAGCAACATCATACGGTCTTACTATGTTCATATTCCAAAATTTCGTCTGCTGAGTTGTTCCTGACCCCCAATAATTTTCAACAGCATTATAAGGATAGAAAAAACTAACAAGTGTCTTGGAAAAAGAACTACCAACTTCAGGCGTTGGTCTGTCTAATATATATTCGTTAGCAGTACCGGTTCCAGAATAAACTCTATACCATAACCCATTAAATGGTGATCCTGAGAACCATTGCTTACTTGTTGCGTATGATGGTACATTTTGAATGTTTCCTGCTTCAGGATATTGATCTGGTACCCAAGGTATAAACACAGTATCCCCAGTCTTTATAGTATAGGTTCCAGATTGGAAAGTTATAGTGTCACTTCCCCAACCTGCAGTTATATTTAATTTTCTACCTAATAATCTATCACTAGATGTTACTATATTCCAATTATTTGATGATCCAGTAAAAAAACCATATGTAGCAGTTTGAGCCGTTGTAAATTGTTTTACTGATTGTAATGTTTGATTTGTAAAAGCAATTGGTAGTGTTCCATCTAAATTTGATGGATCTATATTAGGATAATCTCCAACTGGGGCTAAAACTCTATTTCTAGTAATATCATAAGTAGTTACTCCATTTTGGTTATCCCTATCTATACTATAATCAATTTCTCTATCAGAAATTACCGCCGAAGCAAATTGAAGCTGGCCTAAAGAAAGCATTCTTCGGCCCATGTCAGTTAGCTTAACATTAATATATGTAGTTGATTCTGGTGGTAAAAAAGGCATTTTTTGTTTTTAAAGATATTTTTTATATACTTAAAGTAAATAGAATTAGAAAAAAAAAATAAAAAAATATACAATAATTCTACGTAAAAAATTTGAATCTCTATTTATTTTAAAAATTTAATTTATAATTAAATAAGCTAAATTAGTAAAATATGGCCCAAGATTCATTTTATGGTAATACGTTATCTGTCCGAAGTGTACCCGGACAAGATAAGCTTTATCAAAGTACCAATACTGAATCTATATTTAGCTTTGGTGATTTTAGAATAACTAGAGATTTAACATCAAATTTCGTTTTTGAAGATACTCAAAGTCTTAGTTTTGATAGATTTCAAAATTTAACTTCTTTAACTTCTTCTGACTTTAATGCCGGAGAAGCAATAGGTTTAACAGAAAATGATTTAAACCTAGATTTGTCAGATCCAAATTCATATTCGTACTTTGGTTCGTATTATTCTAAATTAGCAAATACCATAAATAAAATAATTGAAAATTTTCCATATGCAATTCTTGTATATGATAATGGGATTGGCGAAACAAACCTTATAACCTATTTTAATTATCAATTAAATTATACAGACATTACACTCATTAGTTCTGCATTTACAAATCAAGGAAATATAATTTTTACTTCAGGAAATAGTATAAATGCATTGAGTTCTAATACATTAACTTTATTTGATAATTATGATAAATTTGAATTACAATTAAGTTCTACAACATTAAATACTACACCATCTTATTCAATACAATCTTATTCTTATAGTGCAATCTCAAATTTTTATCATTTAAATTTCAGAGTTTCTGGGATTCTTACAGCAAATACAACTGACGCAATTTATATAAGACCATCAAAAAAGAGATATTTTCAATATAAAAGAAGCTTAGGTAATTTAGATTATCAATTATTAGAGGTAGGTAAATTTCAAGTTCCAAATCCTCAAAATGATGTATTTTTTGATAAAGTAATTACATGGCCAAGAAGTATAGATGGTTTTGCACCAGATAGTTATGGAACAAATTTCGATAATTACTTAGATGAGATTTTAAAATATGCAACTTTAACAGATCAACTTAAAACAAATTGGCTTGTTAGAGCGATAGTTCCAGAAAACTTTTTAGAATTAGATTCTGATGGAAAAATATATTCAAAATTAATTCAAACCTATGGAGAAGAATTTGATAAAATAAAAGAATATATAGATAATTTAGCTTTTTCACATTCAATTAATTACAC
>JACCDG010773164.1_pt1 | contig 10684 bp, 9 predicted proteins | sample 7442471 | NCBI WGS metagenome assembly JACCDG01 (sample SAMN15323444, study PRJNA562643) | freshwater metagenome | isolation source: river surface water | place: USA:Blue River Watershed | collected 2017-08-17 | reverse complement strand
CGTCTTGATGATCGACGATTTGCAATTCATCAGCGGCAAGGAATCGACCCAAGAAGAATTTTTCCATACTTTCAACGCCTTGGTCGACAACCAAAAGCAAGTCATTATTTCGGCGGATCGCGCCCCTTCGGAACTGGACGGGCTTGAAGAACGCATGCGCTCGCGCTTGGCCTGGGGCCTTAGCGTCGATATTCAGCCGAGCGATCCCGATTTGCGCCTGAAAATCCTGAAATCCAAGTCCGAACAAATGAAATCCCGCGTGCCGGATTCGGTTTTGGAATTCCTGTCGCATAAAATTACATCGAATGTGCGTGAACTCGAAGGCGCGCTCAACCGCCTGGTCGCCCATGCCACCCTGGTGGGGCGCGAAATCACGCTGGACAACGCCCAGGATTTGCTGCGCGATTTACTGCGTTCGTCCGACCGCAGAATCAGCATCGACGAAATCCAGAAAAAAGTGGCGGAACATTACAATATCCGCCTGTCCGACATGCACTCGCCGCGCCGGGCGCGGGTCGTGGCGCGCCCTCGCCAGATCGCGATGTATTTGGCCAAGCAATTGACGCAACGGTCGCTGCCGGAAATCGGCCGCAAATTCGGCGGGCGCGACCACACCACCGTCATGCACGCCGTGCGCAAAATCGAAGAGCTGTGCCAGCAAGACGCAAGCTTTGCCGAAGATGTGACGCTGCTAAAACGGATGCTGGAACAATAAAAAACTTGTCATCCCGGCGAAGGCCGGGATCCATAACCCCGTTTTTTATAATTCACAAAGTGTATGGATTCCGGGTCAAGCCCGGAATGACGAAAAACGGCTTCGCCGCACTATCTCCCCAAAAACCGCCCCATATCGCGCAGGGCAAGCTGTAAATGGCGCTTGCGCCCGGCTTTATCGGCATGCGCGGCTTGCCACATTCGCCGCGCCGCCGCATCGATTCGCACCGGCTTTGCGATGCGGCCGGTTTTTTGATTGCGGCAAAAGCGTTTTTGCGTATCGGCATTCAGATCGCCTTGCAGAGGCAGCCCCAAAGCCCACCTGTATGATTTGATCATTCCGCTTTTTTCCAAGGTTGTCGTAAACTTGCGTGCGCAATAAGTGGCGGCGGCCAAACCGGTAAGCGCCGTTCCCATATACACGAAAACGCCCAAGGGTATCGCCGCTAAAACCCCTATGCTTAAGAAGATAAACACCAACGGCATCGCACCCAGCCAAAGCAGGGCGCGCCGGTACGTTTTTTGCGGGCATTGGTTGATATCGAATTCGATGCGTTTATTCGGCAGCAGCACAGGGTCAGGATGCTGCGGCAAGACGCCGTCGTAAAATCCTTCATTCATTAAATCGGCGGGTAAATTTTTATCGGCCATTGATTCTAACGCTGCAAGCCATTTCAAAAAATCTGTTTCCTTATAAAACACAAAGCTATGCCCGTCAATGGGGCATCTTATCCCCATAAGGGCTTGGCCTGCGCGCAGTAAAGCGCTTCTTGGCAAGGGGTGGATTTGCCGCTATAACTGGCTTTCCGGCGCGGGCCATGTGGCCAAGCGCGCCTTAAGGAGCAAATCCCATGAAATTCACCATCGCGCGCGAAAATCTGCTCAACGCCCTGTCTCATGTGCAAAGCGTCGTTGAAAAGCGCAACACCATTCCGATCCTTTCCAACGTGCTGCTGCGCGCCGAAAACGGAAAGCTGTTTTTAACCGCAACCGATATGGACTTGATCATCGCGGAAACCATCGCGGCGCAAGTCGAACAAAACGGCTCCGTCACCGTTCCCGCGCATACGCTGTATGAAATCGTGCGCAAATTGACCGAATCCAGCCAGATCGAGTTTACGCTAAAGGACGCGCAGCTGGCCGTAAAATCCGGCCGTTCGCGTTTCGCGCTGGGAACGCTGCCCGCGTCCGATTTCCCGTCCTTCGACAACAAACCCTTGCTGCATAAATTTTCGCTGCCCGCATCGGATTTGCGCGGCTTGATCGACCGCACCCGTTTTGCGGTCAGCCAGGAAGAAACCCGCCATTACCTGAACGGGATTTACGTGCATGCAACAAAAACCAATGAATTGCCGGTGTTGCGGGCGGTTGCGACCGACGGCCACCGCCTGGCGCGGATCGAAATGCCGCTGCCCGACGGCGCGGCGAAAATCCCCGGCGTGATTATCCCGCGCAAAGCAATCAACGAGCTGCGCAAGCTGATCGACACGGTTTCTGCGCCGGTTGAAATTTCGCTGTCCGAAACCCAAATCCGCTTTACCCTGGACGGCATCGTGATGTCGTCGAAATTGATCGACGGCACCTTCCCCGATTACGAGCGCGTCATCCCGCAGGACAACACCAAGATGATGGTGGTCAACCGCAAGGAATTCACCGAGGCGGTCGACCGCGTCGCCACCATCTCCACCGAAAAATCCCGCGCCATTAAACTTAGCCTCAATCCGGGCCTATTGGTTTTATCGGCGCAATCGGCGGAATCCGGCCAGGCGACCGAGGAAATCGAGGTCAAATACGACGCCGAGCCGATCGAAATCGGATTCAATGCCAAATATCTTTTGGACATCGCCAGCCAGATCGACGCCGAAGGCGCAAGCTTTGCGCTCAATGACGCCGCCTCGCCGACCATCGTGCAGGATCCTGCCGACGCCAGCGCGCTGTATGTGCTGATGCCGATGAGAGTTTAGTCGATAGTCTATAGGCGATAGTCGATAATATGGTTAAAGGCTATCAAGACTTGATTGTTTGGCAAAAAAGTAAAGATCTTGCCAAAAAAATTTACTCTGCGACCGCAAACTTTCCTAAAAGCGAGTTATACGGCCTGACAAATCAATTGCGGCGGGCCTCCATTTCTGTTCCTGCCAACTTGGCGGAAGGTTACGGTCGAAAAAGCCGCCCCGAATTCGCCCAGTTCGTTACTATTGCTATAGGTTCAGCGACAGAGTTGGAGTGTCTTATTATTTTGGCTTTAGAAATGGGATTCTTGCCGGAAAAAGATGCAGAACCTATCAAGGATAATGTTATTGAAATTTTAAAGATGCTTCAACGCCTACGGCAAACTTTGCGACAAAAAAATGTCTCAAACCTATAAAACTTTCCCATCATCCAACCTATCGACTATCGCCCATCGACTATCGACTTCTATCAGCGGTTTACGGCTAGATAACTTCCGCAACCACCAGAACCTAACCATTGCACCAGCTGGGCAAAGCGTCGTCTTGACCGGCCCGAACGGTGCGGGCAAAACCAATATCCTCGAAGCGATTTCGCTATTCGCTCCGGGCAAGGGCCTGCGCAATGCGCGCACCAGCGATTTTCCTTATGCTAAACAACCAACTGCCCCGCCTTGGTCTGCTACCCTCGATTTAAAAACCCCTTTTTCCGAAAACCGCCTTGGCACCGGATCGAATGGCGGCGGCAAGCGGCTGTTGCATGCGGATGAAAACCCGCTCACGCAGATCGGGCTTTCGGATTATCTGACCATCGCCTGGGTCACGCCGGATATGGATGGGCTGTGGCGCGGCGCGGCCTCGCCCCGGCGCAAATTCCTCGACCGCCTGGTCTATGCGCTATATCCCGATCATTGGCTGCATCTGACGGCACTCGACAAGGCACGCGCCGAACGCGGCCGCCTTTTAGAGCAAAACCACATGGATGACAAATGGCTTGCGGCTCTGGAACTTGCCATGACGCAGGCCAGCATCCCCATCACCCAAAACCGCCTGCGCTATATCGAATCTTTGAATGGGCATATCAATGATTTTGCCCCGGACTTCCCAAGCATAAGGCTCGATCTTCTAAGCCCCATCGGCGAGCAATGGCAAAAAGACGCCGAAACCGCGCAAGACTGGCTGCAAGATCGCTTGCGCGAATCGCGGCTGCGCGATTCGATGGCCGGCAGCGCGCTTTACGGCGCGCACCGCGACGACGTGATGGCCTATCACGGCGGCAAGAACCGCAATGCGGCGGAATGTTCGACCGGGGAGCAGAAAATCGCGCTGCTATCGGTGCTGCTGGCGCATGCGGCGATGCTGATCGCACAAAAGGACAAGCCGCCGGTTTTATTGCTGGACGAATTGGCTGCGCATTTTGACGAATATCACAGGGGCGCACTCGCCACGATATTGTCGCAGCTTAAGGTGCAAAGCTGGATCAGCGGCGCGGATGAAAACCTGTTCCGGGATTGGAAAGAAAAAGCGTTGTTTTTCAGGGTCTAGCCCGGTTGCCCATCCGGTTCAGCGCCATGGCGGCATGCAACATGCCGGGTCGTTTTCCCGCCATTTCCGCCAATATCGCGTCCCTGCTTTCCGGACCGGCATTCAGTTTTTTGGCGTCGTCGCGCATTTTTCGGACTTCGGCCGTAAGGCTTTTTGCAAGCTCTGGGTCATGGGCCGTTAACGCCTCGGCGGTTTTTTCCATGCGGATGCAAAACCCGTTCAGGCTTAGGTTTTGCCAATTTTCAAGCGGCATCTGGAGCAAGGCGATCGACAGAAATTGAACGGCAAGACGCCGCAAATGCGGCTTTGGCATTGCCGCCGGATCCTGAGGCGCAATAAAATTCAAAACATCCTGCAAATCGCTAAAATTCGGGAATTTCCGCCCAATCCTGACGATAAAATAGCTAAAACTTTGAGCCGCCTCGGACTCATCTTGCCCCAGCATACTGCGCAACGCGTCGGCAAAGGTGACATGTTCCGGCCTTGCGCCCGCCTGGGTGCGGCTTGGAGATATGGGATTAGGCGATACGGGGCTGGGCAATGTTTTCGGTAAAGCGGCTGTCGTCATGATTTCCCCCTGTTTAGACTTATGGGAATCCAATAGCCGTAAGGGGTGCGGATGTACAATGAAGCTTTAATGAATTTATTTTTGCACTATCATGGCAGCGTCATGGCTTATGATGAAATTATGAGGCGCATATATACACATTTAGCGCTACTTGCTCCAAAACAAGATGCGCCAGGGCTTCATTGGGCAAGCGGCCTTCTTGCGGCAAGGCTTTGAACGCCCGCAACCCTTCCGGTATGCCGTAATGTCTTTCTTTCTGAAGACGAAGATCGACCTCTTCCAAGCGGGATAAGAAATCCGCGCTGTAACGCCGTCCATGTTTCATGGCTTGGCCTGCAACCTTTACCAAAAATCCTTCCGCCGCATCGATGCGTTGAAGATTGGTAAGAATTAAAGGAGCATCAGGCTTATGGGTTTGCTTGCCAAGTCCTATTTGGCGGTCGATAAAATTCAAAACCGCAAGCATATCCGCTTCCGCAAGCGCGCCATCGCCGCGAAGCGACATTATTCCGGTGAGCGCTCCCAATTCTCGAAAAACCCATTCCACAAAATTCGGATAGGCGTTTTCCAACAAAGCCAATATTTGGCAAAAATTGCTGGTTCTGGCTTGAGAGGGATGGGATGGAATCATCGTTTTTCCTTTGATTAAACCTTATCGGCACTTATCCTTTAAATCAACAATATTTTTCCCCTTATTTTTCGGGCTTTTCCCCTTCATTTTGCTGTCTGCTTGGGCATAAATTTGCTATAGTTTTTCGATCAACAAAGGCCCTTGAGATGACCGCAAAACCCGCGCCGAAAATGACCGAAAATACAGCCTCTGAAACCCCTGCCGCAGCCGCAAATCCCGCAAGCTATTCCGCCGATTCGATTACCGTCCTCAAGGGCCTTGAGGCGGTGCGCAAGCGTCCCGGCATGTATATCGGCGATACCGACGACGGGTCTGGGCTGCATCACATGCTGTACGAGGCGGTCGATAACGGCATCGACGAGGTTTTGGCGGGTCACGCCACCTTTGTCCGCGTCACGCTTTACGCCGACGGTTCCGCCAGCGTCGAGGATAACGGGCGCGGCATTCCGGTCGATATTCATAAAGAAGAAGGCATCTCGGCGGCAGAAGTCATCATGACCCAGCTGCATTCGGGGGGCAAGTTCGACCAAAATTCCTATAAAGTATCGGGCGGTTTGCACGGGGTGGGCATTTCGGTGGTGAACGCGCTGTCGGATTGGCTGGAATTGCGCATTTGGCGCGACAATGCGGAACATTTCGTGCGCTTCGCCAAAGGCGTCACCGAATCGCCTTTGAAAAAATCCGGGCCGCAAGGCGATAAGCGCGGCACGCTGGTGCGGTTCAAGCCCAGCCCCGAAATTTTCACCATGACGGAATTTTCCTTCAATACATTAGAACACCGCCTGCGCGAGCTGGCGTTTTTGAATTCCGGCGTCGCCATCACGCTGCATGACGAACGCGGGGTCGAGCCGAAAGAAACCGCGTTGCAATATCAAGGCGGCGTCGAGGCGTTCGTGCAATATCTCGACAAAAGCAAGCAGGCGCTGCACAAAACCATCGCCGTCAAAGGCAGCGGCGACGGCAATATCGACTTTGAGCTTTCGTTGCAATGGAACGATTCCTATCACGAAACCATGCTGTGCTTTACCAATAACATCCCACAACGCGACGGCGGCACGCATTTGATGGGATTCCGCGCGGCATTGACACGCACCATCAACAAATACGCCGAAGAATCCGGCATCGCGAAAAAAGAAAAAGTCGCCGTCACCGGCGATGACGCGCGCGAAGGGCTGACTTGCGTTCTGTCGGTCAAAATGCCGGACCCGAAATTTTCCTCGCAGACCAAGGATAAATTGGTGTCTTCCGAGGTGCGTCCCGTTGTCGAATCCGTGGCGGGCGAGAAACTGATGCAATGGTTCGAGGAAAACCCGGCAGAGGCCAAAAAAGTCATCGCCAAGGTGGTCGAAGCCGCGCTGGCCCGCGAAGCCGCGCGCAAGGCGCGCGAGCTGACCCGCCGCAAGGGCGCGCTCGATATGGCGTCGCTGCCCGGCAAGCTCGCCGATTGCCAGGAACGCGATCCCGCCAAATCGGAATTGTTCATTGTCGAGGGCGATTCGGCCGGCGGCTCCGCCAAAATGGGGCGCGACCGCGCTTTCCAGGCGATCTTGCCGCTGCGCGGAAAAATCTTGAACGTCGAACGCGCGCGTTTCGACAAAATGCTTTCCTCCGCCGAAATCGGAACGCTGATCGCGGCGCTTGGAACCGGCATCGGGCGGGAAGATTTCAATCCCGACAAGGCGCGTTACCACAAGATCGTTATCATGACCGACGCCGATGTCGACGGATCGCATATCAGAACTTTGCTTTTGACCTTCTTTTTCCGGCAAATGCCGCAGCTTTTGGAGCGCGGCTATCTTTATATCGCCCAGCCGCCTTTGTATTTGGCCAAGCGTTCCGGCAACGAGATTTATTTAAAAGACGACAAGGCGATGGAAAACTTTTTGCTGGCAACGGGCGTCGAGGGCGTGTCGCTGAAATTGGCCGACGGCAAGGAATTTTCCGGCAAGGAGCTTTTAGAGGCGCTGGAGTTTGAGCGCGGCGCAAGAAACTTGATGCAAAATCTTTTGGTCAAGATCAACAACATCCAAGTTGTCGAACAGGCCGCCATCGCGGGCGCGTTCAAGCATGATTTGGCCCAGGATCAGGCGGACGCGGCGGCGCAATATGTCGCAAAACGGCTCGACACGCTGGCAAGCGAAAATGAAAAGGGATGGAAGGGAACGGCGCGCGGCGGCGGCTATCACTTTACCCGCACCTTGGGCGGCGTGACGCAATCCTATGATTTCGACCATGCGCTATTGCAAAGCAGCGAAAGCCGTAAACTCGACGAGCTGGCGCCGAGATTGCAGGCGCGCTATGCCAAACCCGCCACCTTTATTTCGCCCGAAGGCCAAAAGCAGATCACCGGCCCCAGCGGTTTGCTGCAAGCGGTGATGGATAGGGGCCGCAAGGGCCAGGCGATTCAGCGCTACAAAGGGCTAGGCGAAATGAATCCCGATCAGCTTTGGAGAACGACGCTCGACCCCAAGGCGCGCTCCTTGCTGCAAGTCAAAGTCAACCATATGGACGAGGCGGAAACCGTCTTTTCCACCCTGATGGGCGATGTGGTCGAACCAAGGCGCGATTTCATCATCGCCAACGCGCTGAATGTGTCGAATCTGGACGCTTAATCGGTTGACGGTGGGCGGTTGACGGCTAACGGTTGTCTTTGGAATATATGTGCTAGCGTCTCCGGCCTCTATGCAAAAGATGCTCGAGATATTCCTGTACTGTTTCCAGAGAAATGGCGCGCCGCGCGACGATTTTCGCATCGGGATATAATTCTTGATAATCCCTTATTTCCTCTTCCGCTTCCTCGGGATGGCATCTTGAAAATGAAACAGGGATATTCATCGTAACTTTTACTATTCTAAAACTTATTAAATTAAAAAAAGCCTCGGGAGGTCGGCCCGGCCATTCTACCGGCTCGCCGCTGCGGGGATTTCTGCCCATCAAAACCTGCCTTGCCATTATCTCGGCATGTTCTGCGGAATAAAGGCAGATACACAAAAATCCGGATTCATAGCTTGGGGGAGAGAAGCTTTTTATAACAGTCATTTTAATTCCTCATTTGCGGAAGCTTAGAAAAATATGAATCCTTAATCAATACATTTATGGTTCTAATTTTATCGGCCTATACAGCAAAATCAGCAGCAAAACCGCCTGCGCCAGCATCGCGCAGCCGATCGCGAATCCATAGGAATCGGGCCATAAGGTCGCGCCCCAGCCCGCCGCCGATGCCGCGATCACATGGGTGATGATGATGCCCGCACTGGCTTTGCCCTTATTGCCGTCAAAAGGCGCCAGCGCGATCCCCATGCCTTGCGGGATCAAAATCGCCGTCATAAAGGACATAACCGCGATCATCATCACCAGAATATTCAAATCCCGCCAATGCAAAGCGTTCCAGATAATCATCGCGGATGCGGCGGCAAGAAAGATTCCCGACAGGCGCAGAATAGGAAAAAGTTTTTTGTCCGGCTTGATATATTGCGCGGCGAAAGATCCGATCACGAAAACCGCGATAATAAAACTGTATAAATAACCATAGGGCGCGCCGCCGATTCCGTATCCTTCGCTCAGTACATAAGAGGACGCGGCGATAAAGCAAATAAAGCAGCCATAGGCCAAGGCGCTGACCGCAGCGCCGATGACAAAAAGCCGCTGTTGCAAAATAGCGCGGTAGGCGCCAAGCCAACCCGCAAAGGAAAAGGCGGCCGGCTGCGGTAAGGGCGTACTTTTGGGGTAAACCACAAAGGCGGCGCAACACAGCAAAACGCCCCATCCCGCAATCGCCCATAACACGCTGGGCCAGCCATGCTGCGATATCAGGATTCCGGCGATCAGCGGGGATATGATCCCCATCACATTGCCCGCGCCGTAAATGATGCCTAAAATCCGGCCGCTTTGGCTCGCGAATTTTTCCCGCACCGACGCGAGCGACGCCGTGATGCTGAGCCCCACCGCCATGCCGGTCGCAAAGCGCGCAAAATGCCACAGCTGCAAATCCTGGCTGAGGGCGACGCAGGCGGAAAAAATTAAAAACGCCACAGCCCCGATCCGCACCGCGATTCTTTGCCCGTACCGGTCGACGAACTCGCCGCTCCAAAGCTGGGCGAATCCGACGCCCAAAAGATAATAGCTGAAAAGCCCCGCCAATTGCGCCGGGCTGGCGTTCAAATCGACCGCGATCAGCGGCAACGCCGTCACCAGAAAATCAAAAGTAATCGGATCGAAAACCGCGAACAGGCCGATATAAAGGATGGGAAGGAATGTGGGGCGGTTGGTCATGGAAAACTTATTGTCATCCCCGCGAAAGCGGGGATCCAGGGGTTGAAAAACCAATATTTCCGGCTCTGGATTCCCGCTTTCGCGGGAATGACAGATTATATTTAAAGATCGGCGATCTTGCTGAATTCATAGCCTTCAAGCCGCAGCAAATATTTTTTCATCTCGATTCCGTCTTTGGAACTATAGCCGCCAAGCCCGCCATTCGATCCGACGACGCGGTGGCAGGGAATTAAAATGGGCAATTTGTTGCGCGCGCAGGCCGAGGCCACGGCGCGATACGCCTTGGGCTTGCCGATTTTTTCCGCCAATTGCTTATAGGTTAAGACCTTGCCCGGCTTTATTTTGCACATTTCTTTGTAAACTTTTTGCTGAAACGGCGTGGCCCAGGACAGGTCCAGGTCATTGGTGGCGATGTCCCCGGCAATTGCCGCGCCGATTTGTTTTTGCAGCGCCTTGTTATGGTTGGCCGCGCGGATTTTACCCTTGGCCAGGCGCACATCTATGCGCGCAAAGCCTTGATCGCCTTGTTCGGCCGTAACCAAAATATCTTTGTATTGAACGGTTGTTTTCATGCGATTTCCTATCAGGTTTTGGCCGTCAGGCGGTTTGGTTTTTCGGACCGCACCTAAAACCTAACACCCAAAAGCCGATAGCTTGCTTATCCGGCCATTTAACGCGCCCTTCTGCGACCGGCCATACACATCAATCCCAAGCCGGCAAGGCCGATCGCGGCATTGTCGTTGGACGGCTTGGAGCCATGATCCAAAAACGCGAAAGAATCGCTGCGCGTTACCATCACGTCGCTTTGGCACTGACCAAGCCGGAATTCGTCCGCAGCGGCGCAAATAAAATGCGCCGTTCCCGCCGCCGTTATTCCGTTAGCCGGCCTTTTTGGCGCCGTCTAGCGGCTGGCCGGTCGCTTGATCGACTTGCTTCATCGACAATTTGATCTTGCCCCGGTCGTCGAATCCGACCACCTTGACCCAGACGCTGTCGCCGACATTG
>JACCDG010363052.1_pt1 | contig 10684 bp, 10 predicted proteins | sample 7442471 | NCBI WGS metagenome assembly JACCDG01 (sample SAMN15323444, study PRJNA562643) | freshwater metagenome | isolation source: river surface water | place: USA:Blue River Watershed | collected 2017-08-17 | reverse complement strand
TTCTATTTGGGATCGACCGGTTTTGACAGCTTATGTAGTCCGGTTGTAAGCACGTCGGGAGTTGTAGGCATTTCCTGTTAAAAAAACCTTCGAATTATAGCTGGCAATACTTCGTATGCCATGGCTGCTTAATCTGATAGATTAACCAAGTGCCATCGTTCAGCCCTGTCCAAACTCTGCCGACGGGGGATTCTGAGCGTCGACATGCAGAGTCGCTGAATCCGATTTCTCTAACGGTTCAGTAGTATCCAGAGGATAAGTGTTAGTTAAGGTCTGATCTGAACCTATCTAACATCGAAAATTAATCAAATCTAAACGTGTAGAAAGCAGCAGTTCTCTAGGTTTGGACGAGGGTTCGAGTCCCTCCGATTCCACCAGATTTATTACACCGAGCATTCATAACTTCGCAAGATGATATGAATGCTTTTTTATTGGTGCAATTGCCTTACATTAAACATTTTGGAATATATTTACGCCGTCTAATTCTTATCAACACATGAAAATACACTTAACGATCTTATTTGCCAGCCTTTCCTTTTTATCTTTTTCCCAAACTGACAGTACAGAAGTCTTGGAGGATTATAGTAATTATGGCGAGCCTGAGGGTGTAAAAAGATATGCAACCCAAAAAGTGCTAAACCAAACACCCCAAAAAATCATCAGTCTTGGCTACGAATACAACGGTGAATTTCACATGCCGGGTATTCGAATCGGTGAGTCCGTTTCTATCCTAGAAGACAAGCATGTAAGCCAAGTAAATGTGTTTAAGGCGCAATTGAATATTCCGGTTGTGGCAACGAACAAAATCATTTGGCAACTAGGAGCTAATTATTGGGGGTCTCAATTCCAAGTTGAAAACCCAGGAAGTAATTCCTTCGCAAAACTATTAAATCAGTCATCTCTCATTAGTGCCGGTATAAATTCGACCATTTTCAAGCCACTGAATGAGACTAATTTTATGATTTTTCAAGCTAGCGCAGATGTCAATGGTTTGTTTAATCAGCAAGCGAAAGTTACTTCCAATGCCCTTACGCTCAGTGCAACGGCAATCTATGGATGGAAGAAATCTGAAAAAAATATGATCGGTACTGGTATTGCAAGAACCTACCGCGCGGGGCGATTAATCTATGTTCCCGTATTGTTTTGGAATAAAACATTCAATGATAAATGGGGAATGGAATTATTACTCCCGGCTAGAGGCTTTGTAAGATATAATATAAACACCTCCAATATAATTCAGGCTGGATTTGAATTAGAAGGAAATCAGTTCTCCATGCCTATTCCGTCTACACAAAGGGATTTATTTTACTTACAAAGAGGTGAATTTAAACCTAGAATCATGTGGGATAAAAAAATCACCGGTTTCTTATGGTTTAACGCACAGGTGGGATTACGGTATAATTACCGCTTTGATGTCATGAATAAATACGACGGTAAAGAAGATAACGAAAGGTATTTCACAAGTAATCTTGGAAATCCACTCTACGTTAATTTCAGTTTAAACTTTGTTTCCCCTTAATAAAAAAGGCTCCTTTCGGAGCCTTTTTTTATGTCTATTTATTTTGCCACTTGCCTTGTCCAAGTATCGGTTCTTCCAATTAAAGAAACGCCAATATAACCACGTACCTCTAAAGAATTAGCATTTATCAATTTCATAGTGGAAGAATAGGTGTTTCCATTTTTAGGATCATAAATATTCCCGTCTTCCCACACATTATCTCCCTTAGGCACAAAACCCCAGATATTGATTAAACCTAAAACTGGTTTCGTTCTAGCAGCTGGTGATTCATTATTCTTATCTAACTTAGGTTTACCTGTTTCAGGATCATTAGGCTCCTTTAACCACACTACTCTACCCTGGTATTTAGCTCCATTTTTGTAAATTTTTACCATAGCATTACCTTCCCCCGTTTTCCAAACTCCGACGATTGCATCGGGATTATCAAGGGCTAAGGAAGTAAAGGATTGAAATAATAATCCTACCAAAAGGAAAATGAAGGCTTTCGAAATTTGTTTGCTGATTTTCATTATTAAATTAATTTATTGTTAAAAAATTGTTTTTTGTGCTACCATTTTTTCGATTTCGGCAACTGACCTTGGCGAACCTTTGGACATATTCACAGGGGCACTTTCCGTTACCAAAATATCATCCTCGATACGAATACCAATATTCCACCATTTCTTATCGCATTTACTGCCGGCAGGAATATATATACCAGGTTCAACCGTAACAACCACACCAGGGGCTAAAACGCGAGGACCTAAATCATGTACATCCAAACCTAAATGATGTGATGTGCCATGAGGAAAATACGTTCTTGCCTCTTTTTCATTTGCAGCTATTCCTAATTTAATGAGGCCTGCATTTACGACCGCACGAGAAGCAGCATCAATATCAGAAAAAGGAGCACCTGCTTTACAAGCCGCAATACCCGCATCTTGAGCAGCTAAAACGATTTCATACAAAGCCTTTTGTGCATCGGAAAACTTACCATTCGCAGGAACCGTTCTGGTTACATCGGCCGTGTAACCGTGGTATTCCGCCGCACAATCGCTTAGTAAAAGATCCCCGTCTTTGATTGTCTTTAAATTAGTAATGTAGTGGAGTACACAGGCGTTTTCAGCAGCACCGTTAATACTATTGTAACCTGGGTATTCTGAACCCGCATTTTTAAAATGGTATTCCATGATTGCCTGCGCCTGGTACTCTTTCATTCCTGGCTTAACCGCGCGCATCACGTCGTTATGACCTAGCACGCTGATAGAAGCCGCTTTTTGGATCAATGCAATCTCTTCAGGTAACTTAATGCCCCGCAAATTTCGCAAGGTGTTTAAAGTTGATCTTGATGCCAAAGGCTTAGCAGTAGCTGACACTAAACTATCCACTAATGAGGCCATACGTGTTAAAGGATCTGGTTTTGCCTGGTATTTTGTGAAGATTCCTTCTGTGCGGTACAGGGTGTATACTGAATCTACCCCGGCTAATGAAATGGATGAGCTCGTAAATTGGTCATTTATGAACACATTTTCCATTTTGCTCTTCGCCTTAAATCCATCTACTCCTAAAATCTTTCCAGTCCATAACTCTTTAAATGGATCCCGGTTTTGAACAAAAATAAATTCAGTTCCCGTTTTACCTAATAGCGTAACAGGCTGTTTAAACAACAATAAAACAGCATTAGGCTCTTCTAGACCTGTTAAATAGTAAAAGTTTTTGTTTTGCGAATATTGAAATTCGGTATCATTACTTCGCTGACGCGTTTGAGAGGCGAAAAAGATACCTACGCCTTTGTCCGACATTTTTTCTTTAAAGGCAGCCCGACGGCCGGCGTGGAACTCAGGACTTAAATAATCCGATGGATAATCTTGAGCCAGGACAGATTGAAATGACAAGGTCGATAACAATCCAATAAATAGATATTTGAAATTCATTGACAAGTTAAATTTTGAGAAAGCAAGATAATAAAAAAGGCTCCAGATAGAGCCTTTGAATTAATTTTTTTGGCCAAAATACCGACTTAACCATAAACCACATAGCCCCCAAGCGACTACCGCATCAATTAATTGTGCTCGTAAATCATAAACCGGATACCATATGTGCTCCGTATAAGAGGTATTACAAAAGGCAATTAAACCTACCACCACCGAAACGCCTATAATAGTGGTACGTTTAGGAATTTTGAGTTTAGAGATGATCCAAACCAGCAAAAAGACCATAAATATGTCTAAAACAAAACCACGCACCATATTCATAGTCATATCTGTTTTGTAGGAAGGATAATAAATTACGCGACCCCATGGCTTGCCTTCAATTGACTTTGTAAATCCTTCCAGCTCCTCCATGGACTGAATATGACTCATACGCGGTAACATATAGCCACCAGGTTCTAATTCAATCTTTTTTAAATACGTTAAAATAGAGTCTTGTTTTGCAGTGTATTGTTGAACAGGTTCATGCAAATTAAATGCAACATGAGATAAGGTCTGCCAAATAAAAATGATTAAGCCGCCTACCAAAGAACCAATAATGACTTTCTTCATGGTAATTTATTTATTGAGCGGCAAAAATAATAACAAAATCCTAAATAAACTAAAAAATATACTATTTAGCCTTCAAGATTTCTGATCCTGCAAGTAAATAACATCCTGCACCAAAATCCTCGAAATTAGGAACGGATGTCTTAGTGATTGGCTGGCCGTCTTTAGGCTCTTTTCCTGTTCCCTGAACGTAGGCCAGAAATCCATTGGATTGAACACAGGAATCAATTGCCTTCCAACCTTTATCGACTGATTTTTGGTACGTTTTAGCGGGCAAAAGACCATTTCTAATTCCCCATGCCATCCCATACACAAACAAAGATGTCCCAGTTAATTCTGGACCGCCATAATTAGACTCATCAGTCAAACTCACATTATAGAATCCATCTTTACGCTGCAGAGACAATAAAGCAGCTGCCATGTCTTGAAAATCTTTTACATATTCCGACCGATGAGGTGCATTCGCTGGCATCAAATCTAAGGTTCTTACGAGAGCTGCAAAAACCCAACCATTACCGCGTGACCAATAGCAATTCGTCCCATTAGGCTCCTTGTATGGCGGAATAAAGTCTTTATCGCGCCACCACAAATGCTCTTGTTGATTGTATAATTTAGCTTTAGTATCCGCATACAAATCGTGCATTTTATTGAAATAAGCATCATTCTTAAAGCGAACGCCTAACCGAGTAAACACGGGCATACTCATTTGGAGGCAATCGATCCAGGACCAATCATTCGCCTTTTCTGACGCCACCATGTTATCAATATTTTCCTTTATGGGTTTGATTCGGGCTGAATCTGCTTTCAAATCAAATAAGTCTAAATAGATTTGTCCGCAAGCCTGGTCATCTGCATTCCTAGTCTTCAATCCATTTCGCAAAGACCACTTATGAAATTCACCCCAATCCTCCATGTACTTCAGATCTGTCGCACGAGGATCTAATTTATACAATTCAATTAATCCCTCATAAAATACCGAACGAGTCCAAATATTTGATGGACGGGTCTTATCAGGACTAACGATCACTTTTGTCACATCAGGCCAAACACCCTGAAAATAGGATTTAGCTAAATGCATGTTTTGTAAAACTTGCGCACGATCTGGCTTCGCGCAAAATGCTGTCAAAGGCAACAATAAAAAAAGAAACTTCTTCATTAGGCTAAATAAAATATAGGGGTTAAATCGATTGAAACGGGAGAATGATCTGGATTTGTCTCCATAATATCGGCCATGTAGGTCCACCATTTTTTCATCACCTCATGGGCAGGTAGAGAATCAAGATTAGACAAATCAGGTGCTTCTAAATAGCCATATAGCGTGCGCGTACTTTCATCTAAGAAAATGGAATAGTTTTGGATGCCAACTTGATAGAGCAATTCGGCTAATTCCGGCCAAATTTCATCATGTCTCTTCTTGTATTCTGCCGAATGCCCCGGCAACAAATACATTTTAAACGCCTTTCGCTGCATAAGAATTGATTTCTTATAGAAGGCGTTTAAGCACTTATTTTACTCAGAAATTCGTTCAGTAAACGCCTGAAGTGCTTCGTCATCAAAGCCTAAATGAGTCACAAAACGCACGTAAGAAGGCCCAAAAGGAGCGCAATAGATACCTTTTTCTTTTAATTCAGCTACTTTAGTAATCGATGGCAATCCGTCTTGTAATTCTAAAATAACAATATTAGTGGAAACAGGTAGAATAGATTTCACCCAAGGAAGTTTCTCACAAACAGAAGCAATGACGCGAGCACGTGCATGATCCTCTTTCAAACGATCCACCTGATGGTCTAAGGCATAAATTCCAGCTGCGGCTAAAAGCCCCGCTTGTCGCCAACCACCCCCTAATCGCTTACGTACACGACGGGCTTTTTTAATAAAATCATTTGAACCTAACAGCACCGAGCCTACGGGAGCCCCTAATCCTTTCGACAGACAAACAGAAATCGTGTCGAACCACGCACCAAATTGTGCAGGAGTTTGACCACTTTCTACTAAGGCGTTAAATATCCGAGCCCCATCTAAGTGAAGTGGGATCCCGACTGAACGACAAAAATCAGAAATCTCTTGTAAAGCCTCAGAAGTATAGATACTTCCACCGCCTTTATTGACTGTATTTTCTAAACTAACTAAACGACTTTCACAAGCGTGAATATCATCAGGCGAAATGGCTGCGCGGATTTGGGAGACATTTAACCGTCCTAAATCACCTTTCAATAATTTAACCGAAGCACCCGCATTCGCCATGATTCCACCACCTTCATACAAGTAAATATGAGATAGTTCGTCGCAAATAACCTCCTGACCTTTAGAGACATGAACAGAAATGGCAATTTGGTTTGATTGAGTTCCTGAAACGCAGAAAAGCGCGGCCTCCTTATTAAAAAGACGAGCTACTTTTTCCTCTAGCGCATTTACCGTAGGGTCTTCTCCAAAAACATCATCTCCCAAAGGGGCAGAAAACATGGCCTCGCGCATACCTATAGTAGGCAAGGTAAATGTGTCACTGCGTAATTCGATCTTCATGTTAAAACTGTTTTAGGTAGGACAATTTAGCTAAAAAACTTTGTTGCTTCTGTTGGGTGGTATCGGTTCCTTGGTAATTCAAAGAATTAAATACTAAGTACACATAGGATAAAGGCTGGTATTCCCACGATAAGCGTACATTGTAGGAGTTCAAATTATCCGTTGTGTTTTTTTGATAAAAACCAATCAATTGTAAACGGGGATTAATGGCTAATCGGGTCTCCAAAATCAATAAATTCACTTCTTTCGTCTCTCGTTTAGCCCCCACATTTTCAAATTTGTTCCAATTCCATGATAAACCTAGATTCACATGCGGAATAGGTGCTAAACGGAATTTGGTATCCACATTCTGTAAATTTCCATTAAAGAATCCTCCCCACCCATACTCAGTAGAACCGGAATATTTTGCACTGGGATCACTCGCTAAGAAAAATCCTTTTCTAAAATAAGAGTAACTACCAGGTTTAAAATCGATACCCACTGGACTGAAGGTATCTTCTAAATTTTGAACACTAGCCTCGACATAACCACCGAGGGTACCCCCATTCTGAAGTTCAAACCAAAGTGGACCAGAAAGTGCCCGTTGTTCAATGATTTTACCCGTCGTTAAACTGTGGTAAACCTCCGTATAGATTCCAGGTGCCCAATTACGGATAAAGGAAGGCAACCAATTACCTCTCACATTAAATTCAAAGCCTTGAGAGTTAGAGAGAATATCACGCCGTGAAACAAAGCCCATGGCGGGATTGTAGTTTTTTGAGACTAACGTTTGTGTCCAATAAGCACTAAAAAAGTTCGTATTATATAGGAACTGAGTATACTCAGCTAATCCCTGATCTCCACTTTGACTATCTTGGGTAACTGTACCCATTCCACTGAAAGAGAATTTATCATTGAATCGAATGAATGCGTCTACCGCGCCTGTGGATTGTACTGAAGTAGGTGAAGACTTTGATGTTGCCAGGATGCCTATTCTATTTTGTTTCCCAAAATTCTCAGAATAGCGTCCCACAAAGAAATTAGCGTACGGATCACCGTCACCTTCTCCCTGTCTCATAAAAATACCTCCTAAATTCCTTTTTTCAGAGCGATAAACAAACCGAGATCCAGCAGTAATGGCAATCGGATTCACATTCGCATCTAGTCCAATCGTCCGACTAAAGAAAGGTTGAATATACATAGAGCCTCCAATTACCTCATTGACGGGTGCTAAACCAGAAGAAAAAAGAGAAGCATTTTCTAGGAAAAACTGCCTTCTTTCTGGAAAAAAGACCGAGAATCGAGAAATATTATTTACCTGTAAATCCACATCCGCCTGAGCAAAATCGGTATTAAAGGTAAAATCTACAACGGAGGTAGGACTAACCACCCATTTGATTTCACCACCTGCTTTAAATTCATCTGTTACGGAATTACCTATTTCTGTACCTTGTGAATTACCTGATACCTGTAGCAAATACGGGATAAACCGAATGTTAGTCGCTGTGGGAGGTGGAGGAATAATCCCATTTAGTTTACCAGCATACTCCATACGCAAAGGACTCATAGAACGAGGATGTGGGGACCAAACAGCTAATTCATTACTTGCTCGCCTAATACGAAAGAAATTAATGCCCCAGTCTTGGGCTTTTTTTCCATCTGTTTTAGGATACCGCAGCGTCTGCCAAGGAATCGCAAATTCAGCTACCCAAGCGGAATCAGACCGATGCGTTCTAACCCGGTACAAACCATCCCAATCTATATCAAATTGTCGATCATCAAAGGCTAAAAGGTCACGCTGAGCCCCATAGGCATTCGATTGCAATACCAGCGCATTCCGCTTATCATTAAATCCGTCGATCGCGATCCCAAACAAATCATTTTCGTCGAAGGTATAATCGCGTTTTAAATTAGGCGCTCGATATCCATTCTTACCTATTGTATCCTTTAATATGGCAGCCACATACAGAAATTGCTGATTATACAGCATTTTTACACGTGAATTGAATGTAGCACTATTTCCTTGAAATGGCTCCACTTGAAATTCTAAGCTAGCGGCAGGGGCATTAGACCACTCCAATTCATCCAAGTGCCCATCAGCTTTAAGCGAACGCTCAATTCTTAACGGCTTAAATTCTTTCCGAGGGGTAATAGGACTGAAAACCTCCTGCGAAAAACTACAGAAAGAGATGAATAGAAACAGATAACGCATTTAATTTTTAAGGAAGGATAAGCCCGCTAAACGAATAAATATAGGTAAACCCACTAAAACCATCGGTAAAAACTGCATTCCGGACCACACTAAGCCTACTAAACAGAGTAAAGAAATAACTTGCAAATACTTCTTCCAATTCATCGGATTTTTGGCAAACCAAAACACCAGCGGGAAATTCAATGGAAACAACATAAGCGATGCCGGATTCCAAGCCATCACCTCGTGATTTGTAGCGGTTCCTAAGAAGAAAACAAACCATGCTAGAATTCCGATTACACTGAATAAAGCTACATCCGCTGCATAAGGAAAAGCATTCTTATACGTCAAAAAAGCAACAAATAGCGTCAATAAGCCTAAAACAATATAAGGGCCGGTAAAATCAAAACCTACTTCTTTCTCCACTTCCGCATCAAACAAGCTAACCGGATTCGCGGAAAGACCCTTAGCTAAATTAGTAGCAGCCGATAAATTATCAGGCAAATAACAAGCTTGGGAGGCCGTTGCTTTCACATTCGAAGGAACACCTAAAGCTAGATTCATTCCCAGGGTAACCCAAGAATTAGGAGCTAGGTATTTATTCATCCACTGACGGTAGGATTTGCCTTCGAGATCAGGCGTCTTCGACCAGGTGTATTTACCCGGCGCATTCTTTTCTATCATATCGCGAATTCGCGTCGAGCAATTATCGTAGAAGAATTTATAGGCATACTCTCTGTTTTCTGGCAATAAGTTATTTTCTAAGGCCTGAAAAATTGCATTTTTTTGAAGGGAATCGAGTTGGAGTTTTTGCGCGATCATACCGCGTTTCTCGTATTGCGCATTGTAATTAAACTCATCCTGCATAGAATGAACAGAAATAGTATAGGGCAGAGTACCCATCAAGAACTTCAAATAGAAGTTCTCTGTTTTAAAATTGAAAGTTCCATAACTATAAGCGCGATCAATTCCATTCATCGGATCATTAACCCACAGAATCGTATGGCCAAAAGCCGAATGCAATTCCTTTCCTGGGGCCACCGTCACTAAAACAACCTCTGCCTTAGAGCTCAATTGAGCCTTAGCAGCTAAAGAAATCAATAAAAATAAAAGAATCTTTTTCATCTACTTTCCAGCAATAACGATCACTATTTCACCTCGTACTTTATCCGGATGAGCCACAAAATAGGCTAATACTTCCGAGGCTGTCCCTCGCACCATTTGCTCGTGCATTTTACTTAATTCTCTTCCGACCATAACTAAGCGATCGGGGGAGATAAATTCAATGATTTGCTCCAAAGCTTTAACCAAACGATGAGGCGATTCATATAAAACAATTGTCCTGTCTTCTTCAGCTAATGCTTTCCAACGGGTTTGGCGGCCTTTTTTATGGGGCAAAAAGCCTTCATACACGAAACGGTCCGTCGGAAAACCCGAATTAACTAAGGCGGGAACGAATGCGGTAGCACCTGGTAATGATTCCACCTCAATGCCGTTATCGACACAAGCCTTTACTAGAAGATAGCCAGGATCAGAAATACCTGGCGTTCCTGCATCTGAGATAAGGGCTAATGATTTACCTTCCTTCAGCATCTTAATCACCCCCGGAACACCGGTGTGTTCGTTGTGGGCGTGATGGGAATACAAAGGTTTAGAGATGTTGAAATGCTTCAATAACTGACCAGAATTGCGCGTATCCTCCGCTAAAATCCCATCTACCTCCCCTAGCACCCGAATGGCACGAAGCGTGATATCTTCTAAATTCCCAATGGGAGTAGGCACGAGGTATAATTTCATTCCGAAATTTAATTAAATGACCTGAAACAAAAAAAAGCGAAACTTTCGTTTCGCTTTTCGCTCTGGTAGAGAGTGAGGGATTCGAACCCCCGGACCTGTAACAGTCAACAGTTTTCAAGACTGCCGCAATCGACCACTCTGCCAACTCTCTGTCTC
>JACCDG010282674.1_pt1 | contig 10684 bp, 14 predicted proteins | sample 7442471 | NCBI WGS metagenome assembly JACCDG01 (sample SAMN15323444, study PRJNA562643) | freshwater metagenome | isolation source: river surface water | place: USA:Blue River Watershed | collected 2017-08-17 | reverse complement strand
TTGCCCTGCTGCTGATCTCTACCGGCTGTCGCCTGAACGAAATCCTGTCGGCCAAATGGAGTCAGATCGATCGCGTGAATCGGGTCTTTCGGGTTGACGCCATCAACAGCAAGAGCAAGCGGGTTCGGTCGGTACCTTTGAACGACAGTGCCCTCGACGTCCTATCCCAGCTGGATACAGAGGGAAAATTCGAGCATTTGTTCATCAATAAGCAGACGGGTCAGCCGTACACCACGATCATGAAGGTATGGACGCGGTTAAGGACGAAGGCAGAATTACCTCATCTGCGTATCCACGATCTGCGGCATATGTTTGCATCATTCTTGGTGAACTCGGGGCGCAGCTTGTATGAGGTCCAGCAGCTGCTAGGACATTCCGATGCCAAGGTCACGGCACGCTATGCTCATCTGTCGTCGAAGACTTTGCAGGATGCGGCCAACAGTGCATCGGTGGCAATTCGGGGGGCGACCAGCTGAACGGGCGGTGTGAACGGGGGAGGAGCGTCATCGGCGGGGCAACTCGCCCTCCCCATCTGCCCCATCTGGTACCCAAACTTGCCCAAGGTGTCACCGTTCGGGGTCGCCCCTACCCTGCCCCTCGACGGGGTCGCCGGAGGCACCTCGGGCCGCTTTTCGGCAAAGGTTTTCAAAGATTGGAAGTCCGAAGTTGCCTGACACTACAGGATCGGATTCTGCTCGGTGAAGGCTACCGCTAGTTGTTTGATTTACATCGGGAAAGTAATTTCTATTTACCCAGCCGCTTGGCAATTGTTCGGTATACGTTCAGTAACCAAAGAGCCGGACGGAGCAAAGGAGAAAATCCCGTTGCAAATCAGAAACTTAAATCTAAAGAATTTGGGCTGTGACCCGTTCTGTTAATCCGCAGGTCCCTGGTTCGAGTCCAGGTCGGGGAGCCAGAATACAGAAAAGCCCAGCCTTCACCGGTTGGGCTTTTTGCTTTTCGGCGTGGTTCGGTATTGGATCAGCCTGCTCTCACCTTTCGCTTACACAGCCTCCGGTCCGCTTCGGAGAACTACGCTCAGCCGCACATCGGATGACCGCTACAGCGCCGCCCCCAAGCTGCCCTGACTCGCTTTACTGCTGCCGCGGAGAACGCCCCCCCCCCCAAATATCAAAACATACCTACCGTAGAGCCTTTAAAGAGCACGATCGGCAGCATTCTGATCAGCGAATTCGTGTTCTCGCATCAAAGCAGAAGTTGAGGCGATATCCACGCGAACGACTAGGAACTAGAGCCAACCTGTGCTGCTCGGTCTTATTGCGCAGAGTCCGTGATAAGCGCTCTCTCAGGTATTACTTTCAACTGGCTTTGTCGGGCTGTACTTGACCACACCAACAATAAGCAAAATAGAAACCAGCAAAAATAGCCATGCACCTGTCGCAGCCGCATTAATTGTTTTTCCAAATAATTCAATTGACTTCGAGCTGATGTAGGCTGCCGTGAACACAAACGACGCAATTGAGCAAATGAGACCCCAAACGCGACTCATCGGTTTGTTTTTCAAGAGCATAAGTACTGGATACACCCATAGCGCCAAGAACAGGAAGGCTCCCTGCGTTAGTCCGCTTTGTGAGGCAAAGCCAACACTAACCCAATCCATGAACATTGATACCATCGCCGCGCAAGCCGCAACAAAGATGCACCTACCACCTAAGCCCCAATTTTCCCAATCAAATTTCATTCTTTATTCCCTTGTGCTGATGGCTAACGCAAAGTTGACCGCAATATTGCCGGGCTTACCCCGGCTGGATGCGATCTTTATTCGCACGGTACAAAGACGGTAAAGATACAAGCCTACTTGGGCTGCTTGTATTCATTCGGAACACATCGCAATTTTTTGCATTCGTCCGATGCACAGTCACCATCAAACACACACCTATCTCCGATTTGCCCCTTGGGTTTTATCCTGATGGTGCACTGCAGTTTTTTGCATTCTCCGGAGTCACACTCACCATCTCGGATGCATCGCTCTCCCATCGGCTTGCCAGCATTGGCAGGTAAGGAAATCGCCAAAGCAAGTGTTGTTGCAAATATAGCCACCGTTTCTTTGAAAAACATCGTGACTTCCCTCTCAAAATTAGAAGATTTTAACAAATTGCACCGATACAGGTTGGTTGACTTTTCGCCTGTTCTTAGAGAGCGTGCGCTCAAGCCGTCGCTGGACAATGAATTGTGTGCACACCGACGGCCTTGATGCAGACCCTAGCCAATACTAACTGATGCACGCCAGTGCTTATACCGACTGACCGATTGCTCTGACACCGAACCCATTGATCCCGGTCGCCCAATCTACCCTCTTCTGCAGCAAAGCCAAGATTCAAATAAAAAATAAAAACATATACATATTAGACCGTTGTAAATATCGGTGCGTTCATGCAAAATTTGGAAGTAATTATTAGGAGATTTTTATGAAAAAAGCCAAATTGGCAACAGCGACACTGTTAATGGCCTTGAGCGTGACCGGGTGCCAAACCGCTGGAGATCACCGAAGAGCTGTCCAAGATGACAGCGGCGATCGGCTGACAGTTGGAAAAGTTCAACGCGAAATTCGTGTTGGAATGACCAATGCAGACGTAGTAAGCGTGCTTGGCTCACCTAACATGGTCAGCACCGATGAAGAGCGTCGTGAAGTGTGGGTGTACGACAAAATCGCTACTGACCGCGTGTATTCGGCAAGCAGCGGTGGCGTCAATGCTCTTTTTCTCGGACTAGGAAGCGGCGTAGCGGGAGGGGTCGGCGGTGGCGCAAGCGCCAGCGCGGGAGCTACTTCAACAAGCCAGCGGACCTTAACTGTCATTATCAAATTTGACAAAGAAGGCAAAGTGCGCGATTTCGCCTACCACACATCGAGGTTCTAATAATGAAGCGTTTAATCGCAAGTGCAGTAGCGTCGGTCTTCTTTCTGTCTGGGTGCGTGGGATTGCCACAAAATGCATTTGTCGTAACTCCAGAACAATTGGCTCGGCGGCAAATAGAAACAAGGAAATATGACGGGATCAAAGAAGAAAACATCCTAATTGCGTCTTCTAATGTCCTACAAGACTTGGGATTTACGCTCGAAAACTCGGAAACGAAGCTGGGTGTTCTAACTGCGAGTAAACAACGCGACGCGGTGAGTGGCGTGGAAGTTGCCGCAGCAATTTTTGTCGCCCTTCTTGGCGGAGGTGCAGCTCCAATCAGCAAAGACCAGACCATTCGTGTTTCGCTCGTGGTGCGACCAGTGCAAGCGACAAAAGACAACGCACCTGTTGATAGTAATTTCGTCAGGATCACTTTCCAAAGAATCGTTCGAAGAACTGACAACAGCGTCTTTGCTGAAACATTAAGTGACACCCAGCTTTACGAAGGATTCTTTGAAAAACTCTCCAAATCTGTGTTTCTTGAGGCTCAAAAAATATGAATAAGAAATTAATAATGGTTGTTGCCGGAGCAATTTTTCTCGGGGGATGTGCGTCAACGAATGATCGAATTCTTGATACTGGAGATCAATCGCAGCTCCAAAAACGCAGCTATCAAACTCGCGTGTTTGATACACCTGACAAAGAAAAAGTCATGCGTGGGGTCATAAGCACACTGCAAGATCTTTCGTTTGTGGTTGAACGTACAGATATGGTTCTGGGAACAGTTAGCGGAACTAAGTATGAAAAGCAACTTGCAATTCGAATGACGGTTTCTGTCCGCCCCAAAGGTAGTCAAATGTCAGTACGAGCAAATGGACAGTTAAACGTCAATCCAATCGAAGACCCAAAGGCATACCAAGATTTCTTCTCATCTCTTGAGAAATCTTTATTTTTGACAGCCCAATTAGGTGAATAGATATCAAAGAATTACTAATTGAGGTTTGCGATTTAAACATCAAATAGAAAATGAAAAAAATATTTCTAAATTTGATAATTACCACTTGCACTCTTGTGATCGCAGCATGTGCGAGCTCCGGCAAAAAATTCGACATGAATGTGGTTGACTCATTTATTCCAGGAAAAACTACAATACAAGAAGCAACCGAGAAACTTGGCAAGCCCGTGATTCAAAATCAACTTCCTAACAACGAAGTTATAATTGGCTGGAACTATATTTTTTCAAGCCCATTGGGAGTTAAGTCGAGATCAGCTACCATTAAATTTTCTTCCGATGGAGTAATGAAGCAAGTTCTAAGCAAAACAGAAATTGGTGATTGATTAGTTACCATTTCTCCGCAAATATGAATCGCCCGCAGCTAGCCCCTGTGGGCTTTTTTCGTTCCTACTTTCCAAGGAGATCTATGCCCCGGCCCTCAGCACCGAACTTCATCGTCATCACCAACTGGAAAGCCAAGGGCTTCGCTTGCACCAAGGTCTGAAGCTATTGCAACTGCCGGCAATCTCCCCTCCTTCCCTATTGCCTCCCACGTCAATTATCTAGCGAATATTAAAAATTTCGCGCTCCTGCTTGACGTAAATGCATCTTTAGTTTGAGGATCGTGCTCTCGCCGCCTCCATTTCAACGACTTGTTCTTGGCTTTTATTGGGATGTGCCACTTTGACCCATTCATACAAGCTATGGGCGGAGACACCGAGGCGCTCGGCCACCTCGGAAACGGGATAACCGCGATCGACGATTTGCCGAACGGCTTCTTCTTTAAATTCGGGGGTAAAACGAGGGATGCTCATGGTCTGCTCCTATGAAGAATTCATAGGCTGGGATTGTGTACCAGACCGGGGGCAGTCCATTCATAGGCTGGGATTGTCTACCAGACCGAAGGCATTCCATGTAACCGAGATCAGAAGTCAAGCATTTACGAAGAATAAAATATGAGCTGTCCTTTATTTAATAAAATAACACTTTGACAGATAGCATCGATAGACGCACTCCGCAGTTATAGTGAAGCCTGTTTCATAATTTCTTATGATTAAATTTTATTTAATTTCACCATGAAAAAAATTATATTACTCTGCATAATTTTCGTCTCTACTGCTTCATGGGCAACATGCGATACGTCAAAACATGATAAATGCTCATCCGCCAGCCCGACTAATCTAGATGCGACTGCTGAAAAAAATAGTGTCGCGGCTAATAGATCTGTAGCGTACCCACCATTGTCACGAAGATTTGGCGAAGAGGGTACGGTAGTTTTACGAATTCTTGTTACACCAGAGGGAAAGGCTGACACTGTAGAAATTCGTAATTCTAGTGGATTTCAGCGGCTAGATGATGCGGCAGTACAAGCAGTTAAATCGTGGCGATTCAATCCTTACACTTATGACGGAAAGGCAATTTCTGAATGGTTAATATTCCCGCTATCGTTCAAATTGACGCATGAGCAAAAGAAAATCGCAATTAATAAATCAAACGAATGCTCACCAGATGGTAGAATGTGGGAAAAACTAGCCATCGATGACGAATTGTTCATTGGCATTATATCCAAGACATCAATTGAGCCCAAAGGAATGTTAGACAAAGCAAAACAACTGCTATCGAATGAAGAAACAGGAAGAGAGTTTTGGCTGGTAAAAAATAACGTCAAATTACCAGATGGAAAATTTGGCTCTATTATTTCAAGCAGAATAATTGATTGCCAAAATCATGAAATATTAATCCAGGAAGAGAGCCTCTTTTCTTGCTCGTATGGCAGCGGCGCTAGTCTGCCAAACAAAATAATTGACACCAGTAATTTTAATAGATGGACAAAAATCCAATCAGGAAGTAAGGACGACAAATTGCTCAATCTCGTTTGTCAAAAATAATTCCCCCATCTTCATTTAGTAGAAAATATTAAAGAAAGGCAACACTTCAAACACTCCAACAAAAAGGCTTTCTAGCTGCGATGGCAGGTAATGCCTCGCGCAATAGAAACGTCGATTTCATGCTACTGCCTGAAACAGCCCGCAGCTTGCCCCTGTGGGCTTTTTTTCGGCCGTTACTTTCAAGGAGACCAATGGCCCATCCTTCTGCACCGAACTTCACCATCATCACCAACTGGAAGTCCAAAGGTTTCGCCTGCTCCAAAGTATGTAGCTACTGCAACTGGAGACAGTCCCCTCTCCTACCTCATGGCCTACAATCAGATGAGGCCATCCTAGCCTTCATCCGGCAGTGTACGAAGTCCTTCATCACCATCAGCGGTGGTGGGGATCCACTGTACCGACTTGACGAGAATCTCCCCGCCCTGCGTCACCTGTGCGACCTGATCCATGGCGAAGGCTTCCGGGTGCGCATCATTACCCGCGAGGTGAGCCAACTCCACCGGCTGACTGGACTGGCCGACTATGTGTCCCTGTCGCTCGACGCCGAAGTGCTGCGTTGGGGGATCGGGAATCTGGAAAACTGGGAAACTGGAATTCTGGAGGCTCCCGCAGACTCCGACCTCCACCGGGGGGCTGGCAACCTGGAATTCTGGGAAACTGGAAAACTGCCGAGCACCGGCCGCCCCGACCTCGAGTTCTCCCTCGTCCTGCCGCCCCTGCCGATGCCGGACCTCCTCCGGCTGAAACCCCAGTACGCGGCACACCGGCAGCAGCTGGGCACGCGCCTCGTCCTCCGTGAGAACTTCAACAGCATCTTTCCTTTCGATGCTGAAGCCATGTCCTTCGGGCACAAAGGCATCGTCGTGGTACCGAAGTCGGTCTGCCTGGATAGTCGTTACCTTGCGACCATTGATTGCACCGGCCACGAGATCGTCCAGGACCATGCGCCGTTAGCGACTTACCTGATGAACCATTCTTCTGTTTATTTATTTGGAGGATTTGTTAAACACATCATCGCCCCAGCAGTTCACCTGGACTATGCCGACATCGACGTGATCGCCATTGATGCCGATGTTATCGAGGAGCTTGAAGCCACATACGGCTATCGATTCACTGAACAATCCAATAAAGGAGATTACCCACGATATTTCCAAGGCCGATCCACAAAGGCAGGCAAGCCGATTCAGCTGCTGCTGATGCATTCACATGAAGATGCTCGAAAGTTCATCTTCAATGCTCAGTACGACATCGACAGGATTGGGTATCACCAAGGATTAATGATTGATCCAATGATGAATTTACAAGAGGTAAAAACAGCCATCACCTTGAAGCAAGCCCGACTGCTGACCGGTCCTCGACAGCTTGATCTGTTCCATCCTCAAAGAACAATGATTGAACAAAAACATAAAGCGAAGCTGCTTGCCAAGGGCTTCACGATCGCAGCCTGAATTTTCACCTCTGCGCCACAGCGGTAAGCTCATCGACACGACCAACACCATCGACTCGCTAATCGTGAATTTACGTAAATCAGACAAGAATATTATCTCGATTATCGGAAATTAGGCGCCCTTTAAAATCCTACGTCTAGCATGGTGCTACATATGAAAAATTAGACGATTCGCGTTGGTTAATGGAAATCCGCACTGTATTTTTACTATGCAAATCGCAGAGCAGCTCTCTCAAAATTTAATTCACTCTGCTTACAAAATCGGAGGCACCTTTTCAAAAGATGATTGTGAAATTACTTTCCTTGCTCCTGATCAATCTCTTTTTGATATTTTTTTGATTTCGAATTAGAATATATAATTGTGACAATCAACAAAAATAATCCATATTTCCAAGAAATAAAGAAACAAGCGATTGTTCCAATAATAAGCAAGCCAAAATTTCTATTTTCCGCCGATGTCCATCTATCGTTGGCAGTCTTTGAAACAGCATCTTCTCTAGATTTTTTTTCACTATCGCGGTCGTTGATCGCACCAAGAGAATTCGAAATTGAATCTTTTTCCGACTCTCGTCCAATATACGAAGATGAAGCCTTTGGCTTGTCATTAAGCTCAGCGTCAATTTTTACTTTAACAAGCTCTGCCTCCATTTTTGCTTTAGCTAGCTCTGCGTCTATTTTTGCTTTAGCTAGCTCTGCGTCTATTTTTGCTTTTGCAATCGCCGCTTCCTGTTCACGTTGGCGCCGTCGATGTGCAAGTTTTTCGTTTAAATCCATTTACTCCTCACTACTGTCAAAAAGATTTTGAATCAATGCTCCACCAATCACTGATGTTGCTGCTATTGCTGCAGCACCGATTGCAGCTTTTCTTCCGCCCTTTTTTGCCGCTTCTTCTGCATCTAGCACGTCATCAATGCATCTCTCCGCACGCGCCTTTCGTTCGGATTCAGGCACTTTTCGCTCGAAAGTTATCATTAACGTTTCGCGGTCACTGACTACTAGATGCCTTTGCATAACTTTTTCCATAAATATAAGCCTCCATCCCTCGGACGCTTGGGCATTTATGTAAGCTTGTAGGACATTCGTCTCGATTCGGCCTTCTCCGAGCAGCAATGAGCTGATAGATCCATCTGCAACGTCAATGACCTTATATTCATACTCCATTTCCATATCTATTTCCTTCAAGTCTCTAAAAGAAAAATCTGGTTGCTGGGTTTTCTAATTTTGAACTAATTCGTACTTTCGTGGCAATTTTTCCTTCACACCACATCCTCTATGTTTTTCAAAATTTAAGCATCCATTTGTACCCAGCTATTTTTGTTTCCACTTTAATATCAAATCTCTGAAGCATCTACTGGATAAGTCCTGAGTAAAATCTTTATCAAATCGCACGCAAATTGACTGTGGCAGTCCGCCACATCACTCCTATGGCCAACTCCCGGCGTCACCGCCAGATAGCGGCGCAAAAAACAATTCTCGAACAGAAACATAAAGCTAAATTGCTTACCAAAGGCTTCACCATCGCAGCCTGACGTCCTCCCCGCATTATCCGCAGCAGTCCCCCGCTGTAGTTCCCCCACCCCGGCAGCTCGCCTGTAGCACCCTCTGTTCCCCAGAATTCCAGTTTTCCAGATTCCCAGATCTCCGCCCCCGCCACCGGTCCCGTCTCCCAGCAGTCCCCATCCCAGCTCGCGCAGTTTTCCAGATTCCCAGTTTTCCAGAATCCCGGCCCCCGCACCTCGGGACGGGCAAGTAGCACCCGCAGTCCCGGCAGTCGCCACCGCTGCCACCTCGCAGTCCCCGCTGTCTCCGAAGTCAATCAATCACCTTGTTGTTTCAACCACCTGAAAGGAATCACTATGTCCGCAATCATCTACGTCACCGAAGCAGCCTTCGCAACCCTGCAACGCATTAAGGATCTCGATTACTACGATCGGTCTTTGCTGATCGAAGAAGAACCTGCCCTGGCTGAAGCACCGGGCTTCTACTTCAAGAACGCGAAGAAGATGAACTTCGCTCCGCTTCCATCAGAGGCAGGTATCGCCGTCGTGATTACGCCGGATAGTAATTTGGGCGTTCGACTCTCCTTCCCCACCGAGCTCCGTGGCTGCATCTTCGAGAAGGCCCCTTACCTGCCCGAGGGGTACTCCGACATCGTCACCTACTGGTCCGGGGAAACCTTCAACCCGAACACCAGTGGGGCAGTCTATTTCCAGGCCAAGCTGAATGAGTACTGCGTGGCTCTGGGATCAGATGCTTCATCCGATCCAATCATCAATGACCAGCTGCTCTCCGAGGGCGTCGTAGTCTGCATTACCGGCCTGTCTCCCCTCATCGAGGGACTGCCTCGCGAATCCTTCATCCAGATCTCGGTGCCGTTGGATACGTCGATGCTTGGCATTGAGCAGGGCAATTTCCTGTCATCGAAGGAATACGACATCCACAGCGATCAGGAAGACACCATCTTCCTGAAGGTGGCTGACGTACTCGATTCCCCCAATCCGGATTGCATCTACATCGATCTGCTACGGCATGAACTGCTGGATTACGGCTATTGGTATTGAACAGCGACTTGCGGAAATTTCACCATCTTATTTGAAACATTCAGAAAGGAGACCTCATGAACAAACCACGCTCGTCAAATCCGGATAACAGCATTACCGTCATCAAAACGGCTCACTGCCCTTCGCTATCTGGCAAATCGTCGCTGACCTACCAGGTCGGCTTCCAACCCACTGAGAAAGGAGATCCCCCCCTGTTCTTCCGCATCCAGAGCAATACCGGAAACGGCTACTTCAGCGATCACTGGGTTGCCGCCACCGACCTGCATGACGCTATCGAGCAAGCGCCTGGCAATGGCTTGCTATGTGCCACCTCGCTGATTGGGCTGTTCCAAGGCAAATCGATCAATACGTCCGGCTTTCTTCTGGCAGTCCTGAAGCACGAGCAGTTGATCGACATTTCGCCCCGTAACAAGCGCTACTACGAACGATGCAACTCGGATCACTTCATCGAAGAGATACGTACCGCTATCGATAACTTAGATGGGAGTGAGGCGCTGCCGAAGCCATCCAAACCACCCGCCAAGACCTCCAAGCCGATAAAGAAAGGAAAACCCAGCAAACCCTGATCTGTGCCCTGTAGTCCCTGTCCGCAGGTGCCTTCCCTTCCCCTTCCGTAAGCCCAAGAAAAACATCACGTTTTTCTGACCTTCCCAGTCCGACTTTCCAATACCGGACCAATACCGAACCTTCAGAAACACCCCGCGTTCTGCCATCGGTTCGTCTGCATTTCCTGCTGTTTCCCCATGGACCCCCACGGCTTAACCGCTATGGGGCGTTCCCTCATCCCTTACTCAATTCACCGGAGTCTGAATGCTTCTGAAAGCTGCCTGCCTCGTTGTCCTGCTTGTCCTGCTGTTTCTCTTCCCTTTAACCCGATCGATAGCCCTGGTGGTGCTGATCGCACTGTCGTACATCAACTTCATGCTGCTGCT
>JACCDG010880934.1_pt1 | contig 10687 bp, 7 predicted proteins | sample 7442471 | NCBI WGS metagenome assembly JACCDG01 (sample SAMN15323444, study PRJNA562643) | freshwater metagenome | isolation source: river surface water | place: USA:Blue River Watershed | collected 2017-08-17 | reverse complement strand
GACGGCCTTGGCGCGGCGCAGCTCTTCGACGCCGGAGATCATCGGGAACATCACCTGCACCGGACCGAGCGCGGCGGCGCGCACGAGCGCGCGGAGCTGCGGACGGAAGACGTCGGGGCGCTCGAGGCAGAGACGCACCGCACGGTAGCCCATGAAGGGATTGGCTTCGTCGGCGAGGTCGCCCAGCCGCTTGTCGCCGCCGAGGTCGAGCGTGCGGAAGGTCACCGGCCGGCCCTTGGCGAGGCGCACGGCCTCGGCGTATTCCTCATACTGCACGCCCTCGTCAGGCCAGCCGTCGAGGCGCAGATACAGGTTCTCCGTGCGGTAGAGGCCGATGCCGCGGGCGCAATAGGCCAGCGCGTCCTCCATCTCGGCCGGATCGCCGATGTTCGCGAGGAGGCTGAAGGCCGCGCCGTCCGCGGTCAGGTCCGGGAAGGAGACTTCCGCGCGGACGCGATCGCGACGCTGACGGATCGCCTGCTCCTTGTCGCGGTAGCCGTCAATGGTCGCGGGCGTCGGATTGAGGATGACGAGGCCGGTCTCGCCGTCGACGAGGATGACGTCGTCCTCGCGCACGGCTTCCATGAGCCCCTTCACGCCGACGACCGCGGGGACGTCGAGCGAGCGGGCCATGATCGCGGAGTGGCTGGTGCGGCCGCCCTCTTCCGTCACGAAGGCGAGGACGCCGCCGTCGTGCAGGCCGGCGGTGTCGGAGGGAGTGAGGTCGCGCGCGGCGACGACGTGCGCCTGGGCCGCCTGGCCGACGCGTTCCGGCTGGGTGCCGAGCAGCTGGTCGAGGACGCGTCCGGTGACGTCCCGGATGTCGGACGCACGCTCCCGCAGGAAGTCGTCGTCCATCTTCTCGAAGATCTCGATGTAGCGCTGGGCGACCTCCTGGAAGCAGAATTCGACGTTGAAGCCGGTGGTCCGTACCTCGCGGCTGACGTCGTCGATGAGCGCGACGTCCTCGAGCACGAGCAGGTGGGCGTCGAAGATCGAGGCCTCGGATTCGTTCAGCTTGCGGGCGACGTCGTCGCGGAGCTGCGAGATCTCCCGGCGGGTGGCCGCCAAGGCGCCCTCCAGGCGGCGGATCTCGGCCTCCGGATCGGCCACCTTTTCGCAGGCGACGATGGCCATGCCCCGCATGAGCGGGTAGGCGGGACCACGGGCGACACCAGGGGCGGCGGCGATGCCTTTGAGGCGAACCTCGGGCCTGTGTTCTCCGGCCTTCATCCGACCATCAATTGACCCCCGTCACCGGACGGAAGCAAGGCAGGATATCGGGCTCAGACCTCGACCGCCGAAGGCTCGTCGGTCGGCGCCATCATCTCGGGCATGACGAGGACGGGCATCGTGAGCTCGGGGACTTCGACCGCCTGAGAAAGGTCGGCTTCCTGGGCGACATCCGTGACCAGGCGCACCGGCATGTCCGCGGAACCAAGGACCGGCTCCTCCGCCGGGACCTGGGCCTCGACGTAGGAGAGCAAGCCCGAGTATTCGGCCGGGATGGTCACCTGGAGCTCCACGAAGACGAGGGCGAGCAGGCAGAGATGGGCGAAGGAGCGACCCATGCGCTGGCCGTAGGCATGCAACCAGGCCATCACGCCGGCCGTAGAACGCTCTTCACGGCGGCTGAGGCAGGCGAGCTGGGCCTTGTGCAGGCGGGCGCTGGCTTGGAAGCGTGCGCGCAAAGCCGGCGAGGCGCTCAGGGCAGCCCGCAGACGGGCGACCTGTTCGGCGGAGGCGTTGCCCTCCAGGAAAAGGGCGACGAGTGATTCGAATTCGGCGGCGCTCATCCGCGGAACTCCTCTCCCATGAGTTCGCGCAGGGCTTCGCGAGCGCGGTTGATACGGCTCTTGACCGTGCCGATGGAAAGGCCGAGGTCTTCGGCGATCTCCTCATACGACATGTTGCGGACGTTGCGCATCGTCAGGATACGAGCGTGTTCCGGCTTCAATTGTTCCATGCACTCGGCCACTTTATGGACGAATTCGTTGTGCTGGGCCTCATGACCGGGCCCTTGGGCACCGTCCGAAAGGATGTCATGCAAGGTCGCGCCGGGGTCGTCGCCGAGGTCGGCGTCCAGCGACATCGACTGATCCCGCTTGCGGCGGCGCCAATACCAATAGCGATTACGGGCGAGATTCGTGCCGATCTGGTGGATCCAGGTCGAAAAAGTGGCGGTTCCCCGGAAGGAAGCCAGCACCCGATGGGCCCGGATGAAGGTGTCCTGGGTGATTTCCTCCGCGTCCTGACGGTTGCGCAGCAGGGAGAACACCTTGGCGAAGATGCGACCCTGATATTTGAGGACCAGCTCGTTGTAGGCCGACAAATCCCCCTGACGGGCGCGGTCCAAGGCGGACTGGTCGGCTTCGGTCTCCATGGGGTTCAGGATAGGTAGGGGAAAACAGGTCTTAGTCGACCCATAATCGTGGTGACATATCTTTACAATTACCCCTCGCTAATCAACCTCTTTAAAACCCCGACTTTCAGGAGCCGATGTTCACGAACCGCAAGAAACACCCCACCCTCTCCTGGGTCAATTGCCTCAGCGGCGAAAAAGGGACGACCACCGAATTGCCCGCCTCGCTTCCGGGCGACGCTCCCCACCCCGCGCTGAACCTGGTCCCGGCGGGCGAAACGGTCGCGCTCGAGCCTTCCGGCGGAGGCACGGCCTTGGTCAACGGCGCCCTTCTGGCTCAACCTCTGCCGGTCACCGAACCGACGACCGTCCAGCTGCCCGAAGCCTTGCTCGTGGTGGCCCCCGGGACCCAGCAGGATTTCAACTTCATCCGCACCGACCTCTGGGTCCTTTTCGACGCGCGCACCGGCGACCAGCTAGGCGAGTTCCCGGCCCGGGAACTGCTCGACGCGGCCGGACGGTCCGGCCTGCCGACCGACGCCCTCGCCTGCACGCCGGTCGGCCTGGAAGTCGGCTTCAACCTCGCCCAGATCGCGCCGCTCCTCGCGCCGGCCGAAGAGCCGGTCGTGCGCCGCGAGAACCAGGCGCTCCTCGCGGCCGAACAGAACCGCGGCGCGCACGTGTGTCCGGTCTGCTGGACGCGCTTCGACGCCGGCGACGCCCTGAGCATCGCCGTCCATGAGAACCTGCGCGGCGACCCGATCCTCGGTTCCGACGCGCGCCTGCGCTTCCAGCCCACGCGGTTCAACGACCAAGGGCTCGCCCTCGATCCGATGGGCCTGGCCTGCACCGACATCGCCTGCCCGCATTGCCGCCGCCAGCTTCCGCCGGGCTATCTCGAACGCCCGCACCGCATCATCTCGCTCATCGGCGCCCCCAGCGCCGGCAAGTCGTACTATCTCGCCGTGCTCACGCGCGTGCTGCAGGACCGCCTGCCCGAGGATTTCTCGCTGGCCTTCAAGGACGGCGACCCGAGCGGCAACATGCTGCTCAACCAGATGCGCAACACGCTCTTCTCCGCCGCGACGCCCGAAGACGCGCTGCTGGGCAAGACGGCCCTCGAAGGCGCGACCTACGAGAAGCTCCCGCGCCTCGGCCGGATGGTCTCCCTGCCCCGCCCCTTCATCTACTCGCTCAGCCGCCCCGGCCAGCCGGCCCTCGACACGTCCGTCATCCTCTACGACAACGCCGGCGAGCACTTCGAACCCGGGATCGACATCCATGACTCGCCCGGCGCGATGCATGTCGCGACCTCCAGCGGCCTCATCTTCCTGTTCGACCCGACCGCCAACGCCCGCTTCAAGGCGAAGCTCGTCGAGGTCGACGATCCGCAGCTCACCCTCAAGGGACGCGTCGACCAGCAGGACAGCATCCTCTCCGAGATGGAGACGCGCATGAAGCGCGTGCTCGGCCTCGCCCACGACCAGCGCGTCGCGACGCCGCTGGCCTTCGTCGTCGGGAAGTCCGACACCTGGGAGAAGCTGCTCAGCTCGCCGCTCGAGCCGGTCGTCAAGGCCGGCGCCCTCGACCTCGCCGCCGTGCGCCGTAATTCCGACCGCGTGCGCGCGGTCCTGCTCCAGCTCTGCCCCGGGCTCGTCGCCTCGGCCGAATCGCTCGCCGAAAGGATCTGCTTCTTCGCCGCGACCTCCTTCGGCCATACGCCGGTGATGATCGGATCCGGCCCGAACAAGGGCCGCATCGCGCCGGATCCGCAGCGGCTCGCGCCGGCGCATGTGGAGGAACCCCTCTACTGGCTGCTGCACCTCTCCTCGCCGGCGATGTTCCCCGCGACCCCGACTTCCTGATGCCCCTCCAACTCGTCTTCACCTCCGCACCGCAAGGCCTCACTCCGGGACGTTCGGGCTACTGCACCGTCGCGCGGCACCGCGCCGTGCCGGACCGCCTCGCCCAGCTGCTCGAATCCGTCGGCACGCCCCACGATAGGCCCGAAGGCGAGACGTTCACCTTCCGCGCGCTCGAGGCCGGTGACCGCCATTGGTTCGTGCTCTCCCGCTTCGTGGCCCGCGGCCTCGACTACACGCAACGCGACAACCGTCTGGCGCATCACCTGATCTTCACCGCCGAGGAAGCCGCCCTGCTCGCCCCGCCCGCCGCCATCGCCGCGCGCTGGAAGGAATGGCTCGCCGAATGGACCGGCGCCCCCGCCTGGCTCGAAGGCGAGACGCGTCCGCTGGCCCTCGAGCCCGCCACGCCGCTCTCCCCCGCCGTCACCTGGCGCGAGGCCACCGGCACCGGCGCCAAAGCCGCCTGGCTCGTCGACGCGACCGGCGCGGTCTCGGTCGGCCTGCGCAATCCTCCCGCCAACGCGACGCTGCTGCGGCTGTTCGCCGAATCCTCCGCGCTCATCGGCAAGGCCGCCTGGCACGCCACCTTCACCACCGACGCCCGGATCACGGGCGACTCCGGCTTCGTCTGGGCCGCCCACGCCGAACGCCCCGCCACGATCGACTTCGTCGACGCCCGCACCCAGCCCGCGCCCACCGGCGACCTCGCGCGTCAGGCCGCCGCCGGGCTGACTTCGCCGAAGAACGCGCCGATCGCCGTCACGCGCCGCCCGGGCGCCGGACCCGCCGCGCCGCAAGGCGGTTCGGCCACGCCCTGGATCGTGGGCGGAGTGCTCCTGGTGGTCGCCGCCGGCCTGACGTTCCTGTTCACGAACCACGCCGAGACGCCCGCGCCCGCACCGGCTCCGGTCGTCGTCGCCCTTCCCGCCGCCGACGTCGAGCAACAGGCGGAGATCCTCAAGGTGAACCGCGCGGTCACCGAGATCATGAGCCTGCTCGAGACCGGCGATATGCTGCCGGCCGCCCGCCTGTGGCTGGAGACCAACGAAGCCGCCCCTCGTCGGCTCGCCAATTACAAGGAACAGATCCTGCCGCGCATCCTGAACGGCTTCTCCGCCGGCGCGGTCCGCCAGCTCCTCGCCCAGATCGAACGCCGCGACATCCTCGCCGACCCGAAGGCCAGCCAGGCCGCCCATGCCGAGACGCTCGAAGTCCTCCGCATCGGCAAGCTGCTCGGCGTGCCGGAAGACGCCGCCTGGAGACAGCTGACCGAGATCAAGGAACGCACGTTGAGACTCCCCACGCTCGACGTGCGCCCGGTGCTCGCCGTCCCCGGACAGTGGCGCGTCTCCGACATCGGCCCGAAATCGCCGGTCGAGGCGGAGTTCCCGCTGTCGCGCTCGGCGGTCGACCGCCTGACGAAGTGGGCCGAAGAAGCCGGCGCTTCCGCCCGCTCCACCCCGCAGATCCGGCTCCGCGTGCTGCCTCTGCTCTCGCCGCATCAGCGCGACGACCGGACGCCCTACCTCAACGGCGAGATCAAGGTCACGCCGCAGACGACCTGGTTCGAATCGAACTCCGAACTGGGCAAGGTCCCCGCCATCGGCATCGGCCTCGGCGCGCGCCGCAACGTCGTGTCCCTCAATTTCCCGAGGGCCGAGGACGCGGCGCACGCCAACATGCTCGTCGAGATCATCTTCCCCAAAGGCGACCGCCGCGTGCTCGCCCTGATCGGCGACGCCAAGCTCCTGACGCCGCTCGACCTCGGCGCCGGCGCCCTGCGTTACGACGCCGACACCGGCGTGATCCGCCCGGCGCCGTGGGCCGAGGCCGCCGTCAACGCCTTCGTCTGGGCCCACGGCCAGGTCGGACTCTATCCGGCCGCGCACGGGTTCCCCGACCGCGACCTGCCCTCCGTCCGCGCCACGCGCTCGCTGCTCGAGACCGACCTGCTCCGGCTCGAAGCCAAGCAGGGCCCCGACGCCCCGCCCTACGAGGAGATCGCCGCCCGCCGCAAGGCCTTCAAGGACGGCAAGCTGATCGAAGCCGGCGCCCCTTGGGCCCTGCAGGCCGTGGACTCCAACGGCGCCGCCGGCCCCCGCTTGCTCGAATTCCGTTGATCCATGCAGGCCGAACGCCTCATCGCCCGCATCCGCGGCCAGCTCGAACTCGGGACGCCTGACCTCGAGGCCCGTTCGCTGGCCGGGGAATACGCGGCGCTGTGCCTGCGGGCCCGCGAACGGCTCGAACAATGCGCGACGCTGGTGCGCGGCGGCAACGAACACGCCGCGTTCCAGGCCGCCGAAGCCGATCCCGACCTCCTCGGCCTGTGCGCGCTGCTGAGCTTCGCGGAGTCCGACCGCTGGCACGCCCTCTGCCGCGAACGCGGGCTGCCGGCCGGCTTCCCGCTCGACGGCCAGCACGTGCTCGCGGTCGAAAGCCTCTACGGACGCGTCATCGGCGAGAGCCATCCGCTTTACCGCGACTACCGCGACGCGATCCGCCGGCGCGACGAGGACCGCGCGCTCGCGGTGCTGCGTTCGATCGTCCGCATCAACCCCGACGACCCGAACGCGCAGTCCGAACTCGCGCGCCTCTCGGCGAAGTTCCTGCGCGAGTCGCTGGGCCGGGTCGGCGCCCTCTTCGCCGAAGGCCGCGCCGCCGAAGCCGTCGAACTCATGCAACGCATGGAGCGTTTCGGCGCCAACGACCTCGCCGGCGAACCGCGCTGGGACGACGCCCGCGCGCGCCGGGCGGCCTGGCTCCGGGCCAACGCCGCCGAGCAGGCCGTCGCCTTGGTCGGCGAAGCCGCCCTCGCCCGCGACGGCGGCCACTGGGAGGCGTGCGCCTCCGCCCTGGGACGCACGCGCGCGCTCGAACGCGACCATCACCTCAACCTCCCGCCCGAACTGCTCGCGCGGATGGCCGAACTCGAAGCCTGGGCCGGCGAACTCGCCGCGACCGCCGAGGCCGAGGCCAGCCTCCGCGCGGCCTTGGAGAGCCTGCTCGAGGAATGGCAGGTGCTCGGCCAGGAGGCCGCCCGCGGCTCTTCTCCGGCCATCCTCATCGTGCGCCTCAGCGCCTGGATCGAACGGGCGACTCCGCACGCGGAGAGGTTGCCCGAAGGCCTGCTGCGCGAAGCCCGCGCCCTCCGTCAGGCCACCCGGACCCGCCTCAACCGCCGCTACCTGGTGCTCACCTCGTCGTGGGTCGTCGGGCTTCTCCTGATCGTGGGCGCCGTCGTCGCCGTCAACCTGCAGCGCCAACAGGAAGAAGAGACCCTCGGCCGCCTTTCGGAAGCCGCCCGGCTCGTCGAGCTGTACGACCACGAGGCCGCCCTCCGCGCGCTCGAGGAATTCGAACGCGGCGGCAACGCGGCAGGCCTGGAACAGCGCAGGACCGAGACCCGCCCCCTCCGCGAGGCGCTCGCCAAGCAGTCGGCGCTCGAACAGAAGCTCCGGCTCGAGGCTCGCCAGCTGGCGGAATCCGCCCGCGACGGCGTCAACGACGGCAACGTCGCCGAAGTCGCCCGCCGGAGCACGGCATACCTCAAGGCCTTGGGCGAAGCCGCCCCGGCCCTGCGGGAAAGGCTCAAAGCGGTGCTCGCCGACCCCGAGGGACTCGCCGCCGCCAGCCAGAACCATCTCAGCAAGCTCCGACAGGAACTCGCCGCGCGGACGACGGCGCTGAACAAGATCGTCCGGGACAACACCACGATCGCCGACCCCGTGGCGGCGATGGAGACCCTCGAGCGCCTGCGCCTCCTCATCAAGGTCCTCCGCGAGGCCGGCGACCGCGACTTCGACTCCGCCGAAGCCGCCGCCGAAGTCGGCGAAAGCCGCCTGGCGGGCGAGCGCAAGGTCGCCACGGCCTTGCGCGCGCTGGAAGCCGCGACCGACCTCAGCAGCTACCTCGCGGCCCTCGCCGACGCCTCGGCCAACAACGCCGGCGGCAAGACCGACCTCGGCAACCGCGCCTCCTTCGTCTTCACGCACGCCCCGACGCTCCAGTCCCTGCCCCGCCCCGTGCTCGCGCCTCGCGTGGCCGCGATGTGGGACGCCGCCGCGACCGCCGATCCGCAAGGGATCTTCCACCCGGCCGTGCTCACCGACGCCGAACAGAGGCTCCTGCGACGCCTGTCGGACACTTCCCTCGCGGACAGCCTGCGGCGCGCGACCCTGAGCCTCTATTCCGTCCGCGGCGTCACGCCCGGACGCAGCGTCTACGTGGTCGGCGAGGTCGTCGAGACGAAGAACACCTTCACCGACGGCGCCGAGTTCACGCAGAAGGCCAAGGAGCTGAACCGGGAGGGCGTCGTGGTCGAAGGCACGTGGCGCCGTCGCGAATTCAACAACGGCTTCCGCAACGGCGAAGAACTCACCTCGCTCGCGCCCATCCCCGAGCTCGATTTCATCCGCCAGATCACGCGCTTCCAGGACGCGCGCTCCGGCCGCCTCCTCGAACCGCCCCTGCGCACGATGGAACGCGTCCGCCGCAGCGATTCGCCCTACCCGGAACTGCGCGCGTTCCAGCTCCAGGAACTCTACCGCCTCGCCGGCGGCCGGCCCGACGCCTGGGGCCTGATCTTCTCCCCGAGCGCGCAGCGCGACGCCGAGCAGCTGCGGCGCATCACGCAGAACGCCCTCGAGCCCTACGACTACCTCTTCCGCGACAAATGGGCGGACGTGAAGGGCGAACTCCGCGCCTTCCTCGTGCCGCAAGGCGGCGCCGGCTACGCCGAAGAGGCCCGCTTCTGGCGCGCGACCTTCGCCCAGCTGCGCAACCGCCGCCTCGTGTTCGCCGGCATGGTCGGACGCGACGGCGCGCCGCGCCTCCGTGAGGCGACGAAAGGCAGCGCCCTCTTCGGCCTCGACAACGACGGCAAGGTCGCGGTGCTCTTCCGCGTCGGCGACGACGGCCTGCCGAAGCGCGTCGCCGACGCCGCGCCGCTCTCGCCGCTGCTGCGTTATCCCGCCTTGGTCGCCGAAGCGGCCGAAGCCGCCGGCATCCCGAAGGGACTGAACCCGCCCGACGGCGGCTGGGAGACCCTCCTCCAGGGACGCGACCTCTGACCATGGCCCCGACGAACGCATTCCGACTCCGCTGGAAAGGCTCCGTGACCGGCCCCTTCCCGCTCGCCCGCGTCCAGGAACTGCTCCGCTCCGGCGAGATCAGCCTGCTGCACAACATCGAAGTCGACGGCCGGTGGATGACGCTGCGCGACCATCTCCGCGGCGCCGGCCTGACGCGCGTGATCGCGCCTTCCGCCGAGGTCGCGCCCGGCGAGCAGCCGCCGCCCCCGCCGGGCTTCGGCGGCGGCGATGTTTCCGGCCTCGGACCCGACGTCGGTCGCTCGGTCGCCGGCGAGAACCTCGAACGCGCCGTGCGCGCCGGCTACCTCTGGTGCGGCTCGACGTTCCTCCTGCCGCCGCTCTTCGCGCTCGCGGTGTACGCGTGGCATGTCGTGTCACCGGAGACTCCGCCGATCTCGCTCTTCATCCTGCTGACCTTCACCACGGCGCTGGGTTGCTTCCTGCCGGTCACCTTCGTACGCCGGATCGGACGGACCCTCGACCAGGAAGGACTGGCGGAGATCAGGCAGACCCAGGCGGGCCTCGCCCTCGCCCTGGCCTGCCTGGGCCTGCTTCTCTGGCTCTGGTGCTTCTGGATCATCGTCCAGGCTCGCCCCTGAACCTCAATCGGCTTGACGAATCCGAGGGGGTGGGCTGGACTGACCGGACTCGGTTTTCGGTAGTGTAGCTCAGTTGGTTAGAGCGAGGGACTCATAAGCCCTAGGTCGGCAGTTCGATCCTGCCCACTACCACCACCGGGTGCTCCTTCCCCCTCAGGCCTTCAGGATGGCCGAGACCGGGATATCCAATCCGTCCTTCCAGAGGGCTTCCAGGGCGTAGCTCTTGCGGATGTCCTCGCGGAAGACATGGAAGAGCACGTCGAAGGCGTCCACGACCGTCCAGCCGCTGTCGCGCTGGGATTCGGAACGGGAAGTCACCCCGACCTCGTCGAGCGCCTGCTCGAGCGCGATGCGCAGCGCGCGCAGGTGCGGCTCGGAAGTGCCGGTGGCGATCACGAGGAAGTCGGCGACGGACGAGATCTGGCCCATCTCGAGGACGCGGATCTCGACGGCCTTCTTGTCATCGAGCGCGCGGATGGCGGCGACGAGGTGGGCCGGCAGCTTGGGCAGCACGACCATCGGCTTGGCGGCGGCCTTCTCGCCGCGGCTCTTGGCCTTCAGGGGCGGGACGGCCGGGATGATGCGACGAGCCGGACGGGCCACCGGCTTGCCGGCCTTGGCGGACGCGCCGCCCTTGGCCTTGGCCTTGGACTTGGCGACCGGACGGGCCGGGGTCTTCTTGGTGGTCTTCTTTTTAAGGGCGGACATGGTCAGGCTTGGTAAAGGGAGCGCTCATCGATGTGGCGGGCGACCCCGAGGGGCAAGCCG
>JACCDG010906075.1_pt1 | contig 10691 bp, 9 predicted proteins | sample 7442471 | NCBI WGS metagenome assembly JACCDG01 (sample SAMN15323444, study PRJNA562643) | freshwater metagenome | isolation source: river surface water | place: USA:Blue River Watershed | collected 2017-08-17 | reverse complement strand
GGCCAATAACGGCGGAACAGGAAATCCCAGTACCACCGCAGGCACTTCCACTACCGGTGGGCAGGCTGTTATTTACGGATCCATTACGGCTTCCGGAAATACAGAAACGGTAAGTGTTGTTAACTGTGCCATAAGCGGTAGCCAATACCAAACCATGGGTCTTACCTCCGGCGGAAAATCCTGTATCATTGTCTTTCATACCACTCCGGTTCAGGGGTCTTATAATATTACAACTAATGCTACATTGGGTCTTAATCAGGCTTCGGTTACTTACTCACAGAACTCGGTAAATTATTATGGACAGGGCGGTATTGTATCGGTAATTGTGAATAACGGAAAAATAAAAGCAAGTATCGCTAATATAGCTTGTGTAGGCAGCGGAACCCCAATTACCGTTTCGGCAAGCCTGCAATGCCAGTAATTTGCTAATGAGCTAAATAACCATAAATAAGGCAGGGCAGTTCCTGCCTTTGTTATTTTACCTGTGCTCCGTACCTCAATCGAATACCTCAAAAACCAATACTCCCTCGATTTGCGGGCACTGGCATTAATGCGAATAGGCCTGGCTCTTATACTTATTACTGACCTTTGTATACGTGTCTTTTCTATAAAGGCGCATTATACCAACGAAGGAGTACTGCCTCTGGAAGCCATGTACCGTTTTAGCTGGAACCCGAACTATTTTTCATTACATGCGTTAAACGGAGGTTTGATGTGGCAGATCGTGCTTTTTACACTGGCCTTTATGGCTGCGCTGGGTATACTATTGGGATGTTATACCCGTTTAGCCACTTTTGTTTCCTGGCTCTTGCTGCTTTCACTACACAACCGCAATGGCCTTATTTTGCAGGGTGGTGATGACCTGCTAAGACTATTGTTGTTCTGGGGAATCTTTCTGCCCTGGAATAAACGCTATGCCATAGATGCCATGAGCAAAGAAAAATCAGGCAACAATAGCTATGTTGGTATTCCGGCTTTGGGCTATGCCTTGCTTATTTTTTCATTGTACTTCTTTTCAGCTTTACTAAAAGATTCCGACGAATGGAATTATGATGGCTCGGCACTTTATTATGCCCTTAGTCTCGATCAGATGGCGCTGCCTTTGGGCAAGTGCTTGTATCCGCATGCTTCCCTGCTTCAAATACTCACCTTTATCGTTTACTACCTGGAGCTCATTGCACCCATTTTTTTGCTTATGCCACTGTGCAATTCCATTTTCCGTTGTATAGCCATTTTCAGTATCATCGCCCTGCACCTGGGTATTTCACTTACACTTTTCGTAGGGTTGTTCTTTCTTATTGGTATGGTTAGCGCCATAGGCCTGCTGCCATCGGTAGTTATGGACAAGATGGAGGCGTATTTCAGGAGTTTAAAATTACCCATAAAGCTGCCAATCCTGTTCAAAAACGATCATTCGTTAGTGCATCGTATAACGAAGCGTGTGGAAGCAAATTATTATTTCAGGCTCAGCTTAAATTCGCTGCTCTTGTTTATTGTATGTTTCGAACTACTCTGGTGTATAGGGGGGTTACCGTCAAGTCATTACGGAGTTTCAAAAACTTTCCGGATGATGGCCTATGCCCTGCGGCTCGACCAGAACTGGTCTATGTTTGCTCCCACTGTACTAAAAGACGACGGTTGGTATATCTATGAAGGTATTTGTGAAACCGGCGAACATGTAGATATTAACCGGAACGGAAAACCCGTGGATTTTAGTAAACCAGATTATGTGCCGGAGTACATCGATAATGACCGTTGGCGAAAGTACGGCGAGTGTTATATGCTTGCCTCCAATTCAGGTATAAGACCTTATCTTTGCCACTACCTCCTGAAAAAATGGAATAGCGGGCATCCGGATAAAAAGCTGAAACACCTGCAGGTTATATACATGAAGGAAATAACCGAGCCAGATTACCTTCCTGTAGAGGCTCAGAAAGAAATCTTATCTTCATGCCCGGCAACCGGCAGCAATTAATAGCGTATGTCAGACAAAGTCAAATATATTGTTGATCGCATGTATACTTCCGACTGGTTCAGCCAGTGGCTGGGCATACATATAGCTGAGGTTAAAGAAGGAGCCTGTATCCTGAAAATGAAAGTGAGAAAAGAAATGCTGAATGGTTTTGGTATTGCTCATGGCGGAATTACCTATTCTCTGGCCGACAGTGCACTGGCTTTTGCCTCAAACTCCAAAGGCCGTAAAAGTGTTTCGGTAGAAACATCCATATCGCACACCCAAGCCTTGCACGAAGGCGATGAACTTACTGCGCTGGCCGAAGAACTGAGCTGCAGCAACAAAATAGCAGTATATCAGATTAAAGTACTGAACCAGCATCAGGCAGTAGTAGCTTTGTTTAAGGGAACGGTGTACCGCACCGCTAAAGAATGGGAATAAACCATTAGTGCCCGTTCTTCAGCCTGTTTTTTTCAGCATCATTACTTTTTATTTCCCGCATTTTAAACCTGGTATTGCCAAAATTATATGTAAGCGTAAACCTTACACGGCGGGTATCCTGCAATTGTTTTATGTTAAAGTGCTGGTTATCGAGGTTTACCTTCACGTTGGTGTTCGACATATAGAAGATGTCGCTCAGACCAATTTTCAAAGACAATTTTCTGTCAAGGAAGGTTTTCTTCACGCCAACATCAACCGAGCTTTGCCGGCCTACCTGGAAAATGCCCCACAATAAGGGAGTTTGATACATGGCGGAAAGTTCAACAACAAAATCTTTTGGCAGGTTAAACTCGTTGAAAAGATTGCCTACACCTCCAAACTGCCCTTTTTTATAATTGTTTCCATTGATATTGCCTTCAAAATCCATATACCAGGCTGTAAAATTAACCCGGGCTGTCCACCACTTCTTTATGGGCAGATAAGCAAAAACATCGTAGGAGTAATTGTTACTGGCTTTAATATTTCGGGTAATTTGCTTGGTTTCTTTAGTGGCATCATCCTGCACGGTAAGCTCCTGAATAACATTCAGCTTACGCTGAACAGAAAGGGTATTGTAAAGAAACTGTTTGTAGATATAAGTAAAACTTCCGTTGTGCGAAGTTTCAGGATTCAGAAAGGGATTACCTTCCGAGCTGGTATACTGATCTAAATAGTACTTGAAGGGATTTAGCTGGAAGTAATCGGGTCGGTTAATTCTGCGGGAATAACTCAGTTGGAATTTATGGTTGTCGGATTTTCCGTAGTCTATACTCAGATTGGGGAAGAGCTGAAAATATTCGCGAATGGTTTTTGTATTACTGGTAATATTGAACCCCGTAGCGCGGGTATGTTCTCCGCGAAGCCCTAATTGGATGCTTCCGTGTTTTATTTCTTGTTGAAGGTTTGCATAACCTGCAGATACCACTTCGGTATACCGGAACTGATTGCTGTAGCGGGTATCGTTGTAGAAACCTTCGCTCAGGCTGTCTTTTCGTTCAAACAGCAGGTTGTTACGCGTGTCTACATTACTGTATTTCAAACCCGATTCGAGCAGGAGCTTTTTATGGAGTTTTTTTGTGAAATCAGCCTTGCCACTTCGTATGAAAATATCGGAAAGGGTATTGGTTTTGTATATGTTCGGAAACATTTTATCCGTTCCCACTTCTTCGTCGTACACGGTATAAAAACGATTGGAGTAGTAGTTGTTAGCGACTTCGTTATATGCGGTGTAGTCTAACGATATATCAAGCTGGGTACCGCTGGTGTCAAATTTATGTTGACCGTTCAGGTTCAGGTTGTGATTGTTCCAATTGCTGGGTGAATTTCCGAGTGCCTTAAGGTAATCAAAGCCCAGGGTATTATTGCCGGTAACCCCGGTAGTGTTATCTACGGTATTTAGTATTTGTCCCTGGCCGCCGTCGTACACAAGGCCCAATGTTGTTTTATCAGAAAGGTACCAGTCAGCACCCAATTTATAGTCCACAGGGCGATTATGTTGGTTTTCTGTACTATGTTGGTCGAAACCAACGCGATTGCTGTCTTGCCCTATGGCCCGGTACAAACTCATTTTTTTCAGCCGGTTTCTTTCCGAAAAATTCAGGGAGCTGAATACTGAAAATTTTTCTCCTTTGTAATTCAGGGAAGTACCGGCATTACCTCCCCATAATTCTCCTTTATTTACACCCGCAGTAGCAGAGCCATTAAATCCGGAGAGTTTTGCTTTTTTTGTTTTTATCTGAATGATTCCGGAGGTGCCTTCAGCATCGTATTTGGCTCCGGGATTTTTCATAATTTCAATTTTGTCTATCCCTTCTGCACTCATCGATTTCAATAAATTGGCTAACTGCTCGTTAGATAACTGTTGCATACGCCCGTCAATCATCACTTTTACACCTTGTTTACCCTGAATGGAAATATTGTTGTTGTTATCGATGCTCACGCCGGGAGCCTTGGTAAGCAGGTCGTAGGCATTATTCCCGGCAGCCAGCGCAGTATTATCCACATTCAGTATGGTATTCCCGTTCTTAAATTCTATAACGGGTTTAACAGCCGATATTTCCACTGTTTTTAATTCCACTGCGGTTTCGGCATACCGGAGGTCTTCTACCTGCATACCGGTCTGCCCCTCTTGTACAACAAACACGGTAGATTGTTTACGACCCAATCCCACTACCATAGCCCGGATAAGGTAAGATCCAGGCATAACTTGCTCTATGGTGTATTCGCCGCGCTCGTTGGTATAGCTGCCTTTTACAATACTGCTGTCGCTGCTCTTGAGCAGGGCAATAGTGGCAAATTCAACGGCTTCGCCTTTGCTGTTAAGCAGCCGCCCTTTAAGGGCAGTTTGGGCCTTTATGCCAGTACACAGGGCAGAAAAAAATAAAATTAGCAGGGGAAATTTACGATTCATACGGGTATATTTTCAAATTCAGGCATAAGACGGGCTGCACTGGAGAAAAGTTACAAGGCCGGGAAATTAATTTCGCTACCAGGGCAGATGTAATACCGTCTACAACTAGTGTTAAGTAAAAAGCCATAAGGCTGAAATCGCAGTTAGCTATGAGTTTATTGATATTTCTATGCGTCTTAATAATCTTACCATAACAGTAGTTTATTGCTTTAAAATTGTCATATGGAATAACCAGTTTGAGATAAACTTCATCATTGTTTGTGTTCCCGGAAACATGGTTATACCAATGTTAACGAGAAATTGTACAAAACTAAACCAACCATAACCCCATCTATACACTCCAACAAAATCAGGGGAAAATAGCTATCCCGCTTACATCCATTTAGTTCAGTTCAGGTGATTTTTAGTAATTAATGTCCTCTATATGTCCCCCGGCAAATTTTAAAGGCTATTGGCAGTTCGTGAACCCACGTGCGGCCAAATTACCGCAATACTTTTGTATTACGGGCATTTAATAACCTTAAAAAATTTGACTTATGGGCGTAAAACTCAGAGAAAAAAAACTCAAAAATGGTCATGTGTCCCTGTATCTGGATATATACCATAACAAAACCCGCTGGAAAGAATACTTAGGTATTCATATCAACAAAAGGGGTGGATTAGAAGACAGGGAGAAAAAGCAGTTTGCCATTCAGATAAGGGCAAAGCGGGAAGCAGAACTCATTCTACAAGACAATGAGATAGTGGATAAGAACCGCAAGAAAATCAACTTTACTGACTGGTTTGAAAAATTCATGCAGGAAAGGAACCTGCCTTACCTGACCACCCTTAACCACCTGAAAACCTACATGGATTCCGAACCCTTACCCTTCTATGCCCTCACCCCTGTTTGGATAAAAACTTTCAGCAAACACCTGCTGTCACAAGTAGCCAATAATACCGCCCGCTGCTACCTGATGCACCTGTTTCATGCTTTAGAGACAGCCGTAGTCCGGGAAATCATTCCCACCAACCCATTCCGCAAAATCCCACCGAATGAACGCATCAGAAAACAGGACATCCGTCGGGATGCATTCACCTTAACGCAATTGCAACATTTGGCAGATACACCCTGCAACATACACCCGCAGGTAAAACAGGCATTCTTTTTTTCCTGCTTTACCGGTTTAAGATGGAGCGACGTTAACCCCTTACGCTGGTCAGAGATTATTACCAAAACCATAATGGGCAAAACAGAATACTTCCTCTACTTTGAGCAGGAAAAAACAGAGGGCATAGAATACTTACCCTTATCCGAACAAGCCATCGACATTATCCATGCAAGGCAGGCAGAGGCAAAAGCAGCTAACAACAACAGCCCTTATGTATTTCCGGCCATCAAAGAATACCATGAAGGATTGCGGCTGATGTACCGTAAAGTCAACCGGGCCTTAAAAAAATGGGGGGAGGCCGCCGGTCTTCAGAAAGGAGAACTCCACTTTCACGCAGCCCGGCACAGCTTCGCCACCAATTTACTGGAAAACAGCCCGGATGGCGACCTCTTAACAGTATCTAAACTATTGGGTCATAAATCCATACAGTCCACTCTGGTATATGCCCATATCCGGGATAGCCGCAAAATAGCAGCAGTGAAGGGTCTGCCAAAACTTAAATCAGGCAAAATAACCGGAGTAGCCGCCTGATGATAGAGAGCGAGTAAAATCCCCGTATTAACCTGCGGGGATTTTTTACAGGACTATACGGAGACTAATTTACCTGAATAACAATTGAGCCATTTTAAATAAACCCAAACCCAATACAACCTATAAAATCAGCCCTTAGCCCCGGCCTGAACCTCAATTAACAAGCATTCTCCGGGCTACCGGAACAGGCTTTCACTTATGATCAGCAAGCAATAAACACCATTTATTCAGAAGAAAACAGCTTAAGCAACTCCTCAAATCATGCTCTTAAAAAAGTTAAACCCCACAATTAATTTGCCCGGTCTGCGTTAAAACTAAAAGAAGTACAATAAGGTCATGAACAGTAATGGATGAATATCTGCCAGTTAAACAAAAAAACAAGCCACTTAAAAAATCAGACAGAAAAACAGCGTATAAACTATTAACTTATAGAGACATAAAATACCCTTTTTCTTATCGGCTAAAAATTTAAAAAAGAACCTATCGGATAAACCACTACCTCATCACACGTATAGCAGCAATTAACTCCTGTGCTTTCGCCGCACGGGCTTTATTTATTCAACCAAACACCAATCGCATGGCGGAGAGAGAGGCTATATGGGTAAGTCCTGCCCAGATTTCAAAGGATTATTACGACTTCTTCAAAATACACCGTTTGGATACCCGCACCATCCACCTGCTTGCCTCTAAGAACCTGCTGATCAAATCTGGAAAAGCGGATGATCCCGAGATACTGCTCGAATCCTGGCAAGCCTTTACAGCACTCTTCAATTACCACTTAGACCTTCAAAAAGCCTATCCCCGCCACCAAGGGATAGCAATTCCGGCTCCCGATTTTTTACAGAAGAACGCCATAAATTACCTCCTGCTCCGGGATGCGTGGTATTGCACAGAAGACCTGCTCAACAAAGAAGACAAACTGCGCTACTATAAAATTTTCAGCCAAAAAGAACTGCATATCCTCATCAAAAAAAAGATCATCATGGGCTATTATTGCAGCAGCACCAGTAAATACTTCGTCTATTACCCAGCCTTTCTGGATATTCTTACCCTGCGTAACATCAACCTCGACTATATCCGCTTCAACTCCGGCAAATGCCGCTAAACCCGCCCTGAATTACAGCCAGTCGCCGCAAAAAGCCATGCCGTTTCCTGTTAACACACACCGTAGTCCGCACTACGGTTTTTTGCATTTAGCGGCAGTGGTATTGCTTCGAGCGGAGATGACCGCAAAAACCGGAGCTAACCGTATCAAAAAAATTCCTGAAAATCGTTCTTCCCCTTTTCCTGCAAGGAAATCCGTCAATTCTCAGGCTCAAAACCGGGTTTAAAACCTCCGGCATCTCCGCTTTCTGCGGGAGCTTCCCGGCATTTGTACCGGAACTTTGTAAAAGAATCAAAAACGAACAGCCATGCAGGATCACTTTAACAAACACGATGCTTACAGCCGCTACCTCGCTTACAAAAAAGACAAGCCCGTAGCGCATGTAAAGCCCAGCCCCTATATCACCGGGGTCAAACTCAAAAAAGCCATTAAGACCTTAACCGATGAAGAAATCGAAGAACTCTACGGGGATGAAATGGAACCCGTCATCATTGCCCAGCACCGGGAAAAACTGCGGGAAAAAATAGCGGAGCTGCACGAATGGCAGCTCAACGAAGCCCTTCGGATATTGTACGAAGATGGCAACAGCCCGGCATTCAGATTTATCCTTCACTGCAAAAAAGAAGAGTATTTACCACCCGGCAAGTAAGCATAACACAGCATTAACCGGCGGGCGGTGCAAGCCGCCCGCCTAATACATCACAACATGGAAGGCGGCATTTTTTTAACCATCAAGGATTATATGAAACTGACCGGCAAGGATTGTTATAACAGTGCCCAAAGGGAACACCTTGCCCTGCGTTCACAGGGAAAAAAAACAAGAAAAAAGAAGATCACCATAAAAGAATATTGCGAAGAAGAAGAACTCGACTTTGAATACGTGTGGAACTTTTTGAGAGGATAGCAGTTAAGTATCTGCAAAAAGAGCCCCAGCAAACAGTCGAAAATTGATAAGAAAAAAGGGACTCATTTTCTTAATACCATTCAACAGTATCCGTAAACCGCTAAAAATGTTTAGCAGCTTCCACTTCAGCCCACTTTCTTCATCCTCCTGAATTGCTTTATTATCAGGTACTTCGGAATATAAATCCACATTTTTCCACAAAAACCAACAAAAACAATTAAATACCATCAAATCACCACAAAAACCCGCAGAAACCCACAATCTCAGCAACGCCCCCCTTTTCCTGACATAACTTTGTAGTAGAAACAACGCAAAAAATGAACAACACCGAAACCCTTTTAGTCATCAACAGCATACTCTTAGGCTTAATCGGTATCCTGTTTCTGAGCATTGGTTACTTTTTGAAAAACCTGCACAAGGATTTTAAACACATGGTAGAGAAAGTGAACAGCGTACATGGGGAACTGTACACCCATCTCACCGTATTTGAAAGCCTGACCAAGTTGTTTCAAAAACAAATCAACGGGTTAAAAAAGCGGATCAAACAAATAGAAAAGATCATTCACAAAAATTAAACAATGAAAGGCTGGCTAATGGCGGGATTAGGATTAGGGATAGGTACAGCGGCTTATTTGCTGCACCGTAAATTCAAGCCCTTAAAAACCTTTTCCGACAAACTCGAATCAGAAATCACCGGAAGGATACACAAAATTAACCTGACTACATTGGAACTGGCGCTGGATGTAATTCTGAAAAACCCGACCCGTACCGAAGTCAGCATACAGCAGCCCTTTATTAAGATCGCCTATAAGTACAAAGAAAAAGACAGTAGCGGTAAAGAAATTGAAAAAGTAAAACAATTAGCTACCTCCACCCTTGAAAACAAACCAACCAGAATCAAGGCATTCGGGCAGAGCTATATCAACGACATCCGCATCCCGGTTAAATTACTTGACCTCGGTGCATTGGCCCCCCTGATCCTGAAACGTTTGACAGATTCAGCAGCCAGAATAAACTTAGTTGTTACCGTACAGAGCATCGTAGATACAGGGGTGGGGAGTTTCAGTTACGATAAAAGTCAGGACATCCTTGTATAAAAAACCATGCAGGCTGGTAAACGCAATATATCTCCCGGATGGGAATATGATGAACTGTTCCCAAGAGCTGAACTCACGGATGTGACCATCAGGCGTGAAGCCAGGCTGGAAGATACTGTAAAGTTTTTGCCCAAAGCTATCACTGATACGCTTTACCAGACAGATAAAATTGCAAAAAAATTAAGTGGCACAAGTGTCTTTGACACCTGCAAAGGTATCTGGCACTGGGTATATAAACATATCCAGTACGAAAAAGACGAACAGGGCAAAGAACAGATACGCAGCCCACAACGTACCTGGCACGACCGGAACTGGCAGAACAAACCCGATAAGGGAGTAGACTGCGACGATTATACCGTACTGATTTCAAGTATGCTCTGTAACCTGAACATCCCCCACCTGCTGCGGGTGGCCATGTACGATAAAACAAGAGGCTACCAGCACATTTACCCGGTGGCCTTTGACAAAGACCGAACAGCAATAATTATGGACTGTGTACTCGACGAATTTAATACCGAAGTACCCACTTTGAAAACAATAGACAAAAAAATGGAACTCCAATTCTTAAACGGCCTGCCCGAAAAAAGCTACCCGCTAAAAACCAAATCCGTGAGCAGCATAGATGCCGACGATTTAATGGACGGCTGGGAAGACCTCGGACAATTGGGATTAAAACGCAAAGCCCCGGCTATTGTAAAAAAGGCCGCTACCAGCGTTAAAAGCGCCGTACAACAGGTCGGCAAAAAGACCGGTGAGGCCGTGCACGTTATTAACAAAGTAAATCCCGCCATGGCCCTGTTAAGGTTGGGCTTATTAGTGTCCCTGAAAAACAACATTTTTAAAGTGGCCGAAAACCTGCGCCATACCTATATCACTCCTGAAGAAGCCAACAAAAGGGGCTATGACCCGGACAGGTTCAAACACCTTGTTGCCGTCCGTGAACGTCTGGCAAAAATATTTTACGGGGCCGGCGGTAACGAAGCCAATTTGCGGGATGCCATCCTTTACCACAAAGGCAAACGGGAAGCGGATGACATTGTAGCCGGATTGGGCAGCCTG
>JACCDG010572592.1_pt1 | contig 10692 bp, 9 predicted proteins | sample 7442471 | NCBI WGS metagenome assembly JACCDG01 (sample SAMN15323444, study PRJNA562643) | freshwater metagenome | isolation source: river surface water | place: USA:Blue River Watershed | collected 2017-08-17 | reverse complement strand
GGCCAGCCAACGCCTGGACCGGTGGGACGTGTTCTTCGACCCGTCCAGCGGCAACGACCACCAGAACGGCCGCGGGTTCTTCTTCCGCCGCATGGTCAACCGCAAGCAACTGCGCCAGCTCGTGGGCCTGCCGGGCTACGACGAGGCGGCCATCCGCGAAGTGCTGCGTTCTGCGCCCAAGCGCATCCGCGTGGCCGAGGGCCGCGTCGTGCGCGACATGATCAACGAGGACTCCTACGAGATGTGGACGTACCACGGCGAGATCGAGCCCGACGAGATGGAGATGCTCTCCAGCCGCACGGGCGATCCGCTGACCGACGTTGACTTCGGCGTGCTGGTGATCGTCAACGACCGAGTCATCGGTGCGATGGAATCGTGGGTGGTGGACCGCACGATGCCGGTGGACGTGGCCTGCTGGCGCAAGAGCGACGACAGCCCCTTCGGCTACGGCCTGCCCGACGAGCTCGAGCACCAGCAGCGAGTGGTCAACAGCGCCTGGCGTCAGGTGATGGACAACGGCCGCACCTCGCTGGGTGGCCAGATCGTGATGAAGAAGGGAATGATCATCCCGCAGAACGGCAGCTACGAGATCACGCCCAACAAGATCTGGCTGGCCAAGGACGAGCTCGACGACGTGCGCGCAGCGATGACGACCTTCGAGTTCAACTCGCACCTGCAGGAGCTGCTGGCCATCGCTCAGAGCGCGATGCAGTTCTCCGACATGGAGTCGGGCATGCCGCAGATCATGGGCGGCGAGCGTGGCTCTGCGCCCGAGACCGTTGGCGGCATGGTCATGCTGTACAACAACGCCAACAGCGTCCTGCGCCAGCGCGTGAAGCTGTACGACGACAACATCACCCGCCCGCACATTGGCCGCTACTACGACTGGAAGATGGCCAACGATCCCGATCCGGCCATCAAGGGTGACTTCGAGATCGACGCCCGCGGCAGCACCGCCCTGATCGAGCGCGACATCCAGAACCAGGCGCTGCTGAACCTGGCCAACATCACCAACAACCCGCGCTACATCCCGCACCTGCGCGAGCGCGAGGAGCTCAAGGCGATCCTCAAGGCCTTCCGGGTAAACCCCGAAGAGCTGATGAAGCCCGAGGACCAGGTCGAGCAGGAGATGCAGGCCCAGGCCCAGCAGGGCGCGCCGGACGATCCCCGGATTGCGGCCGCTCAGATCAAGGCCCAGGTCGACATGGCCAAGCTGCAGGACAACCAGGAGGTCCGCGCGCTGCAGTCTCAGCAGCTCGAGTACCAGCGCCAGAAGGAGCAGGCCGAGTTCGAGATCGCAATGACCGAGGCCGGCATCGACCGCGACCTGGCGCTGACCAAGCTCGGCCAGGACGCCCAGCTCACCCGGGAGCAGATCGCGGCCAAGGAGCGGCTGGAGTCTCTGAAGATCGACAACGAGCGCCAGATCTTCAACGCCGAGGCTGCGCTGAGGGTGCGCACCGGCGCCGGTATCTGACCTGTTGCGCACGGCATATCACAATGCTATATTCAGCCCCGGGTCAGTGTCTTCGCGGTTGCTGGCCCGTTTCTCCTGTAGATAGCCATTTTGCGGCGCCCCTAACCCGGGCGCCGTTTTTTGTTTGGAGACTTGATTGCTGAAGCTCGAGGACTTCCGGTCCAACACCTGGAAGCGGCTGACGCAGACCCTGGAGGAAAGGCTCCAGGAGCTGCGTGAGCTGAACGACAACCCGTCCTTCGGCGCAGAGAAAACAGCTCAGATCCGCGGTGGGATCAGCGAGCTGAAACGAATTCTCAGCCTGGCCGAGCAGGCCAGCCTGAGTCCCGCAGTCGACCCCGACGAACTTGCCGGCGTCGACGAACCAGGTCAGCAATGACCTACACCGAAGTGAGACGACCACCAAATGCAAGTACAGGACCAAGTTAACCCGCAAGTAGAAGCACAGAAGATCTGGGATGAGTTGGACCAGGAAGAGCGTGGGCTTCGCTCCGCTTTGCCGCCGGCCAAAGACCCGCCAGCAGATCAAGACCCCGCGCCAGAATCCGCTGCTGCAGCGCCCGCCGACAATCACAATGCTGATACGGCCGACGCAAGAGACAGTGGCGACGAAGCTGAGCCGACGGGCAACCAAGCACTGCTGGACAAGATCGCTGGACTCGAGTCGATGCTGACTCAGGTCACGCAACGCTTGCGAAATGCTGAAGGCCATATCGGCGGTCTGGGAAGCCAACTGAAGCAACAGCTTCAGACGGCCCAACAGGTCTCCGCATCCGGGGGCGATGCGCCCACTGCGAACGAGATTCGCAACGCGCAGAAGAGCCCGGAGGCGATGGCCAGACTGAAGGCGGACTACCCCGAGTTCGCAGACGCGATGGAGTCAGCTCTCAATGAGCGACTCGGCTCGCTTGAGCAGCAGCTCAAGCAGCAACTGCAGCAGCCCGCCCAACAGGGCGTGACGTCGCAGGAAATCGCGCAACTGCGATCGGAGATGTACGTCGAGGTCAAGCACCCGGGTTGGCAGGGTCGTGTGCGGACGCCCGAATTCATGGGTTGGCTGCAGCGACAGCCACGGGAAGTACAGATGCTTGCGGCGAGCGAAAGCCCGGAAGACGCGGTACGCCTGTTGGACTTGCACAGCGACGCATTGAAGTCGGTTACGTCACAAAGAACGCAGCGCTTGAACTCAGCGGCTGCCATACCCTCGGGGCGCTCAGGCGCCGCGGCGCGCCAAAAGGCGGTCGAGGATATGACACCCGAAGAGTACTGGCGCTACCTCGATGAACTTGATCGCCAAAAAGGTTAAACCATCATGCAAACCTATTCCCTTGTTCCTTCCCGGAACCTCATCATGGCCGAGCGCGAGATGCTCAAGCACGCCATGCCCATCAAGGTCCTGAGCACCTTCGGTACCCAGAAGCAGATCCCCCAGAACAAGACTGACACCGTGGTGTTCCGTCGCGCTCTGCCGATCGACGCTGGCTCCAACGGCGCTCCCAACATCACCGCCAGCAACTACCTGCTGCAAGAAGGCGTGACCCCTGGCTCGCGCACCATTGCATACCAGGACGTGCAGGTCACGGTGCAGCAGTACGGCGTGCTGATGAAGCTGTCGTCCAAGGCTGAATCCATGTACGAGGATGACATCCCCGGCGACATGGTCAAGCTGGTCGGCGAGCACATGGCTTCGATCGAAGAGCTGATCTCCTACGGCGTGGTCCGCGGTGGCACCAACGTGGTGTTCGCCAACGGCACCGCTCGTAACGCGGTCAACACCGCCATCACGCTGAACAAGCTGCGCCAGGCTGCCCGTCAGCTCGAGTCGGCTCACGCTCAGCTCGTGACCGAGAAGCTCGCCTCGTCGGTGAACTTCAACACCACCGCCATCGAACCTGGCTACCTGGTGTTCATCCACACCGACATGGAAGCTGACTTCCGTAACCTGACCGGCTTCGTGCCCGTCGCCCGTTACGGCCAGCAGAAGCCCACGCACGAGCGTGAAGTCGGAACGATCGAGCGTTTCCGCATCATCACCTCGCCGTACTTCAAGCCGTTCCTGTCCGCTGGTGGCTCGATCACCGCTGGCACGTTCCTGTCCAACGGTGGCAACACCGGCACCACGGCTGACGTCTACCCCGTGATGGTGGTGGCTCAGGAAGCCTGGGGCCAGGTGGCTCTGAAGGGCATGGGCGCGATCCAGCCGATCTACCTGCCCGCAAAGCAGATCACTCACGCCAACCCGATGGGCCAGTTCGGCTACGTCGGCGCCAACTTCTTCAAGAACGCTGTGCGCCTGAACGAGAACTGGATGGTCCGCATCGAGACTGCCTGCTCGGCTCTGTGATGACTGGGGGCTTCGGCCCCCGTCTTCTGCAACTCTTTCTGAAGGAAACCAATCATGTCTGACAACCAATCCCTCAACCGCGGCCTGACGATGGCCTTGAACAGCGGTGCTTTGGCCGAGGGCACCAACGCCAACACCATCCAGATCGCTACCGCGATCAACTACATCATCGACGGTCGCTTCTACAGCAAGTCCATCACCGACAACATCGCCATCAGCTACTCCGGTCCCACGGTGTATCAGGCGGCTGCCGGTGGCATCCAGTCTGTCAACGGCGGCTTCACCGGTGGCGTGAACGGCTCGACCCGCATCTACGGCATCTTCCTGGATACCGCCGGTGCTGTGTCGATCCTGCCGGGCCCGATCGTGGACAGCGTTGAGCTGGCCGCCGGTCGCGTTGCCCTGCAGTGGCCTGACGCCCCCAACGGCGTGTGCCCCATCGGCGGCCTGCGCATCGCGCTGACCGCTGGAACGACGTTCACCCCCGGCTCGGTCGACCTGTCGGCCTCCGGCGTGACCGACACGTTCTACAACCTGGCCGACATGCCGGCCAATCCGCTGACTGCCTAAGTCGGCAACTGGGGGTCACCTTCTGGTGGCCCCCGCCCTGTAACCCCAAGGAGACCCAACCATGAGCAAGATCAACAGCTACGAGCGCAATCGCTCTGTCGCATCGGACGACGTAGAGATCGTCGGCAAAGTCACGCCTGCGGCCGAAGCGTCGGCACCTGGCGGCGTCGAGGTCGACACCGACCGCGTGATCCGCACCGACCAGATCGACAACGAAGTGTTCATGCGCGATGAGCTGGAGGTCATGTTCGCCGAGCCCAACAACGAGAACGAGGCATCGTTCGTCGAGGTCAATGTCAACGGCGACTATCGAATGGTGATCCGCGGTGAGACAGCGAAGCTGCGCCGGTATCACATCGCCGTTTTAGCGCAAGCCAAACAGTCCCGCGTGCGTCAGCGCAAGATCACTAATCCCGATGGAAGCATGGGATTTCAAGAAGAGAATGTGCTGTCTCTCACGTACCCGTTCCAGGTCATGCACGATCCGAATCCGAAGCAAGGCGTGCCCTGGCTCAAGCAGCTCCTGAAGAACCCCATCTAAGACATGAACTTCTTGCAGCTTGTGCAGCGCCTGGCCGTCGAGTGCGGCGTCACTGGCGGCGGCCCGTCCTCCGTGTCGGGCCAGACCGGCATGTATGCCAAGCTGGTCAACTGGACCAACGACGCATACGTCGAGATCCAGGGCATGTTCGACAACTGGGGCTGGATGCGCAAGCAGTTCGCATTCAACACGGTGGCCAGCACGGGTGACTACCTGCCGTTCACCACTACCAACACCGTCAACAGCCAACTGATGACCGACCTGCGCTACTGGTGGCCGGAGACCTTCCGCTGCCAGAGGGTCAGCATCGGCGTGCAGGATGAGCAGTGGCTGGTGGAGTGGGAGTACCAAGTCTTCCGCAACACCTACCGCTTCAACGTGCAGGTCGACGGCCGGCCGGTTGTCTTCGCGATCAACCCGCAGGGCAAGGCCATCATGCTGGGCCAGGTGCCAAACGACGTCTACAAGATCAGCGGCGAGTACCAGTGCTTGCCGACATCGCTGTCTGGCGACACCGACGTGCCGGATATCCCGTCCCACCTGCACCTGGTCATCGTCTACAAGGCCATGCAGTTCTACGGCCTGTACGAGGCCGCGCCGGAGGTCCTGACTCGTGGCAACACCGAGTTCAGCCGCCTGATGAACCAGCTTGAGCGCGAGCAACTGCCCGGGCTCTACCTGGGGAACCCGCTCGCGTAAGGCGTAGAGATGGCCACAGCAGCCCAGCTCCCGCGCGTTCAGTACGAACTCATCCGCCTCGGGGGCGGACTGGACCAGGTCACCCCGACGCTGACGCTGCCGCCTGGCTTTGCGCGCAAGGCCGCGAACTTCGAGTGCAACGTCAACGGCGGCTACACGCGCATCGCTGGCTACGAGCGTTTTGACGGCCGGACCAGCCCTTCGGCTGCGCTGTACAACATCCTGACGTGCACGCTGACCGGCGCGGTGGCCGTGGGCAACAGGGTGACCGGCATGACGTCTGCAGCCACCGGCAAGGTGATTGCGGTGGCCGGCAATGATGTTGTTGTCACCCGCCAGACCGGCATCTTCGTTGCGCAAGAAGGCATCTCGATCTCGTCCGTGCAGGTCGGGACGATCACTGCTTTGACTGGCGTCAGCGCAAATGGCCTGATCGACGCCCAGTACCGCAACCTGGCGGCCGACGAGTACCGCTCGAGCATTCAGGCTGTGCCTGGCTCTGGAAACATTCTGGGCGTGGCCCTCTACAAGGGTGACGTCTACGCCTGGCGAAACAACATCGGCGGCACTGCAGCCGTCATGTACAAGGCCACGGCCAGCGGCTGGACTGCGGTCACGCTTGGCAAGGAGCTGGTGTTCACCAACGGCGTGCTGCAGATCAATGGGGGTGAGACGGTCACTGGCCAGACCAGCGGCGCCACCGGCGTTGTGGCTCGAACAGTGCTGCAGGACGGGTCCTGGGGCGGCACCACGCTGGCCTCTGGCCGCCTGATCCTGTCCAGCACGACCGGCACCTTCCAGGCCGGCGAGAACCTGCGAATCGGCGGCAGCGTGCACGCGCACGCAGGCGGTGCGGCCACCCAGATTACGCTGCTGCCCAATGGCCGCTACGAGACCGTGGTCGGCAACTTTGGTGGCGGGGACGCCAACTACCGCCTGTACGGTTGCGATACCGTCAACCGCGCGTTCGAGTTCGACGGCACGGTGTTCGTGCCGATCTCGACCACGATGCCCGACGACAAGCCGACGCACGTCGCGGTGCACAAGCAGCACCTGTTCCTGTCGTTCGGCGCGTCGCTGCAGTTCTCTGCTCTGGGCGATGCGTACCGCTGGGACCCGGTGCTGGGAGCAGGCGAGATCGCCTTGGCCGCACAGATCACCAACTTGATCGTGCTGCCCGGCGACCAGTCGTCGGGCGCGTTGGGCGTATACACCAGGCGCGACACGTCGGTGCTGTACGGCACCAGCGAAGCCAACTTCGCCCTGTCGACGTTCAACACCGGCACCGGCGCTGTGCCGTACACGGCGCAGAACATGGACCAGGCCTACGTGCTGGATGACCGCGGGGTCATCAGCCTGGGAACGACGCTGAACTTCGGCAACTTCTTGCCGGCCTCGCTGACGATGAACCTGCGGCCGTACTTGCAGAATCGAATCAACCAGGCCACCGCCAGCTCGCTGAATCGCGTGAAGGGTCAGTACCGCGTCTTCTTCAGCGACGCGACTGCGATCTACATGACCATGGTCAACGGCAAGCTGCTGGGCACCATGCCGGTCGAATTCCTGGATCCAGTGCTGTGCTGCGTCGAGGGAGAGGACTCAAGCGGCAACGCGGTGTCGTTCTTCGGATCTGACAACGGGTTTGTCTACCAGCTCGATGTCGGCACCAGCTTTGATGGCGACCCCATATCGGCCAGCTTCAACTTGGTCTACGACTCGGTCAAGTCGCCGCGGATCTTGAAGCGATTCCGCCGCGCCAGCGTTGAGCTGGCAGGCAACTACTACGCCGAGATCCAGTTCGGGTACGACCTTGGCTATCGGCGCTCGGAGATCCCGCAACCGCTCGATGCCGCCTACGAGGCTGATCTGCGTTCGAGCTACTGGGACTCCATGATTTGGGACAACTTCATTTGGGATGGATCTGACGTGACCCCCTCTGAGATCGAGGTCAGTGGCACGGCAGAAAACATCGCGATCCGAATCTCTTGCGCTTCGGATCTCTTTGAGCCGTTCACGGTCAACACCGTGATCGTGCACTACACCATGCGTCGAGGACTGCGCTGATGTCGAACTCCTACTACAACCACACAACGTACCCGACCCCCAACTCGCCGGGTTCGTCGGCTGCGCTGCGAGCGGAGCTCAGCGCCATCACTGACGGCTTCGATCTGCTGCCGACCCTGTCGGGCAACGCCTACAAGGTGGCGATGGTCAACAGCACCGGCACGGCGCTTGTTGCCTCGAGCGCGCTGCAGAGTTTGGCCATCACGAGCTCGACGATCGACAGCACGCCCATTGGCGCGACGACCCGGGCGGCCGGCAACTTCACGACCCTGTCGGCCAACGGTGCCGTGAACCTGGGATCGAACGTCACGATTGCCGGTGGCACGATCAACAACACGCCGATCGGCGGCACCACGCCGTCGTCTGGCGCGTTCACCACGCTGTCGGCGAGCTCTGGCTACACGGGCAACGTGACCGGCAATGTGACGGGTAACGTCACGGGCAACGTCACGGGCAACCTGACTGGCAACGTCACCGGCAACGTGACGGCCAACAGCGGCACCTCGACGTTCAACAACGTCACGATCAACGGCACGTTGGACATGGACGCGGGCAGCTCCGCGACCATCATCAACCTGCCCAACCCGACCAACAACGGCGACGCGGCCAACAAGGCCTACGTCGACACGCAGGACGCGCTGCGCCTGGCCCTGGCTGGCGGCACGATGTCCGGCGCGATTGCGATGGGCACCAACCGGATCACGGGCCTGGGCGACCCCGTCAACGCGCAGGATGCCGCGACCAAGATCTATGTCGACAACGCGGTGCAGGGCCTGGATGCCAAGGCGTCTGCCCGGGTGGCCACGACGGCCAACATCACGCTGTCGGGCACGCAGACGATTGACGGCGTGGCCGTCGTCGCTGGCGACCGCGTGCTGGTCAAGGATCAGTCGACCCAGGCCGACAACGGCATCTACGTAGTTGCCGCAGGATCGTGGTCTCGCTCGGCCGATGCCAACACCTGGGACGAGCTGGTCCACGCATTCATCTTCGTCGAAGCCGGCACCGCTGGGGCCAACAACGGCTACGTGTGCACGGTATCGGCTGGCGGCACGCTGGGCAGCACTGCGGTCACCTGGGTGCAGTTCTCGGGCGCTGGCCAGGTCATCGCCGGCACCGGCATGACCAAGACGGGCAACACGCTCAACGTCAACACCGCTTCGAGCTCGCGCATTGTCGCGGGCGCCGACGAGCTCGACCTGGCCACCACCGGCGTGACGGCTGGCACGTACCGCTCGATCACCGTCGACCAGTGGGGCCGCGCTACGGGCGGCACCAACCCGACTACGATCTCTGGCTACGGCATCACCGACGCCTACACCAAGACCGAGGTCGACACGGCGCTGGCCCTCAAGCTCAACCTGAGCGGCGGGACGATGTCGGGCGCCCTGGCCATGGGGTCCAACAAGATCACCGGCATGGCTGACCCGACGTCCAACCAGGACGCGGCCACCAAGTTCTACGTGGACTCGATCCTGGGCAGCGCCACCAGCGCAGCCGCTTCGGCCTCTGCTGCGGCCACCAGCGCCACCAACGCGGCCAACAGCGCCACGTCGGCCAGCAACAGCGCGACGGCCGCGGCCAACAGCGCGACCGCTGCTGCAACCAGCTACGACGAGTTCGACGACCGGTACCTGGGCAGCAAGACGTCCAACCCGACGACCGACAACGACGGCAACCCGCTGCTGACCGGTGCCTTGTACTGGAACAGCGTGGCAGGCGAGATGCGCGTGTACAGCGGTACCGCGTGGCAGGCGGCCTATCTGCCGGCCGCAGGCTACCTGCCGATCTCGGGTGGCACGATGACCGGCACGATCACGTTCGCCGCCGGGCAAACCATCTCGGGCTACCTTGCGTTAACTGGCGGCGCGCTGACCGGCGACTTGACGCTCAATGCGCAGAGCGACCTGCGCTTCGCTGATGCTGACTCGAGCAACTGGGTGGCGTTCCAGGCCCCGGCCACGGTGGCGGCCAACGTCACCTGGACGCTGCCTGCAACGGACGGCACGGCCAACCAAGTGCTGAGCACCGATGGATCCGGCGCGCTGTCCTGGAGCACGATCGCCGCCAGCCAGTGGACAACCAGCGGTTCAGACATCTCATACACGGCCGGACGGGTCGGCATCGGCACGGCCTCTCCGGCTTACGGCCCTCTGCATGTCCACCAGAACTCAACCAACAACACATACATTCAGCTCTCGAACAACAGCACCGGCGCGACGAGCAGTGACGGCGTTAGCTTGATTGTGGGCGGCTCCGGCGAGGCTGGGAATACCGACTTCATCATCCAGCAGCGAGAAAACGCGGCGGTCACAATCTTTACGTCGAGCTCGCGCAGATTCACTATCAACGCCAGCGGCGCGTTTGGTCTTGGCTCTTCGCCGGCCTACGGCACCAGTGGCCAAGTATTGACGTCACAAGGGTCCAGCGCGCTGCCGACTTGGACCACCCCTTTGTCCACTGGCAAGGCAATCGCCATGGCGATTGTGTTCGGCGCTTAACCCTGAAAGGCAATCACCATGGCCGCTCCCAATATCGTCAACGTCGCAACCATCACCGGCAAGACCGCGGTGCTCGCGGTTACGACGACCGCCACCGCGATCGTCAGCAATGGCGGTAGCAGCAATCAGGTGCTCAAAATCAACGCGCTCTACGTGGCCAACGTCGACGGCACGAACAACGCCGAGATCACGGTGGACCTATTCCGCTCTTCTGTTGCGTACCGGCTTGCCTTCACGGTCGTGGTGCCCGCTGATGCGGTGCTCGACGTGCTCAGCAAGGCGATCTACCTCGAAGAGGGCGACTCGCTGCGGCTAACTGCCAACGCGAACAGCGACCTCGAGGCTGTGTGCAGCTACGAAATCATCGCCTAAGCCATGCCTGACTTTCCCTCACCAACGAGCGCCTACGGTCGCTGGAATCTCGCCGATCAGCGCGATGCGGTGATGGGTGGAAATTGGGTGACGACGAACGTGTTTGTCAACTACCTCGTTGTCG
>JACCDG010307328.1_pt1 | contig 10692 bp, 6 predicted proteins | sample 7442471 | NCBI WGS metagenome assembly JACCDG01 (sample SAMN15323444, study PRJNA562643) | freshwater metagenome | isolation source: river surface water | place: USA:Blue River Watershed | collected 2017-08-17 | reverse complement strand
TTAAGTAGTAAGTGCTCTTTTGCTAAGTAGCTATAAGCATCATGCCCAACAAGCGCTTCAACCCTGCGCACACCAGCTCCAATAGAGGACTCAGAAAGGAGTTTTACTAAACCTAATTCTCCTGATCTAGCAACATGAGTACCTCCACAAAGTTCTTTTGCCCAATCTCCTACACTGACAACTCTGACCTGTTCCCCGTACTTCTCACCAAACAGCGCCATGGCTCCCATTGCTTTTGCCTCAGCTTGGGACATAACTTCTGCATGCACTTGTAGATCTGAAATCAAAAGATTATTAACCCGACTTTCGACCTCGTTTAAAACTGAAATTGGTACTGCGCTAGTTGCAGGAAAATCAAATCTAAATCGACCGGGGGAATTTTCAGATCCTGCCTGAGTGGCTGTCTCTCCAAGTGCTTCCCGGAAAGCTTTATGCACCATATGAGTTGCTGTGTGTGCGCGAGAAATCGCAAGTCTTCTCTGTATATCGATTTCTGCCACAACTTGATCGAAACCTTTCACAACACCAGATTTCACTACACCTCTGTGAACAATTAAGCCAGGCACTGGAGATTGCACATCATAAACTTCGACTAACGCTCCATTAGCGAATTTGATCTGTCCACCATCGGCAAGTTGACCGCCACCTTCAGCATAAAACGGTGTTCTATCAAGTATTAATTCTATTTCAGATCCCACATTCGCTTCAGAGACAAGTTTTCCTTCAACAAGAACTCCTGTAAGTTTTGATTCACTTGATGTGTGCTCATAACCAATAAATTTAGTTAAACCAGACTTATCGACTACCGCCCTATACTCTGAAAGATCGGTGTGTCCACTCTTTTTAGATTTCGCATCTGCCTTAGCGCGATCTCGCTGTTGATTCATTAATTTTCTAAACCCAACTTCATCCACCTCTAAGCCTTTTTCTCTGGCCATCTCAAGAGTTAGATCAAACGGAAATCCGTAGGTGTCATGTAATTTAAAAGCGGTATCCGCTGAGAGCGACTTCTTCTTTGAAGTTTTCAACTCATCAGCCGCTAGATCAAAAATGCTTGTTCCACTCTTTAAAGTTTGAACAAAACTTTCCTCTTCTGCTTGTGCAACAGCAAGAATTCTCTCGGATCCTGAAACTAGTTCAGGATACTGTGGTCCCATGGCACTTATGGAGCTTTTCATCAGCTCACCTATTACTAAATCTTGAGAACCTAAGATCTTCATGTTTCTTATGGCTCTTCTCATCATTCTTCTTAATACATAACCCCGACCTTCGTTGCCAGGTGTGACCCCGTCTCCGATTAGCATCATGGCTGTTCTGGCGTGATCTGCAATTACCCTTAATGAAATGTCAGTTTGTTCGTCATTTCCATACTTAACTTTGGTTAGAGCCGATGCTTTGTCCAAGATCATTCTAGTTGTGTCAATCTCGTAAATATTTTCTACACCCTGAAGAAGTGCTGCAGTTCTTTCTAAGCCAAGTCCAGTGTCAATGTTTTTGGCTGGCAACTCTCCTACTATTGGAAATGAATTTTTATCACCCCCTTCGCCGCGAATGTTCTGCATAAATACCAAATTCCAAATTTCTAAATAGCGATCCTCATCTGCAACTGGACCACCTTCTTTACCGTAGGCACTTCCTCTATCAAAATAGATTTCTGAACAAGGTCCACATGGGCCTGGGACTCCCATTGACCAAAAGTTATCTGCCATTCCTCGTCGTTGAATTCTGTTTTTTGGAACTCCAACTTGCTTTTCCCAAATTTGAGCTGCCTCATCATCATCCTGGTACACCGTTACCCATAATTTATCCTCAGCAAAACCATATCCACCATCTGAAATCGATTTTGTTAAGAGCTCCCAAGCAAGTGAGATCGCTCCCTCCTTAAAATAATCTCCGAAGGAAAAATTTCCACACATCTGAAAAAACGAAGCATGTCTAGTAGTTTTACCTACTTCATCAATATCTAGGGTTCTTACACACTTTTGCACCGAAGTTGCACGCTTATACGGAGGCTTAACCTCCCCAAGAAAAAACGGCTTGAACGGAACCATCCCAGCATTTACTAGCAAGAGATTGGGATCATCGGCTATAAGTGAGGCTGATGGAACTACCGTATGTTTTAAACCTAGAGAGTTGTTTGACTCAAAAAAACTTAACCAGCGAGAGCGAATTTCTGCGGAGTTCAATTACTACTCCTTCGCTTTACTTTTTTTCTTACTCTTTTTTTTCAACTTTGCAGCGGTCACAACCGCAGCTGCCGCTTTCATTGCAATCGGGTTCTCGTCAAGAAAATCTTCAGCCGCTTTGGTCACTTTTTTAGTTATCTGTTCAATAGATTTGCCGGCATTACTAATATTTTTTAATGGACCATTTATCATCGAAATGGTTGTTGTGATTTCATCGATCAATCGAGAGGCGCGTATAACTGTGTAAGAAATAGCTATAGCTATCACGGCCAAAGACGAAGCCGCGATTATCGTTGCAATTCCACCTGGACCCATATTAGGAAGAATACCTGATAGGAGTGAAACTATTTAACATCTACTGGAGTATCGACCCCAGTCTCTTTTCGCTGCGCGGGAGTTATCGGTGTAGGCGCACCAGTTAATGGATCGCCACCACTAGCAGTCTTTGGAAAAGCAATAACTTCACGAATTGATTGAGCGCCCGCCAGTAAAGCACAAAGACGATCTAAACCAAGTGCAATTCCACCATGAGGCGGTGGTCCATAATTAAAGGCTTCTAGCAAAAATCCAAATTTACTTTCAGCTTCAACATTAGATAGGCCTATAGTGTTAAATACTCTTTGCTGCATATCTCTTTGATGAATTCGAATAGATCCACCGCCAATTTCATTACCATTTAACACAATGTCGTAGGCATATGCCAAGGCTTGTGCGGGATTTTTATCAAAGTTATCTGCAAACTCAGGTTTAGGACCTGTAAATGGATGATGCACTGCGGTCCAACCTAGAGAGGGATTCTCAGAATCTATTGGCTCAAACATAGGTGCATCGACGATCCAAACAAATTTCCATTCTTTCTCATCGATTAGATTGCAACGTGCACCAATTTCTAATCTGACTGCTCCTAGTAAATTTTGCGAAGCTACAGTTGATCCGGCTGCGAAAAATATAGCATCACCATTCTTTGCTCCAACTAAAGCGGAAATTCCTGCGCTTTCTTTCTCAGAAAGGTTTTTAGCAACTGGCCCTGAAAGTGATCCATCGGATCCAACCAAAATATATGCAAGACCTTTTGCGCCTCTCGCCTTTGCCCAATCTTGCCAAGCATCTAACTCTCTACGTGGCGAATCAGCACCACCAGGCATTACGACCGCACCAACGTATTCGGCTTGAAAAACTCTAAAAGAAGTGTCCTTAAAGAATTGGGTCACTTCAATAATTCTATTTTCAAATCTTAAATCTGGCTTATCAGAGCCATAGTTGTTCATTGCGTCTCTATAAGTCATATGTGGGATTGGCGTTGGAATCTTATAATCAATAACTTTTTTGAAAACACTCGCTAATACTTTTTCAGCGATAGAAATTACATCTGACTGATCCGCAAACGAGATTTCTATATCTAGCTGAGTGAATTCTGGTTGTCTATCAGCTCTAAAATCTTCATCCCGAAAACAGCGTGCAATTTGGTAATAGCGCTCCATTCCTGCGACCATTAATAATTGTTTAAAAAGTTGAGGTGACTGAGGAAGTGCATACCACGAGCCAGGTTGTAGTCGAACTGGAACCAAAAAATCTCTGGCCCCCTCTGGAGTTGATCTGGTCAAATAGGGAGTTTCAATTTCTAAAAAATCTGATTCTGACATTACCTCTCGGATTGCCGATGTTACTTTAGATCTAAGCCGCAAATTCTTTGCTGGACCCTCTCTTCTTAGGTCTAGATAACGATATTTAAGTCTTACCTCTTCAGAGATGTTTCCAATGTCACCACTATCAACCGGGAAGGGTAATGGTGCTGCCTCACTTAGAACTTGTAATGATTCGCACACTACTTCTATTTCTCCAGTAGCAATTTCTGAATTTTCATTACCTTTGGGTCTTAGTTTTACAATGCCTGAAATAAGAACACACCACTCAGCACGTAATTCTCCAGCAATTTTTTCGTCATTAATTACAACCTGAACTGAACCAGTTGAGTCACGAAGATCGATAAAAGCTACCCCGCCATGGTCTCTTCTGCGCGCTACCCAGCCAGCCAATATAACTTTTGCATCAACATTTTTAGAGTTTAAAGTTCCTGCATCATGAGAGCGCAACATTATTTTTTAGTCCCTAACTTCATAATCAAATCTGTAGTCGTAAGAGTACTAGAAATTACATTTCCACTACTCATCATCTTCAGTTCACAAGAGCCAGAAGCGATCTCATCATCTCCAATTACTAATGCATACGTAGCGCCGCTTTTATCAGCAGCCTTCATTGCTCCCTTTAATCCCCTATCGCCGTAAGCCATATCGCACTTAATTCCTGCATCTCTAAGTTGTGATAAAAGTTTGAAGCCAAATGATTTAGCTTCATCGGTGATTGGTGCAATAAACAACTCCAATGGATTAATATCTAATGGCAAAGTTTTCTCAGCTTTGCATGCCATTAATACTCGATCAACTCCAAGTCCGAAACCAATTCCACTGACATCGGCTCCGCCAAGTGAGCCCATCAATCTGTCATACCTTCCGCCTCCGCCAATACCAGATTGAGCTCCAAGTAAAGGGTGATCGAACTCAAAGGTAGTTCCTGTGTAATAATCCAAACCTCTCACCATTCTTGGGTTAATTTGGTAAGCAATTTTCACAGAATCAAGCAATTCTTTAACTTTCTCAAAATGCTTTGAGCTCTCAGAACTTAGGTAATCCAACAGCACTGGAGCTTGTCTCATTTTTAATTTGATCTCATCTCGCTTATCATCAAATAATCTTAAAGGGTTTAGTTTTGCTCGCTCAGCACTTGCCTGATCCAGTTCTAAGGTTGAGATAAAATTAACTAAATCTTTACGATGTGCATCTCGGCTCTTGCTATCCCCCAAAGAGGTAATATTTAGCACGTATTGTTTTAATCCTAATTTCTTAAAAGCAGAATCAGCAACCGAAATAACTTCAACATCGATCTCGGGATCGCTATATCCGATTGCCTCTATTCCCACCTGATAAAACTGTCGATATCGACCAGCTTGTGGTCGCTCTGCCCTAAAGAATGCACCAGAATAGAAAAGCTTTACGGGCAATTGTCCTTTATCCAAGTTATGCTCAATTACTGCTCGCATTACGCCAGCAGTTCCTTCAGGTCTTAGCGTGATCGATCTTCCACCTCGATCTTCAAATGTATACATTTCTTTGCTGACCACATCGGTAGATTCACCAACACCTCTGGTAAATACTTCAGTATCTTCGAAAACTGGTAATTCAATCAGGTTATAGCCTGCCAGCTTTGCACTTTGCAACAAAAGATCTCTTACATATTCAAATAGATTTGAATCTGGTGGAAAATATTCACTGACACCTTTGGGGGCTTGGAACTTGCTCAACTTCACCGCCCCATCTGATCTAAGAAATCGTTTTGCAAGTAAGGGTTTCTAACTCGCTCTGTTCCAATTGTAGTTTGCCCCCCGTGCCCAGGAAGGACATTTAACTCATCAGGTAGAGTCAAAATTCGATCTTTTAGGGTTTTTTTCATATCTTGTGCGGAACCAGTAGGTAAATCTGTGCGACCAATACTTCCAGCAAAAAGAACATCACCTGAAATCAATTGCTCATTATTGACCGTAAAAACTACAGAGCCTTTTGTATGTCCAGGAGCAAAAATTGATTCAAACTTAAGACCAGCTAATTCGAAGTCTGAAAAATCTTCAAGCTCAACGACATCGGAGGGTTCTTTAAATTTATCTGTACCAAAGGCTCTTAAGAGTTGCTCACTGACGCCACCACTATCTATCGCTCCCATTGGATTGGCTAGTAAGAAGCGATCTTCGCCAGTGATGTATGTTCTCATTGGAATTGATTTCGTTAAAGGTAATACAGAAAAGAAATGATCAAGATGTCCATGAGTTATTAAAACGGCAACTGGTTTCAGGTTATGTTGATCTAGCTTTTCTTTAATCTCCCTTATCAAGTCTGGCTTGCCAATACCAGGGTCGACAATGACGCACTCTTGACCCGAGCTGGGGGCAATAATCCAGCAGTTGGTTTCAAAGTATGCAGCGATAACGCGATCAATTAACATCATCACCCCTATTTATCATCTCTGATCCTGCTTTGGATTTCCCAAATATCAGGCCACTAGGCTATCTTTTAGCCAGAAATAAACAGGTATTTAGATGCCGCTAGGCCTTTAAATGCAACGCCACCCCATAACGAAAGCTTTTTTGAGCGATCGTGCAACGAAAGGTATAACTACTATGGATAATCAAAACGCTTTTAACCTTTCAGGTACTGGGGCCGCGGCAGCGCTAATAGGAGATCCTTCAAAGTTTGGTCGCGTTGGCGAAGACGGAACCGTTTATGTAATCACACCCGCTGGCGATCGAGCCGTAGGTTCATATCCAGGAAAAAGTGCCGACGAGGCGCTCGCATACTTTGTTAAAAAATTTGAGATGGTTGCCTCAGAAGTTGCACTACTAGCGGCCAGAATTAGATCTGGTGCCATGGTTCCAAGTGATGCACACGAGGCAGTTAATAAGCTTAGAAATCAAATTAAGGATTTAAATGGTGTAGGCGATCTAGTTAATCTTGCAAATTCTTTGGAAAAAATTCCTGCCTTAATCATCGAACATGAAGGTGCTTACCAAGCCAAAAAGGCTGCCCAGGCAGCAGAGCGCGAGGCACGTAAAGCTGAAGCAACAGCAATTAAAGAAAAAATAGTAGTTGAGGCTGAATCCCTAGTTGATTCTGTTGCTTGGAAAGCTACAACAGCTCGACTAAAAGAATTACTTGATGACTGGAAGAAAGCACCGCGTTTAGATAAGAAGGTTGACGCAGCACTCTGGAAACGCTTTTCTTCGTCTCGAAATAAGTTTGATAAGAGAAGAAGGACGCATTTCGCCAGCCTAGATTCAGAGCATAAAAAGATAGCCTCTTCAAAGGAAGTAATAGTAAAAGAGGCTGAAAGCCTGGCAAATTCAAAGGATTGGGTTAACACTGCAAAGAAATACAAAGTGCTTATGGATCAGTGGAAAGCTTCAGGCCGCGGTAAGAAATCCTCAGATAGCGCATTATGGGCAAGATTCAAGGCTGCACAGGATACATTTTTCTCAGCAAAGAACGCAGACATGGAAAAACGCAAGGGATCAATGGCTGAAAATTTAGCTAAACGAGAAGCCATGATCTTAGAGTTTGAGGCACTTCTTCCAATCACTGATTTTAGATCAGCAAAAAATAAGTTTTATGATCTAATGGGTAAATGGCAAAAAATAGGAATGACAGATCGCAAAAAGAGAGCGGCTTTTGACGGTAGAATTAAAAAAGTTGAGGATGAGATTATTGAATTGGAAAGAAATTTCCAACGTAAAAGTGATCCAACAGCTAAAGCTCAAGCAAACAAAGTTGTGCAAGGACTTGCCGAAGCAATCGAAAATTATGAGAAACAAGCAGAGAAAGCAGAGGCAGCAGGTCAAAGCGCTAAGGCCATGGTCGCTCGTGAAGCTGCAGCTGCTAGAAGAGCTTGGCTAGAGCAGGCCCAAAAAGGGCTTACCGAATTTACTTCTTAGTTATTAAAAACCCTATTAACGTCATAGACGCCCTCGACCGATCTAACTGCCGTTAGAACAGTGTCGAGATGAGAGGCATCCGCCATCTCAAAGAGAAACCTACTGATAGCCGTTTGGTCCTTATTGGTTACAACCGAAGCACTTAGAATATTTACGTGCTGATCTGAAAGTGCCTTAGTTACATCTGAAAGCAATCTTGCCCTATCTAAAGCTTCTACTTGAATATTAACTAAGAACGTGCTTTTCGCTGAATTATTCCACTTAACAACCACTATGCGATCTCCTTGATGAATCCGAAGATCAGCCATGTTTATACAATCACTTCTATGAACAGAGACTCCACTGCCGCGCGTAATAAAGCCAGTTATCAAATCTCCAGGAACTGGAGCACAACACCTAGCTAGTTTTACTAAAACATCCTCAGCTCCTTCAACATCAATGCCTGTGACGCTTTTCCTTTCACGTTTTATTGGAGCTACAAGTGGTGAAAGATCATTCTCTGGATGCGCATCGACTGTTCCAATTAGAACCATCAGTTTTTCAATAATCGAATGGGCGGACACATGTCCGTTACCAACTGCTTCATACATGCTTTCAATATCTTCATATCTTAATTCGTGAGCTAACTCTAAGAGCGCGTGACCTCCTAAAATCTTCTGAATAGGCAACCCAGCTTTGCGCATTTGTCTGGCAATTGATTCTTGGCCTGCTTCGATTGCCTCTTCTTTTCTCTCTTTAGAAAACCAGGCTTTAATTTTTGAACGCGCCCGAGATGAAGTAACAAAGTTGAGCCAATCATGGCTAGGCCCGGCATTCAACCCCTTATTAGTAACTACTTCAACAACATCACCATTTACTAGATGGGATTCAAGAGGAACTAGTTTTCCATTGACCTTTGCGCCTACACACTTATTACCAACTTCGGTATGGACTGCATATGCAAAATCAACTGGCGTAGACCCCGATGGCAAAGCAATAACACTTCCCTTTGGAGTAAATACAAACACTTCAGGTGTTCGCAAATCATATCTAAGTGTCTCAAGAAAATCAGAAACATCTTCGCTTTCTTGTTGCCATTCATGTAATTGACGCAACCACATAACATCTGGCGATGTTCCTGATTTACTATTTTTCTGTTTGTACTTCCAATGCGCTGCAATTCCAAATTCAGCTCTAGCGTGCATATCGTAGGTTCGAATCTGAATCTCAACCGCCTTACCGTTTGGACCGATAACAGTTGTATGCAGTGACTGATAGAGATTAAATTTTGGCATTGCAATGTAATCTTTGAATCTGCCAGGAACTGGGCTCCACCGTGCGTGAATAGATCCTAGAACTCCGTAGCAATCCCTAACTGAGTCCACCAAAATTCTTATTCCAACTAAATCATATATCTCATTAAATTCACGACCTCGCACAACCATTTTTTGGTAGACGCTATAGAAGTGTTTTTTTCTACCGGTAACTTGGGCAGATATTGATTCCGAATTCAAATCTGCCTTGATTGCTGCTACAACCTCATTTGTTAACAAGTCACGTGCGGGAGATCTCTCCCCTACAAGTCGTTCTATTTCTTCAAACTTTTTCGGCTCAATAACTTTGAATGACAGATCCTCTAGCTCCCATTTAATAGCGTTCATACCAAGCCGATGAGCCAAAGGTGCGTAAATATCTATAGTTTCTCTAGCTTTACGCTTAGCTTTTTCAACATCAATAAAATCCCAAGTTCTGGCATTATGAAGTCGATCTGCTAACTTAATCACTAATACTCTTATATCTCGAGACATTGCTACTACCATTTTCCGAAGTGTCTCTGCTTCAGCAGTAGGTCCGTAAGTTAATTTATCCAATTTAGTAACACCATCGACCAAAGATGCAACTTCATCGCCAAACTGATCCTTAATCTGATCAACTGAGTAAGAAGTATCTTCTACGGTGTCGTGTAGTAATGCCGCCATTACAGTAGGAAGATCCATTCCTAAATCTATAAGTATCTGAGCCACAGCCACTGGGTGGGTTATGTACTCTTCACCAGATTTTCTTAATTGTCCGGCATGAGCTTTTTCGGCTGCTATAAAAGCTTTTTCAAGATCTAGTGTTGAAAAACCTGGATGTGATTGCGTTAATCCATCAACTAGCGGCTTTAACAAATCTACTGTTGTCATAGCGCGCTGACCTTTTTTAGTTCAAGTTTTTATCGACGGCGATCGCGTTTTGGCTGATTTCTTGGTCCACGTTCAATTTTAGATTCAGAGGCGGGTGCATTAACTACCACCGGCTTATCAGCACGATTACCAACTCGCTTGGCTAACGCTTGCATAGCTGGTTCACGTTCGCGAAGTCCGGCAAGGATCGGAGTGGCAATACAAAGGGACGAGTATGTACCTGTTGCTAATCCAATAAAGAGAGCTAATGAAAGGTCTTTTAAAGTTCCAGCACCCAATAATCCGGCACCAACAAATAGGATCGAACCTACGGGCAATAAGGCCACTAGTGAAGTATTAAAGGATCTAACAATAGTTTGATTGACTGCAAGATTTGCAGCCTTTGAGTATGTGCTTCGGCCACTTGCAACAATGCCTTTGGTATTCTCCCTGACTTTGTCAAAAACCACTACCGTGTCATAAAGTGAATAACCTAAAATTGTTAAGAAACCAATTACGGTAGCTGGAGTTACCTCAAAACCCACCAAGGCATAAATTCCGACTGTGATAAATACGTCATGGACTACAGCAATTATTGCTGCAAGAGCCATTTTGCCTTCAAGCACCATGGCAAGATAAATCATTACAACTAGTAGGAATCCAATTAATCCTTGTATAGCTTTCCGGGTAATTTCTTCGCCCCAAGAAGGTCCGATAATTTGTGAATCAATTGAATCAATCGGCACGCTAAATTTTGCAGCCAGAGCATTCTCAACCGCAGATTGTTCTGAAGTAGTTAACGCATCAGTTTGAACTCTTACCTTAT
>JACCDG010370802.1_pt1 | contig 10696 bp, 10 predicted proteins | sample 7442471 | NCBI WGS metagenome assembly JACCDG01 (sample SAMN15323444, study PRJNA562643) | freshwater metagenome | isolation source: river surface water | place: USA:Blue River Watershed | collected 2017-08-17 | reverse complement strand
GTGCAAATGCGCTCGCTGACCGGCGTGAAGGCGCCCGGCAAACCCGCCGATCCGATCATCGTGCACCCCGATGTGCGCCGCATGCTGATGACGGCCAAAGCTTATGCCGAAGGCGGCCGTGCGCTGGCTTGCTACTGCGCCTTGCTGCTCGACAAAGAAGTCAACCACCCCGACGAAGCGGTGCGCGCCGAAGCGGCCGAGATGGTGGCCTTGCTCACGCCCATCGTGAAAGCCTTCATCACCGACAACGCCTGGCAGTCGACCACCGAATGCCAGCAGGTGTTTGGCGGCCACGGCTACATCAAGGAGTGGGGCATGGAGCAGTTTGTGCGCGATGCCCGCATCAACATGATTTATGAGGGCACCAACACCATCCAGTCGCTGGACCTGCTAGGCCGCAAGGTGCTGGGCAACAAGGGGGCATCGCTCAAGCAGTTCGGCAAACTGGTCGAGCAATTGGTGAAAGCCGAGATGGCCAACGAGGCCATGGGCGAGTTCATCAAGCCCTTGGCCGACCTGGGTCAAAAACTCACCCAACTCACGGGCGAGGTGGGCATGAAGGCCATGAGCAATGCCGATGAGGTGGGAGCTGCGGCGGTGGATTATTTGCGCGTGGTGGGGCACCTGGTGCTGGGTTACTTCTGGGCCCGCTCGGCGCAGATTGCCCTGCAAAAGCTGGCCGAGGCCGAAGAAGAAGCGCAACGCCCCGACCCGTTCTACCAGGCCAAGCTGCAGACGGCCCGTTTTTACTTCACCCGCCTGATGCCCGAGACCTCCAGCCTGATGCGCCGCATCCGTGCCGGCAGCGATGTGCTGATGGACACCGACGCGGCGCTGGCTTGACCCCTTTTACTCCGAGGAGATTGGCATGATTCGACACGCATGGACTTTGACCCTGGGCCTGTTGGCTCTGGGTGCACAGGCTCAAATGAGCCCGTTGGGTTTGTGGCGCAGCATTGACGACGAAACGAACCAGCCCAAGGCAGAGATCCGCATCACCCAGAATGCGACCGGTGGCCTGTCGGGCGTGGTGGAGCGCTCGCTGCTGACCGCTCCAAGCCCGGAACCCAACTGCAATCTGTGCACCGATGACCGCAAGGGCAAGCCCAAGATCGGCCTGGAAATCATCCGGGGCGGTCAACAAAGTGACGGCAAGGCAGTGTGGGAAGGTGGGAAAATCCTCGATCCCGAGAACGGCAAAAACTACAGCCTGCGCCTGACCCCGATTGAGGGTGGCAAGAAGCTGGAGGTTCGCGGGTACATCGGTGCGCCTTTGCTGGGCCGCACACAAACCTGGATTCGGGTGCAGTAAACCCACACACAAGGAAAGCCATGTCTGACATCCTGACCCACACCGACGCAGGGGTGATGACCATCACCTTCAACCGACTGGACAAGAAAAACTCCATCACCTCCAGCATGTACGCGGCCATGGCCGATGCGGTTGCGCAGGCGGCAGCCGACCCCGGCGTGCGCGTGGTGTTGTTTCAGGGGCACGAGAGTATCTTCAGTGCGGGTAACGACATTGGTGACTTTCTGAACCAACCGCCCAGCACGCAAGATTCGCCCGTGTTCCGGTTTTTGCGCGGCATCGCCACCTTTGAAAAACCTTTGCTGGCCGCAGTCGCTGGGCCCGCCGTGGGCATTGGTACCACCATGCTGTTCCATTGCGACCTGGTGTATGCCGGTGACAACGCCGCATTCTCCATGCCCTTTGTCAACCTGGGCCTGTGCCCCGAAGCCGCGTCGAGCTTGCTGGCGCCGCGCATGTTTGGCTACCACCGTGCTGCCGAAGCCTTGCTCATGGGCGACCCCTTCTTTGCAGAAGCGGCGCAAGAGGTCGGGCTGGTCAACCGCGTGGTACCGCCGACCGAAGTCAATGGGTATGCGCAGGCGCAAGCCCGCAAGCTGGCAGGCAAGCCGCTCTCGTCGCTGATCGAGACCAAGCGCCTGATGAAAGGTGGCTACCAGCAAGAAGTGTTGGCCAAGATGGACGAAGAAGGCAAAAGCTTTGGCCGCATGCTGCGCGAGCCTGCAGCCAAAGAGGCCTTCGGGGCTTTCATGGAAAAGCGCAAGCCTGACTTTTCCAAGCTGTGAGGTGGTGTGCGGCGCAGTGTTCGTCCATCGATAGAATCAACCGATGCCCCACCGTGCCCACCCCCCCATCGTCCTTGAGCCTGAATACATCGAAGGCTTTCGCCAGATCTACGAAGAAAAGATCGTTTTCAACAAAACGCTTGGTCTGAAGCTGGTCAAAGTCACGCCCGAAGGGGTGGAGGCCCGTATCGACATGCGGCCTGAGTTGGTGGGGTACTTTGCCTACAACCGCATTCATGGCGGGGTCATCAGCGCGGTGCTGGACGCCATCGGCAGTGCCGCCGTGATGGCGGCGCTGGCGGCCAAGCACATGGACGAGCTGCCCGCCAAGCGCCTGGAGCGTTTTGCCAAGCTGGGCACCATCGATTTGCGTGTGGATTACTTGCGCCCCGGCATTGGGGAGCACTTCACCATTACCGCCAATGCCTTGCGTGTGGGCTCACGAGTGGGTTCGTCGCGCATGGAGTTTTGTGGCCCCGATGGCACTCTGATGTCCACCGGCGCTGCGGCTTACATCGTTTCCTGACCGGGAAATCGGCGCTGGTCTGGCTTGCGCCAGTCCGCATTGACTCACTCTGCAGGCACTGGACGAGGACGTCCCTGATCGTCCACCGCCACATAGGTCAGATTCGCTTCGGTCACTTTGATGTATTGACCTTGCAGCTGAAAGCGCTCGGCAAACACCTCGACCTTGACCGTGACCGAAGTCCGGCCCACACGCACGATGCGCGAGAAAAACGACAGGATGTCGCCCACTTTGACCGCTTGTTTGAAGATGAATTCGTTGACGGCCACCGTCACCATGCGCCCGCGCACACGCCGTGCGGGCAAGACGGCACCGGCCAAGTCGACCTGCGCCATGACCCAGCCGCCAAAAATGTCACCACTGGCATTGCAGTCGGCGGGCATGGGGATGACCTTGAGCACCAATTCCTGGTCAGTGGGCAAAGCCACGGTGTGGGCGCGAATAGTTTCAGACATGGGCACAATCGGGTGAACTGAAAACTGGATTGTCTCTTATGCGCCACCACGGCGAAACCGCTGCCCCTCCATCCGTCAAACTTTCTGTCTCTGTGGCCTCAGCTTCCGCTGGAGGTGATTGGCAAACGTTGTCGCGCCTCTTGCCTTATCTTTGGCAATACAAATGGCGCGTGGTCATCGCTTTGTGTCTGATGGTCGGCGCCAAGCTGGCCAACGTCGGCGTGCCACTGCTCCTCAAGGAGCTGGTGGACGCCATGAGCCTCAAGCCAGGTGATCCGACAGTGGTTCTGGTGGTGCCGGTAGCGCTCTTGGTAGGTTATGGCGTTTTGCGCTTGCTGACCTCGGCTTTTACCGAGTTGCGTGAACTGGTGTTTGCCAAGGCTACGCAAGGCGCCTCGCGCAGCATCGCCTTGCAGACCTTTGAGCACTTGCACGCTTTAAGCTTGCGCTTTCACTTGGCGCGCCAGACCGGGGGCATGACGCGTGACATCGAGCGTGGCGTGCGTGGCATCGAGTCGCTGATCTCGTATTCCCTCTACAGCATCATCCCGACACTGATTGAAGTGGGGTTGGTGCTGACCATTTTGGCTGTCCAATTCGACGCCTGGTTTGCCGGGATCACGCTGCTGGCGCTCGCTTTGTATATTTTCTTCACGGTGCGCATCACCGAGTGGCGCACGCAGTTTCGCAAGCAGGCCAACGAGTTTGATTCCGCAGCGCACACCCGGGCGATTGACTCACTGCTGAACTACGAAACCGTCAAGTACTTTGGCAACGAAGCATTTGAAGCAGGGCGTTACGACGAAAGCCTCGAGCGTCTGCGCGCGGCTCGGCTCAAGGCGCAAACCACCTTGTCTTTGCTCAACACCGGGCAGCAACTCATCATCGCCGCCGCTTTGGTGGCCATGCTCTGGCGCGCCACCGAAGGTGTGGTCGCCGGGCGCATGACGCTGGGCGATCTGGTCATGATCAACGCTTTCATGATCCAGCTCTACATCCCGCTCAACTTTTTGGGCGTGTTGTACCGCGAGATCAAGCAAAGCCTGACCGATCTGGACAAGATGTTTGTGCTGATGGACCGCGAACGCGAGGTAGCCGATGCACCGGGTGCCTCGGCGCTGGTCTTGCAAAGTGCGCCCGATGTGGTGTTCGACGGCGTGTCCTTTGCTTACGAGCCCGATCGTCCGATCCTCAAGAACATCAGCTTTACCATTCCGGCAGGGAAAACGGTAGCGGTGGTGGGGCCTTCTGGTTCGGGCAAGTCCACCTTGGCGCGCTTGATGTTTCGTTTTTACGATGTGCAGCAAGGAGGCATCCGCATTGCGGGGCAAGACGTCCGTCAGGTGACGCAATCGAGCGTGCGCCGCGCTTTAGGCATCGTCCCGCAACACACGGTGCTGTTCAACGACACGGTGGCCTACAACATCGCTTACGGCCGCCCAGGGGCCCCTCAGGCCGAAATCGAAAGCGCGGCGCGGGCCGCGCGCATCCACGATTTCATCGCGGCCACGCCCAAGGGTTATCAGACTTCGGTGGGTGAGCGGGGCCTGAAACTTTCCGGCGGTGAAAAGCAACGTGTGGCGATTGCCCGCACCTTGCTCAAGGACCCGCCGATTTTGGTGTTTGACGAAGCGACTTCAGCGCTCGATTCGGCCAACGAGCGCGCCATCCAGGCCGAGTTGGCCAGCGTGGCGCAAAACAAAACGACGCTGGTGATTGCGCACCGTTTATCGACGGTGGTTGATGCCCATGAAATCCTGGTGATGGAGGCTGGATCCATCATCGAGCGCGGCAGTCACGCCGCCTTGTTGGCGCAGCAAGGGCGTTAAGTCAGCATGTGGGCGCTGCAGCAGTCGACTGATTGAACGATTGGAAGGTCGATCTACAGGTCGGAGCTGAAGCGCTGACCTACAAGGTGTATCTTCGGACGCCATAATCCCGGCATGGAAACCAAATGGCTTGAAGATTTTGTGAGTTTGGCTGAAACCCGCAGTTTCAGCCGCTCGGCGCAATTGCGGCACGTGACGCAGCCGGCGTTTTCCCGGCGCATCCAGTCGCTGGAGGCTTGGGCCGGTGCCGATCTGGTGGACCGTAGCTCTTATCCCACCAAACTCACGCCCGCAGGCGAAACTCTCTACGCCCAGGCGCTGGACATGTTGCAGGCCCTGCAAAACACCCGGGCCATGTTGCGCGGTCACAATGCTGCGGGGCATGACCTGATTGAGTTTGCGGTGCCGCACACCTTGGCGTTCACGTTTTTCCCGGCCTGGATAGCCCATTTGCGCAGCAGCTTTGGGCCGATCAAAAGTCGGCTGATGGCCCTCAATGTGCACGATGCGGCCATGCGGCTGGTGGAGGGCGGGTGCGATGTGCTGATCGCTTACCACCACCCCTCGCAACCCTTGCAAATCGACCCCGAGCGTTACGACATGGTGGTGCTGGGGCAGGAAGTAATTGCGCCTTATGCCCAATCAGACGCCAAAGGCCAGGCCTTGTTCAGCTTGCCGGGTACAGCATCCAAACCCCTGCCCTATTTGGGTTACGCGCCCGGCGCTTATCTGGGGGGCGTGACCGACTGGATACTCAAACAGGCTGGCACCCCGGTGCATTTGGATCGGGTGTACGAAACCGACATGGCCGAAGGTTTGAAGGTCATGGCACTGGAGGGGCACGGCATCGCGTTTTTGCCACGCAGCGCTGTCAAAAAAGAGGTGCAAGCCGGGGCGCTGGTTGAGGTGGGTTTGCCTGGGGGGCAATCCTTGGCCTTGAGCATGGAGGTGCGCGCCTACCGTGAAAAACTGGGCCCCAAGGTGGCGGTCACCGCGGCACACCAGTTGTGGCTGCACCTCACCCAAGGCGAGTCGGTCACGCATTCTTCAAGGTGAAGATGTATTGGGTTATGCATTTTATGCATGAAATCCGGGGGTACACCCTGATGATTCGATGATGCCAAATTGACTATATTAGGCGTCAGACGCAAGTCAGGCACATTTTGTGCATTTGCCTGCTCAATGTTCGCTATGCGCCAAGTTGGTGCTGGCGAATCTTGATGGTCCTTGGACAGCCGGGTACTAGGGTAGCTCCTAGGAAAACTGGTTCTGTATCTGGCATCTAATCAGCGGGTGGCGTTTTGCTACTCACACATGTTTCAAAGAGGATTCAACCCATGAAAAAATTCACAAGCACTGTGATCGGTTCGGTATTGGCAGCTGCAGGCCTGATGGCTGCGACCTCTGCCATGGCAGGTAAGACCCTGGACCAGATCAAGCAGCGCGGACAAATCGTTTGCGGCGTCAACACCGGTTTGGCTGGTTTCTCCGCAGCGGATTCGAGCGGCAATTGGTCCGGCCTCGATGTGGACCACTGCCGTGCCTTGGCTGCTGCTGTGCTCAGCGATGCCAGCAAAGTGAAATACGTGCCTTTGACAGCCCAGCAGCGTTTTACGGCTTTGCAGTCTGGCGAAGTCGATGTGCTGGCCCGCAACACCACCAACACCTTGAACCGCGACGGCTCCTTGGGCCTGCACTTCATTGGTGCCAACTACTATGACGGCCAAGGTTTCATGGTGCCCAAAGGCAAAATCACCAGCGCCAAGCAACTCAAGGGGGCTACTGTTTGCGTGCAATCCGGTACAACCACCGAGAAAAACCTGACCGACTTCTCCCGCGCCAACAAGCTCAACATCAAACCCGTCGTGTTTGAAAAAGTTGAAGCTGCCACTGGCGCTTATTTTGCTGGCCGCTGCCAGGCTTACACCACCGATGCATCCGGCTTGGCCTCTGTGCGCGCCAAGGAAGCCAAAGACCCTGCAGCCCACGTCGTGTTGCCTGACCTGATTTCCAAAGAGCCACTGGGCCCGATGGTGCGTCGCGGTGACGACGAGTGGTTTGCGATCAACAAGTGGGTGCTCAACGGCTTGATCGAAGCCGAAGAGTACGGCATCACCCAAGCCAATGTGGACCAGATGAAGTCTAGCGACAACCCACAAGTGGGCCGTTTGTTGGGCGCTACAGAAGATTTGGGCAAGCACCTGGGTCTGGACAAGGAATGGTTGGCTCGTGCCATCAAGACCACAGGCAACTATGGCGAAATGTTTGAGCGCAATGTGGGCCCCAAAACAGCGATCAACCTGCCCCGTGGCTTGAACAACCAGTGGAGCAAGGGCGGTCTGATGTACGCTGCACCTTTGCGTTGATTTTCAGCCTTCTGTAACGGCTCTGGATACGCCCCTTCATGGGGCGTATCTTTTGTCAACTTGGTCTTTTTCAGGCTGTTCTCATGTCCCATTTTTCAATGATCGAAGCCAGGCCTTTGCCTGGCAAGAAAACCCGGTCCATCTCGTGGCGCAGCCGCGAAGGGCGCTCGGTCATCTATCAAATCGTCGCCATCTTGTCGGTGCTGGCCTTGGTGGCTTTGCTGGTGCGCAACACCCTCGCCAACATGCGCTTGCGCGGCATCCAGAGTGGCTATGACTTTTTGCTCCAGCCCTTTGGTTTTGACATCAGCGAAACGCTGATCGAGTACGCGTCCAACAGCACCTATCTGATGGCGTTCGCCATTGGCATGCTCAATACCCTCAAGGTGGCCCTCATTGGCATTGCTTTGGCGACTCTGGTTGGGGTGCTGGTGGGTGTGGGGCGGTTTTCGGCCAACTTTTTGGTGCGCAAAATTTGTTATGCGTATGTGGAATTCTTCCGCAACGTGCCGGTTTATCTGCAGCTCCTGATCTGGTATTTGGTGTTCACTGAGACCTTGCCGGATTTTGATCAGGCTTGGACCTTGGGCCATTTTTACCTCAGTAAAAACGGCATCTCATTTCCCTGGCCAGTGTGGCAAACAGGGCAGACGCTGGCTTTGGTCGGACTGGTGCTGGGTTTGGCCTTTGCGCTTTATTACCGTCAAAAAGCCCGGCTGCATTTTGACCAGACCGGTCAGACGCGCCCTGTTTTTGGGGTGTCTTTGGCGGTGATCGTGGCCCTGACGGTTTTGGGCTGGCTCGTCGGTGGTGCGCCTTCCGAATGGAATGTGCCCAAGATTGGCGATTTTCAAATTGAAAACGGGGGTGTGTTCAGCCCTGAGTTCATGGCCTTGCTGTGTGGTCTGGTGTTCTACACGGCTTCCTTCATTGCCGAAGTGGTCCGCTCGGGCATCGCCTCGGTCTCCATGGGGCAGCACGAAGCTGCGGCGTCCCTGGGCTTGAACAAGGCCCAATCGATGCGTTTGGTGGTGTTGCCGCAGGCTTTGCGCGTGATCATTCCGCCGCTGACCAGTCAGTACCTGAACCTGACCAAAAACTCCTCTTTGGCCGTGGCCATTGGCTACCCTGAGTTGGTCTCTATCGCCAACACCACATTGAATCAGACGGGTCGTGCCATCGAGGCGCTGTCCATCGTGATGCTGGTGTATCTGACGCTTTCCCTCATCACTTCGGCCCTCATGAACTGGTTCAACGCCAGTGCCGCCATCCAGGAGCGCTGACATGACCGTTTTCAAATCAATCGATGCGCGGCCCATGCCGGGCCGCAGCTCTGGCCCACTGGCCTGGTTGCAAGCCAACCTGTTTTCCAGTGTGGGCAGCAGTTTGCTGTCTCTGGTGCTTTTGGCGCTGGGGGTTTTGGCGCTGGTGGCTTCCATGGACTGGGCTTTTTTGAATGCCGTGTTCAGTGCCAATCTGCAGGCCTGCAACGATGTGCGTGGTGCCGGTGCCTGCTGGGGCGTGATCTCTGAAAAAGGTCGCCTCATCGTCATGGGGCGTTACCCCGAAACCGAGCACTGGCGTCCGGTGATCGCTACGGCCCTCATGCTGGGCGTGGTGGTCATCAGCTGCATGCCGCGTTTCTGGAACAAGGCCTTGCCCCTGATCTGGGTGGTCATGTTGGCGCTGTATTTCGTCCTCATGAAGGGCGGTTCTTTCGGCTTGACCGCGGTGGACACTGACCAGTGGGGTGGCTTTCCACTCACGGTGATGCTCACGGTGATCTCCATGACGCTGGCATTTCCTCTGGCCATCTTTGTGGCTTTGGGCCGACGCTCCAACATGCCTGCCATCCGGACCTTGTGCACGCTCTACGTTGAGTTGATCCGCGGCGTGCCGCTGATCACGGTGCTTTTCATGGCCTCGTTCATGTTGCCCTTGTTCATGCCCGAAGGCGTCAAGATTGACGTGCTGGTGCGCGTGGTGGTGGGCATCACGCTGTTCTCGGCAGCCTACATGGCCGAGGTGATTCGCGGTGGCCTGCAGGCTTTGCCCAAGGGTCAGACCGAAGCGGCCGCCACCTTGGGGCTGAGCTATTGGCAAACGCAGCGCATGATCGTGCTGCCCCAGGCCTTGGCCACGGTGGTGCCGTCCATCATGAACACCTTCATTGGTCTGTTCAAGGATACCTCGCTGGTGACCATCGTGTCCTTGTACGAGCTGACGGGAGCCTTGGGCCTGGCGCTCAACTCCGATGCCGACTGGCGTCCCTTCAAGATCGAAGCCTACCTCTTCATCACCTTCATTTATTTCGCGTTCTGCTTTGCCATGTCTCGCTACAGCCTGTGGATTGAGCAGCGCACCGCAGTGAGCAAAGTTCGCTGAACGAAAGACCTCTCATGACTTCCAACGCTAACCCCCTCATCGAGTTCAAAGGCGTGAACAAATGGTATGCCAGCAATGGGTACCACGTGCTTCGCGATGTCAACCTGCAATTTGCCAAAGGCGAAAAAGTGGTGATTTGCGGCCCCTCGGGCTCGGGTAAATCCACCCTGATTCGCTGTATCAATGCCCTGGAGGAATACCAAGAGGGTACGCTCACTGTGGATGGCACTGTTCTGGGCGACGACCTCAAAGGCATTGATAAAGTGCGCCGAGAAGTCGGTATGGTCTTCCAGCAGTTCAACCTGTTTCCTCACCTGACGGTGCTGGAAAACCTGATTTTGTCGCCCACCTGGGTGGCCAAGATGCCGCGCAAGGAAGCCATCGACAAAGCCATGGTGCAGCTCGAACGTGTGCGCATTGTGGAACACGCGCACAAGTACCCCTTGCAGTTGTCGGGCGGTCAGCAGCAGCGTGTGGCGATTGCCCGTGCGCTTTGCCTGAAGCCCAAGATCATGCTGTTCGATGAGCCCACTTCGGCCCTCGATCCCGAGATGATCAAGGAAGTGCTGGACGTGATGATCGAGCTGACCAGTCAAGGCATGACCATGCTGTGTGTGACGCACGAAATGGGCTTTGCCAAAGCGGTGGCCGACCGCGTGATCTTCATGGACCAAGGTCAGGTGGTCGAACAGGCCCCGCCCCAGCAGTTCTTCGATGCGCCGCAAACCGATCGTGCGCAGGATTTCCTGTCCAAGATCCTGGGGCATTGAGAAGAATCGGGGCTTGTCCCCGATGGATTGGCTGGTTTGCGACAATACGTCCCATGACCTCCAAAATCACCATCACCCGCCCTGACGACTGGCATCTGCATGTGCGCGACGGCGCTGCACTGAATGTGGTCGTGCCTCACACGGCTGCGCAGTTTGCGCGAGCCATCATCATGCCCAACCTCAAGCCGCCGGTGACCACCGCCGAGCAGGCGCTGGCCTACAAAGCACGCATCCAGGCCGCGGTGCCTGCGGGTGTGGCTTTTGAGCC
>JACCDG011834350.1_pt1 | contig 10697 bp, 12 predicted proteins | sample 7442471 | NCBI WGS metagenome assembly JACCDG01 (sample SAMN15323444, study PRJNA562643) | freshwater metagenome | isolation source: river surface water | place: USA:Blue River Watershed | collected 2017-08-17 | reverse complement strand
TACTAATAGGTACTTTCACCCAGCATTCATATGTATTCAAATCCATTTCAATCTCCTTATTTCTTAAAGTTATTTCGAAGTGCGCCGCTAGCCTGTTCGATTTGGCTATCCAATTCACCAGCTTCAACGGCCTTCTTCACCAGCTCTAGTGTACTTATCAGTTCATCCTTATTGGCTAATTCAATACTGGGCTTGCCTTTGGCTAGCTCAATCACTTTCGTTCCGTATTTGATCGTTACGCACAGCGATCCAGCTTCACTGTTAAACCACCATGGACGGATCCGCTTGCGCACAGCTATGGTTTCTCTCGCCCCAGTGTCAACATTTTTGACAGTCTTCATCTTAGTAATATTAAAGGGTTCTTTATTAAACTGGCTTTTGGCCAGCTGAATCTGCTCCCAAAGTTTATTACTAAGCTTGTAACGACGCTTCACAACATCTGGCATTTGTTGTGGTTTAACTGCAGAAACTAACTTCAAAGTATTTAATGTGCTCATTTGTTTTCTCCTATTTGGTTAATGGGCACACATAAAGTTAATGTCACTTCGCCGAGATGGACAACCGAAATCTGCCTGATCTGATCATTTTGGTTAAATTGATGTGGCAAAAACCCCACAAAATCCCCAGAAAAATTCTACTTTCAATTCAAAAGAGATAAATATTTTTGCGAGTTGCTTTGGTCGCTTTATGAGTTAGTTGCTAAACAAGTCGCTGAAATAGAAAAACGAGTTGAGTGAGTTAGTTGCTTGTTACTTAATGAGTTAAGTTACTCCTGAGTACAAAAGGATAACTCTCACTAGCAACCCCAGCAACAGCAACTTCTTTTTTGCCTTCAGCAACTATCTCTGCAACCAAGCAACCAGCAACTAAAAATAAGGAGAATTTATGATGAGTAGTAGAGAAGTAGTAATCAGAGCATTTACCAATGAAAAGTTTGGACATCCATTTGGAAGAAGTCTATTCCATTACGCCATTTATAACGCCACAGTGGAAGTTAATAAGCCATATGCCAAATATCTAGTGGATTTGTATGAATATGCCCGTTGGGATAAATCAGCTAGCACACCAGAGCAGCTTAAGTGGTCAAAAGAGCTATTTGAGGCTGACATACAAGATGAACCTGAAGTGCTTGCTTCATGGATCAAGCATTACAATCCCTTAACCAAGCAAAAACAGCTAGTAGATGGGATCTGCGTCTATTCACCTACCAAGCAGCAGCTGATCATGATCATCAATGATCCTGAGCATGGAGTAGTAGAGGAGTGGACTTTACCTTCAAAGATCTGTACCAAGCAGGGCGACAATAAACCTGTGTTCATCGCCACCAACTTCGATCTGACAATTTAGCGCACTAGCGCACACTTAAAACAAAGCTGCTACATAGATAGCAGCTTTGTCATGATCAGTGCTCATAAGGCTCTTAACATGTGTTTTAGCAGGTATGGATTGTTTTGTCGTGAAATACGACAAAACCAAATTGTCTGAATTTAGGAAATTTGTATTAGTTCAGTGTCAAAATATTAAGGAGTATTCTCTAAAAACAATGTTCATAATGGTGTTAAGCTAAGCTAGATCCAATTAAATTAATTTGAAAATTACCCATCCTAGATTTATTACGACCAGACCTGCCAAACTAATAAAAGTAAGATTAATGCCTATTATTCGATTCTTAAAATTAGGGGACTCTTCCTGAATACCTAATGCATGAAAAACTCTACCCACAGTAAGCGTTATTCCTAACAAAGTGACTAATCCCCATGGAGCGTAATTTAACTCTAGGCATCCCATTAGAATTAGCCCTAGGGGAACATACTCTGAAAAGTTACCATGTGCACGAATAGCTTTATCTAGATCACTGAAGCCACCGCTACCGAGAGAAACTTTGTTCTTTTCTCTGAGCGATATCACATTAAAGGCAAGCTTTATGAAGATTAATGTTAATAGTGATGCAAAAACTGATGTCACAATAAGCATTATTAATTTCCTATAAATTTTAGATGGTAATCAAATTTACGCTATAGCCCTTACGAAGCATAATTATGTTTTGATACTAGTCGGGAACGTTAGCAGGTGTCGCTACTATTGCAGCAGGAAGATCACCTAAAGCAGCTAAAGCAGCGGCGTTCATTATAGAAGCAGGAATTGTTTCACCGGTAACTTTGAAAGGTAAGGCCCTAGTAGCGGTGGCAGAAGCAACAACAGTTGGATTATATCCCAAGCTGAATGCCCCTCGGGCAGTAGAGTTAACACACATATGAGACATGAACCCTACGAGGATAAGATTTTTAATTCCAGCTTTTTTTAGCAAAGCATCCAATTCAGTACCGGCAAAAGAATTAGGATAGTTTTTGGTAATGACTAGCTCGCCTTCAATTGGAGAGAGTGAATCAACGATTTGACCAATTCTGTTGTTCACATCATATGGTGTTCCAGCGCCTGCATCGTGCTGGATATGAAACACTGGGCTACCTGCTTTTCTAAAACGATCCAATAATACACGGCATTCTTGTATGGCTTTTTCCACCCCTTCAAGTTTCATTATGCCTTCGCAATAGGTGTTTTGTGCGTCGATAATGATTAATGCTGAGTTTGAAATAGGAGTGGATTCATCACCTAATCCAACAATATCTCTAATGGTTTTTAATACACTCAATGTAATCTCCTATTTGGAACTGAATTTGAACAAATTTTGGATAAGCTAGCTTGCATTGTGTTCTGATAATAGCATGGAGATCTAAATTTTAGCTGTGGGAACTGTCAAATGAATTGACGCTTTTAGCACGGTTCAATCAATACCGAAATTTGATCCAAGGCTAGCGCACTCTAGGACAGAGCCTCGACACTTTTAATCCGTTGATCGCGGTGTCAAAAGTTTTGACTCTTTAGGGAGCGTCTCAATGCTAAGTTCAATCAATACCGAAATTTGATCCAAGGCTAGCGCACTCTAGGACAGAGCCTCGACACTTTTAATCCGTTGGTCGCGCGTTCGAATCGCGCACAGCCCACCAAAATTGTATTATCAAATAAATGGTTACTTGTAAAAGTAGCCATTTTTTTCGTCCAAAATTTCAATACATACCTGATGTGTGGTTTTTAGCGTCAATTCTTTTGACAGAGTGCATATCGGAATTCACGATAATTTGATGTTGTTGTATTTAGCGACTTTTTTGTCCCTTTATAATTTGTTAATTTATTGCTAATATACCTAATATGAATATGGGTATAAATAAAAAACTGGCATCTTGGATGGCGATTTTTGCCATTCTTTTTGCGTTTTTTTCGCCTACAGTTTCAGAGGCGATGTCAGCTGATAATCATTCAAATGTGATATATCAAAAAATCTGTTCCGATAGCGGCATTAAATCAGTACCCGTTCAAATGCCCTCAGGCAAGCATCAAGATGATTCTCTAAGTCATATTGGTCACTGCGCATTCTGTTGCACTAGCAATCAAACACCAGTAATTAACTCAGATCCTGCTGTTGCAGTTTTATCTTTAAATGAATCGCAAGTATTGATATCGCCTGCTTATGATTCACCTGTAGTTCAATTTACTTATCAAGTTTCAAACTCTCCACAAGCTCCTCCTGCAATTTAATAAAACTTGTTTTTAGTTGGTAGCACCTAGCTACCTTTAAGTTTTATTTCAGGGGTAATCATGATTCAAATTCAGATTAAACAGTTGCTTGCTGCAAAGCAACAGCAATTAGGTAAGAAAATAACACTGACTGAAGTTTCAGAAAAAACTGGCATCAGTCGGATGACTCTTTATCGAGCTATTAACTTTTCAGATTATGGGTTGACTACTGATACATTAGACAAGTTATGCGGTTTTTTTCAATGTGATTTAGGTGAATTAGTAACATATATCCCGCCTAGTTTTGGGGGTAAATCATGCGAGCGATAATTTGGCCTATTAAATTAATTACCTATCTATTTGGTTTGATCTTCGCTTCAGAGTCTCATGCAGATCATTACTATTCTCCCGAAGTTAAAGTTATCAATAGCAAAGATGCGTCGTTACCATCTACAGCCAATCCGGTTATGGAAGCACGCGATTTGATTCGACTACGAAGTCATACAAGTGATAGCGCAAAGTTATTAGAAGATTTTTCGGGAGTCAGTATTTATGGCGCTGGTGGTGTATCGAGTTTACCTTCTATCCATGGCTTAGCCGACGATCGCATTCGAATCAAAGTAGATGGTATGGATTTAATATCGGGGTGTGCGAATCATATGAATAGCCCACTTTCATATATTGATCCATCTAACATTTCTTCAATTAAAGTTTACTCTGGCATTACACCAGTCAGTGTTGGCGGAGATAGTATTGCTGGATCTATAGTTGTGGAATCAGCAGCACCAGAGTTCGCCGACTCTGCCGATAAGTATTTACTAAAGGGACAATTGGGCACTTTCTACCGAAGTAATAATAATGCACGAGGCGCCAATATGTTTGCAGTATTTGCTACAGATAGTTTTTCTGCACGTTACACAGCCTCTACCGTTGAAGCCAATAATTTTCATGCAGGTGGAAATTTTCACACTTCAGGCTATGCATGGCAAAACTCTACCTTCAATATTAAAGGACCTTGGCTTAAAGGTGATGAAGTCGGCTCCTCAAGTTTTAAATCAAGTAATCAAAGTTTGGGTTTAGCATTTAAGAGTGGTCAACATTTATTTGAATTGAAGTTAGATGTGCAACAAATTCCTTACCAAGGTTTTCCTAACCAACGTATGGATATGACTCTAAATCGAAGTGAACGTGGACAAGTAAAATACACAGGAATTTTTGATTGGGGTAGGTTGCAATTTGCTGCATTCCATGATGAAACACAGCACAGTATGAATTTTGGAGACGATAAGCTACTGAATTACGGCATGATGGCAAATAGACCAATACTTGGAATGCCTATGGAAACTCGCTCGAGAAATACTGGACTGAGTGGTAAAGCGGATTTTATTTTATCAAATAAAGATTTGCTAAAAGTTGGTGCAGAGTATCAGCGTTATCGTTTGAATGATTACTGGCCTGCGGTGGCCAACAGTATGATGATGGGGCCAAACGACTTTCAAAACATTAATAATGGTAAGCGTGATCGTGCTGATATTTTTGCAGAATGGGAACATGAATTTAGCCGAGAATGGCAAACTCAAGCCGGAGTTCGCCTAAGTCGCATTAGTATTGATAGTGATGATGTTCATGGCTATGGAATGATGGATATGGCAGTAGCCAATAAATTTAATAGTAAAAGTCATCAAGCAACAGACTATAACTTAGATACTTCGTTGATGGCTAAATTCATTAGTGATGAAACACGTTTTTATGAGTTTGGCTACGCCATGAAAAACCGCTCGCCTAGTTTGTATGAACGCAATAGCTGGAGTTACAACAGCAGTATGAATATGAATATGGTTAATTGGATTGGAGATGGTAACGGTTACGTCGGCAATAAAAATTTAGATAAAGAAACTGCACATACACTAAGCGCTACCGTGGATATGCACAGTATAGATTTGACTAATCGAGTGAGAGTTACACCATACTATACATATATTGACGATTACGTTGCGGCAGTTCCATGTTCAAATATTTACGGGGTTTGTGCCTCGCGTACTGATGGTTTTACTAACTTATCGCTTGATAATCAAAAGGCCAGAATATTCGGTCTAGATATTTCGGGAGTGACTGTATTGGGTTCTCTAGACGGTCTAGGGGAGTTCAAAATGCGCTCGCAAATTAGTTACACAAGAGGCAAAAATATCACGACTGGTGATGACTTATATAACATCATGCCATTAAATGCCAAATTTGCCTTAGATCATAAGTATGGACAATGGAGTAATCTACTCGAGCTAAAAATGGTGGCGTCTAAAGATCAGGTCGATGATGTTCGTAAAGAAATCCAAACTAGTGGCTTCAGTATCATGAATTTTTACAGTAGCTACGATTGGGAAAAGTTTAGGTTGGACTTTGGTATAGAAAATATGTTTGATAGAAAATATGAAAATCCACTAGGGGGAGCTTATTTAGGGCAGGGGAAAACAATGGCTTCAGATTTAACTGCCCCTCAATATGGTACAGTGGTTCCTGGTATGGGTAGATCGCTCAATATTGGTCTTCTAGTTAAGTTTTAATAAAAAAGCTAATCAGTCAACATGTTCAGATAGATTAAATAGCCACGCGAAAACGTGGCTCTTTTTTTGTCTGAAATTTCAATACGTAACTGATTTGTGGTTTTCAGAATCAATTCATTTGACAGTCTCTTTGTCGTGATTTACGACAGTTTGAATTGAGCCTATCTACTCTCAGATACTGCTAACAAAAATCAACTAAATGCATGAGGAAAGAAGATATGGTTTGTATTTAAAATAATATAACTATATAGTTATGTAGTATTAAATTTTACTTAGAGATATTCATGATTCAACTAGACGATCAAGCTTTTATTTACATCGCCAAATACTTTCAAGCTTTAGCTGAGCCTATGCGCCTAAAAATCCTAAATGGATTGAGGGACGGGGAGAAGAATGTTACGGAGCTTATAGAAATTTCTGGGGGAACTCAGGCAAATGTATCAAAGCATTTAAATATATTAAAAGAATCAAAATTAATTAAACGAGATTCTAGAGGAACGAAAGCTTATTACAGTATTGCTGATGAACAGATATATGAATTGTGCAATTTAGTTTGTGGGCAAATTGCCAACCAAATGACTTTAGATGCTGCAGCAAATAAATTATTTCTTTCCAATCTTGAAGCCATAAAACACTAAAATTTATCGAGGGAAATTATGATTTTCAAACAATTTTTCGAACCTGAAACCAGTACTTTTACATATCTTGTGGCCTGTGAAAAAACTAAACAAGCTGTTCTTATTGACACGGTTGAATCGGAAGTGCCTAAGTATATTACTGAGCTTCAATCACAGGATTTGAAATTAGTTTATACCTTAGAAACTCATGTCCATGCTGATCATGTAACAGGGGCAGACACTCTAAGACAAAAGTTAGGAAGTAAAAGTGTAGTACATCGCGATGCAGGAGCTATGTGCGGAGATTTGTTAGTAACAGACGGGGTACATATTATTGTTGGAACTATTGATTTAGAGGTTCGTTACACCCCAGGTCATACCAATGGATGTATTAGCTACTTTGCAGGGGATCGTATCTTTACGGGTGATTCATTGCTAATTGGCGGATGTGGTCGTACGGATTTTCAAAATGGTGATTCAGGACAGTTATACGACAGCATTTATAAACATATTTTCAGCTTACCAGATGAGGTTATTGTCTATCCTGGACATGATTACAATGGAAATACCCAGTCTACTGTGGGCGAGGAGCGTAAAAATAATAAGCGATTAGGTGGAGGAAGAAGCCGAGAAGATTTCATCAAAATTATGGCCGACCTTAAATTAGCTTATCCAAAATATATTGATGTTGCGCTTCCTGCCAATCAGGCTTGTGGGCGAGTCGTACCTGGGCAAGCTGCCTGAGATCGAAAAATAATTAACTAACAGAGGGGGGGTCACATGCAGATGGTTAAGTTATCAGATGGAATTCTAGTTTCAGACCAAATTTTTCCAAAAGACATGAATGAGATAGCATCTCAGGGCATTAAAACAATTTTATGTCATCGACCTGATGGCGAGGGATCAGATCAGCCTAGTTTTGAGGAACTTAAGAAAGCTGCTGAAAAATTAAAAATTAAAGCCTATTACCTTCCTGTGATTGCAGGAAAAATCTCCGATGAGGAAGTGGCTGAATTTACAAAAATGTTTTCTGAAGCTGAAAAGCCAGTCCTTGGTTTTTGTAGATCAGGGATGCGGGCAACTTCCCTTTGGGCACTTAGCCAGGGAAACTCCCTCGGTTTATCCAAAGTAGTGAGTGCTGGCAAAGAGGCAGGATATGATATATCTGGTCTGGCTGAGAGAATAATGGGCAGTAATTCTAAAGATCCTAATGCTATTCATCATGAGGTTGTGATTGTTGGGGGTGGTGCAGCGGGCGTCGCGGTTGCTTCGAGTCTGCTCTCTCGTAATTCAAAGTTAGATGTCGTGATTATTGATCCGGCCGATACGCACTATTACCAACCAGGCTGGACGATGGTAGGTGGAGGCGTCTTTAACCCTGCGACAACCGTTAAAACCATGGCTTCTGTCATTCCTTCGAAAGCTAAATGGATTAAAGCCGCTGTTGCTGGCTTTGAGCCAGAAGCTAATCAAGTCATCTTAGAAGGCTGTCGTCCAATTAGTTACGATGCGCTCATTGTATGTCCTGGTATTAAGCTTAACTGGAATGGAATTGAAGGCTTGGTGGAGACGCTTGGGCAGAATGGTGTAACTTCAAACTACCGATATGATCTTGCTCAATACACTTGGGAACTTGTAAAAAACTTTAAGAAAGGTAAGGCTATTTTTACCCAGCCACCTATGCCAATTAAATGTGCTGGCGCACCCCAAAAGGCGATGTATCTCTCTGCTGACTATTGGTTAAGAAGTGGTCATCTTAAAGATATTCAGATCGATTTTTTTAATACTGGTCCAGTTCTATTTGGTGTTAAGGAATATGTCCCTGCTTTGATGGAGTATGTGGAACGATATAAAGCAAATCTACACTTTAATCATCAACTCACTAAGATTGATGGCCCATCGAAAAAAGCGTGGTTTACGGTAACGGATAAAGATGGCAAAACATCGAGCCTAGAAACATCATTCGACATGATTCATGTGGTTCCGCCGCAACAAGCCCCAGATTTCATTCGCGCGAGTAAGCTAGCGGATGCTGCAGGCTGGGTGGATGTCAACCAAGATACACTTCAACATAAAACTTATGCAAATATTTACGCACTTGGGGATGTTACAAATTGCCCGAATGCCAAAACTGCAGCTGCAGCACGTAAGCAAGCGCCTGTGGTGGCGACCAACGTGCTTTTTGACCTAAACAAAGGCAATCAGCGAGCGGCTTATGATGGTTATGGCTCATGTCCATTGACCGTTGAGCGTGGGAAAATTGTCTTAGCTGAATTTGGTTTCGGTGGTCGTTTACTTCCAAGTTTCCCTAAGTGGTTTATTAATGGACAAAGACCTTCTCGTTTGGCGTGGATTTTAAAGGAGAGAATCTTGCCTCCTATTTATTGGTGGGCAATGCTCAAAGGTCGGGAATGGTTGGCTAAACCTGAAAAGCTCGATTCAAAAAATTAAGGTTTACTCATGATTGACCCTATTTTGATTAGTATTGTTCTAGGTTTTTTTGTCGGTCTTGTGTTGGCCACTACAGGCGCAGGTGGAGCTATTCTCTCATTGCCTCTATTGGTATTTTTTTTAGATTTGAAAGTGATTGATGCTGCACCTATTTCGTTGATGGCGATAACAATATCTGCTGGTATTGCAGCATTACTGGGATTAAAAAATGGGATTGTTAGATACAAGGCTGCAACTCTATTAGCAACATTTGGCGTACTCTGTGCGCCTTTGGGGGTTTACGTAGCACATCAGCTTTCTGACAAGGTTCTCTCTGTACTCTTTTCACTCGTATTACTAATTGTTTCATTTAGATCTTTTCAGAAGTTCAAAACACCAACATTGCTTGTTGGTGATGATTGCGATGATCCAAACGGCTGTCCTGATGAAGAGGAAATAAAAGCAGAGCCTGCTTGTGCAGTAAACCCAGCTACTTCCAAATTATTTTGGACTGCTCCATGTACTAAACGCCTCATATTAACGGGAGGATTCTCAGGATTTATTTCAGGTTTGCTAGGTGTAGGAGGGGGATTCATTATTGTCCCAACTCTTCATAGTATTAGTAATCTAGAAACAAAAATGATAGTTGCTACATCATTAGCTGTAATAGCTTTAGTCTCTTTTGCAAGCGCTATTTCTTATGCTGGAAGTGGAGCTATCTTGTGGGTAATAGCCATACCATTTGTTAGCGCTACAATTATTGGAATGCTTTTAGGCAGATTGCTACATAAAAAAATATCAAGCCAAATTACTGTGCTGCTTTTTGGAATTTTATCCTGTGTAATTTCAATCTCGATGATAGTAAAAATGATAATTGGATTATGATATAAGCGTCTAGCTATCCTAGATCGCGTTCGAATCGCGCACAGCCCACCAAAAATTTCGCGTTTTATAAAATGGTTACTTGTAAAAGTAGCCATTTTTTTTACCCAAAATTTCAATACATACCTGATGTGCGGTTTTTAGTGTCAATTTTTTTGACGGTCTATTGGTCGGGAATCACGACAAATAGAATTGCATGCTCCATCACATCAACTCAACACCCCAAACTTTGACTAGCTTGGCAAAGAGATAAAAACAAAACAATGTCAAAATAATTGACACTCCCAATGTAGGCCAAAAGTTAATTTTTTTGAGCAGCCAAGGAAAAACTAGAAACATTGGCAGTGTTGGGACAACATACCAAAAAGTATACCAAGCATGATTGGCAATTTTTTCTGAAGATTGATTTTCTGAGTAAAGCCAGATAAGTGTTAATACTGTTACTAATGGTAGCGCTGCTATTAAACCGCCAAGCTTGTCGCTGCGCTTTGCTACTTCTGATATCAATACCACCAAACCAGCAGTGATGGCGTATTTAAACAAAATCCACGGCATTCTCAACTCCTGCAATAATGAACTTTTGATTTTAAGGGTGTATCATAGTTGTTATGAAGTCATTTCGTAAATTTGT
>JACCDG010561916.1_pt1 | contig 10697 bp, 25 predicted proteins | sample 7442471 | NCBI WGS metagenome assembly JACCDG01 (sample SAMN15323444, study PRJNA562643) | freshwater metagenome | isolation source: river surface water | place: USA:Blue River Watershed | collected 2017-08-17 | reverse complement strand
TTGAGCCGTGTTCACCGGTCTGTGGTTGAAACCAATCTCGCCTGACTTGCAGGCGATTCCCGCTAATCTTGCAGGCGATTCCCTTGCGTTTAGCTTCCGCTTGCATGTCCTGCAATTCGGCCAGCTTATCAATCGGAGTGTCGGTTTTCAACGTACCAATTAGAAACCTTAACATGATAATCTCCAGTGAAAGTTAACCCCCCTTGCGGGGGGTGTTTGTGTTCTAGGCCATCTTGACCAGTTTCCCGTTACTGATTCCCCAATGGCCATCCCTCATGACTGAGCGATACCCGATTCGGATAGTGTACTTCACTTGACCAGTGATGACATTTTCTATCCACACTGTAGCCCCACCGTAGTATTTGCTACGGAACGCACGAAACAAGTTTTTCGGATAGTTGCTAACTGTCCGAGCGTGGCCGTCTACATACAAGGCGAATCTCCCCGTACTGTTGCCGAACGTGGCCAGAATCGGGTATTCTGGCAGCAAGGCGAGTGAGTCAGCTATTTTCTTACGATAGTGTAATCTTACCATTTTGAAAATCTCCCAGTTTTGAAAATCTCCCCACTATTCTAGCCGGTGGGGAATCGGCAACTACTGCTAGGCAAGGTCCGTTAACTGTTGGTCGATCTTATCTAATCCGATAAGAAACGCCTCCTGTTCACGTTCAGTCGATGGCATAACTGCTGCCATCCGTTCAACCCGTTTCTGGCGGATAGCGAACAAGTCATCTACCGGCTCAACGGCTAGCGGTTCGGCGTCAATTTCCGCATCCGATTCCGAATGACGGAAGATAAAGTCATCTACCGATTCTGGCCCGTCTGGCACACGATCCCAATTGATAGCGGGAAGTTTACGACCGGCGAAAAGAGCATTGTCTGCTGCCATATCAAAAGCGTTCATTTTGAAAATCTCCAGAATACAGAACAAATTGATAGCTTGCCAACGTAGGCAAAGCTTGTTTCGCTGCTGCTGGCCCGCCTACGCTTTGCCGCGATAGGTCAGTTTATTCCAGAATTCCAAGTTATCAAGGAGCGTGTTATCGAGTTTCCCCGGTGAGCGTGTTGCTCACGTATTTGATTGTATCGACGGTTCAAGCCTTGTCGATAAGAAAATTCCAAGATAGGGCAAATTCGTGCCGTAAGTCGTTGGTAGATAAGGCTTTAAGAAAATTGAAATTTTTTGCCATTTGCTATTGGAGTAGTGGTTTCCCATCAGGTCGATTTTCCATTTTCACGCCTCACGCCTCACGATGCAGCCTGTTAAAATGGGTAGGGTGGGTAGCCTGCGGGGTTAATTCAATCTGGACATAATGGGGGATATGGGGGCAAAAAACGCGGGGGAGTGTACAAACGATAGAAACTCCCAAATTTCTATAAAACTACCCCTCCCAAAAAACCGAAGAGGCCCCCCAAAATCCTATAAAACTACCCCCTAGTCATATAGGTTTTTCAATTCATCCAAATATACTGTTTCAAAAACAAAATTTTTCAACCTATCATCATAACGATCAAATCTATCGCTATCTAAATAATATTGTTTTCGTGGAGAAATGTTGTATTTGATAATAATATCTCTTACTTGCTCCTTAGTAACAGCCCTATAAGGTTGCAAAATCCCCACAGTATCTTCTATAGTCTTTTCACTTAATGCATAGATATCTCTAATTTTTCTTGCTAGTGATACTTCTGGAATATCTAGCTTGTATTTATGTAGATATTTTTTGACTGTATCTTTGCAACACCCTAATAGTTCAGAGATTTGTCTTTGTGTTAGCAGATGCGTCCAGTAAAGGTTTTTTAGTAAATCCTTACTTAAAATATGTTCGAGAGACTCTTTCATTTTTATTTGTTTTCAACCTCTTTAATTAACCTAACCGACTTAAAACAAACGGACTTGAGTTCGCTTAGATCGGGCTTATCCCAAACCCTACAGGGGAAGATTCCATCGGCAATAACACAGGTTCCCTCTACCTCATAAATTACATAGTTTTCACTACCAACCGTTTTCCACTCATAATAATAAAGTAGTCGGTTATTCATACTTTTTACTATTGCTTGAGCATCTTCTAGGCTAGAAAATGTGTGGACCGCCCCCCCCATATAATCCTTCTCTTCCATTGTATTTATTGTATGCGGGTGTCCAATGGTTAGCATAATACAGATGAAAGTCAGGCTCTGAATCAGCCGTGATTACCTCTGCGGCAGGTGTCTTTTGAAACACAGAAAGCAAAGAGCCACCATCTTTCTTGATGAATATCTTGTAGGCGGTTCGCTGCTCGGTATTATCTTCGTATTTTTTGTTAACTATCAAGCACATTGATTTCTTCCTCTAATTTAATTGACTTAAAACAAACAGAAGGATATCTATTGTCCATTATCTCAAAAGTTCCCTCTGCTACAATATTTTTACCAGTTACTTTGTATATCACCAGTTCTTGAAAATCATACAAATAAAAATTCCATTTCAACCAACTAAAAAAATACTTTACAGACTGTATATTTGGAAAACAATGAATCGCACCGCCTTCTAATATTTGTGTCTCCTTCTTAAAGCAAAAGTCTGGGCGGCCCTCAGCAACCAATGTATCGCCATCAATTAGCACTTGTTGATACAAAGTAAAGACAAATCCCGTTTGTTTATCTCTAACACAAACTTTATAGGCTTCTCTTGTTGTGTCGTTGTCTTCATATTTTTTATTAACTATTAGACACACTCTATTTCCCTCACTAACTTGATAGATTTAAAACACACAGACCCCATCTCCGTAACACTATCAATATGAGTGTTAACGTATGGAAAAATTCCCTCAGCAATTACGTTTGTTCCCTCAACTTCATAAATAACAGGTTCAGCAAAATGACCTTCAATAGCAAGATAGAGATAATAATTTTTCATTCTGTCTTTAACTATTTCCCTGGCATCTTCTAGCTTAGTAAATGTATGGATGGCCCCGCCCTCTAAAATTTCCCTATCAGTATATGCTCCCATTGATTGATAACGGCACATATCTTCATAAAAGATACTAAACTGCGGATCGCCCTCGGCCCCCAGTTCTTCTTTAACTTCTACCTTTTGATACAGAGAAAATAATTTGCCGCTTACATAATCTTTAACAAAAACCTTATAGACAGTTCTCTTCTCATTGTTTTTTTCAAATTTTTTGTTGACAACTAAACACATCTTTGTTCTCCTATATTAAATCTTTGAATTTCTCATAGAACTCGTCATAATCAAGGCCATTTTCCTGACAGAATTTATTTACCGCCTTAGTAAATATGCCGTCAACAGTGCTGTTAACTTTAGCCCTGTGGGTTTTCAGTTCTTCTTGTGTAATAATTTCTTTTTCCAACAAAATGCTTTCGATAGTCATCATTCTAATGGCTATTTCTTGCAGGGCTTTAGCTATAGATAATTCGATCATGCGTTGTCCTTTGGGTTATAGTATAGCAGCGGAAGGGGTCGGTGTCAAGGGGAGTTTGGGGAATTTTGTTAGAAAGTAACGGAAAATTTCATATGGTCTTTGTGAGTTTCCATAGGGGGATTTCCGGCGATTAATATATCATAGGCGGTACAAAGAACAAACATAAAGCCTTCGCCTAATTTCTCTGTGTTTAAAATATGCACAAAAGAAGAAGCTATGGTTTCATCTCCATAAATCGCCCTAATTTCCACTCTCTCTTCTATCATTTCCGCCACGATAAAGCACTCTATTTTTCGTAACATCTCAATTTTACTGTCACTTAGAATTCTCATTTCACCACTCTTCTTTTAGTATGACTAGCTAAATCCATAAGTTCGTATGTCCTTATTGTTTGTCTAGCCCCTTCTATTGTTTCATGCCACGCTCTTTGTTCAAATGTGTAAAAGTTCACGTATTCGTAAAACCAACACGGCCAATACCACTTTTTATATTGAACATAAAACTTACTGTGAGTTTTACCCTCTTCATCCACATAGTATTCTTCAAGGATTCTGTATTTCATTTTTCTCTTCTTTCTTAGGTACTTCATATTCCGCAACTACCTTGGGCATTTCTCCCGGCCACAATGTTATATCTATTCTTTTAGCGTTTAATAAATGGGGTAGTCCTAACAAATCTATTAGGGCACAATTAAGAGTGTTTGCTTTTTGCCAAATTTCCATCATTTCTCCTTATTGAATAACCAGGGAAACCAGTTTTTCAAAACCGCCCCGTTCTTCTTATTTTCTTCTTCTGAATATCTTTTGATGATTTTAGAAGGGGGTCTCACGATAGTCGTATGAAAATTATATCCAGACGGCCTAAACTTACAAATAACCTCGTTTCGTTCTGGCATAACCTCTATTATTTCTCCTACAACTACTCCAACTAGTGTATCAATGTCATACATCCAATAGCGGCCTGGGCTAATATCTTCAATTTTCATTTACCTCTCCTAAAATCGCACTTACTACATGCCCACTCTTTTATGTTCTCATATTGAAACCACGCACGGCATTTGGGGCAGCGTTCTGAATGAAGCCTGCTAAAAAGTACAATAGAAGTTATTAACAGAATTACAAAACTGACCATTCTACTATCCTTTTATTAACAATAATCAGCCATAAACTTACCAAACTCTTGTGCAAAGCAATGCTTTTTACTATTCATTCCTATATATTCGCTATATAGAATGCTTTGAACCCTATGTTCAAAAGACCACTCTATGTAATAATCTGTTCCGTCGTGCCCACCATTAACCCAAGAGTTATAGTGTTCTTTAGCTCTAATGTCTATTTTGGTAATTCTATTACTTCCTTGTTCTTGTTTAGTTAATTCTATTCTGTCCGACCACACCTCTATATTCCAACCTAAATGTTTATAACCATCAATAAACGGTAGGACATATTCAATAATACTTCTTTTCTGGTTTTTTTCATAATTCTTATTTGATTCTTCTCTTCTAAGGGCCGCTTCTGCTTCTTTCTTTTTCTTATCTAGAATTTCCTTTGTATAATCTACTGCACTTTTCATTTTTGTTTTACCTTTTCGATTTTAACTTTTTCCCACCAATTGAATCCCGGCCTAGTCACTAAAACTTTGTCACCGCTTTCTAAATACTTAGCTATAGAATGCTTATGAAAATAATACCTGTGTGTCGTATTGTATTTGATTTCATAGACACCAACGTAATAACTTTCTGGCGTCTTGCTTTTATATATCAGCGGCTTATCGCCGGGAATGTCTATTACTATAGTCCTAATATATGGCGGCATATAGTCTACGTATTCTACTATACCTACATAACCAACGGGATATTCCCTACTAGGTTCCACATAGTTAGGTTGAAGACAAGATAGAAACACAAGTAGAAATGTTATCATATATATCCGACACTATCTAGTACCGCCTGAAATGCCGGTGGGTTGTCACGCCATGTTGCTAGTTCACTTATGACATTCCTGAGTTCTTCATTCTCTCTCAATAACTGCCGACTGTCGTGAATAAATCCCTGTTCTCTTAATAGAGTCCCCAACTTTTTATAGAGACTCTTTGCTCCCTCTACAGAGGTAGTGACGCTGTTAAACTCACACTCGCCGCCGTTCGCCCTCTTTATGAATTCTAGTCCGTTTTCGGTAAGATTCGCCCCATCGCCCCATTGTAATTGTACCACGTCTTTATAATCTAGCATTTCATCATGTATATCTGATTCCTCTTGACTTATATAGACGGTTTGTATATTCCACAGGGGATTTTGAAGCGGATCATGACATAAGACACCATACTGATTCTTGATTATTGTTTCCATAGTTTACCTTCCTCGTTCTCTTGATAGTTTTTCAGTGTTGTTTTTACATAATCTTGTCGTCCCTCAAAGTCTTGTATGATTAAGTAATAGGCTTCCTCTCTGTGGGTGATTTTGACAGCAATTGGGTCTACTCGCCAGCCGTTTTTACAGAGCGTATATGAAGTATAAGGTTCTTGGTGAATCTTTTGTACAACAATTCCAGCTTTCATGCGACTAATTGGGGCACATCCTAAAACACATAGAAAGAACAGTAGTAATAATTTAAATTTCATTTGTGTCCTCTAATAAAAATGTGTCGAGATATTGAAAATATGAAAAGTCTAATTCTGTCCACTTTTCTACATAGCTAGCGTTGTTATATCTAGTGTTGATTTTATCTACCATATTTTTAAAATCAGTAGAGACAAACAACAGTTTATTATCACAGTCATATATTAAATATATCATTTGTTTTTCCACACAAATACGGGATACCCATCCATATCATCATAAGTAGCTACGCCTTGTATAATGGCAGTTTTTTCCCACTGTACATTTAGATTTTTTATCTCTTGTTTATGATAGCTATCCCAACTCTTATTGGTTACAATATTAGTTATCATACAAGCTAAAACTATTGCTATTGCAGATACAGCCATCCAACCACCTTTGTCGTTGTCGTTCATAATCTTTCCTTTTTGTTTTTATCTTGCTAGTTTAAGATGTTTAGTAATAGGGTCGATATTTTCAGCGGTATCAGGCCCAATTCCCAAGCAAGTCAACGTGGGAACCCCGTTAAAGCAAGTGTGGCCGCTGTCAATAATAAAGTGGGCTTCTATACCGGCTTCTAGGGCCTGTTCGTGAAGTTTGTGTAATTCTTCTGCGTTGTCTGCCCATAGGACTATTTTAGCAAAAGACCCATCTAGCCACTCTTCTTCTATATTTTTCAATTCTAGGTTATATCCATGAAATGTTTTAGGTTCTAATCTTTTCGTAAGGAAGGCCATGCTAGCATGGGCAACTTGTGCCGCTATTTTCCCTTTATTCATTTTTAGGTCTTTACGAACGACGATTACCTGTTTAATATCGTAGGGAACCTTTTTATTTATTGATTGTTCCATTGAACCCTTCTTTTTTCTTTAACTTAAGCGTCTTTGCACGAGACTTAATGCTATCAATAGATTTGTTAAGATGAATAGCTATAGACTCATTGGTGTGATCTGGATACAATTGCATCAAAATCTGTATCTCTGTTGGAGTCCACTTAGTACGGGTTTTACGCTTTCCTTGATCTTTACTGTTACGTGGTCTTGCCATTTGTGTTCCTATCTATTAAACCAACCTACTAATGAGCCACACAAAAAACACAACGACCCAACTACATATAAAGCATATTGTATATGGACCATCTATGTCGCTCTCCTAGTATCAGTATATTTGGTGGATTCTGCACCACCCGTAACTTTGACTTTGAATATTCTGTGCGGCGGAAACCACTCTAGGTCGCCATTTCCAGGATGGCTCCTGTACCCTGTCGCAATAATTGCTGCCGCATGTTCTCTTCCCTTAATCGGGTCGCTGACTAGATATTCACAGACAATACCATTGTCAAGATAAACTTCTACTTTTGATTCTGTATTCATTTTATTGTCCACTTAGATGTCCCTTTAGCAATTTCTTAACACATTTTTAACATTATCCGGTCACAATGTCCGGTTTCTTGTCCGGTTCTGTCCGGTTCCTGTCCGGTTTCCCTATTATAACAGAAAATCGGGGCCTGTCAAGGGTAGTTTTATAAAAATCTGGATAAAAAAACAGGGGGCCAGAACGACCCCCTGTTGAACCAGAAGTGGTTAGATTAGCGACACTTTGGAATTACCAAGCCAGGTCTTAGCTGAACTACTCCAACAACCTTGCTAGCAACCCATTTGCCACCACGGTAAACGCCGACGCCAGCTCTCTTTACAGACCTAGCTGTAAATTTAGCAGCCTTACCGGACACCAAAATAGTATCTCTTGCGGCTGATCTTAGTGGCTTTTCACAATAAGTTCCACATTGACGAGCTTCTGCAACACCACAAGTACAAACCACTACGAACAAACATAACAAAAATTTCTTCATTTTTACCCCTTTGTTTTTTACACAACTACAAAAAAAGAGTATAATATTACAGCACAACAACTATTTTAGTAATTGTCTGCACTACTACACACACGAAACACTATCAATATACACTTTAGACACCAAAAGTCAAGGAGAAAGTCAAAAAATGGAAGAAAAAATTATTAGCTCTGTTCTTTACGTTACGGCCAGCAAAAACCTCGAAGAACAAGTAGAAGAAGAACTTAACAAAATTGATCCGCTAGAGGAATCTGCGGCTAGCGTAATTGAAAACCTGGAGATTGTTGATGAAAACGCCTAAAGGAATGACGGAACAAGAAACCTTAGCTGTTATAGACAAGGTTATTGATAGGATAAAGAAAAAGCACGTTTTTAGTTATTTTGACCAAGACGATATTAAACAAGAGGGTAGGATTATAGCTATTAAGGCTTTGGAGAAGTATGACGGTATACGACCTCTAGAAAACTTTATGGCTGTTGTATTAAGAACAAGGCTTCACAACGTCAAGAGAGATAATTATATCAGGATTGATAAACCGTGTTTAAAATGCCCACTTAACGCATATATCAAGAATGAAGATAAATGCACGGCGTATGATTGTAAGGATTCTTGCGAGCTTTATAAGAGATGGGCTGATAAAAACAATTCTAGAAAAAACATCAACAATCCAATTGATATTTCTTCTGCTCGACATGACGACGAAGACAATTTGATGAAGGAAAGTAATCTTGGTATCGAATTAGATAGAAGCGAATTCATTGATATAATTGATGAGGAGATTTCTATAGAGACCAGAGAGTATTGGTTGAAGTTTAAAGCTGGTATGAAACTGTCTAGGAACAAATACGAGATTCTTTTAGACGAAATAAGATTTATTTTAGGGGAAAAATATGGCGAAGAAAGTTGGTAAGCTCTCCTTAGAGGACGAGTCTTTTATCATAAACAATGTGTCTTTGATGAGTTTAGAGGAAATAGCTGATAGCCTAAACAGAAACGTAGAGCCTATCAAGAAATTTATAGACAAAAAGAGACTTGTTGCAGAATTAACTCCAGAAGAGGTTGAGGATAGAACGAGACTATTGGCTACGTTACATAGTATGCCATATTGGGACACTATTGTTTACGCTTATACAGATAAAAATGAAATTAAGTTTTTTGAAAACATGTGGATAGATCAATATTCTGGATTCAATGAAGACCTTAACAGAACGGAACATGTCCACTTAAAACAGTGGATTGAGGTTGAAATTTTACAAACGCGAGCAGCAAAACAGCAAAGCGAAATTTCCTCAAGAATACAACAACTAGAAGAAATAATAAACGAGGAGAAACTAAGAAACCCTACTAATATTATTATTCAGGCATACGAGGGAGAACTTGGTTTAATGCGGGGGTCATTAGCAGCAAATATTAAGAATCAAATTGATCTTATTGATAGATCACAGAAGTTGTCAGCAACTCTTAAGTCTACCAGAGATAAGGTTAGATCGGTTGAATATAAATCTGACGATTTCTGGGAAAGAGTTAAGCAGCTAGATGATGAAAAACGTAGAAAAGAAGCTAGCAGAGAGGCTGAAATATTAAAGTTAGCAACCATGAGAGCCAAGAAACGTCTGGGGGAATTGTACGAGTTCTCTGACGGTAGTTTAGATAGGCCATTGCTCAACGCTGACACGGTCGTATTAGGAAACTCAAAGGTAGAAAGCGAGGAAGAGGATGAGTAAGGTTTGTATTATTTGGGGAGTGGGTGGTCAAGACGGAAGTTATTTATCAGAATTACTATTACAAAAGGGATATAGAGTTATAGGAGTTTTGAGACGGAGTTCTACGGATAACACCACAAGATTAAAACATATTAAAGGATTAGAGTTAATAGAAGGCGATATAACTGATGCAGCTTCTGTTAGTAAGATTATATCAAAGTATAAGCCTGACCACATCTATAATTTAGCTGCCCAATCCTTTGTTGGTTGCAGCTTTGACGAACCCACAAACACCTTTAATATCAATACTTTAGGTGTAATTAATATATTAGAGGGCATTAGGAATACGTCTTCTCATACTAGATTCATACAAGCTTCTACATCTGAGATGTTTGGAAACAATTTTGATTGGGGTGCGAACGATGAAAAACAACAAACTGTCCTTACCGATTTTGCTCCAGCAAGCCCATACGCAGTATCTAAAGTGGCCGCACACAACATGGTTACACTTTACAGAGATGCTTACGGTTTGTTTTTATGCCCTGTTATAATGTTTAATCATGAAAGCCCCCGTAGGGCAGAGAACTTTGTGACTAAGAAAATTACTAAGTGGATTGGAGATAATATGGAAGATATAAGAAGTGGTAAAGAAGTAATGAAATTACAACTTGGTAATTTAAAAGCCAGTAGGGATTGGTCTCACGCTAAAGATTTCATGAGGGCATTAATTGAGATTATGGAAGCAGATCGTCCTGATGATTATGTTTTATGCTCAGAAGAAACACATACCGTAGAAGATTTTTTGAATGAAGCCTTTAAGCTTGTCGAATTAGACTGGAAAGATTGGGTTGAGGTGAACCCGGATTTTTATCGTCCACTAGACGTTGAGTATCTAAATGGCCGTATCTCCCCAGCGGCTAAAAGCCTGAACTGGAAGCCAGAATATAACTTTGAAGGTCTAGTTAAAGAAATGGTTGAGTACGATCTTGATAACGAGTAAACAATCGCTATATTCCTCATTGTTGCCAAATTTACCGTTTGGATTGAGGATGTCTACATTTTATCCAGACGTTAGAGAGGCACAACTAAGGGCTTTTATTGGGCTATTTAGTGAACCTTC
>JACCDG011583465.1_pt1 | contig 10700 bp, 14 predicted proteins | sample 7442471 | NCBI WGS metagenome assembly JACCDG01 (sample SAMN15323444, study PRJNA562643) | freshwater metagenome | isolation source: river surface water | place: USA:Blue River Watershed | collected 2017-08-17 | reverse complement strand
TTTTCTAAATCTTTTCTTTTACTCATTGAACAAACTTCCATTTCTGATTTAACACAAACAATATCCATTGTTTCCTCAGAATAACTAGGAATTCTATCACTAGGTTCAAGACGACATTCACCAATCATATTAGACATTGCCCTTACCACATCAGGATAAAGTTGTGCTGAATAATCATTAGAAGTAGAAGGTGAATAAATAACCTGGAACTCTAACTGATAAAATTCCTTTAATCTCATAAACTTTGTCGGTTGATCTTGTTCTCTTCTAAATGATTTACCATGTTGGAATATTACCACCGGTGGACGTTGTTTAATTTCATTATAACCAGACAGAATTTGTTTCGCACATTGAAATGAACCCATAGTGGTTTCTGGTCTCAATGCTAAATCTTCAAATTCATAAATGTCCTCACTAGTGTAGTTTGGATTAATAAATTCTCTTGGAGTTAAAATAGGTGCCTCTACTTGAATTATAGTAAAAGCAGCATTTTGTTTACGTAGACTTTTGATTATTTCTTGTGAGAAATATTCTTGGAACATTTGTCGTAATTTAATTTGTTGTTCCGTCCAAAACAACAAACCGTTTTTATTGTAAAAGTTTTCCATTTTTAAAAAATTTTTAATGTGTTTAACTTGATAGATTTGTTTGTTTTGAAAACCTAATTAAATAGTGGAGAACATCTTAATTAAGTAATCCATTATGAAATGCAACATGACAATTTTTACATAGTAAAATGCACGTTTTAATTTCTTTTTTAACTCTTTCTATGCTCCAACTTCTCATAGAACGGAAATTTTTATCTTTCTTTAATGGGTCGGTATGATGAGTATCCAAAGCGCATGGATATTTATTAAATCCACATGATGAACACTTATTTCCTAATGTATTTAAGACAAATTCTCTATTAGAATGCATTTTGTTTAAATTTCGTTTATTACTACATTTAGCACAAAGTGATTTATCATTTCCATAAAATTTTTTTTGATCTGTTTCTAAACACTTGTTACAATAAGTAGAACTCTTTTTTTTCCTACTTTATTAAGTGTTTTTAGTTTATATTTTTTTAACCAATACTTTACAGTAGATTGTGAAACTCCATAAAATTTTGATATTTCTCTTTGAGTTTTTTTCTCATTAATTAAATTTTTTAATATTTCTAAATCCATATGTTAATTTTAGAAATAAATGGCTCAAAATAAATTAAATTGTATATTAGCCAATTGAGTTAATTCCACATGGAGCGAGTGAAACTCGCTTATACTTGTTTGTATTTATCTGTAGTTATACTAATATCATAATATAAAAAATTTCCGTTTGAATCCGTTATAGGAAATACTTTTTTAGAAGTAAAATCAGTTAAATCTATATTTTCAGTTAATACATATTCAATTCCATCTATAACAAAAGAAGTTCCCTTTGCAAGTATACTAAACAACATTTTATTAAAATCTGGTTTTCCATTTTTTTCAGGAACCGCATAAATGTGTATTATTATACTTTTGTTATTTTGAAGATCAATTCCGATTTTGTTGGCTGTATATCCCCTACTTAACCATTGACATTTCAATGCTGCAATTTTATAATCCAAGTATTCCGGTTTATCAAGTGCTTTTGTAGTTAATTTAAAATAACCGATTTTTCCTAATAATTTTTCTATTAATTTCATAAATTAAAAATACGAAATATAAAAATAAAATACAAGAGCAGATAACGGGTCTCGAACCCGCCACAAGAGATTGGAAATCTCCGATGTCACCAACAACACTTCATCTGCTTATTTAATTTGGAGCGAATGATGGGCTACGACCCCACTGCCTTGACTTTGGCAAAGTCACGCTCTACCTATTGAGCTACATTCGCATGGAGGTTGTGGGAAGACTTTAACTTCCGTAAATCACTTTGCCGGTGATTGCCTATTCTCTCGGCCACACAACCATTTTGACACCTCTACGAGATTTGAACTCGTGTATGCATTTTATTGCATTTTACCGTTTTGCAGACGGTTGCCTAAACCAGACTCGACCAAGAGGTGAAATTAATAGTTTATTAAATAATATTTTAATCTTTGAGAAATAATATCTCTCTAAAAACAATGATGAATTAATTAATTATTGTTTGAATTATTTAAAACAATTAGAGATTTCACCCACAAATATTTAATTTTTTCAAAGCCTTTAATATTTCCAGAGGCAATGCTATTTCAACATTATGTGGATTACCTGTTAACAAAACAAGTTTTTCAAATTGTTCTTCTTTTCCATGTTTTCCAATTTGAACAGCGAAAACATTAACTAACATCATTGATTTAATCATAGTCATTTCCAAACTACTTTTTTCAATATCATAAATTTCACCGTCAGAAATAATAATAATTATTTTTGGGACATTCCTTTGATTTATCAGATAGCCACCCGCTAAATTTAATGCTTGTTGCATATATGTTAAACCAGATGCTTCAATTGTAGCAGTAGAAGCAATGTCATCCATTAAAATTTCTTTATCTCCAGTTAAAGGAACAATATCATCTATACCATCTGAAAAAGTAATTAAACCAATTCTTAATTGATCTTCACTTACTGGTAATTCAGAAACAAATAAAGATGCTGCTGTTGCTAATTCTAATTCATGCCCCCTTTCACTTCCGCTCCAATCAATTAAAATCATTAGATCAGCCTTAATACAATTTTGTGCTTTGGTGTGTAATCCACACAATACTAAATAAATGACTAATAAGAAGATGAGAGTTTTTTTCATGATATTATATTTTTTAATAAATACCATGTTAAATTTACAAATAAAAATTGGAATTTTTAAACTTTTAAAATTCTTTTTTTACATACAGATAACCACCATTTTCAAAGTATTGAACATTCTCTAATCCGGATTCTATCTCTTGTTTAATAATCTCCATTGAATGAATGTTTTCGAATATTAGGATTTTAACAAATTTGTTTTCTACAATCACGGTTTGTTCTCCTTTTTTTGCTGTGGAATTATATCCACTTTCTACCTCTGGAGAACACACTAAGTGTAATTCAATAAATTCTTCTCCATACGTACTCTTTGTCACTTTGTGCTTACCAATATATATTTTGGTTTGCTTTTCCTGAAATTCAATAGCAGTTTCCATGATGATAAGTTTTTAGCAGTTCCAACCGGATTCGAACCGGCCTGATAGCATTTCTGCCTTCATGGGTGACAACCATGCGGCCACACCTAGCAGCCCCTGGAACTATTATTTATTATAAGCGGTATTAAAGAAAGTCGAAAATTAATTTTTGAAACTATTTATATAAAAGTTTCAAATGATAAAATTATATACCCAAGAAGAATTTGATAATTCCAAATCCTATGATAGATTACCACATAAATGTATGAATTGTGGCAAAGTTTTTACAAAAAGAAAAAAAGATATTAAAGAATGTTTAGTAAACAGAAAAAGACAAACTGGCAGATATTGTTCTGCAAAATGTGCCTGTATTGAGTGGGCTGTTCCCAAGATACAAGTAAATTGTGACAACTGTGGTAAAACATTTGAAAAAGACAGTCATAGAGTAAAAAAATCAAAACATAATTTTTGTACTATGTCCTGTGCTGGAACATATACTAATACTCATAAAACCAAAGGTACAAGAGTTTCTAAATTGGAACATTGGTTGAAAGAAAAATTAACATTATTATATCCTACGTTAGAAATAAAATATAATGAAAAGGAACATATTAATTCTGAATTAGATATTTTTATTCCTTCTTTAAAGTTAGCATTTGAACTCAATGGAATATTTCATTATGAGCCAATTTATGGTCTTAATAAACTTTCTCAAATTCAAAACAATGATAATAGAAAATTTCAGGCTTGTTTAGAACAACAAATAGAACTTGTTATTGTTGATACATCAAGTCAAAAATATTTTAAAGAAAAAACATCAATTAAATATTTAACTATCATTCAATCTATAATTGATTTAAAATTGGCGGTCTATATGGGTAACAATCCCATCTGATACCTCCCGTGACAGGGGAGTAAACACATCATGCATTTCCATAAACCATTTCTTAAATGTCAACCTACTTTTATTAGTCCCCCGTGGGTTTCTCCGTTGGCTTTCGCCCAGTTTTCAATTGACATTTGTTTTGATTAAAATGAAATAGCAAGCAGCTTCTTGTTGATTCAAGATGAAGTATGCAGAAGATTAGAATAGGTTCTTTCAACTCCGTATTTATTCACATACGCTCTATCGTTACTATTTCATTTTGTGGGATACACTTGACTCGAACAAGATTGCGGTTCGATTTTACAGACCGTCCGACCATCCCTGGGCAATATCCCGATTATAAAAATTACCTATCCATTTCTAAGCGGAATGATTGCACTGATTTAACTTGCTCTAATCATCTTACAATAAACAACGTCATCTTAGCATGACTGTAATGAATCTTTTTTAGCCGACTTACCCTCGTCAGGAGCCGATATATTACTGTTTATCTTCAGTAGGTAATTTGCAAGCCTTCAGAGAATCGAACTCTGTCCTTCCGAGGTTTTGGAGACCTGGTGCATACCATTATGCTAAGACTTGTATTTTATATTGTCCCTCCAGAAGGATTCGAACCTCCAGCCTTCAACGAAGACGTGGTTTACAGCCACGCACGGATTCCAATTTCCGCATTGTCGGGATAAGTATTATTGTTCTTCTGGAAAACATATTTCAAAATGACCACCTCCGGGGAATATGTTTATTAAAGGTCAAAACCAGTACGCAATAATATTATTTTGTATTACTACCCAAACACGATGAATTCACAAATCAACGCTGGAGTTAATACTAAATCATTACCAATATGTCAAAGATGCCACGCTTAACCTACGTGCTATGAGTTGTATGTGAGTACAACGTTTAGGTTTTGTCGGGAGAATGGGATTCAAACCCATGTGCTCTGCGGTCCAAGTGCAGCGAGATAATTCTGGCTCCTCTACCTCCCGATATATTTCAATTTATATATAATACCGTTGTATTATATTTTGTCGTGGAGAAGTGATTCGAACACTCATTTTCGCCTTCTAAGGTTACTTTCCTGGTCCCAAACCAGGCCGGAAGCCAATTACCGATTACACCACGTTATTTTTAAAACTTCACTAAAACAAAAAACCCGACTCTTTTTAGAATCGGGCTTGTTGCTCTTTTTAGAATTTTTGCTTTTTATCGCATATCTTCTATGTTTTCGTAAACAACAAACCCAACTGTGCCTGGACGGATATAATCATACCCACCAATAATGGCTATACAATCCACCGCCACAGGCATCACAGGACACCACGGACGCATTGCGATTGCGTTAGATTGAGTTGATATGTTGTTTAAATTTTTCATTTTACTTTTACCTAAATATGCAAAAAAATTTATTTTGCGTTTTTATTTTTATTATTGTTTCAGATTGCAAATATACAACCACTTTTTTAAATAACAAGCTATTTTCTAATTTATAATTCAATTTTGTTATAAATAATTGATTTTCAGGAAGAAAATTTTTAGTTTAATCACCAAACAAATCAGAAAAATTTTCATCTTCTGCATCAGAAGTTAATTTGCTTATATAAATATATCTTTCATCAAATTCTATATCAGGTATTTTTTTCCAGTTATATCCACCACCTGTTTCATAAAGTCCGGGAGGAATATCTACACTATAAATTCCAGATTCTGGTATTCGTGCAATTACATATACATGTTGTTCTCCTATTTCTTGTGAATATGTTACACAATCTATGTTATGCCTTGAAAGAACATTGCACATTGAATCAGCTATATCTTGACATATACCACCACTGCCTAACATTTCATCATAGCCTTCATCGTTTTGTAGCCAACCGTCATAAACTTCTTGGGCTGCTTGAGCGAGTTCTGCTTTTATTTGTTGATTAAATATCATATCAGAATTTTCCTTCAAAATTCTTTTAGATACTCTTCTAAAAATATTTTCACTTAAACTTTTGAATTTTTTATATTCAGGAGAGTCCCAATCATTTCCTCTATGATATTCACCAAAATCATGATGTATAGCAGGTGTCTCTTGAATCTGTACATCTTTTAATACATGTTGAAATAATCCTATTGAATGATGTCCAAAATTTCCCTGGTCATTACTTTGAGCAAAATCATTAATTTTAATTCCATCATAACCGGAGTCTTTAACTTGTTGAAACCATGAATGTTTATGATAATCTAAATCAGTTAAATCACCTTCTATTTTCCCTCCTAATGTAGTATCATATATTTTTAAATCTCTTTTTGGAGTTATAATAAGTAATCTACCAGTTGCTCTATAGTCTTTGGGCTGAAGTCTGTTTTCATTATATTTTAATTTCCAAAAACTATTATTATTAAAATCATCCCCATCAGATTCATATCCAAGTTTATGAAGTTCTTGATTAACATAATTATTAATTTGTTTATTAACTTCAAATTCAAAATACTTAGTTTTAGATTCTTCGAATTTATTTTTTAAATCAGATAGGGTTTTTAAAACATTTCTTTTTTCATCTGATTTTTCAAAGTTTGAATTCTGATAATCATTATAAAGTTTATCATATTGGTCTTTTAAATTTTGATATTCTTTATAAATTTCATCTCGTTTATTATATATGTCTTTAAAAATCGGTGCAATTTTAAAAGACTTAGCTTTATGTCCACTACTAAATTCAATTTGTGAATAATCATATTCAATACCCAATTGTTTTTGAAATAATTGTATGGTCGGATTATCCGAAGGCATTCCGATAGATTCCGAAGAAGTATAAATAATACTTCCTGCTACCGGAATATAAGATTGAGAAATTAATGAATTATTTGTCGTCCAGAATATGCCATCATATCCACCTGGTCTTACTTCGTCTTTATTAAATTTTTCTATGGTACCATGAAAAAGTTCAGTACCAGCCTTAATAATAAGATTATTATCATCTACTTGTTCAATAGATTCATTAATTATTTTTTTTACGATTTTATTTACTATCTTATTAAGAATTTCCATTACTTAAATAAATAGAAACAATTTTCAAAAGGTAATTAATCTCTTTGTTTATTTAATTACTTCTATTAATTTAACATATTTAAATTTCAATAATTTTACAAGATGAATCCACTCTTCTTCTGCTTGATCTTTCCCACCTGGATTCTCCGGATTTTTTATATGAATGAATAAATCTTCTTCAATAGAATTATCACAAGAAGGGATAGCAAATAAGTAACCATCATCAACAATACCTTTTAAATCTCTTCCCCTCCAATGGATTTTTACTTTATCACCAGGTTTTGGATTACCCATCAATTTAGCAAATTGCTTATCTGTCAAATCTGCATATTGATATTTTTTTTGTTGATTTATTAAATTATTTAGATTATTTTGCATTTAGTCTTCTTTCTTTTTAGAGTATGAAGGATTCATAATAATAGTAACAAATACAACAGTTAAACCTATTACTGTTGTATTTTCGGCTCCAAAATATCTATAACAGAAAGTTAATAACGAAACAATAATAATAGTTAATAGTATAAGTAGTAATTCTTTCATTTTATTTTTAAGTTAGTTTTTAATCTTTCAACATGATATGGAATTTCTGCTGGTTTACATTTTACACGAAACCAATACCACTGACCAACGAATTCACACTCCTCAACTTCGTATCCCAATTCTTTAAATTGGTTTTGTAAATCCCTCAATTGTTCCATACTTATTTCCTTCTCCTCTTCTTTGAAGATTTCAATAGCAATTTTCTTTTTTAATTCATATTCGGAACAGTCGATAACCACACTATCCCGGCTCTTGTTTATAGAACAACTCATTGTTAATGGTCTATTTTCTTTTATGCCTAATGGTGTATTACCTGCTGTAAATTGGAAACCTGTAGTAGTGTCCTTGTGAAAAAGATGATTCGCCAAATATTCAATACTAGTTTTGTCAATTTTTTTTCTTCCCATTTTATTATTCCTTTTTATTTTGTTCTTCTAATTTTTTTAATTTATTTTCCATTTGAACAAATTCTTTAAAATGAGATTGTCTTTCTACATGCAATACACACCATCTTAGTATTCGTTCTTTATCTTTTTCAGAGAGTTCTTCATTAAAAAATTCTTTAAAACTACGTAATGCCTCTGCATATGCACTTTCTACATCATTAAGATATGGTGTACCACAAAGGAATGTTAAAAACGGTTGATATAAATTACCATACCATTCTTCATCTTCCATTCTATATTTTATAATAAGTTCTCCATTTTCATATCTATTCCCTCCTTCATTTGATTTATATATTAATAAAGCTCCTTTGGATTTAAACCAATGGTCTAATGTAAATTCTTTGATAAGTTCCGGGTATTTTTGATAAGAAGGGGAATTTATCATGATGTTTTCATATTCTTCTTTCTCTTTTTGAAATGAGATTTGATGAAATTCTTCTAACCAATTTTTTACTGCGTCAACATCATCAAATATCCCAACGCTTTCATGGCTTTTATCATAATATATTTTTAATTCAATTTTGTTCATTTAATCTTCTTTTACACATATCAAAATATTTTTCATCTTGCTCAATCATAATATAATTACGATTTAGATTTTTACATGCCAAACCGGTTGTGCCTGAGCCAGCCACATTATCAAGCACTAAATCGCCTTCATTAGAATAAGTTTTTATTAAATATTCACAAAGAGATAGTGGTTTCTGAGTGGAATGTATAAATCCAGTTAATTTATTTATTTGTTTATCACTTTTGAATTTCAACACACTTCTAGGATACCTGTCTGTTTCACCACCTCCGGAAACATCTTTTTTTACTTTACCATACACTTCTGTTCTATTACAAACTTCTGCTTTCTTAGTATAGGAGTTTACTGGTTTATGACCTGTTGTTTTTTGAAAATTATATACAGGAAGCTCTTTGTAAAACACCAATATATTTTCATGGGCTTTCATTGGCATTTTCTTTGCATTAAAATATCCTGTTGCCTGGGTCTTTTCCCAAATCCATTCATATCTTAACATATCAAGATTACTTGCTCCAAGAACTTTATCAAAGGGTGTTTGAGCAAAGAGAAGAATTGCTCCGTTTGGTTTAACTACTCTCTTATAATGTTTCCATAATTTATTTAAATCAATTATAGAGTCCCATGATGCCTTTGTCGTTCCAAAAGGCAAATCAGCCAACACTAAATCTATACTTCCATCATCAATATCTTTCATGAGTTCAAGACAATCTCCGAAGTGTGTTGTATTTAATTTTAGCATACTTCTTGAGATTTTTTATATGTTTTATACAGACTGTTTAAATACATTCGGTTATTAACATTTTCAATAAAGGAGTGTTTTGCTTTTTTTAAATCTTCTTTTAATTGATATTCATCAATAGATTCAGTTTGTCTTTCTTTAATTTCTGTCCATTTCGAAACAAATGGTGAGAGCCAACCATAATACTGCACCTCAGTAGCAACCATACGTTTTGGTTCTGTTGATTTATGAATAATAAATGGAATATAAATTCTAATTGGTTTATTATTAAATGATAATGTAGTAAAACTCCTATATTTTGTTGCTAATTCATTAGAAGTTTTAATTTCATATACTGTATTAGAATTAATATCCACCCAAGCAGATTTTTCAATTTCATTAAGAGATTTATCATTAAAATAAAAAACAACTCCTTCATCAAGTTTATTGAAAGTAAAAACGCATTGTCCAGTATTAATGGTATTGTTATACCATGGACTGGACAATATATTTCGGATTTCGACATCAATAAGATCGGCTAGAAGTTCCATTATATTTTATAAAAAACAAATATAATAAAAAAAAATTATAAATTAGAAAATTAATAGCAAAAAAAATTTTAATCAATAAGTTTGGTTAAAATTTCATTTACAAAATGTTTCATATCTTCTTCTGATATTTTATCAATAGTATCTTCCATTTTATGGCACAAAGCCCAGGTTGGGGGATAATTCCTATTATTAAAGGCAGCAACATCTATATCATTAAAACATCCAATACATACGCTATCCACGCCAAAATATCTAAAGGCATAACTGTCACTATAGGGGGTCGAAACTGGAAAAACATTTTCGATGGTGTCATTAATGATACCAATTAATTTTGAATTTTTAAACTGAAAATTAGCTGTAAAAAAATCACCCCAAATAATTCTACCGGCACCAGTCAATTCAAGATTAATAGCATATTTTACATTTTCAAAAGGTGCTTGTTTATCTTTACACATTTTTGCAATTTTACCAGCACCAGATATAGATACACTAGCTGGCTCTTCACCATCTGTAAAACAGATAATAATATTTTTATTTAATTCTTTTCCTTTAAGGATAGAACATAATTCCAAGAGATTACAAACGCTTGCTGAATTATCCTGACAGTTTTCACTATTAGGATTTGAAATATCATGATGAGCCACAAAAAGAATGGTATCAGTTATCTCTGAATTTGACGATGGAAATTTTGCATAGATATTAATATACTTTGCTTCTGCATTAGGATATACCGGAAATTCATCTTCTTGGATTTCTACTTCAAGTGCTTGTAATTGCTCTAAAATATAATCTACTCTTGGAGTCTTAGGATTAGACTCTCTTTGAAAAGAGGAACGGGATTTTATTTGAGAAAATTCCTGTAAGTATTGGTATGATGTTTTTTT
>JACCDG010483745.1_pt1 | contig 10700 bp, 10 predicted proteins | sample 7442471 | NCBI WGS metagenome assembly JACCDG01 (sample SAMN15323444, study PRJNA562643) | freshwater metagenome | isolation source: river surface water | place: USA:Blue River Watershed | collected 2017-08-17 | reverse complement strand
ATGCTTGTTACACTGTCTTTTGAAAAAGACGGCATTGATTACAGAATCGAACGAGGCCGCAAGCCCAGCGTCATGAAGTTCTTTGTCAACGATCAAGAACAAAAAGAAGAAACTGATGACGCACAGGGCGATAGCCGTGAGACCCAAAAGGATATTGATGAACTATTGGGTATGAGCCATGATATGTTCAAGCATATCATTGCACTCAACACGTATACTGAACCATTCCTTAGCATGAGAGCCAATGACCAGCGTGTGATCATTGAGCAACTGCTGGGCGTAACAATACTATCTGAAAAAGCCGAGAGCCTCAAAGAGCATATCAAGCAGACCAAAGAGGCAATTACTGCTGAGGCTGCTGAAATTGAAGCAATCAAACGCTCGAATGAGCGAATTCAGCAAAGTATTGACACCCTTATTACTAGACAAAACGCTTGGAATACACAAAAAGATGCTGCATTGACCAAGATCGCCAACGCAATCTTTGAATTAGAAGCAGTCAATATTGAGCAAGAGATAGCACTGCATACTGAAATTGCAACATATGATGCAAAGAAATCGCAGTTTACGAGCTTGAATAAAGAACGTACTACGTTGGAAACTGCTATTTCTCAAGCAGATCGCACACAAAAGAAGTATTTGACTGAGTTGGAATCACTGGGGAACAAGCAATGTCACGCATGTGAGCAAGCACTTCACGATCATAAACACGAAGAAATGACGCAAAAAGCTGCCGAAAACCTTGAAGAAGCGCAGCGTTATGCTACCAAGTTACTCAACGAATACAAGAAAATTACTGACGAAATTGCAGAAATCGGCGAGTTAGGCCCACGCCCTAACACATATTACGACACGTTAGAGGAAGCATTGAAGCACCAAAACAACGTAAAATCGCTGGAAACGCAGCTGGAATCAAAAGCTGTTGAAGTTGATCCTTACCAAGAACAAATTGACGAGTTACGTGATACTGCAATACAGGAACTAAATTGGGACGCAGTCAATGAGCTCAATTCTCTTAAGGATCACCAGGAGTTTCTGTTAAAATTGCTGACTAACAAGGATAGCTTTATCCGTAAGAAAATTATTGATCAAAACTTGTCATACTTGAATAATCGATTAACGCACTACTTGGACGCAATGGGGTTACCACACACTGTTGTTTTCCTCAACGACTTGACTGTTGAAATTACACAACTGGGTCAGGACTTGGACTTTGATAACTTGTCCAGAGGTGAACGTACACGCTTGATCTTAAGTCTAAGCCTAGCATTCCGTGATGTTTGGGAAAACTTGTATCAGCAAGTCAGCTTGTTGTTTGTTGACGAGTTGATCGACAACGGATTAGATGCTAGTGGTGTAGAAGGCGCACTAGCAACACTGAAGAAAATCGCTCGTGAACGCAAGAAGAATGTATTCTTAATTTCACACAAAGACGAGTTGGTTGGCCGTGTTAATAACGTATTAAAAGTTATTAAGGAAAATGGATTTACTAGCTACGCTACTGATCTAGAGATCACTGACGATAAAGAAAATGCTTAAAGAGTGGACTATTGGGCAAGTGTATGAGTTGTGTCGCAGAATACGTGACTCAACTCGTAGGTACGATTATAATACACACGCTCAATGGCTTTGCAAACAGGATCTGTATCGTGTAAAATGGGCGGCTGAACAGGCATTGGCCCAGTGCGAAAAATTTGAAGGTGAAGACGAGTTCGTTAAGAGCTACGAACACAAACAGTTATTAGAGGCTATCAAGGGTGGTGATGAAAAAAGATGAGGAAATGCATGAACAACTCATGCACCTCTTCAGAGAATACTTTAGAGCAAACCAGGACTGGGTCAATAAAGGCACTAGACGTTCAGGTATGACTACTCGAGCTATTCTAAATGAAATCAAACACCTTTGCGTCAAGCGTAGAATGCACATCATGGATTGGCGCTACGATTTAGACGCAGAAAAATACGAACGTAAAAAGAAGAAAAACCAAAAAGGCAAGGATACAGGCAATGACCAGACTAACTAGTGGATGTCGTGGACTTATCAAAACGAGATCATTGAAGAACTGCCAGAAGATTGCGCAGGCTTCGTTTATCTTATCACTAATTCATTAACTGGTAAAAAATACATAGGCAAGAAGTTAGCCAAGTTTAGCAAAACAACATATAAAGTTGTCAAACTAAAAAATGGCACTAAAAAGCGTAAAAAAATTAAAGGCAAAATCGAATCAGATTGGCGTGACTATTATGGATCAAGCCCAAACTTAACTGCTGATATCGAAAAACTAGGCAAAGACAATTTTACCAGAGAAATCTTATACTATTGCAAATCTAAGGCTGAATGCTCATACATCGAGGCAAGAGAACAGTTTGCCCGTCGAGTACTTGAAACAGATGAGTACTACAACGGACACATACAAGTTCGCGTACACGGCTCCCACATACTTAAAGGCTAATTTACAGTTTAACGGCTAGCGCAGGCTAAAATCGTGCGCCTAGAGACAACCTATGAATAATGGGGGACGGAAGACTCTTCGCTGTAAAGAGCACTCAGCAACTATCCTTAACAGGACGACGATCGTGAAAATAACATTCCTTCGATTTTGCTGTTTGAAAAGATTTGTAATAGGTTAAAAGAAGGGTGATTCCCTAACGTCTACTAACATGTTAGCGTATGTTTGTTAGACTGCCGTCAGATAAAGACGCAACTCGAGGTACCGGCTGACCGCCTCTGTAATGTTGTAACGCTAAGTGATATGTTCAACTCGGATAATGTCAAAAAAAAATCTTTGCCCGTTCATCGGGCAAAGAGTGATTAGCTAATCTGGATAATATCTATTACACTTCGTGTCGTCAACTTCATCATGTCTTAGAAATTAAAAAATGTGTTGAACGAAGTGAAACACAGGTTAACGCAGTTAACCTTATAGCAATGGCATTTTGTTCTCTTTGGTAGATTTAATGTTCTCTTTGATAATGTTATAGAGCATATCACGATCTTCAAAGGAATATGTCAGCAAGAGGTCATTAACTGATACACCACCTCGCATGTACCAGCTGATTCTAAACAGCTCTTCCTTGAACTCCTTGACCTCTATTTCAAGCCTAACTAGTTTCTGCTCGATATCAGCAACACTAAGACTAATTAGGCTCTTGCGAAAAAACTTGCTTGGTCCAATTCAACAGTTAAGTTTACCTCAGTACCACAGCTTTCACACTTGCTGGGGAATGTAGGCATCTCCCATACCTTACGAAGTTCGTCATTGCGAGTCTTGATAGCGTCAAAGATGTCGCTGTCGCAGTTTTTGAGCCATTCAGCAATATAAGATCTTTCACTTACAACTGCATTGGGAATCTCCACACTTTCAATGGCAGCGATATATACGTCATTTTGAATGTCACCCAACTCCTTGTAGATTTGGTTGATCATCATCTGTTGCTGATCTTGATCTTCTATTTCCCTAACTTGTACTAGGCGACGTTGCAGTGCAAAATTTCTCATGGCAAAGTCATTGCTCTGACGGTATGTCAGTGGTTGTAAGTTGATTACTAAATCCTTGAGTACAATTTTACCGTCAAACTGACGTGCGCCGAAGTGCTCGATAATCTTGTTCAAGTCTAACTCGTATTCGTTCTCGGCATTGCAGTTTTGGCAAGTATGCCCCACAGACATTTTGCTGCCATACGTAGCAATGCGGATAGCTGACAGTATCATTGGTGCGTCAATGTTGCTGATTTCCCAAGCATCCTTGATACTACCGCAACAGCTTTGAATAACACTCACAGTGCTTTCTCCAGCCAACAGTGCATCTGGTGTCTTTAAAACAATTTCATCCATGCCAGTCATACCAAATACTGGCATTCGATTTACGTCACCCTGATAAGTTCCGGGTTTGCTGTAGATACCCTTGGATGGTAGTCCAATGTAAATCTTTGGTTGTCTGAAATATTGCTGTAATGGGTTGCTCATGATTAGTCCTCTTTTGACTATTTATGTACGCATATTTCTGGGTTCAACCGTTTTTGTTGCAGACTAAATACATAATCAGGAAAAGTACACTCATGAAAGTTTACGAAATTATAACAGAAGCATCGCCAAAGCCTGGCTTTTCAGCCCTATTGGGCACTGCTGCTGCACCAGCCAACGGCGAAGATCCAGGCAAATTTTGGAGTTGGGTCAGCGAGAGACTGAAAGACCGCAATGTCAAGAAGTTAATTGCTGCTAGAAGGCAAGCTAAAGCTGAACTCATTTCAGGCTATGTAATCAAACCATTGTTTATTGCTTTTAGAATTTATGATCAAGTCATGGACTTGTATGATCACTTGTCATTTGCTGAAGAGCTGTACACAACTGGTGCAATATCAGCTGATGAATTTAAGCGTCAACGTGCTTGGTATATTGGTGTTTGGGAAGCACAAGTATTAGCCCCAACAATTGCTAGGGTATTGATGGTCAGTAGACTTGTTGCACTAGCAGCAAGAGTTATTGTCACCATGGCCACAGCCACAGTGGGTGTCGTAGGTGCTGTACCAACCGGCGGAGCCGCCGCGGCTGGGTCAGTTGCTGCGGTAATTGCAGAGCAGGCTTTCTTCCTTTGGCTACAAAAGTTCCTACAAAGTAAGCAGGGTGAAGAGTTCCTTTTAAAGTATCTATTTGAGCCACTTATTTTCCTTGGCAAGACCAGCGACGGCATCTGGGACACATTAACTGGCTACTACAAGAAAGCTGATGAAAAGAAAGCAGTTACCCCGCAAGTTCCCAACGCTGACAAAGGTCCAGGCGCAGACACTGGTAACTTCCTAACTGCACCAGCTGCCAAGACACAGCTCAAGGCCAAGATGTCTGACGTTGATTATGCAAGATCCAATGCCCCAGTTGTCATGGATAAAGATCCTAAAACTGGACAAATGGTCACTGGTATCAGTGATCCAGCAACTGGTAAATTTATACCTTCAAGTGAGTTAAAGTAATAAATGGCTGATCCAGTAACTTATGATCAAATGGAGAAACTTCTCCAGACCCAAGCTGTAACATTTGCCAACGCAGTCAAAGGCGGGGGTGGTGGCGGGGGTGGCGGTGCCGCTGCTGCCGCAGGTGGTGGAGCAACTGGTGCCATCGGTAGTGCTATCGCTGGTGCCACTGGTGGTGTTCGTAGTGCATTTGATACAGTTACTAAATCGGTATCAGACGTCAATGCAATAGTTCAAAAGAACATTGGCACTTGGAATGATTTAAGCAACAGTGGTGCTACATTTGGTGGCAGCATTGTAGATATGAACGTTGCAGCCAAGGGCGCACGTTTAGATTTAGGTGAAATGTCAGATGTTGTCAAGAAGAACAACACTGCATTTATTGGTCTAGGTGGCAGTGTTGGTCAAGGTACCAACAGCTTCATGAAACTATCCAAAGAAATGTTTGATAGTTCTGCTGGCTATACTGACAACTTGACCAAGATGGGCTACAGCACCAAGGAAATCAACGATGTTCTAGCGTTACAAGTGGGTTTCCAACGTGCAACATTGGGGCAGGATCAAGCAAGCCGTGATCGTGCTATTGAATCTGCTGCTAAACTAGCCACTGAAATGGACGCAATGTCCAAGCTAACTGGTAAAACTCGTGCAGAGCAAGAAGATGCTCTTAAGAAGGCGCAAGCTGATGCACAAGTTGAAGCCAAGATGCGCTTGATTGGTATCCAACAAGGTCCAGAAGCCGAAGCCAAGGCTCGTGAAATGTACGCCAAGCAGTACATGGAAGCACAGGCTCGTGGTGAAGGACAAATGTTCAAGGAAGTGTTTGCCACTGGTCGTGTGGTTAGCCAGGAAGCTGCTAATCAAATGGCACTTAACGGTGAGCAAGCACGTAACACTGCTGCGCAAGCTCGCGCAACTGCTGCTGGTGATTTGGAATCTGCCAACGAGTATGGTCGTAGAGCGCAAGAAGAAGCAGTTAAAAACCAAAATGACGTCAACAAACTGACACTAGCAACATATGGCGAAGCTGCTGGTGCTGCTGGTAAACAATACTCACAGCAAATTGAAGCTAACCGTGGATTATACGATGCAACTGCGGCTATTAGAAAAGAATCAGCATTCAAGGACAAAGACGAAGCTACTATTTTAGCAGAAGCTAAAAGACGTATTGCCCTTGAACAGGAAAACAAAGACAAGGAAGGTAGAAAACTTGCAGGCGCAGCCAGTACTGAGAGTGCTGTTCTTCTAGGAAATCGTTTAAAAGACGTCGAGAGTGCGTTGTTTTCCAAGATGGTCAAACCAATTAATGATGGTGTTGGCCCAGCATTGGACAAGTTAAACGTAAAACTCAACAATGTGACTGCTGGTAGAAAAGGTGGTGATACCAGCTATGCCAAGGGGTGGGAAGAAGACATTAGTCGCGGTATGAAAGCCGGAGCAACTGGTGCTACTCCTAAATCCAAAGAAGAATACTTTAAGAAAGGTTCAGCTGGCGAAGGTCTCGGTGGATACTTGGGCAGCGATTTTGCATCAACTGCTGGTGGAGTAGTTGGTACTATTGGGCGTGTTGCTAACGCTGGATTCGAAAAACTAGCCCCATCAGAAGCACCAAAACCTGCAGATACTACCAAAGCGAGTTCTACTACTGCTGCACCTGCGGCAGCACAAAAAGCAACTCTAGACGACGTTGTTGATCATTTGAAAAACTTAAATACCAAAATACAAACGATGAACGACAACACTGAATCTATCAAAGACTTGACTGGTAAGCAAATTAGAGCTACTAGGGGTTTATCGAACGATAGGTTCGCACAATAAGGTAAATTATGTCTTGGAAAAAATATTTCACACCTGTAGACACTAGTGGACAACTGAGTACAGTCTCAGGCTTGAATCAAACTACACGTCCAGGTCCAGCACAATCGAATTATAGCAGTTACCTACCAGATGTATACACTGGTAGTCCAAATCGTATTGAGCGTTATCAGCAATATGAAGTCATGGACAGTGATCCAGAGGTTAATGCAGCCCTGGATATTTTAGCTGAGTTCACAACACAAAAGCAAAAAGACAGCAAAAGCCCATTTGCTATCAAATGGCGCAACAAAGCAACCAACACTGAAGTTCGCGTTTTGGGTGAATACCTACAACAATGGTGTAAGCTACAAAACTTTGATGTTCGCATTTTCCGTATTGTACGCAACGTGTTCAAGTATGGCGATGCGTTCTTTATTCGTGATCCAGAAACACAAAAATGGTCATGGGTTGACTCAACACAAGTTACCAAAGTCATTGTTAACGAAAGCGAAGGTAAAAAACCTGAGCAATACATTATCAAGGACCTAGCACCTAACTTTGAAAACTTAGTTGCTACACAAATTACACCAAACATCAATCCAAGACAGCAGGGTGGTGGTGTTATGCCAACGTCTGGATATTTTAATCCACAAGCACAACGTGGCTCAACTGGTGGTTCTGTAGGTTCTTCAGGTAATAGATTTGGATTATCTGAGAAGGAAAATGCAATCGATGCAGAACATATCGTGCATATTAGCTTGTCCGAAGGCCTAGATAATAACTTTCCTTTTGGTAATTCATTGCTGGAAAACGTGTTCAAGACCTACAAGCAAAAAGAATTGCTTGAAGATGCTATCTTAATCTATCGTATACAACGTGCGCCAGAGCGCCGTGTATTCCACATTGACGTGGGCAACATGCCAAGCCACTTGGCCATGGCATTCGTTGAACGTGTTAAAAATGAAATCCATCAGCGTAGAATCCCAAGCCAAACTGGTGGTGGTCAAAACGTTATTGACTCAGCATACAATCCATTAAGCATTAACGAGGATTACTTCTTCCCTAAAACAGCAGACGGTAAAGGTTCAGACGTTACTATGCTGGAGGGTGGTAAGAACATTGGTGAAATTGATGACTTAAAGTACTTTACCAACAAGTTATTCCGCGGCCTGCGTATTCCAAGCAGCTACTTGCCAACTGGTGCTGATGATAGTCAATCAAACTTTAATGATGGTCGTGTGGGTACAGCTTACATCCAAGAATTACGTTTTAACAAATATTGCGAACGTTTACAAGCATTGATGACCTCAGTGTTTGATGAAGAGTTCAAGATGTACATGAACTCTCAGGGCATGAACATTGACAGCAACTTGTTTGAGTTGAACTTCAATCCGCCAATGAACTTTGCAAGTAGCCGTCAAGCTACTATTGATGCTGAACGTATCAACACATTTAACACTATCCAAGCAGTTCCTTTTATGAGCAAACGCTTTGCACTAAAGCGTTTCCTAGGCTTAAGCGACGAAGAAGTTGCAGAAAACGAACGTCTATGGGGTGAAGAAAACGGTAAAGGCCATCCTTCAAATACTGATGCAGCTGGTGAGTTGCGTGGCGCAGGCTTATCTGCGGCAGGTATTGAGGGTGATATGGGAATGGCTGGTGATTTACAAGCACCAGACGAATTAACAGGTGAGCCAGGTGCAGCAGAAGGTGGGGCACCAGGTGGCGCAGCCGCCGCTCAACCAGCAGCACCGGCGCCTGTGGCATAAATATTAATATGATTTTAAGAGAATTGTTTTACATTGATCCAGACACCCGTCACGTGGCGAATGACCTTCGTTACGAGCCATCGCATGACAAGTCAAGTGTAAGGAGATCTGATACACGTAAGACTAGACTCACGTTACGTCAAATTAATGAGCTACGTAAAACAAGCGAAGCTCATATATTGGAGCAGGAAAACGAGTTAGAATTTATTAACAAGATGTACGCCACACCGGCGGCACCTGCACAATAACAAAAAATTAGTCAAATCAGGGCATTTTCGTGCTATTTTAGCACGATTTTTTTACTTCATTGTAAATATAATACAGCCTTGTAATTACAGGAGAACAACATGACTGACCGCGCTCAATTTGAAGCAATGTTAAACGCTCTGATCAATGAAGATCAAGATGCAGCAAAAGAGATTTTCCACAACATCGTAGTTGCGAAATCTCGTGAGATTTATCAAGAATTATTAGCTGAAGATTTCGACCAAGAAACTTTAGAAGGTTCTGAAGAAGAATCTACTGAAGAAGGTATGGAAGGTGAAGAAGAAGCACCTGTAGAAGAAATGTTCGGTAGCGAAGAAGAAGGTTCCGACGACGAAGAAGCTTCTGACGACGAAGAAGGCGACACTGGATCTGAAGGTGGCGACGACGAATTCGGCGGCGAAGAAGAAGGCGGCGAAGAAGAACTAGAAGATCGCGTTATGGATCTAGAAGACGCTTTGGAAGACCTAAAAGCAGAATTTGAAGCATTACTATCACAAGAAGAAGAAGAAGGTGGCCATGATATGGACGCTATCCACGGTGCTGATGGCGACATGGGTGGTGACGAGTTCGGCGGTGCTGACTTCGGTGGTGAAGAAGAAGTTGACGAGTTCGCTGGTCTAATGGAATACACAATCAAAGTTCCTACAGCAAAGATGGGTGACAACGGTGTTAACACCAAGTCAGCTGTAGCTAGTAAGAACGACATGGGTGGTACAGCTGGTAACATTGCCCAAGGTCACGAAGAAGGTGGCAAGGGTGGTACACAAGGTGGTTTACTAAACCCAAGCACAAAAGAAGAAAACTTTGGTAACGTAAACGTTCCAGGTGCTAAGGCTGGTAAGTCAGCTTTCACTAAGAAAGAACCTGGCCACGGTGCTGAATCCAAAGGCAAAGCTGAACAAGCAGATAACAAGACTAGCTTGATCGGTAAAAAAGTACGTTAATAAGAGACTAATATAATGTCCTTATACCTCCGAGAGAATCTCAGTTTCAACGAAGCAAAAATGATCGTTGAGTCTGATGACAAAGATGGGAAAAACTTATACATGTCAGGGATTTGTATCCAGGGCGGTATTCGTAACGCTAATCAGCGTGTTTACCCTGTGAATGAGATTGGCAAGGCTGTCAAAACCCTAAACGATCAGATTCAAAACGGTTATTCAGTTCTCGGAGAAGTAGATCATCCTGATGATCTAAAAATTAACCTGGACCGTGTATCTCATATGATTGTTAATATGTGGATGGACGGTCCAAATGGTTACGGGAAGTTGAAAATACTTCCTACCCCTATGGGACAGCTAATTCGTACAATGCTGGAAAGCGGCGTAAAATTGGGTGTCAGTTCACGCGGATCTGGAAACGTCAAAGATGACGGTTCCGGTGAAGTATCAGATTTTGAGATTATCACAGTAGATATGGTAGCTCAACCTAGTGCTCCTGGAGCATATCCTACACCAATTTATGAACACTTGATGAATAATCGTGGTGGTTATAATGCCTTACGTATAGCGCAAGAGGTGAAGGGTGACCCTAAAGCACAAAAATATCTCAAAGAGAGCCTATTAGGAATAATAGGCAAACTCCAATAACAAGGAGAATCACATGTTGGATGCATTAAAAACGTTATTTGAAAACAATGTGATTTCTGAAGAGATTCAAGAGTCAATTGAAGCAGCATGGCAAGCGAGGATCACAGAGAATCGCGAACAAGTTGCTCAACAATTACGTGAAGTGTTTGCACAGAAATACGAACACGACAAGAACACAATGGTTGAAGCAGTTGATCGCATGATCAGCGAGCAACTAGCTGCTGAACTTGTTGAGTTTGCTGATGACCGTAAGCAATTAGCTGAAATGAAAGTTAAGTATGCCAAGGCCATCCGTCAAAATGCAACTGTT